>SWCD01021301.1_pt1 | contig 82039 bp, 72 predicted proteins | sample 4693011 | NCBI WGS metagenome assembly SWCD01 (sample SAMN10267278, study PRJNA491770) | bioreactor metagenome | isolation source: DHS bioreactor inoculated with marine | place: Japan: Omine Ridge, Nankai Trough | reverse complement strand
TTTTTTTGCATGACCATAACTGGGAAAATCTATGGCTATACCGACCACGATTGCATCGATACTGCTGTGCTCATCATGAAAGCTGACGAGTTCAGGTGCTTCTTCACGGCATGGCGGACAACGTGCACCCCAGATATTCAGTACTACCCAGTTGCCGTGACCAATGTATTCTGAAAGCGTATGATTACGCTCATCGGTACTCTCCAGCGAAATATCGTAAGATGCATGGATGCTAAAACTTGTTATCGCAATAAACAGAAATACAATTAGATTGGGTCTATTCATGGACATGGTTGTCTCTGTCATTTCTTCAAACTTATAAATCGTCGCCAAAGAGACGGTAACTGGCAGCTAAATATTCAAAAAAACTTTATGGAATATTTATCCTGCTGCTTCGTCTGTATATGTGAAATGAGGGATTTTTATGAAAGTTGTTAAAAATATGGTAGCAGCACTCTCACTGAGGTCTGAGTTTGCAGCACGGCGAAACAAGTTATACAGGATCGCGTATTCCTGGTGTCATGACCCGGCCCTGGCCGATGACCTGGTGCAGGAAACAATTTATAAAGCGATAAAGAACGCATCGAATCTGCGTGATGTGAAGACCATAGATAGCTGGCTGTACCGCATCCTTTATAACGTCTGGCAGGACTATTTACGTGTCAAGGGCCGCAACGTCGAATTTGTCGAGATGCATGATGAGCAGCAGGCAGGGCATTCGGACAACTACCAGCAATCTCAGATCGTCAAACGGGTGAGGGCATCCGTCGAACAGTTGCCGATGACATTGCGTGAAGTAGTAACACTGGCAGATTTCGCCGGTTTCAGTTATGCCGAGATCGCCGAGATTACCGATGTCCCTATCGGAACAGTGATGAGCCGACTTTTTAGAGCTCGAAAGAATTTAAAGCAACAGTTACTTGAGTTTGGTTCGGATGAGATATCTGAATTCAAATTAAGGAGGGTTAAATAATGACAACCAAAGATCTCTCTGATGATCGCTTGAACCTGTTCATCGACGAAGCACTCGATACGGATGAATTGAATGAGATACGTGAGGCGATACTTGAAGATAAGGAACTGCGTGAGCGTGTCTGCCAGTTAAAGGCAGTGCGTGAGCTCGTCGGTTATGCATACAGTGACGTTCCCGGATCTGAAGATGACAGCAAGCAGCCAGCCAGGTCGAACTCTATCTTCGGTCGTGCGATAGCAGCGTCGGTAACTCTTGTTATAGGTGTATTCCTTGGTTGGGAGACGTTTCAATACAGCCCGCAATCGAGCGATGATATCTCTGCCGAAAACACCTTCCAGTACGTGGCGAATCACGTAGCGGTCGATCATGGTAACCGTAAGATAATCCTGCATATCGATTCATCCGATCTGCGGGTTGTCGGTGCGGCACTGAACGAAGCAGATCACCTTATTGCAACTTATAAGAAAGCGAATGTGCCGATGAAGCTGGATGTCATCACCAATAAAGGTGGTATCAATATGTTAAGGCTGGATACTTCACCCTATGTCGAACGTATTCAGAAAATGATTGCTGATGAAGATGTCTCTTTCTTTGCCTGTGAGAGGTCAATCGCAAAAGCACACCGTAGGGAAGGTGTTGAGATCAAGCTCCTGCCTGGCGTCGAGTCAGACAAATCTGCACGTGAGCTGATACCGGAGCGGCTGGAGAAAGGCTGGGTTTATATCAAGGCATGATCTTATGTCTGCAGGCAGATGATTAACCTGGTCGAGCCTGCATAAAGTAATGCCCCGGAGGTAGTTACTCGACAGCAGCGTCAGCAAATAACACGGTATCGATGGTCCATTCATCCATACTCGCATGCAGTACCAGGCATGACGGCCCGCCATGAGTCCGGACTTTTCCTGAAGCACCGGGGTTGACCACCCATGGTTCAGCATCCTGGTCGATGATCCTGTGATGGGTATGACCATAGACGATCAGACGGGCTGATGTATGGCTGGACCTTAGTTCTTCATGGCCGGGGTGGTTGCCAAAGCGATGACCATGTTCGACGACAAGTAGACCGCCTGGCAGTTCGATTTCGTCACTAAAGGGTAGTGCATTCACAACCTCGGACTCTTCCGCTCTCCAGAAATCAGCGTAGTCATTATTACCCGCAACCGCGACCAGGCTGTCTTTCGGTTTTAGTTCAGATAACACCTGGGCGTTAAAGATATCACCAGCATGTACGATATGATCACATTGGTTGACGACTTCGGCTACACGCGGGTCCAGATAACCATGAGAGTCGGAGAGGATGCCTACGGAAACGGTATTATTGTTCATTGCTATAGTAATATCAGTTACTGGATTTCACAGTATCAGGGCAAATATTTGCGCACATCGAGTCATTGATCTGGCGCGTGCTGATGCGATTCATCGCGATTGAGCCACGCTGCTAAACTCGGCCGGACATTATATTCCTGGAGCACAGGGAAAAGCAATTATCCTTATTGAATAGAGCGGGAAAGTGATCACCTTGGTCGTTAACTTCAAGAAAAACTTTTTTTACCGCAGAGGCGCTGAGACGCAGAGATAAAACATATTTTATTTGTCGCGCCGTAGGCGCAACAATAATTATAAACTCTGCGTCTCAGCGCCTCTGCGGTAAATCTTTTATTCGTTATATAATTAGAGTCATGCGAGAAACTGAACTCAAAAAAGAAAATGATTTCTGGAAAGGGACTTTCATGGCGATGGCCAGCCCCTGTGATGTATTGATGGAAGTCGAAGATGAACAGCTGGCACAGGATATCCTGAACGCCGTTGCAGTTGAAGCATGGAGAATCGAAGACAAGTTCAGCCGTTATAAGCAAGACAATATCATCTATGCGATAAACCATTCGCATGGCCAGCCCGTAGCAGTCGACGAAGAGACATCGCGACTGCTGGACTTTTCTAACGAACTATTCGAAATAAGCGAAGGCCTGTTCGATGTTACCTCTGGCGTGCTACGGCAGGTATGGACCTTCGACGGCAGTGACAGGCTGCCCGCCAGGAAAGACGTGAAAAAAATATTAAAAAAGATCGGCTGGCGGAAAGTCGTACGTGAACAGGGCAGTGTGACCTTGCCTGCAGGTATGGAGGTCGACTTTGGTGGTATCGGTAAAGAATATGCGGTCGATCGCTGTGTTCAGGTAGCGCGGCAAAAAACCCACGAGAGTGTACTGGTCAATTTTGGTGGTGACCTCTCGGTGACGACGCCGCGCAGGGATAAACAGTACTGGTCTGTCGGCCGCCTGATCACCGGGTCTGATGAAGCTTATGGCATGTTCCAGTTATATAGCGGTGCCATCGCAACCAGTGGTGACGCCCACCGTTACCTGTTGAAAGATGGTGTACGTTACAGTCACATACTAAATCCGGTAACAGGCTGGTCTGTTGCCGATGCACCACACACGGTCAGTGTCGCTGCAGCGACCTGTGTCGAGGCCGGCATGATGTCGACGTTCGCCATGTTGCAGGGCAGCAGGGCGGAAGAGTTTCTTAAGATACAGGAAGTAAATTACTGGATCGATTGAAACAAGACTGAACCACAGAGGCACAGAGGACACTGAGTTTTAATCGTTTGTTGTGCCTGCGGCACAACAAACGATATACCTGACATACCTCTGTGTCCTCTGTGCCTCTGTGGTTATAGCTTTTTTGTTTTTCTCAGCAAAAAAAACGGCGCTAATGATTAGCGCCGTTTTCGTTAAAAATCTAAAACGATTTTTATTTCAGGCTTGAGTAGTAATCCATCAGGATCTGGGCTACTTCCGGGCGTGAGAATTCTTTAGGCGGTGCGATACCGTTACCTAACATCTCGCGAACCTTGGTGCCTGAGAGAAGAACGAAGTCTTCTTTTTCATGGTCAGGTGCTTCACACATCATGACGACTTTATCCAGCTTCTTGGAGTAAGCAGTGTGGTCGGCTTTGAAGATCTCGATCTCTAATGCGCCGGCAGGCACGTCATTGTCGAAGATAGTCTGAGCGTCAAATGCACCGTAGTGATCACCAACACCAGCGTGGTCACGACCGATGATGAAGTGGGTCGCGCCCATGTTCTGACGGAATACAGCGTGTAATACAGCTTCACGTGGGCCAGCATAAAGCATATCGAAACCATAACCGGTAACCATCGCGCTGTTTGCAGGGAAGTACAGCTCGACCATCTTGCGGATAGCAGCATCACGTACAGGTGCAGGGATATCACCCGGCTTCAGTTTGCCTAACAGCATGTGGATGACCAGGCCATCACAACCCAGGCGATCCATTGCCATATGGCAGAGCTCTTCGTGTGCCAGGTGCATCGGGTTGCGGGTCTGGAATGCAACGACCTTTTTCCAGCCGCGTTCTGCGATCTCGTTACGGATCTCGACCGCAGTGCGGAAAGTATCAGGGAACTCGGTCTGGAAGTAAGAGAAGTTCAGTACCTGGATCGGGCCAGACAGGCAAATTTTACCCTGCTCGACAAAAGCGTCGACACCAGGATGATCTTCACCGGCTGCAGGTGCATAAACTTTTTCGGTGATCAGCTTGATATCATCGTCAGAGAACTCTTCGACGGCTTCGACATCCATCACGGCGATAACCGGGTTTCCTTCGACGTTAGGATCCTTAAGCGCGATACGGTCACCGGCTTTTATACCAGCGGCATCCTTAACCAGGTTTAATACTGGAGTAGGCCAGAACAGGCCAGATGTGGTTTTCATATCAGTGGCGACAGATAATGCGTCAGCTTTATTCATGTAGCCTGTCAACGGGTTGAAGTAACCAGCTCCCAGCATGACGGCGTTAGCTGCTGTAGCCGAGCTGACGAGGATAGAAGGCAGGCCTTCAGCTTCCTTCTGCAATGCGTCGTTAGCAGCAGGGTCGTATACGAACAGTGGATTCAGTTCGTCTGAACCATGAGGTTTAATCATGTATTTTCTCCAGTAGTTATTATCATGCTGGCCTTAAATAAGGTGTGGCCAGCGCAGTATTAAAAATCTGTTATTTCGTGGTATTCGCGCTTCAAGATAATGAACAGGATCGACGCGTTCATGACAACGGGTATCAGCAACCATCAAAATGCGCGCGTATTCTACCTTAAAGCGAAAGGTTTTCGTAGTCAGTCGATATAGGTAGATGGAAGATTCTGCTTTGTGCCGGTCCAGGGTTTTCATAAATTACCAGTTGTTGTTTATTTATTGATTTATATCAATGCGTTAGTAGTGTGTTTTTGTAACATTGATGATGGAGTTTGTATTTTATTGATGGTTCGCAGTATCATTATTGAGTGGTGAAAACTGCGTTAAATGTGAACAGCAATCCTGAAGGAGGGATGAAAATGAAACTTTTACTTACAGCAGCAACTGCTGCACTGTTGGTCGTATCAGCATCAGCGAATGCCTGGGATGACAACAACTGGAACAATGACTGGCGTAACGACTGGCGCAATGACTGGCGCAATGACGGTTACGGTTACGGTGACGGTTACGGTGACGGTTCTGGTGATGTTGACGGTAGTTTTAACTTTGGTATGAGCGGAAATGCACGCGGCAGCGGCCGTGGTAATGCTCGTAACGAATATTACGGTAACAACCGCTGGGACAACAGGTGGGATAACCGCTGGGATAACCGCTGGGACAACAATAACGGTTATTACAACCGTCCTTATGGTTATGGCCCGTATTACGGCCCTCGATACGCTCCACCAGCTGCCCCCGCACCTGCTCCTGCAGCACCTGCGGCCCCAGCCAAGTAAGATACCACTTTACAGTGGTCCAAAAAAAAGCCGGGAGATCCCGGCTTTTTTTATGGTTAATGATCTGTTAAATCTGGTCTAGATATTTTTCAACTACGTTGGCTGGTAGTGGAATATAACCATCTTTGATTACAACTTCCTGACCCTGTTTGGAAAGAATCATCTTCATGAATTCTTTTTCCAGCGGTGCCAGTTCTTTATTAGGCTTCTTGTTTACATAGACATACAGGAAACGAGACAGCGGGTATTTGCCTGATACAGCATTAGCCGGTGTCGCATCGACATAGTCGTCACCTGCCTTTTTAGTCAGAGGTACCGCACGTACACCTGATGTCTTGTAACCGATGCCAGAGTAGCCGATACCGTTGACAGAACTTGATACAGATTGTACGACCGATGCTGAACCTGGCTGCTCGTTTACGTTGTTTTTGTAATCTCCTTTACACAGCGCTTTCTTCTTGAAGTAACCGTAGGTGCCTGAAACAGAGTTACGACCGTAGATCTGTATGTCACGGTTCTTCCAGTTACCGGTTAAACCAAGATCGCCCCATTTTGTTATGTCTTTATCACCGCCACATTTCCTGGTCGATGAGAATACAGCATCGACATCAGGGATAGTCATGCCTTCGATCGGATTATCCTTGTTTACATAAACAGCCAGTGCATCGATGGCAACAGGAATAGCCGTCGGCTTGTAACCGTAACGGTCTTCGAATGCAGCGATCTCTTTCGCTTTCATCTTACGGCTCATAGGGCCGAGGTTAGATGTCGCTTCAGTCAGTGCAGGTGGCGCAGTTGAGGAACCGGCTGCCTGTATCTGGATATTGACGTTAGGGTATGAACGTTTGAATGACTCTGCCCATAAGGTCATCAGGTTTGCCAGGGTGTCAGAACCGACGCTGGACAGGTTGCCTGAAATACCGCTGACCGCTTTATATTCCGGTACGCCTTCATCGACAGATACAGCAGATGCCGCGCCTGACGCTAACAGACCGATGTTGAGAACCGCGCCAGCTAAGGCTGCATTCACAACGGATTTGATTTTGCTATGTTTCATAATGCTTACTCCAGTTTAAAAGTGTGAATATTTTGCGTAAGAATTGTTAAAGGCAGGTGACAGAATTATTACAATATTGTTACAGGCAACTATTTATCAATAACTTACAGGGATTTGTAGAATGTTTATTCATTTCTAAAGCAGCGGCCTGATTGCTTCAATATTCTTCATAAGTCAGTGGAAACTCGCAGCAGAAAGTGCTGCCTTTGCCGGGCTCACTTAGTATGTGCAGGCTTGCATTGTGTCGATCCAGAACGTGTTTGACAATGGCCAGGCCCAGACCGGTGCCTCCCTGTTCCCTGGAGCGGCCTTCATCGACACGATAAAAGCGTTCGGTAAGCCTGGGGATGTGTTCATAGTTGATACCGACACCTTCGTCTTTCACACCAATCGTTAAACCGTCCTGGTGTGAGGTGGCAAATAAGGTGATGTTTTCGCCTTCCGGGGTGTAACGGATAGCATTGGTGAGCAGGTTAGAAAACGCCATCCGTAGTTCCTCGTAGCTTCCACTCAGCTGTTTGGACAGTTTGTTTTCGGGTATCTCATTCTCTATCACCAGTTCGATATGGTGCTTCTCCTGATCCAGAGCGACGGCCTCGTGATAAACCTCATTGAGCAAGGTATCGATACTGATCACGTTGGTGAAGTCGACAGCTGCGGCTGACTCCAGCTTGGCAAGGTCGATAAGTTCGGTGATGATCTTGTTCATGCGCACGGTCTGCTGCTGGATCATGTCCAGAGGAACTTTTATCTTTTCATCGGCATTGTGCTGCAGGAACTCGATATAGCCGGACATGACCGTAAGCGGCGTGCGTAATTCATGTGAAGCATTCGAGATGAAATCACGACGCATATCATCAAGCTGACTGAGTGATGTGATATCGCGTGCACTTATCAGGTTTTGCCCGTCGCCGTAGGGGGTGATGCTGAGTATCAGTTTCTTCTGCTGGACCTGGAATTTCAGTGGTTTCTGGAAGTCGTTCTTCAGCAGGTAACTGACGAACTTCGGATGACGGATGAGGTTGTCTATGCGCTGGCCGACGTCCATCCCGGAATTCAGGTTGAACATCAGGCGCGCAGCGGGGTTGAACCATTCTATCTCGTTGGATTTGTTCAATACTATCGTGGCATAGGGCAGTGCCCGGGTTGACTTCTGAAATCGGTTGAGGATCGAAGTTAACCTGCGGCGGGCTTTGCGCTGACGTTTGAACAGCTGGTATAGCTGGTAGTACACATCGTCCCAGATACCAAAGACTTCTGGTGTTTTCTTGGAAGGGTTAACCAGCCATCTATGTAGCCTGTTCAGGTTGAACAGGTGCCATACCAGGTAGACAGCCAGGGCAAGGAACAGGAAAACAAATATTTCTTCAGTGATGATACCTAGCAATAACATGAACAGTATCCATGTTATCAATAAAACTAATTCCCGCCGTAGACTGGGCGTTATCGAAGTTTTTGCCATCTATTCGTATCCAGTCAGTTATGCCTGGAAAAACGATAGCCACTTCCGTGGACAGTCTGTAACAGCGAGTCCAGCTCGAATGGTGCGAGCTGTTTACGCAGGCGCCGGATATGGACATCGACCGTACGCTCTTCGACATAGACCTGGGAACCCCATACCTGGTCGAGTAACTGTGCGCGAGTGAAGACTCGATCCGTATGTGACATGAAATAATGCAACAGGCGGAACTCGGTAGGGGAAAGGTCCAGAGGAGTGTCTGCAACTTTGACCCGGTGGCTGGTCGGGTCGAGGTAGAGGACGCCTATCTGCAACGGTTGTTCGTCAGGCATTGCACGGCGTAACAGTGCCTGGATACGAGAGCTTAATTCACGAACCGAAAACGGCTTGGTCACGTAATCATCGGCACCTACGTCAAGGCCGAGGATACGGTCTTCTTCTTCCGTCTTCGCCGTCACCATGATCACGGGTAACATAGAGTGGTATTTTCTTATGCGGTGCAGCAAGTCGATGCCGCTATTGTCTGGCAGCATCCAGTCGAGTAACACCAGGTCGATTGCTTTATTTTCGATTATTTCCCAGCCTTCCTTCACGCTGTAGGCCTGATACAGGGTGTAGCCTTCGGCAGATAAGGAATACTTGAGCATGTCCTGTATACCAGGATCATCTTCTACAACCAGCACGTTCGCATGTTTCATGGACAAAACCTTTGATAGAAATCCTTACTTAATCAGAAAGGATGTCTTTCTCCACTTCTTCTATATCGAGGTGGCGGATATCTTTACCTCTAACCAGGTAAATAATGTATTCACTGATGTTCTTCGCATGATCACCGATACGTTCCAGTGAACGTGCAGCCCAGATGACATCCAGTACTTCCGATATCTTTCTCGGGTCTTCCATCATGTATGTGACCAGGGTGCGCATCAGTTCCTGGTAATCGTTATCGACCACTTCATCGTCGCGTACCACCTGTATCGCAGCATCGATATCGAGCCTGGCATAGGCGTCGAGGACATCATGAACCATACGTTTTACGCCGTCACCAAGATGGCGTACGCCGGCATAGCGGTTATGAAAACTGATATCATTCTCAGCCAGGTTCAATGCCATCTTCGCGATCTTCTCTGCTTCATCACCTATGCGTTCGAGATCGGTAATGGTCTTGATCACTGCGATCACCATCCTGAGATCACTGGCGGCAGGCTGACGCCGGGCGAGTATCTGGGTGCAGGCTTCGTCGATTTTTACTTCGAGCGAGTTGACCTTGTGGTCTTTGAGAATGACTTTTTCCGCACCAGGCGCATTGGTGTTATGTAGTGCTTCGATCGCACCGTTAATCTGTTGCTCGACCAGGCCCCCCATCTTTAATACCTTGTTGCGAAGCGCTTCCATCTCTTCATCGAACTGGTGGGATATGTGCTGGCTTGTGCTGTTGTTATCCATTGATAAACCTCTTTAGCTTTATTCGGTATTACTGGTCAACCGCATCTAACCGTAACGACCGGTGATGTAATCTTCAGTCTGTTTTTTCTCAGGGTTGGTGAATATCATGTTGGTCTCACCAAATTCTATCATCTCACCAAGGTACATAAATGCGGTCTCATCAGAGACACGGGCTGCCTGCTGCATATTGTGAGTAACGATGAGAATGGTGTATTGTGACTTTAATTCGTAGATAAGTTCTTCGATCTTCAATGTAGATATCGGGTCGAGTGCCGAGGCTGGTTCATCCAGTAACAGGATCTCCGGTTCGATAGCGATGGCACGAGCAATCACCAGTCTTTGCTGCTGACCACCGGACAGGCCCAGTGCGCTCTCATCGAGTCGGTCTTTTACCTCCTCCCATAGAGCAGCACCTTTGAGCGCCCATTCGATTTTTTCTTCCAGGTAGCGGCGTTTGTTTATGCCCTGTAAGCGTAAGCCATAAGCGACATTCTCAAATATGCTCATCGGGAAAGGGTTCGGTTTCTGGAATACCATTCCGACCCGCTGGCGTAACGATGTAACATCGACATTAGGCGCATAGATATTGCTGTCATCGAGTATGATCTCGCCTTCCACGCGGACACTGTCGACCAGGTCGTTCATGCGGTTAAAGCAGCGCAGCAGGGTGGATTTTCCACAACCACTTGGACCGATGAACGCAGTGACACGATTTTTCTTCATCTCAAAACTGATATCGGTTAATGCCTGTGTGTCACCGTAGAAAAGGTTCAGATTATTTACCTTCAGGCATAGCTCGTTCGCATCCGAAGAGGATGCGCTTTTGAGTATGGATTCATCGATAGATGTCGAGATTGATTCAGTCATGTTCGTATCTGTATGTTAGTTATCTGTATTTGATATCAATAGTAATTATTCATATTAGTTATCTAGCGCACGGTATTTTTCACGCAGCCTGTTCCTCAAATTGATCGCGGTCAGGTTCAGCGCAACGATGACGACTACGAGCAGGAAAGATGTTGCATATACAAGTGGCCTGGCCGCTTCGACATTCGGGCTCTGAAAACCGACATCATAGATGTGAAATCCGAGGTGCATAAACTTGCGGTCAAGATGCAGGAAAGGGAAATTTCCATCCAGAGGCAGGCTTGGTGCCAGTTTGACAACGCCGACGAGCATCAGTGGTGCGACCTCACCGGCCGCCCTGGCGACAGCCAGGATCAAACCGGTCATGATGGCAGGACTTGCCATCGGCAGTACAACCCGCCATAAAGTTTCCGCTTTCGTCGCACCGAGGCCGAGGCTACCTTCACGCAGGCTTCTCGGGATGCGCGACAGACCTTCTTCAGTGGCGACGATCACTACCGGCAGGGTGAGCAGGGCGAGAGTAAGTGATGACCACATCAATCCCGGAGTACCAAAAGTTGGAGCGGGCAGGGCCTCCGGGAAAAACAGGGCATCGATATTGCCGCCCAGAAAATAGACGAAGAAACCCAGGCCGAAGACGCCGTACACGATAGAGGGTACACCGGCAAGATTGTTTACCGCAATGCGGATGACGCGGATCAATGCACCCTGCCTGGCGTATTCACGCAGGTAAACAGCAGCGATGACGCCAAACGGAGTTACCAGCACGGCCATCAGCATGACCATCATCACGGTACCGAAGATCGCCGGGAAGATTCCGCCCTCGGTATTGGCCTCACGCGGGTCTTCTGTAATAAAGCTCCACAGTGAATGGACGTAAAACAGGAGCTTGTTCGGGATCGACATCTTGTTTGGCTGCCAGGCCTTGACGATCTTTTCCAGCGGCACGGTGACTTCACTGCCGTCCATCACGGTCGCACGGATCGAGTCCCGGTTGATGTCCTGATAGAGGATCTCAGTCTCTTTCAGCAGGGCTTCATACTCGATTTTCAACTCGATGCGTTTATCGGCTATGTTTCTGGCTGCGTCCTCTGTCAGTTCATCATCGAGCTGCAAGCCTCTTTCCTTCAGGCGCAAACGTTCCAGTTTGTAATTGATGGCGCCGATCTCGACCTGTTCGAGGTGTAGTATCTTCTCGCGGATATCGATGGTGCGAGACAGGCGCTGATTAAACTCAGACCATGCATTATCACCCTCTGCGATCAGTTTGTCTTTTTCGTAGACGGAGTTCAGGAAGCCGTAGAAGTTGCCCCATTCGATGCGTTCGAGAACCATCAGCTCTTCAGGCTGGTCACGTTTAACCATATCGATATCGTATAACCACCTGAAATCGCTGCCGAGGATATCGCGGTTACCGGTTTTTACCAGGTAACGTTCGACATTGCTTTCAGCATTTTCTATATCGATACCGTGGAGTGATTCGGCCGGCACGATTTCTGATTCCACGACCTCCGCAATCACGGTTAGAGAATTGCTGCCGTTATCATAATAGAAGGCATCGACATTCGCCGGCCAGAAGTGGCTCATGCCGCGAAACAGGATCAGCAGTAACAGACCAAATACGGCGACCAGGGCGATCGCGATGGCGCCCGCATTCATCCATATCCACGGTGTACCGCTCTTAAACCATTGTTGATTCATAATCCGCTATACCTTTGACGTAAACGATGTCGAATTATTTCTGCGAGCGTATTGAATACGAATGTAAACAGAAACAGGATCAATGCAGCCAGGAACAGGACTCGATAATGCGTACTGAACACTTCTGCTTCAGGAACTTCTACTGCCAGGTTTGCCGCCAGAGTACGCATACCCTGGAAGATACTCATGTCCATCAACGGTGTATTACCTGTCGCCATCAATACGATCATGGTCTCACCAACGGCACGGCCAAAGCCCATCATGACGGCTGAGAATATGCCCGGGCTGGCAGCAGGCAGTACCACGCTGGTCATCGTCTGCCAGCGCGTTGCGCCAAGTGCCAGTGAACCGCGCACCAGGTGCTGCGGTACACTGAAAAGAGCATCTTCAGCGATCGAGAAGATTGTCGGGATCACGGCAAATCCCATGATCAGGCCAACGACCAGGGCATTCCTCTGGTCATAGTTCAGGCCCCATTCATTGCTCATATAATTTCGCAGGTCTCCGTTGAAAAACATGTTCTCAATCGGCGAGCTCAGTGACATCGCAAGCCAGATCAGGAACAGGACGACAGGGATCAGCAAGGCAGCTTCCCAGCCATCGAAGACTGACCTGTTGGGCACGAAGCCCCAGAGCCATGCGCACAGGATAAAACCTGCGGGCAATATCAGCAGCAGGGTGAATATTCCTGCCAGGTGCGTTTCTACATAAGGTGCCAGCCACAGACCTGCGAGGAAGCCGAGGATAACGGTTGGCAGGGCTTCCATGATCTCGATCGCTGGTTTTACCGTCTGGCGCATACGAGGGGCCATGAACTGTGCGGTAAACATAGCGCCCAATATCGCGATCGGTACTGCGAACAGCATGGCATAGAAGGCTGCCTTGATGGTGCCGAAAGATAGCGGCATCAGGCTGAATTTTGGCTCGAACTCATTTGTCGAGGCGGACGACTGCCAGATATAATCGGCTTCGTCGTATCCTTCGTACCAGATCTTGCCCCATAATACGTCCCAGGATACTTCTGGATACTCATTATGTACTTCATAAAGATGTATCTGGTTATTACCGTCAGCTGCGATAAGGTTCTGCGCACGTGCCGACCATGCCATCTGGTCGACCTGCGTATCAGCAGTATTGATATTGGCCAGCGTCCTTTGCGAGGTCGAATAATAGATCGTGATGTCACCCTGAGTATCGGTAACGGCGAAGCCTTTTCTCTGCTGCTCGGTGGCGATGGTGGTGATCGGCGCTGAATTCTCATGAAAATTTCTGATGAAAGTCAGTTCTCTGCCGTTATCATTACGCACCGACATCCATTGCTGTATCTCACCATTATCCATGCCTACCATCAATGATGAACCACCGAGCAGAAGTTTCAGCCTGGTGATATCGTGATCGAAGTGATATTCAGTCCTTTCGCCATCGAAACCTTCATCGTCCAGTGAGAAGTCTTCCAGTTTACCGCCGGCGATAGATGCGTACAGGTGATCCAGCCCCGGCGTCAGAGCGATGGAAGATATGTCGTATTCGAATGACTGCGCAGACCGTGATTCAAGCTCGATCGTTACATCTTCGCTTATGAAAGACTGCTCACGCAGGTAACGGGTAAAGACAAGGCGGTTGTCACTGGTCGTAGCCGCCAGTCCGACGATATCATCACTTAGCTGGATATCTATGTGTGTCAGTGATTCACCTGACTCATCCAGCGACAGCGGTTCTTTACCCATAGGGTATTCCAGCCGCGGGGTAAGGGTGCGGACATCGTCAGGATAACTCAGGTCGAATTTATACCGTACTGCCATAACCGAACCGTTAGCCAGGCCGAGCACCACGAGATCGAGGTTGGCGGCTACACTAGTGATGGCTGCTGGCAATTCAAAATCTTTATCATGAATGATATCGCCCGAAGCAGTTTCGAAGAATATTGCATGCCCTGTATCGGTGAACCGGATCCCGATAGTGCCTTGTTCCTCAAGTCCGAGATGCAGCGTTTTACCTTCACCAGGGGCCTCGTATGTAACGCTCTCATGGATTTCAGCAGCGCTGAACATGGGGATGACAACGTAGAGCAGATAGAAGAAAATCAGAAGGATAGCGACGATAACGCTGATCCCACCTGAAGCTACAAAGTAACGAGCCAGGCGATCTTTAAGGGCACGCTGGTTGTACCGCTTCTGTAGTAACTGGTTTTTCATGCGGGGGAGTTTAACGTCGACTTGTTACAAAAATATTACAAGATGTGACAATTTGATGAACATCTAATAAATCTTCCTTGAATCGCCATGGGCCTTTTAGCATTACCCTAAAGTTAGTGTCTATGATCAGAGACGTGTATGTCATCATGTCTGTGATCATAACTGATGGTGCGCAGGGAACCTAGTATTGATGCGATGCAAAATCGTATAAATGTGTATGCATCAGGAACGTGTCGATTATGTTACCACTAAGACACATTATATTAATTTAATCGTCACATTACTGTCATCTGGCTTAGCTATAGTCCGTTAAAGCATAAAGATGCGGACTGTGTATGAAAGATGATCTGATCCTTTACCTGATCACTGCGATAATAATATTGTTGATATCTCGAAAGGTGTTTATTCGCCTTCGTTTATCACGAGCAAAACATCCATCCTTGAGAGGCCATTCAAAATGGTCGCGCCGAATCATCCGCTTTATTCCCTATTTCGAATACGATGAGAACAGTTTCTATAACAGCGACGCGGCGCCAGATGATGTCGCGCAAAAAAGACGTAATGGCATGGAGCGGCTCAAGCTGGTATATCAGAAACGCTCCCCTGAGAGCATAAAGTTCAGTCGAAAACTCGTAAGCAGCATATCTGATGTAAATTTTACCAATAATTACCGGGTACCGTTCCCTTATCGCAAGCATCTTTCTGCCGAATTCAAAACTGGCTCACTCGTGGAAGAGACAGATGGCGTAAAGATTAAAGACCTGGATGGTAACTGGAACTATGATCTAACAGGTTCCTACGGGGTCAATGTCTTCGGTTATGATTTCTACAAGCAATGCATGGAGCAGGGATTTGCCAGGGTCAGCAGGCTCGGTCCCGTGCTCGGGCCTTACCATCCGCTTATTTTAGAGAACGTTGAAAAACTCAAGTTGATCTCGGGCCTGGATGAGGTTTCATTTCACATGTCAGGGACTGAAGCAGTGATGCAGGCCGTTCGTCTGGCACGTTATCATACGGGAAGAACGTACCTGGTACGGCTGTGCGGTGCTTACCATGGCTGGTGGGATGGTGTTCAGCCGGGCGTCGGCAATCAGCGCAAAGCAGATGATGTGTACACTCTTGCCGATCTTAGTGAGTCTACCTTGAGAGTCCTGGAGACACGCGACGATATCGCCTGCCTGCTGATCAACCCGTTACAGGCTCTGCATCCCAATGCAGATGCTTATAGTGATGCGTCATTGGTGAATAGCGCACGTTCGGCACAATTTGATCGCGAAAGGTATAGCGCCTGGTTGCAGCAGTTGCGCGATGTCTGCACTCGTAAAAAAATTGTACTGATCTTTGATGAAGTGTTTACCGGTTTCCGTCTCGCTTACCGGGGGGCACAGGAATATTTCGATATCCAGGCCGATATCGTCACCTATGGTAAGACCCTGGGCGGCGGTTTGCCCGTGGGGGTGGTGTGCGGACGGCATCATCTGATGAAACGTTTCAAAGACGATCAGCCTGCGAATATATCTTTTGCCCGTGGCACATTCAATTCACATCCGTATGTCATGGCATCGATGAACGAGTTTCTCCATCGAATACAGCAGCAGGATATCCAGCAGGTCTATGCGCAGGCGGATGCGTTGTGGAATTCGAGAGTAGACTCTCTCAATCAGCAGTTGCAGCAGCAACAGCTGCCAGTTCAGATAGCGAACCTGCATTCTATCTGGACGATCCTTTATACCCAGCCCGGACGATATAACTGGATGTTCCAGTTTTACCTCCGAGCTGAAGGTCTGGAGATAAGCTGGATAGGCAGTGGCCGTATCATCATGAGCCTTAATTATACCGATGAAGATTTTCACGAAGTATCAGCCCGGTTCATCGCTGCTGCAACACAGATGAAAAAAGATAGCTGGTGGTGGCGATCACCTGAGCTTACGAATAAATCGATCAAACAGCAGATGTTGAAGGAGATGATAGTCACTCGTTTCCCGCTATTGAAAAAACTCATATTAAAGCCTGTGCAAGACCGACCTCAGCGGCCGATAGAGGAGGTACAACAATGATAAGCATTTTCTCCAATAATGAAATGAGTGAGTTTCGACGCTCTCTAAAAAACGAGTTCGACGAATACCTGTCATATGAGTCGAAAAAATATGACCCGGAAAACTGTCTTAAGGTAGATCTTCACTGTCATGACCTGAACAGTGATGTCCCGGATGAACTCTGGGGCAGGATACTGGCGTTACCAGAAACCTGGCTGAAAACGAAGAAGCTGGTCAAGTGTCTGAAAGAGAACGCCTGTGATGTGGTTACGGTTACCAACCATAACAATGCGCGCTCCTGCTGGGATCTGCAGGAGAGGGGGACAGATGTTCTTGTAGCGGCCGAGTTTACCTGTTACTTTCCTGAATATAATCTTTTCGTACATGTGCTCACTTATGGCTTTAACCGGGCACAGGAAAGCATACTGAACAGGAAGCGCAAGAATATCTATGATTTCTTACGTTACACAGCGGCACATGATATCCCGGTTATCCTGCCGCATCCGCTGTATTTCTATACCCGCAATGAAAAGATCGATCTGACCCTGTTTGAAAAACTGGCGGTCTTGTTCCAGCGCTTCGAGGTACTCAATGGACAGAGGGACCTCTGGCAGAGTGTCCTCACGCTTAACTGGACGAAAAGCCTGACGCCGGAAAAGATAAACGCTTTCGCAAGGAAACATGACCTGGATCCTGCCGAGTTTGGCGTCGATCCATATAGAGAGAAAATCTTAACTGGTGGATCAGATTGCCATATGGGCATCTTTGCCGGTCAGTGCGGCAGTTATCTATACGTACCTGACCTGCAGGAGAAGCTGAAAGACCATGACGCATCAGAATTGGCGCTGGATGCTATTCGTCAGGGTAATGTCGCTCCTTTTGGTCATGTCGCAGAAAACCAGAAACTGAATATCGCGCTGCTGGATTATTTCTCCCAGGTGGCGACAAAGATCAAAGACCCGGGTTTGCTGCGTATCCTGTTCCACCGTGGCGAAGTGTCAGACAAGATCTCGTGCTTTGTCATAAGTAATCTCCTGCTGGAGATGCAGAAGCACAAGAATACACAAAAGTTTTTCAGCTTTGTGCACGACGCACTGCAGGGTAAAAAACCGAATAAATTACTGAAGTGGAAGATCAATAAAGATTACCGCTTCTGCATCGACCATCTTGAAAACATAGCTAACAGCAAAAAGCAGTCTCCCGAGGTTTTTATCGATACGGTGAACCATGCTGTTACCGATCTGTTCACCGAGTTGAATAAACTGATCGTCAAACGTATAGAGAAAGCGAGCGGTGCAGGGCGTAAAGAAAAACTCAGCACGTTCTCGACAGAAGAGATCACCCGTAAATTCGAAGTGCCAAGCCAGGTGACCGCGCTATTATTTGGCAGCAATAAAAAGCAGTCTGACATGAGCGGCTTCAATGTTGGACAGCTTCTGGATAACCTGTCATTCCCTGTGCTGATCAGCATCATACTCACCGGTGCTACTCTGGGCAGCACGCGCCTGCTGTACCAGAACCGTTTTTTTCTTGATGACTTCGCTGATGAGATAGGCAAAAATCACCACCCGAAACGTGCGCTCTATCTAACGGATACCTTGAGAGACAAGAACGGTGTGTCGAATTCGCTGTCGGGTAAGCTTGCCGAGATACAGCGTATGGATATGCCGGTAGATTTTCTCATCTGCCATCCCGATGCAGAAACAGAGCCGCACCTCCATGTGGTCAGACCACTGACATCATTCAGTGTTCCGGATTTTGGCGAGCAGGAATTTCGTGTGCCAGACCTGCTGGAGATCGTGCGCATCTTCTACGAAGGCGGTTATGATCGCATCATCTGTTCAACCGAAGGACCGATGGCACTGGTGTCACTGTTTATCAAGCATATGTTTAACGTGCCGAGCTATTTCTTCATGCACACCGACTGGCTTGATTTCATCAAGGACACGACTGACCTTACCGTACATGAACGAGACCGCGTAAGACGTGCTTTACGTGTTTTCTACAAACAGTATTCTGGTGTCTTCGTACTCAATAATGAGCACCGCGACTGGTTGACCGGCCATCATATGCAGCTAGATGAAGAGCGTGTCTTTTTAACTGCGCATCATACCCGTGCGAGAGATCACAGTATCGTCGCTGTCGACAAAACCGAGCTGTTTGCCGATGCTGACGCTGATACGCCCATATTGTTCTTTGCGGGCAGGGTAAGTAAGGAGAAAGGTATCTTCGATCTGCCGCAGATCCTCGAACGTGTTAAACAGTCAATACCGGATGTCAAACTGGTCATTGCTGGAACGGGTCCTGCTGAAGACTCACTTAAGGAAGCGTTGCCAGAAGCATTATTCCTGGGCTGGGTTGATAAGCAGCGTATCGCTGAACTCTATATGGGACTTGATCTTTTTGTCTTCCCTTCGCGGTTTGATACCTTCGGCAATGTTATCCTCGAAGCGTTCGTCTATGGCATGCCGGCGCTTGCTTATGACTGCAAGGGACCGAAAGATATTATCAAGCACAATGAGTGCGGTTACCTGGTAAATGACATCGAGCAGATGGCAGACCAGGTCATCCGTCATTTCGACTCCGAGCCAAAGCGTGAGCTGATGAGGCAGCTGGCGATACTGAGGGCCGAAGAGTACCAGGCTGAACCTATCATGAAACAATTTTTGAAAGACATGGGGCTGGATATTTCGCTTGATACAGCGGCGTACATAGGTGCCGAGATCGATGCAGATGCATCTGTCGAGATCTTTCAACAACATGATAAACAGCGTTCGGTTGCTTAGCTATGGCTAATATCGTGCGTTTAATGAGCCAGCAGGAACAGATTAACTTCCTGTTAACCAACCGGGTCCCGCGGCGTTACCTGACCAGGTTGATGGGCTGGTACAGCAGGATAGAAAGTCGGTGGTTAACGCGGTTTTCTATCGCTGTCTGGAAAGTGTTCGCCGACGACCTGGATCTGTCCGAGGCTAAAAAAACACGCTTTCGCAGTCTCCATGACTGTTTTATCCGGGAGCTGAAAACAGGGGCCAGGCAGGTCGATAGCCGGGACGAAATCGTCGTCAGCCCCTGTGATGCGATAGTCGGTGCCTGTGGAAATATAGAGGGGACGACCGTATACCAGGCGAAAGGTTTTCCTTATGAGCTGTCTGATCTCATTGCCGATAAAAACCTGCAGGAAAAATATCGCGATGGCATCTATGTAACACTTCGTTTGAAATCTTCTATGTATCACCGCTTTCATGCACCGCTAGACTGTAAGGTGAAACAGATCAACTATGTCTCTGGTGATACCTGGAATGTCAATCCGGTGGCATTGAAGAGGATCGAAAAACTCTACTGTAAGAATGAACGAGCGGTGGTTCAGCTGCATACCGGTAGTGAAGACAGGAGTATAACGATGGTACCGGTTGCAGCGATACTGGTTGCCAGTATGAAGTTTCATTGCCTGAATACAGTTCTGGACCTGAAGTACCAGGGCCCCAATCGGCTGCTTTGTAATGCGCAGTATAAAAAAGGCGAAGAGATGGGGTATTTTCAGCACGGCTCCACCATTATCCTGTTCGCGACGAAGAATTATAAGCTTCACGAAGATATATCCAGGGGACACAGGATATATATGGGGCAGGCACTGCTCCTGGAAAAATAACCTCTGACTTATTAGCAATTCTTAATCAATTTAAAAATACGGGTGAGTATATGAACTTTTTTGAAGAGTTAAAACAACAGCGCTGGGATGATCATCGTTACTATCATCATAATCGTGTAAACCAGACCTTGCATCTACTGAGTGCAAGCTGCTTCCTGACGAGTTACATACTTATTTTCAACGATCCGGTTACGGCAGTCCTGGTAGGCTGGCTGCTTGCGATGATATTACGCCAGGTCGGTCATTTCTTCTTCGAGCCAAAGAGCTATGATGAGGTGAACAATGCATCGCATGAGTTCAAAGAAAAAGTAAAAGTAGGGTATAACCTGCGTCGCAAGGTAGTGCTGTTATCGGTCTGGATATTGTCACCCCTGGTGTTATATTTTGAGCCAACGTTTTTTGGCCTGTTTGAAGTGCATCAGGAGATGAATGGTTATATCCATAATATGGCGATGTTATGGTTATATGTCGGCGCAGGTGCGCTATTGTTCAGGACCGTTCACCTGTTCTTCTTGATGGGTATTCAATCTGGCCTGGTATGGTTTACAAAGATCCTGACAGATCCATTCCATGATATAAAAATTTATTACAAGTCTCCTTACTATCTGTTTAAAGGCGATATGTATGATGACATGAGTGACTGGTATGACAACGAGCAGGTCGCCAGAAATTCCTGATTGAGTTCTGTAAGGTAGCAGATGACGATAGAGCCAGCAATCTCGTCATCGGCTTTTTACTGCCAATTAAAGATAAAGACCATGCCTGTTGTCAGGTGTGGTCGTTAATATGTGGGCCTGAGTGTCGGTGTTACATGCTGTAACTTAATAATAACGGCGCAAACCGGGTGACATGAGAATAGTTCACCTCGCTGCGTAAGAAATACGATTATGTTATCAGGCGTAGAGCTTTGGTGGATCTTTCTTAGCATCGTTTCACTGACGAATATCAGTTTATGGACCTACTCGTTGCTGATACTGGTACGGCGCAAAGCTCGATTTCCTGCTGACGTCTATCGTGGACGACTGCTGATAATCTGGTTGTCCTGTGGCTATGTCTATGGTTGCGCCTTCCGCTCTGTTCTGCCGAGGATCGATGTCGAACGTATTTGCCTGGTCGATTCATGGCTCTCCAGTATGCTTGTAGGTCGCTCTGTCGCGACTATTGCCGAACTCTGTTTTATTATGCAGTGCGCCTTACTGCTGCACGAAGCTGGAAAGCGGGTCGACGACAGGTTTGCCACCACTGTATCTTTGCTGCTGGTACCAATAATCTTTATCGCCGAGGGCTTTTCCTGGTATGCCACGATCAGCAAACATTATTTTGGCAGCGTCGTGGAAGAATCTCTATGGAGTGTTGCCGGGATGATGCTGCTCACCAGTTTTATTTCGCTATGGCCTCGCGTCAGTGGCAGGCATCGCGACTTTCTGGGCATTATGATCTTGTTCAGTCTTGGTTTTATTTTCTTCATGGTGACCTTTGATGTCCCCATGTACTGGCAGCGCTGGCAACAGGATACCGCCTCCGGGCTGGAATATCTAAGCTTCGTGCAGGGGATACAGGATGTATCTGCAGGTTGCATCGTCAGTTTCGAGTGGCAGGACTGGCGTGATGAAGTCCCCTGGATGACACTTTACTTTACTGTCGCTGTCTGGCTGAGTATCTATCTGGCGCATGCGCCGCTTTTAAGTATTAGGAGTGAAGGTTGTCGATAGTAGATGCTCGGAAGTAATATCTAATATTCCTGTGAGCAGCCAATTACCTCTATGTCATGCCGCCGATGCATTGTACGGCAACACACTTTATAAACACATACCACATGCGTAGGTGATGCTTAAGTGACCGCTACACACTCCAGTGTCAGCAGGTTTTCATCCACACGTTTCATGATATCTGTGACTTCATCATCAGTGTGATATGCACTCTTGGTAAATGTCAGGATTTCACCTGCAGCATATACGGCGTATGGCTGAGACGTCTTCACAGCGTGTTCCAGCAGGCGGAACATGTTTACTAGTGATTTCTCCTTCAGTCCCAGATGGAGATCACTGACAGCAAACTCTTCCTTCGCTCTCTGCAGCTGTATGACCGGGTGGTTTGTATCCGTTTTTATCAGCTTGAGATATCCATCCTCAAGGCCTTTTTGTGCTGAGAACAAAGGCCAGCAATGGAGGTCGAGAGGTTCATCAATCGAATGGATATGAGTCTTGTTAAAAGGTGAAACAACGATCCAGCTACGAGTTGGGCCATCGTCTCCACCCGACATCGATATATTACCTTTGTAGATTTGACCTTCACTAAATTCCATAACTGTCTCCAGTAGGCTATAGGCAGGATGTCGGTTTATTCCCTGACTTGTGAGTCGATACTTACCAGGACATGCCATTGTTATACATCTGGGTAAATCAGATGCAGAATCGCATCACCGAATAGAATATTACAGCTAGATGTAATGTAACTCGGCGATCAATAATACTACAGGTTTCGTACGATAAGGTGACATGAATGTTACAAAATTGTTACAGTGGTTTAGAGGCGTGTTCTGCTGCAAAGATTATTCTAGAAAGAGTGTGAGCTAGTCTCTGTAACTATCTATTCTGTTAGATTTTAATTGTGTTTGAATGATGGAGTAGATATAGTGGTCTCTAAGTGATCTCAAAAAGAAACTGCGGGCCGGAGGATATATGAAATTCTTACTTGTTTTGTCCACAGCAGCATCGTTGTTGCTGCCTGCTTCAACCAGTGCCTGGCAAGATACAAATGCTCCAGCTTACAGTTATGACAACAGTCAAAGCCGTGGGCGGCACGATGCTTCTGGCGATACCTCAGGTGACAGGCAGAGTGATCTTCAGTTTGATGTGCAGATGCGAGGTAGCGGTGATACTGATGCATATATCTACGGCACATTAGGCAGGGGCTGGGATGACGTGCAGATCCATCGCTATGACAATAGTACGTTGCGCTCAGGTCATATGAGAAATTACCGACCGTACTATCGTGACCACCGACGACCATCATATGAACCAGGCTATGGTCCAGATTATTACAGGCAGTACCCGGGGAATTACTTTGAGCAATACCGCAGGCAAAATTCAGGGGAATATTCCAGGCAATATCCCGAGCAGCAGCCTGGAAGAAATCGTTCAAGATGACAGAAGCTATTTATTCGCTTCCCCAAATCTCTTCTAATCGTGCATCACGGCCGCAGGCGAAGCGATAGTATTTATAGCGTATGGGATTTTTCTGGTAATAGTCCTGGTGATATTCTTCTGCCGGGTAAAACGTGCTGGCAGGCAAGATCTCTGTCGCTATCTCGCCGTCGAAGGGTTTGTTCTTTGCAAGCTCCTGCAGTGATCGCCTGGCCTCAGCCTGTTGTTTTTCGTTGAGATAGTAGATGCCTGAGCGGTACTGCGAGCCGGTATCACAGAACTGGCGGTCGACGGCCACCGGGTCGATATTCTTCCAGTAGACTTCCAGTAACTCAGAGTAACTGATCTTTTCCGGATCATATTCTACCTGTATGGCCTCCGTGTGACCGGTGCTGCCTGCAGAAACTTCCTTATAACTGGGGTCCTTTTTATGGCCTGCGGTATAACCGGAAGTCGTCGAGAGGACGCCATCTAGTTTGTCGAACGGAGGCTCCATGCACCAGAAACAGCCGCCGGCAAATATTGCGGTCTCGTGGTTCTGTGTGGGTGAGGTGGCCGTATCCTGATTAGAAGCGTTAACGGGTGATATAAACAGGCCGAGTAATAGCAGGGATATTAGTCTCATAGCGTCATGGTTCCTTTAAGATTGTTGACACTAGGACTGTAGAAACGCCTGTAAGTTTCTATGTTATATGAATAGCTACGGTGTCTCTTCCTGCTGAGTAAAGCATCGATGAAGTTTCTCCGGCTAAATCCATCGAATATTGGCTAATACTTGATAGCGTGTTAGAACATGAAGCCGAAGATAAAGCGGTAGGTAGTGAAATCCGGCGTGTTGCTGCTGTCCACGTCGATATAATTTTTACCTACATCGCCCTTGATGTAGAGTTTACGACTGAAGTCATAACGTAAGCCAAGTGCTAATCCATAATTGATCTCGGTCGTTGTATATGTCTGTGCACTGGCACATGGGTAATAATAGCCATACCATGGGTCCCAGCAGTAACCTGTATTAATGTCGCCGGTAGGAACGCCAGAGTCGATGTATGTAGTACCCAGGTTAGCTGTTATATAAGGAGTAAAGGGTGCAGCCAGCAGGTTATATGTAAAACCAAATTCGAGGCTGCTGGTATACATATTAGATGTAAAGTTTTGTGGGCCGTTCGGGTTCTCCGGGTCTTCCGGGTCGTTATCAATAATCCGGGTGCCAGTATAGTTACTATTGCTTGACGAAAAAAGGCCAGTGAGCTCGATGTGCGCATTTATGTTGTAGCCAAAGCCAAAACCAATGCTTGATCGTTTGTTGATATCGGCTTCTGCGCCATTGCTAAACTGCAGCACTTTGGAATTTGTCACCATAGGTGCCAGGAAAAACTCCCATTTTTCAACACGGGAATCATGGAATGCCGCCTCTGCATTCATGCTTATTGCAGGTGACAGGAGAAGGGCTAAGGCCAGGGTTTTAATGATACTTCTGTTATGCATGATCTTATCCGTTGTCGAGCTGATTCTGTAATATTGTCATTGATTCTATCAGTAAATAGAGACAGCATGAAGTTGTCATGCAGTAAAGTTTACACTGATAGTGGTGCGTAACATCTGGCATACTGGATGTCGTAGCGTTCAATCGTATAGTATATGTAGTGGTAAATAGCAGAATAGAGAACGTTCTACTGCTGTCTGGCCTCATCATCATGTTGTCACAGAAATGACTCAACTCTGTAGCAAAATGGTAATAAATCAGCATTAAGCTTCCCGTGTTAATTTTTCAAACGGGAGTTTATAAATGCAATTAACCACAAACAAGATCATCAAAGCGGCTGTAATCACAGCACTAGCCACACCTCTATCTGCTATTGCAGGCGGGATTACTTATAAAGATGGTGATGACTACCTTAAAGTCGGTGGTCGTATCCAGCTTCAGTACCACCAGGTTTCACCTGATGGCGGTGACAGTACCGACGAAATCTTCTTCAGAAGATTAAGGCCTTATATCGAAGGTAGTACGCATAAAGACTGGAAAGCAAAGATCCAGTGGGACATGGGTAAGGCCGAAGGTGAAAATGAAGTCGCGATCAAAGATGCCTATTTTCAGTACAAAGGAATGTCTAATGCTAAGCTGACGATCGGTAATGCGAACTTTCCATTTTCACGTGAGTTCCTGACCTCATCCAAATATCAGCAACTGGTGGAACGTACATTTGTCGGTGATCATAACTATGGTACTCCGGACCGTAACGTTGGTATCCACATGACAGGTAATACAGAGAGTAAGAAGGTTACCTGGGGAGCTTCAGGTACGATTGCTTCGATAGATCCAGATAACAAGAAACTGGATTTTGATACACCGGTCAACAGGAATGATGATTTCAACGATGGTTTCATGGTCGGTGGTCGTGTTGATTATCACCCGTTCGGTAAATTGAAGTTTGCCCAGGGCGATTTCTCAGGTAAGACGAAGGCGACTATCGGTGTTGCTGCATTTAGCTGGAGTAACGACAATGATAATAATACCTATGGTCCTGGAGACAGTAAGGCAGATGTCGATTCTGTAACAGGCATCGAAGTCAGTGGTGCGTTCCGCTCCTCTGGATTCTCGGTTGACGCTGAATACAATACCTTTGATGCAGACACTGTACTGGCTGGTATCACAGACGGTATCTACAAGAATGGCACGACTACTTTGAGCAATGCAGCCATCGAAGGCGGTTATATGATCGACAATACCATCGAAATCGTTCTTGGTTACCAGACCCAGGATGCTGATGGTTACGCCACAGCATGGAACCGTACATCAGTCGGCGCCAACTGGTTTATCAACAAGCATGACACCAAGGTACAGCTGAGCTACAGGATGGGTGAGAACCTGAATGGCGTAGAGGATGCTGATGAAGATGAAGTCTTCCTGCAGACACAATTCGTCTTCTAAGACATGTCATAGCTGACAGAATGGACTCCTGTTTGCCATGGATGGCTTCTTCAAACTTGAATCATCACCAGTCTCTGGTGGTGATTTTTTTTGGCGTGTACAAAAAAACAGTCTTCATGCCGGTAAAGCAGTGAAGACAAAAGACACGTCTTATTCAGCGCATTTTACACAGGTAGTGACGTAGGGCAGTGCTTCCAGTCTTTTCTCAGGGATTTCTTCACCGCATTTTGCGCAGATACCATAGTCACCATTCTTGATACGAGCGAGGGCGGCGTCGATGAGCTGTACGGTGTATTGTGCCTCGTTATCGATGGCGGACAATACGTCATCATTCTCCCGCTGGGTTACCTGTTCGGCAAAGTCTTTTTCGACAGGTTCTTTCTTGTGATGGACATCAGCATCGATGGTGTCGATCCTGTGTGTTAGCTCTTCACGTAGCGTTTCCAGCTTCCTGGTGATTGACTGATATGAGGCCATTTTATGTTACCCGTAATGTAATATTGTATATAGTGGCTTTACGCGTGATATGTATTCAGTTTCTCAGCATACTGTAGATAAGGTCTTTGAGATGAAGACGTTCTTTTTTAATACTATCCAGGTAGTCATCATTCACCACCTCGATTCCCTGCTCGGCGCGAAAGATCGATTTGTCGATGCCTTCGTATTCATTGGCAAGGCGGCGAAAATGTGAATTATTCATCTTCAGGTCATGGATGGCATCTTTGTATTCAGCAAATTCTTCTATCAGTGGATGATGTGATATCGGCATATGAGACTCTCTGTATTTATCTTAATTTTTAGTTAACAGCAGTTAGACGGCTGCTGCCTTGATCAGCATCAACTTATTATTTAACTTCCCTGTTACAAACCGGCTGGTTGTGTTTTCAGGCAGGACCGCCCGATCAGGTGATCACATCGGGTGCCGTGCGGCCTGTGTGCTGCTCTATGCTGGCGATAGATCTTGATAGCTCGATCAGTTCGGAAAGTAACTCCTGCGGATCAGCTTCGAGTTTGCCAGGGTCTTTCTCCGGCTGCTCTATGTAGACGCGAAGGGTTGCGCCTTCGGTACCGGTGCCGGAGAGGCGGTAGACGATGCGGGCGCCATTGCTGAACAGGATACGGATTCCCTGCTTGCTGCTGGTGCTATTGTCAACGCTGTCGGTATAGCTGAAGTCGTCGCTATGTTCGACCTGGTAACTGCCAAAGTGCTGACCGGCCAGTGTATCTATCCTGTCACGTAAACCCTGCATCAGCTGATTGGCGCCTTCTGATGGTACGCCTTCGTAGTCGTGACGGGTATAGACATCACGACCGAATTTCTGCCAGTGCTGTCTCACGATATCGGCGACCGACTGTTTGCGCACCGCGAGTATGTTAAGCCAGAACAATACTGCCCACAGGCCGTCTTTCTCTCGCACGTGGTTAGAGCCGGTACCGAAAGATTCTTCACCGCACAGCGTTATCTTGCCGGCATCCAGCAGGTTGCCGAAAAACTTCCAGCCGGTCGGGGTTTCATAACAGTCGATACCGAGCGCTTCGGCGACACGGTCGACAGCCTGGCTGGTCGGCATGGAACGCGCAACACCGGCCAGTCCCTGTTTATAACCTGGTACCAGCCCGGCATTGGCTGCGAGTATCGCCAGGCTGTCGCTCGGGGTGACATAGAAGTCGCGACCGAGGATCATGTTGCGGTCGCCGTCGCCATCCGATGCTGCACCGAAATCGGGAGCGTCTTCGCCGCTTAACATCTCGACCAGCTGTTTGGCATGTACCAGGTTAGGGTCAGGATGAGCGCCACCAAAATCTTGCAGCGGCTCACCGCGCAATACGGTTCCTGCTGCTGCGCCGAGCCGGGTCTCCAGGATCTCACGCGCATAGGGCCCTGTTATGGCATTCATCGCATCGAACGCCATGGAGAATGATCCCGAACCCAGCAGGCTGCGCATGGCATCAAAATCGAACAGCTGCTGCATCATGTCGGCATAGTCGGCCACCGGGTCGATGACCTCGACCAGCATATCGCCGACTGTCTGCTCACCGATCGTCTCCAGGTCGATGTCGGCAGTGTCAGTGATCCGGTATTCTCTGATATCCAGGCTCAGTTTGTAGATGGCTTCGGTGATATTTTCCGCTGCCGGTCCGCCATTGGTAGCGTTGTACTTGATACCGAAGTCAGCATTCGGACCGCCCGGATTATGGCTGGCGGAGAGGATGATGCCGCCAAAGGTACCGTACTTACGGATGACACAGGATGCCGCCGGTGTCGAAAGCAGGGCGCCCTGGCCGACGATGATCTTGCCGAAACCGTTCGCTGCCGCCATCCTGATGATGATCTGTATCGCCTCGCGGTTATAGAAGCGGCCATCACCGCCGACCACCAGGGTCTGTCCCTGGAAACCGTCGAGCGCGTTGAAGATCGACTGTACGAAATTCTCCAGGTAATCGGGCTGCTGGAAGACTTTAACTTTTTTACGCAGGCCAGATGTGCCGGGGCGCTGGTCATCAAAAGGGGTCGTGCTAACGGTTTTTATTTCCATCATTGATTATCGCTAAGGTTTTAAGATTAAGAATTTGAGGTAAAGGATTAAAATGTTGCAGATATATTAACGGAAGGCAGGGCTGAACTACAGCTGATATCAGGGATTAAATCACATTATAATTACCCTGACTTCGCCAGCGAAGTCAGGTTGATTTGGTATCTACTGTTTTAACCGGGTAAAGCGGCTAGTTATCCATCAATACACGTTCGTCATACTCTGCCTCGAAGAACAGCTTGTGTTTTGCCTCTTCTTTGGCAAGGCCTTCCAGTACTTCCTTGAGATGGCTCTCAGGGACCTTGCTGGCCATGTCGGAATACAGTTCATAAGCGGCGCGTTCTCGTTTCATGGCGATGATCAGCGCATCCTGGTAGGTGATGTTATCGCTTGCCTCTACTTCTACCAGGTAGTCGGAGATCTTCAGATCGAGGACCTCCTGCTCGGGAGTCAGTTCACGTTCACCAGCCTTGACGTCAAGCAGGATCTTCTTGTGGCGCTTCTCTTCTTCAGAGAAATCCAGCAGTATCTTTTTCATGCCGGCAGTCTCAGCGCGTTGCGCAACATCTTCGTAGAAATCGGCTGCCTGCTGTTCCTGATCTATGGCGTAGTCCAGTATCTCATCAACGGTATTCATAATGCTTCACCTGACCTTAATTGATCTGTTGCTCTGTCTCATTGTCTGTTGCGGACGCCTGGTATGCCTCGGGATTGAGGAAACGGTCGATGCCGCGTGCCGCGTGGTGGCCATCTTCGATAGCACTGATAGCATCGGCGGTACCGTTGGCAAAATCACCACCGACAAAAATCTTCTGCAGTGTCGTGTGCTGGTATTCACCCGGCGTAAACTTGCCCCATTCGATCGCCAGTTGTTCATTCATCTCTTTCGAGATGTAAGCGAGGTTGCTGCCCTGGCCGATAGCAGAAATTATACAGTCATAGGTGTCCGTGTGCATACGGTCTTCCTGCAGTACCGGACGCGGCCTGCCGCCTTTGGGATCATCGACCATCTCGGCTTCGCCCCAGCGGATATTGACCTGCTGTTCACTGTCGGCTGCTAATACTTCGACCGGTATCGCCTGTGTCACGATAGTACAGCCTTCTTGCTGTGACTCGTGGATCTCTTCTTCATCGGCCGGCATCTCGCTGATACGACGGCGATACAGGATAGTGACCTCGGCGCCGTAACGCCGTGATACGCGTGCCGCATCCATCGCCACATTACCGCCGCCGATGACAGCGACTTTCTTGCCGATGCCGGGATCACGGCCGTTAGCGACATCGGCCAGCACCTGCAGGCCGGATAATACGCGTGGATGGTCTTCACCATGGATGCGCATGCTCGATGGTACCGACAGACCAGTAGACATGAAGACAGCGTCGTAGTCTTCTATTAACTGTTCAAGTTTTATGTCTTTGCCGATCGGGGTATTGTATTTGACCTCGACACCGAGCGAGACGATGTAGTCGATGTCCTTGTCCAGGTCGTTGTCGGGCAGGCGATAGCTGGGTACGCCATAGCGCAACATGCCGCCGGCAGATCCCTGCGATTCGAACACGGTCACCGCGTAACCTTTCTTGCGCAGGTAGTAAGCGGCGCTCATGCCGCCAGGACCGGCACCGATAACAGCGATTTTCCTGCCGTTCTCAACAACTGTATCTGCGAGGATACGGGCGTAGTCCTTGGCATCGACCTGGTCGACGATAAAACGTTTCAGCCAGCGGATCGCGACCGGCTCGCCATCGATACCGACCGGGCATACCGATTCGCAGCGGCGTGTGCAGATGCGCCCGCAGGTAGCCGGGAACGGGTTGGTGCGATACATCAGCTGCAGGCCTTTTTCGTAATCGCCGTCACGGATACTGTGGATGTAATCCGGTACGTCCATATGCGCCGGGCAGGTAGCGACACAGATGCCGCATTCGACGCAGCGGTCTGCTTCCATCTTCGCCTGTTCTTCGCTGTAGCCCTTGACGACTTCCTGGAAAGAGGTGACGCTTTCTTCGGGCGGCAGCAGCTCCATCTCGATACGTTTCTTCGGAAACAGGCTATAACCTTCGGCGCGTCGGTAGCCCAGTTCGTTTTCCTGCCAGCTGGTCTCGTCGACACCGGCAGTGAAGTGATAGTCGGTCGGGTCGCGTGTCAGCCAGGTATATTCATTACTCATACGCAACGAACTTGCGGTACAGATATCCACGCACAGGGCGCACCAGCAGCAGCGGCCGTAATCGAAACGCGGGCGCAGTCCGCTGTCGCCCGGGCGGCCGGAAAACTCTTCCACGGGAACCATGTCGATGGCTTCATTCTGACAGATGGTATGACAGCTGCCGCAGCCGATGCAGGTATCGGTGATATTGATATGGAAGCCGCGATACGCTGCCGCACCGGGTCGGTCCTGTATCGGCCTCATCGTGGTATAGGGTTTTTCGAAGGCGCGTTGCCAGACGAAGAAAGGTGACAGCAGATCTTTCAGGTTCATGATATTTTCTCCATCTACCTCTCTATCTCTGGCGGGTAAGTGTGCAGTGATACCATCAGGCCGGCGATGTCGGCGATGTTGGTGCCGACCGCAAGACGTTCCATCAGGGCGATGGCATGGGTATAACTCGGACCGCGTACATGCACACGTCGGACGAATTCGGAGCCATCGGTGACCATGAAGTAACCATATTCACCGCGGGTGCACTCGGCTTTGACATAGGTCTGTCCCGGTGGGATCTTCCAGTGCAGCATGTTCGGCATATCGGCCTGGAAAGGGCCATCGCCGGGCATGCCATCGAGACACTGACGGATCAGGCTGATGCACTGGCGGGTCTCCTGCAGACGCAGGTAGGAACGTTCATATGCATCGGAGCCGGTACCGCTGATGACGTCGAAATCAAGCTGGTCATAGACCAGGTAAGGTTCATCCTTGCGCACGTCACGTTTTACACCGCTGCCACGCGCATTGGGGCCGACGATACCGTAAGGGTCGATCAGGTCCGGGGTGATGACACCCAGTCCCTTGGTACGTGTTTTGAACACGGTGTTGTTGAACATCACGCGTTCGACCGTGTCCAGCAGCTTCTCGGCGCCATCCATCACTTCGCGGATACGTTTTGCGAAACCGGCGGGCAGGCCGGCGCGGACGCCGCCCGGTACCATGTACATATGGTAGATACGGGCGCCGGTCATCTCTTCGAACAGGTCGAGTACATAGTCGCGATACGTTATCGTCCAGTTAGGTACGGTGTACAGGCCGAAGGCACCGCTCATACCGCCGATCCACATCAGGAAACTGGCAAGGCGCATCATTTCCAGGTTGAGTGTGCGTATCCATTGCGCCCGTTCCGGTGCTTCGATACCGCTGAGATTCTCCAGCGCGGCAGCATAGAGATATTCGTTAAAGGCCGGTTCGGGAACGGCGATACGGCAGACCACGGTAAAGTTCTGGATAAAGGTACGATGCTCCATCAGTTTTTCGAAACCGCGGTGCAGGTAACCGACATGCGTCTTGCAGTCGATGATGGTGTCGCCATCGAGTATCAGTTCCAGCGACATATTGCCGGTGATGCCCGGATGTTGCGGGCCCTGCCATACCTTGACGTATTTGCCTGACGCCAGGTCGACGGGTTCAGGCTGTGCAAAATCCAGGTCTGCGGAGTGTCCGGTGATGATAGACATTATTCATCACCTCCGCGGGTCGGGTACAGTGTTACTTTCATATGTTCACGCGGCTCTTCACTTACACGGCCTTCACGATGACCGAACTGTTCCGAGCTGTATTTCTTGGTGTTAAACTCACGGCGCATCGGCGGGATATCATCCCAGCCTTCGAGGCAGAAGTCTTCTTCAAGACGCGGACTGCCCGGAAAGTTGATGCCATACATCTCGCGCAACTCACGCTGATAGGTCCATGCCTGCGCCCACAGGGTATGGATGGACTGCATCTCTGCCTGCTCACGGCTGATATCGACTTCCACACCGAGGGTGTCATTGCGCTCGTGGTTATGCAGCATGTAGACCAGGGTAAAGATGCCGTCTTCGATATAATCGATGCAGGTGATAAAACTCAGGTGGGTAAAACCTTCACGGTCACGCAGTTCACGGATCAGGCGTTCGGCATTCTCTTTTTCCACTTTGAGCGTGGTCAGAGCAGGTTTGCGTTCAGTGATATCGCTGACAGAAAAGTCAGTTTTCAATCTGTCCAGCATGGTGTTCATATATTCACTCGCCATTGTTCTGTTACCAGTTATAGTCTGGCATATCCCAGTTCTTGATAACTTTTTTCTGGTTCGCCTTGTACCAGTCGAGGTTGTTTACGTAACGGTTTGCACCGTCGCAGTTTCCGGCCTTGATGTCTTCCTGCAGTTCCATGATCGAAGCGAGCAGGGCTTCAGGCCGCGGCATGCAACCGGTGATATACATGTCTACCGGCAGGTACAGGTCGAACTGGTTGATAGTATTGTAACTGTCGAAGTACATGCCGCCGTTGGCCGGGCAGGAGCCGAGCGCGATGATGAACTTGGGGCCCTGCATCTGTTCGTAACTGCGGATGATACGCTTGAGTGTTTTTACCGAAACGTAGCCGCCGATGATGAAAAGCGATGACTGTCTCGGTGTCGGACGGCCGGCGACGCCGAAACGGCTGATATCGAAACGGGCGGTCATCAGGGGACGAAGTTCGATGGAACAGCAACCGGTGCCGAATGCCAGTATCCACAGGGAGTTGGCGCGGCACCAGTTGGCGAAGTCCTCGACGGCTTTTATCGAGTAGGGCTCGTAAGGACGGGGACGGGCGTCACTGAAAAGCAGCTTCTCGTCTTCGCTGAGGCCATCATTTTTTAGTACAGTGTTTATGTCTTTACTCATAGTCATATCCTGTTACGAAGTCAGTACCATCTGTACATAGACGATCGACATAATGCCGATCAGCGTCGGTATCTTGAAGAAGAAACGGATACCCTGGTCGACCCTGAAACGCGGGAAGGCGACACCGACCACGATCGCGACCATGTAGATAAGGAATGTCTTTATCATCAGCTCGACCCAGCCGGTGGCACCGCCGAAGAACAGGTTCATGAACAGTACCAGCTTGGTGGCGCCGAACAGGGCACGATTGAGCTGCAGGAAGCTGAGATAAGCACTGTGAAATTCTGTCGGCGGACCGATCGGGATCTCCTGCGGCGCGAGGAAGATATCGAACGGCGAATAGCCGGTCATACCGAGGAACGCCAGCATCGCTGCCAGGGTGGCAACCCAGTTGGTAACCACCGTCCAGTTCTGCCAGCCGCCCTGCTGGGCAGCGACGATCTCGGTGATCGACAGGGTGTCGTACTGGATCACGATCGAGATCACCGCCAGCGCGAACGGGACTTCATAGGCGGTCATCTGCGACAGACCGCGGGCGATACCGATGGCACTGTAGGGGTGTCCACTCTCGCCGGCACCCAGTGCCATACCCAGCTGACCGAAGAACATGAAGTAGATCACCAGGAACAGGTCGCCTGCCATACTGAAGTTGGAGAACATCTCGCTGCCGTAGATCACCGGGATGAACGCCAGGGTACCGATACCGCCGGCGATACGGAACACCGGGCCGAGATAGAACATGATACCGTGGCTGACCGCGGTACGTTTGAAGAAAGTCTTTGCGACATTGATAAACGGCTGCGAATAGGGGATACCGATACGTCCCTGGACCTTGGCGATGATACGTTCGATGGAGGCGCCGACCAGCAGACCGTAGAAGGTGACGATCAATAAGGTCAGTGTGAAATTACCTGCCTTTGGCAGCCATTCGGTGAACGCTTCGGAAATCACAGGTCAAGCCCCCCATTGGCCAGGAACATAGCAATAAAATACATCAGGATAAACAACGCGTATGTCTGACCGTTACCATTATAGAAGATGCGTAGCGAGGACCCCAGGGTATGGCTCCATTCCGCCGTCGCAGACCAGAAGGCAGTGGCGCGCGGTTTCACCAGGAAGCCGAGGACACGCTCATAGTGCGCAAAGAAGTTGTAGGCGAAATGCGTTTCTTCCGGGCGACGCGGACGTTCTGCGGCAAACACGATATTAAACTGACCGACTTTCTGTATCTTTAATGTCAGTGACACCAGCAGTAATATCACCAGTGGTACCATCCAGACACCAGCGACCACAGCCATGATCATCGGTGCGTTCCAGTAGCCGAAGTGTGTCAGCATCGCGGTGCCTTCCCATACCAGGGTGTTGCTGATCCATGGATCGATCGCCGCTGATAACGGGTCGAGCAGCAGTTTCGGATAAGCTGAGATAACCATGATGCAGATGATCATCACCGCCTGAGGTATTAACAGGATAGCTGGTGCCTCGCGTAATTTTCCATGCTCCAGTTTGCGTTGTCCGAGGAACACGGTATGTAACAGGCGGAACATATAGAGGAAAGCGACCGCACTGGAGAAGAAAGCCAGCGCCGCGATCCAGTACCACTGTTTCTCCATCAGTGCATTGAACAGCATCCATTTGCCGCCGTAACCGGTCAGTGGCGGTACCCCGGACATGGCGATGATGGCGATCATGGTGAAGGTAAAAGTAAACGGCATGTTCTTGATCAGGCCTCCCATCTTGTACATCAGGCGCTGGTTGGTGCGCAGGATGATACCGGCCACCGAGAGGAACAGGATGCCTTTGAACAGGAAGTGGTTGACCGTCATATACATCGCCGATACCCAGCCGAGATGGCTCATCAGGGCAACACCGGTAACGATATATCCGAGCTGGCCCATACTGGAATAGGCGACCAGCTTCTTGATGTCTTCCTGGAACACGGCCATCAGGGCACCGAAGGTAGCGGTGAGAATACCAATCCAGCCGAGCACATAAGCCGGGTCCAGTCCGATATCGGAGCGTATGCCGAGCTGGGCTGCGACCAGGATAAGCCCGAAGACACCGGCCTTGCTGACCACGGCAGAGAGGATGGCGGTAAAGTCATCATCCGACTCAGCATAAGCGCCGGGCAGCCATATATGTGCACCGAAGCCGCCCATCTTGACCAGGAAACCGAGCGCCAGCAGGCTGAATATGATGCCTGCCGAGTCACCACTGTTGCCGAGGCTGGATAACAGCAGGCTGCCACTGGCACTGTATGCAACGGCGAAACCGCTGAGGATGAGATAGGCCGATGCCAGTGAGAACAGCAAATAGCTCAGGGCAGGTTTCAGGCTTTTATTGCCCAGCGTTACCAGCAGGTAGGAGCTCAGTGTCATCAGTTCCCAGCTGAAGAAAAACTCCAGCGTGGTATGCGCACGCAACAGTGTGGCAAGTGATAATAATAGTACCGCGAGTAGGGGGTAGAAGCCCTTGCGTTCATCGTTGCGGTACATGGCGGCGATACTGACCAGCAGGCCACCACCGATCAGCAGGTAACTGAACAGGCGGTTGATGCCTTCGAGTTCGTTAGTCAGCAGATAGCCGCCGACAGCGACGGCCGCCAGCATCGGCAGATTTTTCAGGCGTCCCGGTACTCCGTCGATCAGCCACAGGGCAAAGCCTGCGACCAGCGGCAGGAACAGTTCGGGGCTGGCAGTCTGCATTATCACCGCCATGATATAGCCGGTAACAAATAACAGCAGCACAGCCAGTGCGACAGGCAGTGACTGCCAGTAACCTGTTGATGGTTCTGCCTGTTCTGGCTCTGCCTGGTCTTCAACCGACTGTCGTGCGTAATTAAACCAGCGGAACAGGTAAGCAGCTTCCAGTAATGAACCGATGAGGACCAGGGCGATCCAGCCGTATAGATCGTGACTGGCGAGCACCATGACCAGTTCCCATTTCGCCCAGAAGCCTGGGAACGGCGGCAGACCGACCAGTGCGATCATCATCGTACCCAGCAGCACGATCAGGCTGCGGCGTCCGGCGATCGCTGACCAGTCCTTGATACTGGTTTTTTTGACGATGCCGGCGAGCCAGAACAGCCCGGCCTTGGCGAACAGGTGATTGATGAACAGCCCGCCGACGATGATCGGCATCTGTGTGTCGACATCCAGCTGAGCCAGTAAAGCCATCGACATCGTCAGCAGACCCATCTGGCCGATAGATGAATATCCCAGCAGACGTTTGGCATTTTCCTGCTTTAGCCCGATAACGTTGGAGAACAGGAAGGTCAGACCGCCGACCAGTGCCAGGCTGAGCAGCAGGTCGCCCGCCAGTGGCAGCAGTTTGTATACCGCGAAGAAAACGCCCGCCGAAACACCGACCGAGATCAGTGAGGCGATGCCGCTGTCGGCGGTCTCATAGACATCCAGCCCCCAGCCGTTGGCCGGATAGGGTTTCAGTTCGATCATCATGCTGGTGAGCACGAACAGTGTCGCGATAAAGCCGATCGGGCCGCTGATCAGTTCACTGTTGGCGATGATGTCATCGATGTTCAGTGTGCCTGTCTGGTAATAGATAAATATGGTGCCGAGCAGGAAGAACGCCGATGCGATGGACGTTGCAATGATGTATTTGAAACCGGCGGTCAGAGAGCTGCCGGTGCGTTCCATGCCGATCAGGGCGTAGGTCGCGATCGAGGTTATCTCGATAAAGATAAACAGGTTGAACAGGTCGCGTGTCATCACCATGCCGTTGATACCCATCAACAGTATCAGGTAGAGCAGCAGGGCTGATGCGTGCTGTTTCAGTTTAGGCAGATAATGCCAGGCGCCCAGCAGTGCAACCGTATTGACGGCGAGCACGAAACAGCCCTCGAACAGGCCGAAACGCAGGTTGATAGAAAACGGCGGCTTGATACCGGCAGTTTCGATATCGATGGCGGCTGCGCCATTGATGATCGCCAGCAGGTTGACGCCGGAGACAATCACCATACCTAACAGCGCCAGCAGGAACACCATGATCGCTGAACCGCGATGTGCGCGATCGAATAGCGGGATAAGAAAACCGGTTCCGAGTGCCAGTACGAAGATACTCAGAGGTTGCAGTAATATGTCTATCATGCCTGCTGTTACCATCTCGACTCCGTACATTCATCGATATTAAGCGTGTTGCGTGCTTTATAGATACGAACTGCAAATGCGAGCATGACGGCAGTGACACCGAGGCCGATGACGATGGCGGTAAGTACCAGCGCCGAGGGTACCGGATCGACGACACGGCTGGCAGCTTCTGCCATGGGGACAGCATCATTGATGATCGGTGCGGTGCCGCCGGTGATATAACCGATCGAGACCATGACCATGTGGATGCCGGTATCGGTCAGTGAAAAACCGATGATCATACGGATCATGTTTCGCTGTGTCAGCATGCCCCACAATCCGATCAGTATCAGGCCCAGGCCGCTGCACAGTACGATAAGAGAGATGGGGATGTCAGTCATTATATTCATACCGGGCCTGTATCCTCTTTACGGAACCTGTCGAGCACGGCACTGAGTTCAAAGCCGACCTTGAGTCCGACGAAGATATAGATCAGCGGGATCGCGCCGGCGCTGAAAAGGCTGCCATAGGTGCCCAGGTCCATGATGCGGTTATCGAGAAAACCGCCGGCAAGAACGACACCGAGTACACCGATAACGACATAGATGAAGCCGGACATGGATTCGGTGATCGCGATCATCAGGCGACTGATGTGTGATTCCGGCAGTGCCAGTAACAGGAACATGGTGCCGGAGGCGATGATAGCGCCACCCTGGAAGCCGCCACCGGGTGACAGGTGGCCGTTCATGAAAACATAGACACCGAACAGGATGACCATGGGCAGCAATAATTCGGTCGCGGTCTCGACGATCTCGCTGGCGGGCTTATGCACGACAGCGGTCTCTTCTTCGCGGTCGCCCTGTTCCAGACCTTTGTCATCGTCCTGGTTACGGCGGGTGCGGCGTAACAGCAGGCCGACACCGGCAGCAGAGATAAACAGAACGGTCACTTCGCCCAGGGTATCAAGACCACGATAGGTGACAACGACAGCGGTGACCAGGTTAGGTGCACCCAGTTCCTGCGGGCCTTTTTCAGCATAGTAATGCCCGAGTTTGGACAATGAAGTATTCTCACTATAATTTGAGGCAAGATTGAAAAATACCATCGCCATCAGTGACAGCATTATAAAGATGAAGATCCGTTTGATCATTCTGACTTCACCTCGGCAGTATTATTTTTTTCGTCTTCAGTGAGCTGGTCGACGACAGTGGTTTCAGTTTCATGTGTGCCTATCGCATGTGATGCGCGAGCCAGTGCATGTGATGACACCGGGTTGGTCAGCATGACGAAGAAAATGATGATGATCAGTTTAAATGTCCATGCCGGATGTAAAAAAGCGAGACCGATCAGGATCATGATGGTGCCGAGCGTGGTCGCCTTGGTACCGGTCTGGATACGGTTATAGGTATCAGGCATGCGCAGTACACCGAGACCTGCAGAGAACAGAAACAGGGAACCGATGATGAGGAACAGGTTGCCGACGATGTCAGTTATGATATGTATCATGCATCGTCCTCGCCTGCCGCGCCGTCACCTGGCTCAGCCTTCTGTGTCTTGCGGATGGCATAGAGGAAGATCATGGTCGACAGCCCGGAGCCGATGGAGGCTTCGGTCATAGCGACATCAGGTGCCGCCAGCACCACGTAGACTACGGAAGCGAACAGACTGGCGAGGCCGGCACTGATCACCGCGCTGACCATATTATTGAGTATGACTGCGAGCAGGCCGCCGATCAGGATGCCTGCACATAGAACGACAGTTAATAGTGTAATGACGAGAGTCGACATGTGCGGATCAGATTCCTTTTTCCAGGTAACGGGCAACGGCCAGTACGCCAAGAAAACTTAGCAGGCCATAGACCAGTGCTACGTCGAGATAGATATAACGTTCTGCCTGGTGCGCGAGCAGGGCGATCAAGGCGATGGTAACGATGGTCAGCAGGTCGATGGCGACGACACGATCAACTGTCGCCGGACCTATCACCAGGCGCACGATACCGAACACGATGCTGAAGAAGATCAGCACGGCCGAGATGACGATCGTTATTTCTGTCATGCCTAGATCGGTCATCGATTATTGCCCATAGCTATCATCCGTAGATCACCTTCAGATATTTTTCAAAGCGAGCAGAGATTGCTTCACTGGCGGCTACCGGGTCTGTTGTACTGGTGTTGATCCAGTGGATAAACAGCGAGTCTTCCTTTATGTCAACGACGAGCGTACCTGGCGTTAAGGTAATACTGTTTGCCAGTGCCAGTCGTCCTATCGGAGATTTAAGTTTGGTCTTGATCTCGACGATACCGGGTTTGATATCGATGCGTGGCGAGAATACCAGCTTCATGACATTGAGGTTAGCTTTGATCAGCTCGATACAGAATACACCGAGATACATCAGGTAATAGAAAATAACTTTCGGCGACCAGCGGATAACGCTGTAGACACGTGCGAAGGCGGAAAATGCGAGTGCGATGAAAGCGGTGATTACGACACCGGCGATAACAGTATCCGTTGCCAGGTTACCGTTGGCAATCAGCCAGATGAGCAGTAATGTCAACCACAGGTTGAGGAATTGCAAGGGTATGTTGGTAGAACCTGACATTACTTAATTTATTGTCCCATTAAAGTGATACATAAAAAATCAATTCAGCATTTTCTCAGTTGCGGTTCAAGCTTATAGATGATTGCAAAGATGTTATTGACATGAATCAAATCACAGATTTTCATTATACCGAATACTCATGCCTGCCAGTTTTAATTGTTTACTTATATGCACCACGAACAATCACGGCGCGCCTGTTTAGTGCAAAATACTACGATTAAATCACTATATTAGTGTATATCAATAAGCCCTTACAATTCTTATGCCAGTTTTATTCGTTTTAAAAATAATAGTTTCTGGCAGTCTGGCTGATTTGTAAATTAGTTTAAATAACAAGTGGCTTAATCCTTGCTTGTATGTAATATACATAAGATAAAAAATTTGAAAAATCCTACCAGGAGAAATTAAAACTATGGATAAAGCAGATATAGGGCTTATCGGACTTGCAGTAATGGGGCAGAACCTGGTGCTGAATATGGCTGATCACGGTTATCGTGTTGCCGTGTTCAATCGTACCACCAGTAAGGTCGATGAATTCATCGAAGGGCCGGCAAAAGGCACGACTATCATCGGTACGCACAGTATGGAACAGCTGGTGGAGTCGTTGTCAGTTCCGCGCAAGGTGATGCTGATGGTGAAAGCCGGAGAAGTCGTTGACCGCTTCATCGATATGCTGGTACCGCTGCTGCAACCGGGTGATGTCATCATCGATGGTGGCAACTCGCATTACCCCGACTCTACCCGGCGCACTGCTTACCTGAGAGACAAGGGCCTGCGTTTCATCGGTACCGGGGTTTCTGGCGGTGAAGAGGGCGCTCGTCATGGTCCGTCGATCATGCCCGGTGGGGATCCGGAAGCCTGGCCGCTGGTAAAAGATATCTTCCAGGCGGTGTCAGCGAAAGTTGATGGTGAACCCTGCTGTCAGTGGGTAGGGCAGGATGGTGCCGGTCATTTCGTGAAGATGGTGCATAACGGTATCGAATACGGTGACATGCAGCTTATCTGCGAGGCCTATTCGCTGATGGAGAATGCACTCGGCATGGACTGTGACCAGATGCACGAAGTATTCAAGGAATGGAACAAGGGCGTACTGGACTCCTACCTGATCGATATCACGAAGGATATCCTCGCTGTTAAGGATGAAGACGGTGAACCGCTGGTCGACAAGATACTGGACACGGCCGGACAAAAGGGTACAGGTAAGTGGACCGGTATCAGTGCGCTCGACCTGGGTGTGCCGCTGACCCTGATCGGTGAATCGGTGTTCGCCCGCGTTTTGTCTTCATTAAAAGATGAGCGTGTGCGTGCATCGAAGATTCTCGGGCCTCGGCCTGATATTTCAGTCAGCGGCGATCACGCGGCGATCATCGATGCGCTTCGCGATGCATTGTATGCATCCAAGATCATCTCCTACGCGCAGGGATTCATGCTGATACGGGAAGCGGCAACAGAGATGGGCTGGGACCTTAACTACGGTGAGATCGCGCTGATGTGGCGCGGCGGCTGTATCATCCGCAGTACCTTCCTCGGTAATATAAAAGAAGCCTACGACAAGAACCCGGAACTGGAAAACCTGGCGCTGGATTCCTTCTTCACCGAAGCTTTGAAAACAGCAGAAGCGGGCTGGCGTAAAGCCGTGGTGCTGGCCGTCGAGAATGGTATTCCTGCGCCGGCGTTTGCATCGGCACTGTCCTATTTCGACGGTTACCGCAGTGAACGCCTGCCAGCAAACCTGCTGCAGGCACAGCGCGACTATTTCGGTGCACATACTTATGAACGCCTGGATAAAGCGCGCGGCGAGTTCTTCCATACCGACTGGACCGGGCATGGCGGCAAAGTCGCTTCGACGACTTATGAGGTGTGAGTGAGGGTAGAATCTCAGCGTACATTTAAGTTCGCAGAGATAAACATCCGAGCAGGGTGTATTAAGGGATAACTTAATTCAGAATGAATGACATAAGCAGGATTTAGTCTGCTGCCATACTGAAAAAAACGATGATCTGCCACCGACAGTGTCCGAGGAAAAGTACTGGAATGCTCAAAGAGCGGTGGCTACTTTTACTTGGCCACCCCAAGTCTCGTTATACATTTTTAGCACTTTTAATTACATAATGCATTGATTGTGGAACGAGTCTCTTCTGAGAACTCATTTAATTCTTTTTCGGTTAAATAACCATTTTTATACCACAATGCTAGTTTATAAATTGCATTACTTCTCCTTAAATCATTGAACATATCTGCAACATCCTTATCTCTTGTGTTTACAATTTCCCAGACTTTTAAATATGCTTTGTGATTTTGTTCTTCTTTATTACTAATTTCCTGGTTTATTTCATTCAAAATGTCAGCACATACTGCATTGAGCTTTTCATTCTTTAATGCTCTTATTGTTCTCCAGTCTTTTTCTTTAATACCTGACATTTTATTTAGATACTTTTAGTAATATTTATTGCGCTAACGCGATCCATTAGCGGGGGATGTTCAGGTTCCGCTGCATGGACTTGTTAGCTAATCTAACTCATTGAACCAGTTCGATCTCGCTTGGTCGCCAAGTCTTGTTGATCCACGGTTCCAGCGGGCCGTACATACGCAGAATGGTGAACCAGCTTTTGCCTGGCAACGTTTGCAGCCAATTCCCTTCCTTGCCTTTCGGCGCCTTCGGCGCGAAGTAGACGTCATACGAACCGTCAGCGTTTTTCTTCATGCCTTTAGTCTGGCTGCCGACTGTCGGGAAGTTCTGACTGGTTTGCAGCTGCGAGCGCGTCTGTGTGTCATAAATAGTGACAGCCCAGAAGTCACTGACTGGCACGTCCTTGGGCAAATGCAGCTTGTAGGTTTTCGAGCCGTCGAATGCCTGTTGGTTGGCATCGAGAACCGCCAGAGCATAATCCGAGCCTTTGCCCGGGTAAGTGGTGGCCATGGCAGGGGTCACGCCACCCGCGTTGAAATAGTAGAGCACCCTCGCGTCAAGCCCCATCGTCCCATCCGCTTCAAAACTGGTATTTTTGTTAGCGAAGGCTGTTGACCAAACACTGTTGGGATCATCTGGATAGATCTTCACGCCAGCGAAACGGGGATGATAGGTGATGGCTCTGGCCGTTGCGGCGCCGAGCGTTGCGGCCTCGGTCAGCAGCTTTCTCATCCGCTCATCGGGGGCGAATGGTTGACCCTTGACGATGCCGATAGCCGCTATCGCACCGCGCACTTCGGGGCTGATGGCATTAATCGGTTCTTCTTGAATAATCTCGTTGAGTTTTTCGAAATAGGTGAAATCACTAGGGAAGACGGTGTTAAATGCCTTACCGGACATATCGACGAATTCGGTCGGCGCCGGTTTTGCCTCGTTCTTCAGCGGATAGACCCTCAGCTTCGAGGTAATGTTCTCGACTGCAGGCTTCAGTCCGTTCTTGATCGAGCCGCGCAGAAAAAGGAAGTTTCTGTTAGTCGACGGTTTCAACAGGAAATACCCTTCGGGGATCTTCCCAGCGTAGCCGGGGGGGAGCACGAGATACTTGCCTCCCTTACCTTTATCCGGCCCCGTGACGCCCATATTGCCGACAAAGCGTTGCCAGCCGTCGTTAAGAAAGCCGAGCATGCCGGGCGGGACCACGATGACCGTTGGGCCATCCTGGGTGAGATCGGTGTAGGTATAGGCATAGAGGGTCGAGGTATTTGCGGTGACCACCAGGGTCTGCGAATCCAGCAACTGTTCGAAGAGGGCGATCTTGTTCGCCCCCTTGGACCCGGCATCGGCCAGACCTGTACGCACGCTATACATCGAAACGGCGCCGACATTGTCGAGGAACACCTCAATTCCGCGCATGCGGTCGAGGTTGTCGTAGATTTTCTCGATAGTGGCCTTGGCCGGCACGCCATCGAAGAATTCCAGCGTACCTAAGGACGTCTCGAAATTGTCGGGTATCGAAATGGATTTCAGCGATTCCTGTGACACCTCAGCTCTTGCGACCTCAAGGCTGGGCAGGGCAAATACGGCAGCGGCTAGCAAGACTTTCAATGGTCTGAATCGTTGTTTCATAGTGTTTACTCGTGTGGGAAGGGGGAGACTAGATTTTATTATACAGACTAGGCCCAATGACCGCAGAAAATACATATTCAGCTAACGTTCGAGTTAAGGGGCCGCAGCGAAGCGGAGGTCACACTTGAACGACATGTTATATTAAATGGCTCATCATTATGGACTACTATTTAACTCAGAAGTCTGTAGCTCGACATTCTGTCCATATACAATTGCCATATAGGTGCCTTGTGGACTTATATAAGGATAAGCGACATTTCGAAATCCTTCTAGTCTCTTGTTGTCGCTGGGCTCCTGTGAATTGAACAATGTAACAGATTTATCAGAACCGCCTGATGCTAATATTTTTCCGTCTGGTGAAAATTGAACTATTCTTATATACCCTGTGTGCTTAGAATCTATAGATTTCGAAAGTGCTTTTTCTCGTATGTTCCAGATATTGATACTTTTCTTATTTGAGGCAGCTACCAAGAATTCACCATCTGGACTATACGCTAATGAGTAGACACCATTTTCATTGGCAGAAAAACTAGTAGTTATATCCCAGTTATCTATTGACCAGATATCAATAGTTCCAAGAGACCGTCCAATGGCAAGGTATTTGCCATCAGGAGAAAATGAAAGCGAATTAATATAACCACTATTCTTATTTGAGGTTGTGTTTGTAAGTATTGTTAGAACTTCACCTGACTCAAAATCATAGACTACTCCATTGGTCCTTGAGCCATATCCATTTGCAGCTAATAATCTGCCATCCATACTGAATGATAATGTTTTTATATCATTGCTTTGTCCTATTGGCGCAGGCGGTGGAATGAAGCTTTTTAACAATTTACCAGTTTCTACATCATAGATATTAATGTTGTATTTTTCAGGTATGTGTCTTGTGAAAGTGCGTCCTACAGCAAGATATTTTCCATTTGGACTATAGGCCAAAGCACCTACACCACCTACTTCCCGATCAATGGTCTTTATTAGCTTCCCATGCTTTATGTCCCATATTGAAATTGTTTTTGATAAGCCTCCAGTTGCTAAGAATTGCTCATTTGGATGCCATGCTAAGGATGAAATATTATGCGAATTTTTGAATGAAAATAAATGTTTGGTATATGCATTATTTGTAATGCTGTTGGCTTTGGCTAAACAAAATGAGGAAAAACACAAGTAAACTAAAAGAGTTAAAGGAATTACCGAAGATATGAGTTTATTCATGATATTCCATTATTCGTAATTAAAATATATAACGATTAAGCTCAGTTGAGAACAAAAGTGGGGCGACGATAGGAGCGCCGCTTTTGTGAATCAACTGGAGTGCGTTGTTATGTGTTTTTAGCGTTATATATTTCATTATAAACCCCATGACCATAATATATTAAGTATAGTGAGAATAATACAAAGGCTATACTTAGCCCATAAATACATACGGGACATTTGGATAGTTTGGTTTCTGTATTCATAAAAACAGGTATATTTTTAGGGGGGTTAAATTTATATTTGTATACATTAAATCCTTTAACTGCTGCATATAAGGAGACAATAAATAAGCAGAATGGTAAACCGTAAGTAAAAATTGATAAGTTTAAATAACTAATTTGTTTCTTTGTTGTGTTTAGGTAGGTTGCTGCATTTTCTGAAGATGTGATTGAGGTAAAGATAACAATTATTACTATTAATAATAGTAAGGGGGAATAATATTTCAATGCCTTGACTCTTTGTTTGGGTATTATTTCAGATTTCATTTTTTTACACATAACGTTGAAGCTGTGCGGCGCGACGTAAGGAGCGCATTGTTAGACCTTTTGCCATTCGTAGTTTACTAACAAGTTAAGATGACTGCCTTCAAACAGAAATCGTTCGGCATCATCGAATATTTTCGATATTCCATCAACAACGCCTTTCTCGCCAGAAAACCAGAAAAGAAAGTACACCAATACATCATCAGCCCTATAAATAACAAACCAATCATCATTCTCCATAGGCCTTATCCAGGCCTTGACACCAATCTCAAAAGGATTTGTATCGCCCAGAAGTTCATCAAAATCGACTCTATCTGCACCAATGTATGGGATAGCAACCACACGCCAATATGCTGGCACAGACATTAGGTGGCGTGAGACCAATAAGGCGGCCGCACTTTTCGACAGAACTGCTAGTGCCGTATACAAAGCATCCCTTTTTGGGTTTGTCTTCTTCTTGTCTTTAAAATATGAAGGATCAGACCAATCTACATAGTCTTCATTTCTAACATCAATAAATTTGAAGAACTCTAAATCACGCTTAGTGAAACCGGGAAAGCAATCCGAATTCAGCGCCATAATTTGTAATTCTGTATTATCGCGATGCTGTCGTTTTAAAAAGCAATTCTCATCATAAAGTGCTTTGATTAAGACGAGTGCCTTCTGGCTATATACTTCTGGCCCAAATTCATTGTTACAAGATTCGTGTGAGGGCAAAGTACCAGCATAATCGAATCCTTTTACCTTTGGCTGTGAGCGCTTCATGAACTGCTTTGGGACAACGTGATCATCAGTCGCTTCACTGGTAGGTACTTCTGTGCCACACAAATAGCAAATATCGTTCATTGTTTTTAAGGTCTAACGCTTAAGCTCAGTTGACCGGCAATACAGAGTGTAGCGTAGCGGAACGGCGTATTGACTGGTCAACTGCAGCGCATTGTTGGGTTTTTTATTAGTTAGCATTACTATATTTAGTATACAAAGACCTAAACTGTTTTTCATCAATGCCGAAATCATTTGATCGGGGAGTTATTATAGGCATGAAATCTCCGCCAACTATGTGACATGCTAGTTTCTCAAACCGTTCGTTTACTAAATCAAACCTCTTACTAATAACTGTAGAATGACCTGTAGCGAACGAGGCAACATTAGATCCAGACTTAAAGTCACTAAAAGCGTATATGGTGTATTTATACAAGCCATCTTCTTTTATTGGAGGATTACTTATAATTACAGTATTATTTAGTCCGCTTGTGATATCAACGTTATTATAAATTGGACCAACAGCAGAAGCATTAAATGCACCCTTTCGAGCTACACCTACTGGATAACAGCTCACTCCTAATAATTTACCCCAGTCTGTAACAAAGTGCTCATACAGATCTTGCTCCGTCGATATATCGAATCTTAGAAGTTCAATATCTGTATCGCTTCGTTCGGGTGAGTATGATGTAAATGTTTCATTAACTTTTCTTTTTTCTATAGACGTATTATCAAGTGATACTTTAACTGTAGTAATTGGAATACAACCTGTAAGAATTGGAAAAAATGCAACAATAAATAGGTGTAATTTGTAATTCACTTTTTATAAAACCCAACGTTTGAGTTAACTGGCTGCACAGCGGACTGGAAGAACGAAAGATGCGTTTTGACAGTCCACGTTGAATGATTTGTTATGTGTTTTTATAACCATAAATTAGACCATAGGCAGACAAGATTATTAATGATAGATAAGTAAGAAGCCAAAATATTTTAAGATTTTTTGATGCATCTGGTCTTAATTCAATTACGCCAATAAACAATGTTTGCATTTTATAGTAACCGATAATGCTTGAGAGACAATAAACAATAATACCAACGAAAATAACTGAATTACCCATATTGTTATCAATTAGTACGCCAGCAATGATGGTTACGATAAAAAACCATTGCCCAATCGAAGAATAATTGTTTAATGTGATGTTAGGCATTTTTTAAACATTTACACACATAACGCTTGAACTCAGTTGACGATAATACAGAGCGAAGCGGCGTATTATTGGTCAACTGCAGTGACTTGTTATGCGCTTTACAATCCATCATAGTCATTTGTAAATAAATCCATTTTGCTGCATACATATTCCATGATTTCATCATATTTAAATTCATCAAATTTATCAGCCACAACAAAACAATAAAGATAGGATGAAACGTAGTGAAATTTATATTGTTCTTTTGATCGTTCATCAAGTGACCAATCTCTTGTTACTTGCTCATCATTAGCATCTATCATCTCTTGAAGCAGTTGCTCGTTATTAGAGTTATGCTTATCCATAAATAAAATTGGTGCAATCATATATAAATCATGTAGAGGCATAGAGCCGTCTTTAGCTTTTTCACAAGCATCAGCTAAAGACTGCTTTACTTCGTTAAGATATTTATTCATTCTATCTTTTTATCTTTTTGCGCATAACTTGTCGATATGAAGCCTTCTAAAACTTCATATTTTTTATAATATACACCTTCTAAGACTGCATATTACGATATTAAAGGGGTAAAAGCAGTTTCAACTAGTGCGTAAATTTAGATTATTATTATGTCACATGACTAAAGCTGCATATTGTGATATTTAAGGGCAAAAGCAGTTTCAGTATAAGTATTTTCTAATGCGCTATTCAAAAGGCACTCATTGCCACTTATTTGGCAAGGTTGCTTCGACTACTTATGAAGTGTGAGTGAGGCTATTGGCCTCACCACGCATACATACTGGATGCCTTGTTTATTATTTTAAGTGAAAAAGATTCCGAACAGGAAGCCTGTGCCGCACCGTAACAAACATGAAGCGGTAGCAGGTGCTCTTCTCGCGGGTGGCAGAAGCGTGCGCCTGGAGCATCCTGCCAGCGAATAAGCCTCTGTGCTCGTTCTTCCTCTGAGTATTGCGAACTGCAACAGGTATCCTGCAACCATTTTTCAAAGGCAAGGTTCATCGCCTGCGTTTCGGCTGTTTCCGCAGAAAAAAACGCTTTCAGGTTATGAAATGAAAAGCCAGACCCTATCAGTAAAATATTTTCACGACGTAATGAATGTAATGCCTTGCCGACTGCAATATGGCTGGCAGGGTCGAGTGACGCCAGCAGTGATAGTTGAACACACGGGATATCAGCCTCGGGGTACATGATCTTGAGAGGGACAAACAGGCCGTGATCAAATCCTCTGGTCTCATCTAACCTGGATTCAATCATGGCATCTTCTAGCAGGCTGTGTATCTCATTGGCCAGCGAAGGTTCACCGATGCTGGCATACTGGATCTCGTAGGACTCATCCGGAAAGCCGTAATAGTCGTATATCAGCTGAGGTGTTTTTCCGGCAGTGATAGTGACCACCTGTTCTTCCCAGTGTGCACTTACTACTACGATGGCATCCGGTCGCGGTATCTTCGCTGCAATATTTTTCAAACACGAGACCATTTCTTTATGGCCTTCATCACCGAGCAGCGGTAGCGGGCCGCCGCCATGAGAGATAAATAGAGATTTAGGGTTGTGCTTCATGGACAGACTCTCTCAGTAAGCAGCGTTTTATGTTTGACTGCACATGTTATTTTCGAAATTCTGTGATTTTTTCAATATCGTAAATAGCATCTGAGATGCTATCCATTCTGCTTTCCAGGATAGCCTGAGCATCATAAAGACCTCTGTTATAGAAATAGGGGCCTATTTCTTCAGAAATAAAATCAAGTAGAAATTGTGCATCAAACTGTCCGATTTCGCGATCCAGTTCTTCATTAAAATAAAGCTGTATCTTATTGGTGATAATTTCTATTTCTTCTTTTGAGAACTTTATTTCAGACATGGGTTGCGTATTTTCTTGATAGTTTTAAATATTACAATTGAATTGACGAGGCGGCGTGTCTTATCACACATCTACATGGTTGCCCGGGTTTGGAGTTATTGTATATAAATAATCGGTAAATTAGCATGTTTGTCCGGTTATATTTCCATGGATTCTAAACAGTGATCTTGTTTCGCGTGCTGACAGCAATAAAAAAGGCCGCTAAAAAGCGACCTTTTAGATGTTTATGTTTTATCTCGACCTCAAGTGAAAGCTAAGCGTAAATGCTTTCTCCCTTAGGTCGGGATAAAACCTGTATCGAGGTGTTACTTGATAAACAGCATCTCCTGGTACTTGGGCAACGGCCATAACTCATCAGACACTTCTGTTTCCAGTTTATCAGCATGAGCGCGTACCTCGTCCATCAGGCTTCGGATATCATTTGCACAGAACTGCATATGTTCTTCCGTTGAAGCAAAATCTTCTTTCTCCATGGCTTCGCTGAGTTTAGCTACGGCCGACATCATTGCATCGACTTCAGCCGCAATGGTCCTGGTCGATGCGCTATCCAGGTCGATCTTCAACTTGGCCAGACGTTTTCCGGTTTTAGCCAGACCTGAGAGGTAGTCCATCGCTGCCGGGTATATCTGGGTCTTCGCCATGTTGATAACGAGCTTGGCTTCGACTTCGATAGACAGTACGTATTGCTCTGCATAAACTTCGAAACGGCTTTCCAGTTCAACCGGTGACAGCACACCGGTATCGGCGAACAGTTTCTTTACTGACTCTTCGCGAAGAGCAGGCAGGGCGTCAGCTGTAGTAGGGATGTTTTTCAGGCCGCGTTCTTTAACAGCCATCTCATGCCACTCGCTAGAGTAGCCATCACCACCGAAGACCGCATTGCCGTGCTCGTTCATCAGTTCTTTGAGTACTGCAACTACAGCAGCTGCTTTATCAGTACCACCGTTTAATTCAGACTCCAGTTTGCCGGCGATCCAGTTCAGTGAATCAGCCAGCATAGTGTTCATGGCAACGAGAGGGCCTGAAACAGACTGTGCTGAACCGACTGCACGGAACTCGAAGCGGTTGCCGGTGAAAGCGAACGGTGAAGTCCTGTTACGGTCGCCTGGGTCACGCTCGAATTTAAGGATCTGGTCAAGCCCAAGATCCATCTCGCCACCTTGTTCATGCGTCGTGACTTTGCCATCTTTAATATCCTGGAAAACCTTTTCCAGCTGGTCGCCGAGATAAACGGAGAGGATAGCCGGAGGCGCTTCGTTTGCGCCCAGGCGGTGATCGTTGCCGGCAGAGGCGATGACCGCGCGCAGCAGCGGACCATATTTATGAACACCGCGGATAACCGCGCCGCAGAACAGCAGGAAGTTCAGGTTCTCATGAGGTGTGCTGCCCGGATCCAGCAGGTTGCCCTGCGTAGCATTACCGACAGACCAGTTGACGTGTTTACCCGAGCCGTTGATACCTGCGAAAGGTTTCTCATGTAGCAGGCAGACAAAACCGTGTTTTTTTGCAGTGCTTTTCAGCAGGGTCATCATCAGCTGCTGATGGTCGGCTGCTACGTTGGCTGCTTCGAAATAAGGTGCGATCTCGAACTGGCCGGGAGCAACTTCATTATGATGTGTCTTGGCAGGGATGCCTAATCTGTATAGCTTGTCCTCAAAGTCCTGCATGAATACCTGTACACGTGCAGGGATGGCACCGAAGTAGTGATCATCGAACTCCTGGCCTTTTGCTGAGGGCGCACCGAATAATGTACGTCCGGCTAACAGCAGGTCAGGGCGTGCATTGGCGAAGGCGGCGTCGACCAGGAAATATTCCTGTTCAGCACCACAGCTTGAATTTAGCGGTGCGATCTCGGTCTCGCCCATCAGCGAGAGTACTTTCTGTGCCGCTTTGTTCATCGCATCGTTAGAGCGTAACAGCGGAATCTTTTTATCCAGTGCTTCACCGGTCCATGACATGAATACACATGGGATCATCAGCGTGGCGCCGTTATCAGTCTCCATGATATAGGCCGGGCTGGTCGGATCCCATGCAGTATAACCGCGGGCTGCATTGGTCATACGGATACTGCCGTTGGGGAAAGAAGAACCATCAGGTTCGCCCTTGATCAGCAGGCTGCCGGTGAATTCGGTGATCGCATTGCCGTCAGAGGTGGTTACGATAAAACCGTCATGTTTTTCCGCAGTGACATTGGTCATCGGGTAGAAGATGTGAGAGAAGAATTTACAGCCTTTGGAAACCGCCCATTCTTTCATCGCTGCAGCAACCACGTCAGCCGTGGCTGGGTCCAGTGGTTTACCCGTCTGAACTGTTTTCTTGACGGCCTTGAATGCATTTTTTGACAGCGCCCATTCCATGCGGGCGAGGTTGAAAACATCGTCTGCCCAGATCTTTCCTAATCTGTCGGTCATCGTCAGTTTCATCGGTTTACGGGTTGTTATTTGAGATATCGCCTGTAAGCGAGATGTGTTACTCATTTTTTTCTTCCTCAACTAAGGTTTGTTAAATTAATTGCTGAAAACTGTTCGTCTAATCGCTGCCGTCATCTATAACGACAGGTCGTTTTCATCGATCAGTCTCCCGACTGACATAGCATCTTCTAAAAATTGGATGACGTATTGAAGTTGAGTTAGCAATAATCATACCAAATCTGTTTTTCAGCAATGATTACGTGTAATGAAGGCAAAATGGCTGTCGTATGGTGATCAGTTGATGATGTTTTCATTGGCGTGGATGTATCGTGGTGCAAAAACACCATATTTACGTATCATTTTGGTGCGTGGCGCACGTTGCTGGTGCATGAGATATCTGCATTGATTTGAATCAAGTTAATTCTTAAATAATTTTTGCCTGGTAATAATTTTCTGTTATAAGTAAGCGACTTCATGAGACTTTGATCAGGTCAGGATCCGATGAAAAATAGCGTAACTGATACATATCAGAAGGCATTAGCTTTCAACATGGACAAGGCTCCGTATGGCACGATCGCAGAAATCGGCGCCGGTCAGGAGACCTCTCGCTGGTTCTTCAAAGTCGGTGGCGCGGCCGCTTCCATAGCCAAGACCATGTCGGCTTACGACATGAAATTCAGCGATTCCATCTATGGGCCGTGCAAACGATATGTCAGTCGTGAACGATTACAGGCCATGCTGGATAAGGAATATAAACTGGTCATCGACCGGCTCGATTCTGTGCGCGGTTCCGAGTCAACTTTCTATGCTTTTGCGAACACGGTATCTACATACAGTTACACGCAGCAGCGAGCGGGTAATGGCTGGTTGGGCATCCGCTTTCAGACGCATCCTCAGGAGCCGGCCTCGCAGATAGACCTGCATGTCGTATTGAAAGGAAAGTCCAATACACAGGATCAGGATACGCTCGGCATACTCGGGGTGAACCTGATCTACGGTGCGCATTACCATTACGATGATCCGATAAAACTGCTTACCTCGCTGATGGATGATCTCGGATCCCCGTTGCTGGATATCGATATGATCGATTTTGAAGGCCCGGCCTTTGCCTCCATCGACAATCGACTGATGGCCTTATATCTCGTCAAATACGGCCTGACCCATGCAGCGATGTTCAATGCCAGCGGCAAACTGGTACAGCCATCGGATGCCTTATACAAAAAGTCGGTGCTTGTCGAACGCAGCCTGTTTCGGCCGCCGACAAAGCTGACGATGAACATACTCGACAGTGCTTATGATGCTTTTATCAATGAACCGGATGTCGATGCAGAATCGGTTGTGGTGCTGAGTGAGATGACATTGCAGAACCTGCGTGATCGCGATGGCGATAGCCTCGATTCGGATGTCGATGTCGAAGACTTCCTGCAACGTGCAGAGATACTGACCGCGCTGGGCAAGAATGTACTGATCTCGAACTATGGTGAGTTCTATAATCTGGCGCAGTACCTGTTCAGCCAGACAAACAATCCGATCGCGATCGCGCTGGGTATTCCGAACCTGTTGAATATTTTCGATGAATCATATTATGAGAACCTCGAAGGCGGTATCCTGGAAGCTTTTGGACGTCTGTTCAGAAACGATATGCGCCTGTTCGTGTGTCCACAGATTGATCCTGTCAGTAGCGAGCTCATCACCGTAGACAATGTGCCGATAGAGAATCACCTCCGTCACCTGTATCGTCATCTCATCGAAAATCATTATATCCGGGCGTTGCATACGATAGAACCGGAATACCTGTCGATCAGTACACAGGACGTGCTGAGCAAGATCCGGCAGCAAGATGCTTCCTGGACGGGAATGGTGCCTGAGCAGGTGGCAAGCATCATCTCCGAGCGCGCCTTATTTCAAAAACCGGCTGGTCTTGCAGATTAAGAGCCAGGATCGACGTAGTCTCTTAGCTGACTGTATTCGCCGTCTGGTTCGCTATCAATCAAGTCAACATGAACATCCATGCTGGTCAGGATTTCTCCCGCACCAAACTGATGAAATATTGATACATCCGAGGCGTCCCGGCCATAGGCGATAGCGATACGACCGCCATGGGCGACATTCTGTGTCGGGTCAAATGTGTACCAGCGGCCACCGACATAGGCTTCGAACCAGGCGTGTAGATCCATCGGGTTAAGATCATAAAGATAACCGACGACCAGTCGGGCAGGGATACTGATGCTGCGGCACAGTGCGATGCCCAGGTGAGCCAGGTCACGGCAGACACCTTCGCCCCGGATGTTCACATCTTCGGCAGTGATAGGGTAATTGCTTGAGCCGGGCGTATACCGTATCGATTGATTTACCCATCGATCGATACGGGCGACCTGGTCATAGCCGAGCAGGCTATTCGAAACGATATCGTGTGCCAGGTAACCCAGCGTGTCAGATTCACAGTAGCGACTTGGCAGTAGGTATAGCAGCACAGATTCAGGCAGGTTCTGTACCTCAACGAAGTAAGCGCCCGGATCGACATCAACTTCTTCTGTAGTCATGACTTCGGCCGAGGTTTGTATAGAAAAGTTTCCGACCGGTGACACCAGGCGCTGACATAGATTGCCATATAAATCTGTATATTCCACTACCGGAACGTAGGGGATGAGAGTATAAGACTCTTTAGCGACCCATTGATTAGCACCACTGCGTGGTCTGAGCATTAACACCAGCGGTGTTGGTGCCGGCATTTCGAAGTCGAGTTTACAGGTCGCTTTTATCCACATAAGAGTTACAGCATATACTTTTTATCAGGCAGGTTGCAATGTTAGATGTAGCAAGTGTGGTTTATGTTACTTTTTAGGTCAGAGCATCAAATAATTGCTTTATATTGGTGCATTTATTATCTGTCAGATACGGGGTTATGCTTCTTTGTACTATGTTAGTGCAATGAAAATAAGGCGTTTGTTAAAAATGATGTAACCCAGGAGAACTGGAACGTTTATTGCAATAGTCTTTGGTATTAACGATACATACAAAAGCATTTTCGGGGCAATCAATGGCGATTCGTGTAGCAATCAATCATAAAACAGAATATCACTACGACAGGCTGGTTAACCTGTCCCCGCACATAGTTCGTTTACGTCCGGCAGTGCATACCCGTACGCCGATCCATAGCTATTCGTTGAAGGTGGAACCAAAGGAGCACTTCATCAACTGGCAGCAGGATCCGTATGGTAACTTCCTGGCACGCCTGGCCTTCCCGGAAAAAACCAGGAAACTATCGGTCGAAGTCGACCTGGTCGCTGAGATGGTGGTCATCAATCCATTTGATTTCTTTCTCGATGAAAGTGCAGACCACTACCCATTTACCTACGACAAACAGCTCATGGGCCAGCTGGCGCCCTACAGGGTAATCAATGCCAACGGGCCGTTATTGCAGGAATGGGTCGCAGGCATTGATCGTACACGTAAGATGACCAATGACTTCCTGGTCGAGTTAAACCAGAAATTACAGAAAGATATCGGTTACAACATCCGCATGGAACCGGGCGTGCAGAAGTGTGATGAAACATTGGCCCTGAAACGTGGTTCATGCCGCGATACCGCCTGGCTGCTGGTTCAGATCCTGCGTCATCTCGGTCTCGCCTCACGGTTTGTTTCTGGTTATCTGATACAGCTTAAAGCCGACGAGAAATCACTGGATGGGCCTTCCGGTACGGAAAAAGATTTTACTGACCTGCATGCCTGGACAGAGGTTTTTCTGCCGGGTGCCGGCTGGGTCGGTCTCGACCCGACATCGGGGCTGTTCGCTGGTGAGGGCCATATCCCGCTGGCCTGTACCCCGAGTCCGATCACAGCTGCAGCGATTTCCGGCGCCAGTGACAAGGCAGAAGTCGAATTCTATTTTCATAACGAAGTCAGCCGCATCCACGAAGACCCGCGGGTCACGCTGCCCTATACCGAGCAGCAGTGGGCCGAGATCAATACGCTGGGCGAAAAAGTCGATGAAGAACTTGTAGAAAACGATGTCCGACTGACCATGGGCGGTGAACCAACATTCGTCTCCATCGATGATATGGAGGGTGTCGAATGGAATACCGGTGCTCTTGGCGAACACAAACGTCAACTTGCTGGTGATCTTCTGCTAAGGCTTAAGCAGCGTTTCGCACCGGGGGCTGCACTGCATTTTGGCCAGGGTAAATGGTATCCGGGTGAAGTCTTGCCGCGCTGGGCGCTGGGGTGTTTCTGGCGGGCCGATAATCAACCGGTATGGCATGACCCGAAGCTGATAGCGGATGATTCTGATATCACAACAGACGATGATAAATTCAATGTAGCAGACGCCAGGCAGTTCATGCAGACCCTGTGCCGTTATCTGAATGTCGATGATGAGATCGTGCAGACCGCTTTCGAGGATGTCTATTATTACCTGTGGAAAGAAGGTACCTTGCCGAAAAATGTCGATGTCTTCGATAACAAGCTGGAAGAGGAGGTCGAACGTGCCCGCGTACGTCGCCTGTTCGAGAAAGGTATCGATGAGATAGCAGGTTTTGCCTTGCCGCTCAAGTGGAACAGTATTGCGGATCAGCCTGGCTGGACCTCCAGTAAATGGGCGTTCAGGCGCGGCAAGATGTTCCTGCTGCCGGGTGATTCACCGATGGGATATCGTCTGCCTCTGGATTCCCTGCCATGGGTGGAGAAGAAACGCGCAGATGATCCTGCACGCTGTACCTTCGAACCGCGACCGGAGCTGGGTGATATCTATGGCGAAGTCGCACGACGATATGCCACCGCAGAAAAAAAACCGGTACACCCTGAAGGCTACAACGAACAGCGTCTCGATGACGAAGACGAGCAATATACAGAACTGATACATACCGCGATATGCGTCGAACCGCGTGATGGTCACCTGTACGTGTTCCTGCCGCCGCTGACCCACCTGGAACATTATCTCGACCTGGTACACTCGATCGAAAAAACCGCGGCTGAACTGAACATGCCGGTGCGTATGGAAGGCTATGAACCGCCGCATGACCACCGTTTGAAACGCTTCGCGGTGACCCCTGATCCGGGTGTTATCGAAGTGAATATCCATCCGTCACACAGCTGGAAAGAACTGTTAGACAATACCCAGGCGGTCTACGAGGAAGCCCGGCTGGCCCGGCTGGCAACAGAAAAATTCATGCTCGATGGGCGCCACACCGGCACCGGTGGCGGCAACCATGTCACCATCGGCGGCGCGACGCCAGCGGACAGCCCGATGCTGCGGCGTCCCGATGTACTGCAGAGCCTGGTGACCTACTGGCAGCACCATCCCGGTCTGTCCTATCTTTTCTCGGGACTGTTTATCGGTCCGACCAGCCAGGCGCCGCGGGTGGATGAAGCGCGTGATGACAGCCTTTATGAACTGGAGATTGCCTTCCAGCAGATGCCGGAAGGTGAGACACCGTCACCGTGGATCGTGGATCGTCTGCTGCGTAACCTGCTGGTCGATGTCAGCGGTAATACTCATCGTTCGGAATTCTGTATCGATAAACTCTACTCTCCGGACAGTGTCAGTGGCCGTCTTGGCCTGGTCGAGTTCCGTGCATTCGAGATGCCGCCACATGTGCAGATGAGCATGGTGCAGATGTTGCTGCTGCGTTCGCTGATCGCAAAATTCTGGAAGCAGCCTTACCGTAAAAAACCGATACACTGGGGCACCGAGCTGCATGACCGGTTCATGCTGCCGCATTACGTGTGGCAGGATATCCGCGATGTCGTATGTGATCTACAGCAGTCAGGCTATCCATTGCAACTGGAATGGCTGGCGCCGTTCCAGGAATTCCGTTTCCCTCATATCGGTGATATCACACACCAGGATATTCACCTGGAGATACGTACCGCCATCGAACCGTGGCATGTGCTGGGTGAAGAGGTCACGGCGCAGGGCACCTCCCGTTTTGTCGATTCGGCAGTCGAGCGCCTGCAGGTGAAGGTCACCGGCGCCACCGATGAGCGCCATGTCGTGGTCTGCAACGGCCGCCGTGTACCGCTGCGTCCGACCGGGCGTCGTGGTGAATTTGTCGGTGCCGTGCGTTTCAAGGCATGGCAGCCGCCATCCGGCCTGCACCCAATGATGGGAGTGCACACACCACTGGTTTTCGATATACTGGATACGTGGAATCATCGTTCTATCGGTGGTTGTACTTATTATTCAGGCCACCCGGGTGGACGTCACGAAGAAGCTTTCCCGGTCAACGCCAACGAAGCTGAATCACGTCGTATCGCACGTTTTAAAGATATCGGACATACAGCAGGTAAGTTTGAAGTGCCAGTAGAAGAGACCAGTCGTGATTATCCATTTACACTGGACCTGCGCAAGCAGTCACCCTGCTAGGTTTATGGTTCGCCTGTCTGACAGAGTATGCCATAAGCCCTATCATCGATTATCGAGATCAGTAGTCAACAGTGTCCAAGGTCATTACAGAACCCGTTTCACCTGAACTAAGCCAGCTGTGCCAGAGCTATCGCTCTGTGGTGGGCCATGATGAGATGTGTACCTCCGATGGAGATATACGTGCGCACTGGCATTATCTCATGCAGTCGCTCAACGGCATGGGTAGCAGTGAACTGCAGCGGCGCAGAGAGGAAGCCTGGCGGCTGATCAGAGATAACGATGTTACCTATAATATCTATGGTGACGTAGACAGTACCAGCCGGCCATGGAAACTGGACCTGGTGCCGCTGCTCATCGAGAGCGATGAATGGCAGAGTATCGAAGCCGGGCTGATGCAGCGCGCAGAACTGCTCAACCTGGTATTGCTCGATCTCTACGGCCCGCGTAACCTGATCAAGAAAGGCGTGATCCCGCCCGAACTGGTGTTCTCGCATCCCGGTTTCCTCAATCCATGTATCAACATGCCGATAAAGGATTCGCGTGCCTTGACCTTTTATGCTGCTGACCTGGTAAGAGATGCCAGTGGCAAGATCAATGTGTTGAGTGACCGCGCACAATCGCCTTCGGGTTCTGGCTATGCCCTGGAAAACCGGCTGGTGATCTCCCGGGTGTTGCCCAGCCTGTTCCGCGATTCGCATACCCACCGGCTGGCCAATTTCTTCCGTACCTCGCGGCATGCACTGAACCGCCTGTCGCCAAGAGAAGGCGAAGAACCCAATATCGTGTTGTTGAGCCCGGGTCCTGCCAATGAGGCGTATTTCGAACATGCTTATCTCGCCAATTATCTCGGTTATACACTGGTCGAAGGTTCTGATCTGACCGTTCGTAATAACCGGGTGTGGCTTACCACGCTCGAAGGCCTGCGCCCGGTCGATGTTATCCTGCGACGCATGGATGGTGCTTATTGTGACCCGGTAGAACTGCGTGGTGATTCTTATCTCGGTGTGCCCGGTCTTACCAACGTGGTACGTTCTGGCAACGTTGCCGTTGCTAATCCTCTGGGCAGCGGGGTGCTGGAAAATCCGGCGCTTATGTCAATGCTGCCGGAATTGTCAAAAGTGCTGCTGGGTGAAGATATGCGGCTGCCTTCGGTACCTTCCTGGTGGTGCGGTGATGAGGCTCAGTGTGGTTATGTCCTGGAGAACCTGCATAAACTGGTGATCAAGCCGGTACATCCGTCGCTCGGTTTCCGCTTTATTTTTGGAGCGACGGCTACCAGGCCCAGGCTGGAGCAGCTTCGTCGGCAGATAAAGGCCAGGCCGCACCTTTATGTCGGACAGGAAGCGATGACTATGTCTACTGTACCGATACTGGCGAGTGATGGCCTCAAGCCAAGACATACCGTATTGAGAAGCTTCCTGGTCGCAGACGAACACGACTATATGGCGATGCCGGGCGGGCTCACACGAGTAGCATCCGAAGACAACAAGCTGGTGGTGTCGAACCAGGCCGGCGGCATCAATAAAGATACCTGGGTGCTGGCGACGGAGCCAGAGAAGTACGTCAGTCTGTTGACAGAGAGAAGGCAGGCACGCCTCGCACCCGACCGCGGCGGTGAAGTCCCCGGACGTGTTGCTGATAATATGTTCTGGGCCGGACGCTACGCGGAAAGAGCCGAGTTCATCGGCCGCATATTACGACTGATACTGCAGTATATCGAGACCGGTGAAAGTGAGGAGACACAGGTGTTCAGGCAGTTGCTTTCGACACTGACCACCAAGATAACACCTCTGCCGTATGCGACCAGTGCAGAGAACTTCAGTGCCCTGGAACTGGAGTTGCTGACTGTGATCTCCGGCCGGATGAACCCGGTAAGCCTGACCCAGACACTGCTCTCCCTGTTACGTTCGGTACGTTCGGTAAGGGATCGCCTGTCTTCGGATACCTGGCGTATCATCAATATCATCGACAGTGAGCTGGAGTCTCTACGTGGTATCACGACACAGAACCTGGTCGATGCCATGGATGAGCAGGACCACCTGATCACCGCTTTGACGGCGTTCAATGGCCTGACACTGGAGAACATGACGCGTGGACGCAGCTGGCGATTCCTCGACATCGGTCGACGCATCGAAAGAACATTGCAGATAACGCGTCTGTTGCAGACGACACTGGCATTCGAGTCCAGTGAAGAAGACCAGATATTGCTATCCGATTCCATGCTCACCATCGTCGATAGCCTGATGTCTTATCGTCGACGTTACCGTTATGGCATCAAGATCCCCGAGTTACTCGACCTGGTTATCTACGATGAGAATAACCCGCGTTCGCTGGCGTTCCAGCTTTCGAAACTGGAGCGGCATATCGCCAACTTGCCTCAGGAAAATGCTACTGGTAGTCGTACCGAACTTGAACGACTGACGCTTGAAACAGCGACGCTGGTCCGGCTGGCAGATGTCAATCGTCTGGCCCAGGTTAATGAAGACAGCGGTCGAAGAGAAACGCTGGAGAATTTCCTCAATGTACTCAATACACGTTTGCCGGCATTGTCCGATGCGCTCACCAGTACTTATTTCCGTACTGCAGAGACACCGCATCAGCTGATCTCGCTGCGCAGCAGGGTAGAGCAATGAAATACCGTGTCACCCACATAACAAAATATCACTACAGCAAGAACGTTACGCTGTGTCATAACGTCGCACATCTATTGCCGAGGACCACGCCACGGCAGACATGCGCGCTCAGTGAACTGAAGGTATCTCCGATGCCGTCGAACACCAGTGAGTGGTCGGATATCTTTGGCAACCGGCAGGCCAGCTTCAGTATCGAGAAGCCACATACAGAACTCGTCGTGACCGCGACCAGTGAAGTCGATGTGATAACGGCGAGCTCATTGATAGATGGTGCTTTCCCTATCGCATGGGAACGGGCTGTGGAACACCTGAAAACTTCGACTGATCCGGAGACCATCGAGACTCGCATGTACCTACTCGAGTCTGAATTTATCGAGTTCAGTGATGATATAAAAACCTACAGTCAGGAATCTTTTACCCAGGGGCGGGCATTGCTCGATGTCGTCGAAGACCTGATGCATCGCATCTTCAAGGATTTCAAATATGAACCCGGCTTCAGTTCAATCGCAACGCCGTTAGAAGAAGTACTGAGGCACCGCAAGGGTGTGTGCCAGGACTTTGCGCATCTGGCGATAGCCTGCCTGCGTATGCAGGGCCTGGCGGCGAGATATGTCAGCGGTTATCTGGAGACCATCCCGCCGAAAGGCAAAAAGCGGCTGGTCGGTGCCGATGCATCTCATGCCTGGTTCAGCGTCTTCGTGCCGCATCTCGGCTGGGTAGACTTTGATCCGACCAATGCCAAGATCCCGGATGAGCAGCACATCACGGCTGCCTGGGGCAGGGACTATGCCGATGTAGCACCGCTCAAGGGTGTCATCTTTGGCGGCGGTGACAAGAACAAGCTGGATGTCTCGGTCGATGTCGAGAGACTTATATAGATAGAAACGAAGAGGCCCGCCCCGGGCAGCACGATGTGCTGCCCGGGGCGGGCCAGTCAGGGAGCACTGCTTTATAGTGCTTTTTTGCAGAAGTACCAGTCGGTGCATTCGTAGCCTTCCTGCATCCGGGCTTCAGCCGCTTCGGTGGTCGCGGGTGGCGGCACGATAACCTTATCACCCGGTTGCCATCCTTCCGGTGTCGCTATTCCGTTTGCATCGGATGTCTGCAAAGCGGTGACCAGTCGTAATATCTCATCGATAGAACGTCCATTGGTCATCGGGTAATACACCATCGCACGCAGGATGCCTTTATCGTCGATGATGAAGGTGGCACGGACCGCTGAGGTGTCACTGGCGCCGGGCTGTATCATGCCATACGCGTTTGCCACTTTCATATCCAGGTCAGCGATTATGGGGAATTTGACATCAACGTCAAACTTCTCCTTGATATTGCGTACCCATGCAAGGTGCGAGTAGTGGCTATCGATAGACAGGCCTAAAAGCTCGGTATTCAATTTACTGAACTCGTCCTGGCGGGTAGCGAATGCCATGAACTCGGTGGTACAGACCGGGGTAAAGTCAGCAGGGTGCGAAAACAGCACCAGCCATTTACCTTCGTAATCGGAAAGCGTTTTTTGTCCATGTGTTGTTACCGCATCGAACGCCGGTGCGGCCTGGTTCATACGTGGCCCTGTTACTTCTTCAGTTGTTATCTGTGTGTCACTCATTATTGTATCCTCTGCTAGTTTAATTAGATTTATCTCGATGCTCGCTTAGCGAGTCGATGTATATATATTAGGGATTTCTAATATATAAGTATATTTAATTAAATTAATAGTAGATATAGCTTTTTACTATGAGGCTATTTGTGGGATCTTTTGACAGGTTTTATGCAGCTAAGGTTACAGTCATGGATTGCGGTACTTATAACATCGATGACCTTGGGGCGGGGGAAGGATATGCGCCATGCCAGTGCTATCGTCCTGGTGGGCACGGGGTTGCTGAAGCGCCGAATCGATAACAGGCGTTGCGAGTAAGTATGTGCCCCGGCTGCGGTACAGGGTAAGACGGTGACACCGAGTCCGGAGACTACCATGTGGCGTATGGTTTCCAGTGAGCTGCCTTCGACTGTATGTGGCAGGTCACCTTCCAGTCCGGGTTTGGGTATACAGGCCGGACAGGCATCGAGCACATGGTCTCTAAAGCAGTGCCCCCGCCCAAGTAACAGCACGTTCTCATGCTCCAGCTGTTTCGAGCTAATGGTCTTACGTGCAGTGAGCGGGTGAGCAGCAGGTAATAACACCACGAAAGGCTCCTCATATAACGACTGTGTAACGATGCCCTGTTCCTTGTATGGTAGGGCGATAATGATAACGTCAAGTTCACCGTTCTTGAGTTTTTCAGTCAATCCAGCGGTGTAGTTCTCTTCGACGATCAATGGCATATCAGGTGCAGCCTTACGCAGCAGCGGGATCAGTGCCGGATACAGGTAAGGTCCGATGGTATGGATAGCGCCGATGCGCAGGGGACCAGAGAGCTGGTTCTTACCATGTGATGCGAGCTGTTTGATGTTGTCGGCTGCTTCCAGGGTCTGCTGTGCCTGCTGTACGATACGCTCACCGATCGGTGACAGGGTGACTTCATTACTGCCGCGTTCAAAAATTGCGACACGCAATTCATCTTCGAGTTTCTTTATCGCCACGCTCAATGTCGGCTGGCTGACATGGCAGGCTTTGGCGGCGCGGCCAAAATGATGTTCGCGGGCGACAGCGACGATATAACGGAGTTCGGTAAGTGTCATGGTGCAAGTTTAATACAACTTCAGCCAACATTAGAAATGTTAATTCAAAAGGAATTCTGATAGTTATTGTATATTAACAGATGGTGATATTGAGAATGGCTATCATGGTTATAAAGAAATTCTAATGTCACTTCCATGTTGACAGGTTTACTATGAAATAAATAATTGATTGTAAAAGCCTGATAGTGAATATGCTATCTCGCTGTAACCAGTATAAAAGTAGAAAAAAACACCACAATAATGGAGAAATGTAATGCTTAAAAAAACCATACCCCTGGTTGCTGCCATGGCGATCGCGATTGCGCCGGCGGCACAATCCGAGAACATGTTCAGCGGTAAAGCCAAACCAAACAGTTTCTGGTGGCCAGACCAGGTGGATCTCGGCCAGCTTCGAGATCATGATGATAAATCAAATCCATACGGTGATGACTTCGACTACGCCAAGGCCTTCAGTAGCGTCGATATCAAGGCGCTGAAGGCGGATATCGAAAAGACGCTGACCACATCACAGGACTGGTGGCCGGCAGACTGGGGCCACTACGGCGGCCTGATGATCCGTATGGCGTGGCACAGCGCCGGTACCTACCGCGTGCATGACGGCCGCGGTGGTGCCGACGGCGGCCAGCATCGCCTGGAGCCGCTCAATAGCTGGCCGGATAATGCCAACCTCGACAAGGCAAAAAGACTATTGTGGCCGGTCAAACAGAAGTACGGGCGCAACGTATCCTGGGCCGACCTGATGATCCTGGCCGGTAACGTGTCACTGGAATCGATGGGCTTCGAAACCCTTGGCTTCGCTGGCGGGCGAACCGATGACTGGGAATCTGACCTGGTGTACTGGGGTCCTGAAACCAAGTGGCTCGGCAACGACAAGCGCTACAAGAAGGATGGTGAACTGGAGAAACCGCTGGCCGCTTTACAGATGGGCCTGATCTATGTGAATCCGGAAGGCCCCAGTGGTAATCTTGACCCCGTTTCTGCCGCTAATGATATCCGCGAATCATTCTACCGCATGGCGATGAATGACGAGGAGATCGTTGCGCTGATCGCAGGTGGCCACACACTGGGTAAGGTCCATGGTGCAAGCAAGGCCGACTGTGTGGGTCCGGAACCGGCAGCTGCACCTACCGAACAACAGGGACTGGGCTGGAAGAACAAGTGTGGCAAGGGTCACTCTGAAGACACCATGACCTCTGGTCTGGAAGGCGCCTGGACACAGACACCGACGGCATGGTCGATCCTTTACCTCGATAACCTGTTCCGTTTCGACTGGAAAAAACAGAAATCTCCCGGCGGCGGTACGGTATGGGTGCCTACCGATGAAGCGATGCATACCGCGGTACCTGACGCACATGTAGAAGGTAAACGTAACCCACCGATCATGCTGACCACTGACCTGGCACTGAAGGAAGATCCGGCATTCCGCAAGATCGCAGAACGTTTCTGGAAGAATCCGAAAGAGTTCGACATGGCCTTTGCCAAAGCCTGGTTCAAACTGACGCATCGTGATATGGGGCCACGTGAACGTTACCTGGGTAGCGAAGTACCGGATGAAGTCTTCGTCTGGCAGGATCCGGTGCCTGCGGGCGAGGCCATCAGTGACGCCGAAGCTAACAAGCTGAAAGCGAAGATCCTGGACTCGGGACTGAGTGTGTCTGAACTGGTCAGGGCAGCATGGGCATCGGCATCTACTTACCGCGGCTCCGATATGCGCGGTGGTGCCAATGGTGCTCGTGTCCGACTTGACCCGCAGAAAGGCTGGCAAGTCAACGACCCGAAAGAGCTTGCCAGGGTACTGGACAAGCTGGAGAAGATCAAAAAGGACTCTGGCAGCATGGTCTCCATGGCTGACCTGATCGTGCTCGGCGGCGCCGCCGCGATCGAGAAAGCGGCAAAAGATGCCGGTCACGAAGTCAAGGTTCCGTTCAGGTCGGGCAGAGGTGATGCCACAGCCAAGATGACCGATGCAGCATCATTTGCCGTACTGGAGCCGAAGGCAGACGCTTTCCGCAACTACTACGACGAAGCTGCCTACGGCTCTCCGACTGATATGCTGGTCGAGAAATCCGACCTGTTGACACTGACAGTACCCGAGATGACCGCACTGGTCGGTGGTATGCGTGCGTTAGGTGCGAATGCCGGTGGCTCCAGGCATGGTGTGTTCACCGACAAGCCAGGGCAGCTGAGCAACGACTTCTTCGTCAACCTGCTAGACATATCCACCAGGTGGGCGCCGGCGAAAACGGAAGGTGTCTATGAAGGCCGTGACCGTGACAGCGGCAAGCTGAAATATACTGCCACAGCTGTCGACCTGGTGTTCGGTTCGAACTCGGAGCTCAGGGCTGTTTCAGAAGTCTATGCTTCGAAAGACGGTGAGAATAAGTTCATCGACGACTTCGTAAAAGCATGGACCAAGGTGATGAACAGCGACCGCTTCGATATCTGAAGTTAGCCGGTCACCAAAAAAAAAGCCCCTCCTGTGAAGGAGGGGCTTTTTTTGTGACTAATAGCAAAACTGTTTATGAACGCGAAGCCGATGATGCTGAATGAGCGAGGCTATTTGCTTCACAGTGAGATGAATAGCTGGCTCATGATGAATGCTTTCCACAGAGCAGACCTTGATCTAATGGGAGGGTATGGCTGTGGAGCTGGTGCCTGGTAAACACCTGAACGGGTGAGTGCAGCCACCCGACATGGAGTATGATTTTTTTCTGCGCACATCATGAAAAAAAATTGAGTACTGAAAAAATCTGCGAATGATTTTTACTGTTCTGAGGAATACAGGAATACTTCGATGCGTGTGCCTTCACCGGGAAAGCTGTTTACCTTCAGTGGCCAGTTAAACCGTTCTGACAGGCGTTTCACTATCGTCAGTCCTACGCCATGACCGATGTTGTTAATGTTTTTCGCCCGGTAGTACGGCATGAAAATATTATCGACCTCTTCCTTGCTCATGCCGACACCGCTATCTTCGATGATGACGCTTTTAGCTGTTACCGTAATCTGTATCGTGCCTGATTCTGTATACAGGATAGCGTTTCTTATCAGGTTGCCAAGTAACACCGACAACACTTTAGCTGAAGCCTTTATCTCTAGCTGCTTCTGTTCGCTAACAGAAACAGGCAACTTTTTTAGTCGGTTAAAAGGCTCGGCTCTCTCGACTTCCTCATGAATGATATCGTTTACATTTACCGTTTCTAAAGTCAGGGCGTCATCTGACTCCCTGGCCAGCAGCAGGAAAGCCTCGGTAAGATCTTCCATATCATCTGCAGCGCGCCTTATCTTCTGCAGGCTGCTCGTGGCGAGTGCAGACAAAGACGGTTCACTCTGTAACATATCGCTTGCGATACGGATGACGGTCAACGGGCTTCTTAACTCATGGCTGGCATCGCGGGTAAAGTTTCTCTCGCGATCGATAAATTTATCCACTCTTTCGCCGAGGTGAACGATGGAATTTGCCAGCAGCTGAATCTCTTCATCAGTCTCAAAGGGGATCTCATTGAGTTTTATCGGGGATATCTCGTTCGAGCTGAAGTCGATACTGTTTACCTGGCTGGCGAGCCAACTGACAGGGGATACCATACGACGGCTGAAGCGATAGGAAAACCATAATGTCGTGTACAGGAATATCAGTATCAGGGTCAGCGGGAACAGGCCGTAATACATCGCCAGGGAATCCACCTGGTCACGGAAGTACAGCAGATACAGAACGTCGTCGCCTTGCCTGGATTTGTAGACCACGATATGTTGCTCGGTACTCTCATGGAAACCTTCGCTCAGTGGCAATCCTGTTCTTATATCACCAGGCAACTGTTCGATATCAAAATAACCGGTCAGGTTCTGCGTATCAGGCAGCGGAAAAGTATCATCGGACTGATATCGCTGCCAGAAATATTCAGCTTCTTGTCGTATAGCTTCTTTGATCAGCGTTTCTTCGAGAACGATTTTAGCGAAGAATACACTGAGTAATGCTGCGACACTGATAAATAGACCTTGTACGATAAAGGCGCGATTTATCTTATGTATAAGACCTCTATGCTGTTTCATTCGAATCAATTATCTTGAAGCCACTGCCCTGAACTGTTAACAGGATCTTCTTCTCGAATGGCTTATCGACGATCTTTCGCAGGTTGTATAGATGGCTGCGCAAGGTGTCGCTGTCGGGCAGGATATCACCCCATACCTGTCGCTCCAGTTCTCGGCGGCTGACCACAGCCGGGGATGCGCGCATCAGTACCGACAGTATCTTTAGCCCTATGGGTGTTATCGCGAGCTCTTTGTCACCGCGCTGGACTTTGAGTGTTGAGGTGTCTATGGATAACTCACCGACAGTGAGTATCTCTTTCTTGATGTCACCGGAATAGCGCCTGATGAGAGACCTCACCCGTGCTTCCAGTTCTTGTATAGCAAATGGTTTGATCAGGTAATCATCCGCACCTTTATCGAGGCCAGTGATCTTATCGGCTAAAGTGTCTCTTGCGGTCAACATGATGATCGGCACGTCACTTTTTGCGTCGTCTCGAATCTTTTGACATACCTCGAGGCCGTCCATACCCGGCAGCATCAGGTCCAGGATGATGGCGTCATACTGGTTACTGACTGCAAGATGCAGACCGGTGATACCATCGGCAGCATAGTCGATGATGTAATCCCTGTTTTCCAGGTATGCGCCGACCATCTCTGCTATATCTGCATGATCTTCGATCAGTAGTACACTCTTTGCTTCGCCTGGATTCATCGCATACCGTTATATGATGGTTGTCTGATAAATTAATAATGACCGGAGAGGCGCAGGCCTCACCGGTCATCTGCTTCAAGTTGTCGAGCTTTAATCGACGAACTCAACTATCGATCTCACCTATCGATAAATTACTGGTTGCCCAGCACGATAACACTGAAATCAGTCGGGTCGCCGCCGCTAACCGGCTGACGTGCGATCACTGTTGATACCGATCCCGCCGCCAGGTTGAAACCTTCAACATTGATTGCAGCAGTCCCTGCACCGCCATCGGTTACCACGCGTACATCATAATCACCCGGTGCAACTGGCACATAATCGGTAATTTCAGCAAAAGTGAAATCATCCAGTAAAGGCGCGCCGGCAGCACCGCTTTCTACCTGCTCTTTTGTAAATTGTCCGGCTGGAGTAACGAATACGTCAACGGTACCGGCGAGCGGTGCACCATGAACTACCTTCACACTTGCCTGGGTCACGATAGAGCGGTTACTGTCAGCCGTAGGCAGAAGATCAAATGCCGGTGATCCAGCTGCAACATATCCAGCAGCAATTACAGTGTACTCAGTAGCTGCGCTCAACGGCAGGGCTGGTGATGTGAAGATACTGTTTCCGATGCCACCATTAGCTGCAGCAACATCAAAGATGTAATCACCGGCTGGTACATATGAATAACTGATTCCATCTGCTGGGTCAGTATCTGTGTAGGCAAACGAATCGATTATCTCTGCGGGTGATGCTGATCCCAGTGCATCACTAGAAGCAAACACTTCGACTGCTCCGGCATCCGGAGATAAATGAACGACCCTGGCCCCTGCTGTCGTCCTGGTATCGATCAGCTCCACCTGGGCTGTATCGGTGTAGGCTACTAACTTTACCGGCGAAGCTTCCCTGGTTGTCGAATTGACGGTGTTTACTGCGAGTAACAGCAGTTTTTGCCCGGCAAAGCCGCTCAGATCCACCGTACCTGAATCGTAAGCCGGGTTTGCAGTATCGCCACCAGCGACCACACGTATCTGGTATTCACCAACCGGTAATGCACCAGCATCCGCCTGACCTTTAAAGTCAAATGAGAAGTTTGGACCTGTGCCAGAGATATCGGCCCCCGGAGCTGTGACATAGACATCGACATTTACACCTTCTACAGATGTTGCAGCGTGTAATACAGATATGGCAACTTCATCTGCACCCGGTGTAGCAGCGCTTTCTTCAGCAATAAATTCACCGATGTTATCAGTATCATCAATTGCAACGACAGTATATCGCTGGTCTTTTTCAAAAGTAATGCCATCGACTTTTATCACCCCTTGCAGGTTTCCGCCGGGGACAATTGCATCGACAGCGACATTATAAGTACCAGCGTCGATGCTTACGAAACCAGTGCTTTGCGGATAGTCCAGAGCAGGTGCAGCAACTGCATCGTTAAGCTTTATGTCTACCGCTGGTGCATCAGCAGAAGCATGAATAATACGTACATTTGATTTATCGTTGTCATCACTGCTACAGCCTGACATCAGTGCTGCGCCGACGATGACACTGCTTGCGAGTATGGTGCTATTGTTAAACTTCATTTTCGTATCCTCCCTCAAAGATAAGGATTGGTTAATTTGAGTTAACAGCTTAACCAGGCCGTTGTGAAGGAAGTGTCAAACGCATGTGAAGATAATGTGAATTTATACATTATTTTTAAAATTTAATGCCGGTTCGCGTCGACATAGAGGTTTTGTTAATAACAACTGTATAGTGCCGATCGAATTTTCTCTGAAGCCGCCTTCGCAGTAGCAGAGGTAAAAGTCCCACATGCGAATGAATGTTTCCGAGTAACCGAGCCTTTGTATTTTTTCTATATTGTTGAAAAAACGTTCGCGCCAGCTGGCCAGGGTAGTAGCGTAATGAGCCCCGATGTCTTCCAGCTGGTAGAAACGCATATCGGTGTGTTCGGCTACATTCTTAGCGATCGCATTGACCGAAGGTAGCGAGCCGCCGGGAAATATGTAACGCTGAATAAAATCGACCTCCTTGCTGGCCGCCTGGTAACGTTGATCAGCGATGGTGATCGACTGCAGCAACATCATGCCCTCAGGCTTAAGCAACTTGCTGCAGTGCTGGAAATAGTTTTTATAGTAGGCATGACCAACAGCTTCGATCATCTCGATAGAAACCAGTTTGTCATATTGCCCAACCAGGTTGCGATAGTCTTCACACAGCAGGGTGATCCTGTCATCGAGGCCTTGTTGCTTTATCCTCTGTTCTGCAAAATCAAATTGTTGCTGTGAAATGGTTGTCGTCGTTACCTTGCAGCCATAGTTTTTAGCCGCGTATATCGCGAAGCCACCCCAGCCACTGCCAATTTCAAGCACATGGTCATTATCGTCCAGCTGCAGTTTCTGGCAGATCCTGTCCAGCTTGGCTATGCTGGCCTGTTCCATGGCCATCTCCGGATGCTCAAAAATACCGCTGGAATACATCATGGTCGGGTCCAGGAACTGTTCGAACATATCGTTTCCCAGGTCGTAGTGAGCCTCGATATTCTTTCTGCTGCCGGACAGGGAATTACGATGCAGGAAATGAAAAGCCTTGTGCAATGGCAGCATCAGTCTGCCGAAGCCACCATCGATGGAGTTTAATACATGTTCATTTCTCAGGATGATACGTACCAGGTCGGTCAGTTCGTGACAGTCCCAGCTTCTCGCCATATAGGCTTCACCAGAACCAACTGTTCCGCCAAAGATGATATCACTGTAAAAGCTGGCTTCATGAACGATGACGGTAGCCTGTGCTTTAAAATCACTACCGCTATTGCCGAATAGATATTCGTTATGGCCTTCTTTCACAGTAATAGTGCCATGCTGTATTTCACTGAACTTTGACAGGAATATCTTTTTTGCAAACTGATCGATCCAGCGATATGTTGATGTTGGATCCTGTGGTCTGTTAAGTGCGATAGTATTCGACTTCATGCTGATTTCACCGACTCTGGTGCCTCGTCTTTTGGGTGGTTAACAAAAGGTATTTTTTTCAGCCATAGCAACAGTGCCTGGTAATAGATAGCGGCAACTATTTTCATGGTGATGAACGGGAACTGAACTAATGCCATGGCCAGGTTCCTGCCCGTGAGCTGACGTTGCTCAAGTTTTAGTGTTGCATCAAAAACTTTCCTGTCATTCTGGTGGTTTTCCATGTGCACAGATAATGCGTCACCTGGTGTTGAGAATCGCCAGTCATACTGCATATCCATAGGCATGAATGGCGAAACATGGAAACGTTTATTTTCAAAATAACGCTGTATCCTGTTACTGCTGTCTGCGGTATTGCCTTGCGACTGATTATCTCTGGAATCGAGTACATAGCAGTACTGTTCACCCCATGGCGTGTTGTTGACCTCGGCAACGATGAACTCCAGGTTCTCATCAGCTTCATCGAAGCAGTAATAGAAACTCACCGGATTGAACCTGTAGCCAAAGTAACTGAGATGCGTCAACAGGCGTATCGGTCCCATCGGGCGACGACCTGCTGTTTCTTCTATATGATCTCGAACGCTGGTATCGAGTGGCAGTTTCTTATCACCGAGATGGTCCCTGCGGCGAAACGTCGCGATGTTTGTTTTTTCGATGGACCATAGCCAGAAACGATCGAAAACTGATGGCAGCTCGGACAGGTCCAGGTACATCAGGAACAGTTTGTAACTGAACTGGTGTGACCTCGGGGTGAAGCGACGGTGCCTAACTTGCCCAGCGTAAATACAGCTTTTCTTCATTGCTGATATCCTGTTTGAAATGTTCTAGAGCCCTTAATGCGCTGACTACACCATCTTCATGAAATCCATTGCGCCAGTAGGCACCACAGTAGTAGGTCCTGCCGGTACCATTTATCAGGCGGTGGTTGTCCTGTGCGATAATGCTCCTGGGTGTGAATATCGGATGATGGTATTCGATAGTCTTTAATATTTTTTCCTGATCGATCTGGTCGCTATAGTTAAGGGTCACGCAATAGGTGTTATCCGTCTTTAGTCCCTGCAGGATATTCATGTTGTAGGTTAAAGCGACGTCAGACCTGGTATCTTTGGGTATATGATAGTTCCATGATGCCCAGGCTTTTTTCCTGACCGGTAACAGCGAACTGTCGCTATGCAAAACGGCTTCATTCTTCTGATACTCGATAGCTGACAATGTTTCACGTTCCTCAACGGAAGGGTGTTGCAGCATTGATAGTGCCTGGTCGCTATGTGACGCGATAAAGACATAATCGAATCTTTCGATGCCGTGGCTTGTGGTGTGAATTTCAACATGGTCATCATAGCGAACGATGTTTTTAACCGGGCAATCGGTGCGTATCCTGTGCTCGAAACCTTTTACAAGTTTTTTCACATAGCTGCTGGAGCCACCCTTGATGACATACCACTGTGGCCTGTTATTGACACTGAGCAGGCCATGATTGAGGAAAAACCTGAAGAAGAACCTGGCAGGAAAACTGAACATGTCCTGCGGTTTTGTCGACCAGATAGCCGCGCCCATAGGAACGATATATTTGTTGATGAAGATATCGCTGTAATCGCCGCTTTGCAGGAAATCGCCGAGGCTGTGATCCATGTCCGTGTTGTCGATGGATTCAGTGGCTTCGCGGTTAAAACGTAATATGTCAGAGATCATCCTGTAGAAAACAGGACTGAGTATATTTCTTCGCTGGGCAAATAGTGTATTCAGGTTGTTGCCATTATATTCCAGCCCGCTATGTTCGCACTTGACACTGAAACTCATCTCGGTCTTCTGGATGTCGACATCGAGCTGTTCCAGTAATCGGATGAAATTCGGGTAGGTCCTGTCGTTCAACACGATAAAGCCAGTGTCGATGTTCAGGTCTCCCGCCGCGTCCTCGATCGAATGCGTATGTGTATGCCCGCCGATATGGCTATTCTGTTCGAACAGGGTGATATCGTGTTCTTTGTTCAGATGGTAGGCGGCAACATTACCTGCGATGCCGCTGCCGATGATCGCGATCTTCATCGTTTATTCTCCTGTTTATCATCGTTGCTGCTCTCTGCGTGCTGTTTCCATAGCTGGGGGACTTTCTGTACTCTGCTTATGTCGTATCCCTGTGACTCGATGTATGTGAGCAGCGATTTATATGTGTTTTCATCTATACTGGGACGCCGCGACATCAGCCAGACATAGTCACGTTTTGTACGTCCTATGATGGTTGTCTCATAATCATCATCCAGATAGATGACGCGATACTCGGCCTTGAAGGGCCAGATGAACTGCATGTCCCATAGAGCGTTTGACTTTTCATCGACGATAAACCCGGTCGGTTCATATTTTTTTAGTTCGCCATCGGGAGAGCTGTCATGGAAGGTAAAGGTTGTAGCGATAGTTCCATCATCGTTCATCGCGTAAGTTTCTATGGCGTTGTGTGCATCGGTTTCGATAAACGTCGGAATATTCGCGATCACATACCAGTCGCCCATGAATCTATCCAGGTCGACATACTCGACAGTGTTGATCGGTTTCAAACTCTGGCTCCCGCATGCGCTCAGTAAGGTCATCAGTGATAGCAGTAGTATTGTTTTCATGATTCGGTCATCCTTCGCTATGGCATCTCGTATCTGACGACACGGCCACCGTCTGTCAGTGATTCCAGTGCCAGCCATTGATCATCGCTGGAATACCAGAGGTCGATTTGCAAGTTTTCTCCTAGTAGGCGATAACGTTTGGCATCGGTTTCTTTGCCTCTGTGTGTCATGGTTTCATTACCGATAAACTTAGTCTCTACTTCGATCATCTCACCGGTCTGTGAATTCAGTAGTCTGCTCTCGTTGAGAAAGTCGGGGTCCCAGTAGGCAAAGGTCTTGATACAAGGCTGATAGGCTCTCTTTTCACTCAGCGTACTGACGATGAATTCATCTTTATCGAGTTTTCCTGAAACGTTATACCTGTCACCGTTATCATTGGTAACGGCATTGATGCTTTTCAGGCACCGGCCATGCCAGTGTTCGACATTATCGTGCTCATAGCTGTAGGCATTGAAAAACAGGAATTTCACATCGAAGCGCGCGCTGCTGTAAATCTCCTGGTGATTATCCTTTTGCACCATGGAGAAGTTATGAAAACCTATCTCATCTCCGTCCAGGGTGACTTTGAAGTCCCAGCTTTTATCGACGCTGTTAGTAGCGTATGCGATATTGAAAACGCTCAGGGTTAACACCAGAGCGGTTTTATAGATGCCGTGTTTTTGTCTTCTGACAGTGTCACTGATCTGTTGGTATATGTTCGTCATAACGATTAAGCCATACTCATAGTTCAAGGTTTTTTTTAGGCAGCCATGGGAAAAAGGCATTGGTCTTCTTGCTGTAGTCAGCATATTCCGGGCGTCTCTCAGAGATGGTGCTCTCCAGCAGGCTGACACCTGATACTTTTAACAACAGTACCGTCATCAGCAGTGGTGACACGATGCTCCACCAGTAACCTGAAGACACTGCAAACAGGAAGAAGGCCCACCAGATGCAGAACTCACCGAAGTAGTTGGGGTGACGGCTGTATCGCCAGAGTCCGCTATCCAGTACTTTCCCCCGGTTGTCGCTCGAGGCTTTAAAGCGGGCGAGTTGCATGTCGCTGACTGCTTCAAAAAACATACCGAAAACCCAGAGAGCAAATGCGATGTAGTCCAGCGTATCGATAGCGGCATCACTGGCGAAGATACTCATCATCGGCAGTGCCACGATCATGGCCAGGAATGCCTGTAACAGGAATACGATGTAGAGACTCTTAAACTCGAAGTCAGGCTGGTTGTTCTCTCTTATCGCCTGGTAGCGGCTGTCTTCTTCCTGTCCCCAGTTTCGCCAGGTGATATGTGCTGACAGCCGTATGGCCCAGGCCGCCAGCAGCAGTACGATAACAACATGCTTCTCTGTCATCGAGGTGTTGCTAAAGAACAGGAAACACAAGCCTGCTGCCAGTATCAGCAGGGACCAGAAGCTGTCTACTATACCTACGTCATGTTTTATCCGGCTGACTATCCACAGTACGAAGGCAAGGATAAAAAGCACGACCAGGGTGTAACTGAATGTTTCGATGTTAAACATGCTGCGGTTGCTCGTTAACAGTGCGCTTGATTATTGATGCATGGTAGCCATCGAGTTTCAATGACATGACCACCAGTGCCGGAAGTAACACTGCCCAGGCGGCGGCAATGACGGCAAGCGATAAAGTGATATCCTCATAGCTAACTGCGCCGAGCCGGTTGCCGGCATAATAGGCGAGGGGAGCAGATACTGCGCCCAGCAGAGCGACTAATATCGGAGCAAGCCCTTTCATCCAGCGCATCGACAGGTTAAGCGTGGTCGCAAACAGCGGCCACATCAAGATCATCCACACGGGGGCCATGAAATCGAACAGCTGTCCATTACTATAATGGGCCAGGCCCTGTGATGCGATGATCGATTCAAATACTAAACCAACGATGAGCGCCAGCAGTAACAGTCGGGCTTCCTTTATGGCATCCGCAGCGCGATAGCAGTGGTAAGTAATAATACTCAGCGCCACCAGGCTGCCGAGCAGGGGGTATCCGTAAGCACCGCCAAGGACGCAGGCAAACCAGCCGAGCTGGAACAGGATAAAGTTGAGAATGATCGATCTGTTCATGGCGATGTCCTGTTCTACCTCTTCGAGAACAGGTAGTGAGATACGTACCACTCCTGCCCGTTGTTGTAGGCAAAAAGCTCGGCGCAGGCCATGAAGAACATGCGCCATCTCATCCACCATTTCTGGGCCTGATCGGCGCCGTAAGTATTCTCTAATATCGACCAGACTGTTTCCTTGTTCCTGTCCATATTGGAGAGCCATGCATTTGAAGTTTTTTCATAATGCTCACCCTGCCAGCGCCACTGTCTCTGCAGTGTGAGTTCCTGTTGAAAGAGCAGGGGAAGGTCATCGCTGGGCATCATACCGCCACTGAAAAAATGCCGGCTCATCCAGTCACTGTCATCGAGTTCGAGGAACAGGTAAGGTACGGCACGGTTGACGAATATATGTTTGAAAAACAATCCGTCTTCTTTCAGCCAGCGGTTTATATTCTGGTAGAGGGTCTGCCAGTTACGCATGTGTTCAAACATCTCGACAGAAACGACGCGGTCATACTTGTCATCGATGTCGAAATCATTCATATCGCAGGTGATGATTCTCAGGTTTTCGATGCCGCGTTCAGAAGCACTCGCTTCTATATGTTCGCGTTGCGAGTTTGAATTGGATACTGCAGTGATGCTGCTCTCGGGATAGTTCTCAGCCATCCACAGACTGAGGGATCCCCAGCCGCAGCCTAATTCGAGTATCTCCTGGCTATTATCGATTTTTGCATGTTTGCATGTCTCGATTAATGCATTTGTTTCTGCATCATCGAGTTCTGATGTTTGTTCAGACCAGTAGCAGCAGCTGTACTTCCTGTTTTTGCCGAGTACCAGGTCAAAAAATTCAGCGGGTACTTCGTAGTGCTGTTCATTGGCCTTGTCAGGAACGAGTGCTATCGGTGATTCTTTCATGCTCCTGATGAAAGCGTATTCTGTCTCTGCCATCGCTTCACAGTCATTATGCTGAATCTCTATCAGGCGTTCTGCAAGCAGGCGCTGTATACCAAGACGTATGACCCTGTCCGGTATATAACCCTGTTCGCTCCATTGCAGTGCTGTCTGTGATGTTATTGGCATTATTACCTCGATTTCTGTGCTGTGAAATTAATTATACATAAATTATACAAAAGGTGTACAATAATTCTACAATCCTTCCTGGTTATGTCAACAAGTATTTGTGTAGTGCCAGGGTGTGATTAGAGTAAATATATAAATAACAATAAGTTATATCGTAAAAATAAATTTAATACGTTTATATAACTCAAATATAAGTTGTACGTAAACTTGTACAGCATTGATTCTGTTCCTGGTGATGTGAAATAGATGTCAAATACCAGTGAAATTTTTGTGAAGACTGAAACGGGGCTTAGATGCCTGGAGGTGACTGATGAAACAGGCGATGACGCCACAACAGCAACAGCTGTATGACAAGGTTATTGTGCTCGATGATAGCGCTTGCTGGATGTGGCAGGGGCAGGTATCCAACAGCGGTTATGGCCGCCTCAAGCAGGTGCAGGATGATGATACGGTACAGATGGTCAGTGCTCAGTCGGCAAGTTACCGTGCCTTCATAGACAAGGTACCCGACGGTTGCCTGGTGAAACAGCAGTGCGGTAACCGTCTGTGTATAAACCCCGCGCATCTCGAATTGATAGAGGTTTGACGAGACTTGTTATGAGTAAGAATAGTGCTGAGAAAGAAAAGAAAATAAATGCCGAAAGGTTGCCCTGTAGAGGCTGTACACGATAATGCCGCAACTATGATCGATGCGATGGCAGACCATGGCGGATATCGACGATTAATCGCTAAGGTGGCCGTTACGGTAAGACAGCGATTAGAGCTGAGTGAGCTGATGTTGATACTGGGAAAATGATGAACATGTTAAAAGTGGTATGTGTCAGTGTGCTTATCATTCTGTATAGCCCATACCTTGTCGCAGCCGATATAACGGTGCGTATCGATAATCCACCTGAATCAGGTTCGATTGCGCTGGTATTGTTTGATTCAGCAAATACCTTTGGTGATCTGCGTGATCCATTTCGGGTTGTTGTACACCAGCTGGACGGTGGTGACGAATATCTCATGGAAGATGTCGAGCCTGGTGAATACGCACTGATGGTTTATTACGATGAGAATGGAAACAGGCGCATCGATAAGAATTTTATCGGTATACCCAAAGAGCCCCTGGGTTTTTCAAACCGCTATCGTCCGAAAGGGCCGCCAGCATACAAACGTGCAGCTTTTAACTTAGGGCAGGGCGAATCCCGCTGTTTCGATGTAGAGCTTTATCGGCCACTGGGTAAATTTGGCCGCATCGGACTGGGTGCCGGCATCATCTTCAGAAGCAGTCCCTATCGGGATTACAGCGGTGCTGTATCACAGCTTATCCCGGCGATTACCTATAACGGCGATCGTCTGCAGATATTTGGTCCAAAAATTCAGTACGGTGTTGCAGGCAGTGGCAAGCTAAGGCTTGCAGCGACCGGACGATATCGTATCGGCGTCTACGATGAAGGCGACAGTGACTTTCTGCTAGGCATGGGTGATCGTGAGGACACTTTTATGGCAGGTCTGGCGATACAGGCGGAGTTGCCCGGTGGTATCGATATGTCAGCAAGCTATGAACATGATGTCCTGGACAGGATCGGTGGCGGCGAAGCACGTCTGGAATTTGGCAAATCACTGCAGCTGGGTGTGTTCAGGTTCTCCCCGGCTATCGCTTTTAACTGGACCAGTTCGGATTTAAGCAACCATGATTTTGGAGTATCAGATAGCCAGGCCACCGCTGCAAGACCCGCTTATTCTCTCGATGATATAACGAGTGTCGAAGCAGGTATGGGTGTCTTTATCGAGATCACCAGGGACTGGCTGATCATAATGAACCTTGCGGTTGAGTCGTTAAACAGTGAGGTGACTGCCAGCCCGATCGTAAGCGAAGACCATGTTATCAAGGGCTTTGCAGCTGTTAACTATGTTTTTTAAAGCGCCTGTTCGGAGCTCATGGTACGGGTTTGGAAAGTTAAACGGCTGGCGCTTTAAAAACTATCAGCCATTATGCGGGTGTGATGATTCTCTATTGTTGCTGGCCAGTCCTGTCGTGTTCGACAAATATTAACTTGCTGGTGTCAAAACCGAGCTGCTGTGAGCGTTTAACAAACTTCTCTACTATTTGCTTATCGAGCTCAGGCTGCCTGGCCAGAAGCCATAAATAAGAAGTGTCCGGACCGGAAACAAAAGCGTACTGGTAGTTTTCCTTGTCTAGTTCGAAGACCACGTAGGATCCATAAAAAGGGCCGAAGAATGATACTTTCAGATGACCACTGTCAGTCTCGTTGACGAAATAAGCTTTACCTTCGGCTCGTTGCCACTCGTTATCTTCTTTTGAGAATCCGCTGTTGATGACTTTGACGCCGCCATCATCACGTAGTGAATATTCCGCGCTAATGTTATTCAGGCCGCGTTCGAAAGAATGGTCGAGCCTGGCTATCTCGTACCACTTGCCCAGGTATCTGTCGAGTTCAAAACCGTTTACAGCGACGACACCATCGGGTTTACCTGTACATGCAGCCAGCATGAACAGTGAAGTTAATAGTAGTACTGTCTTTGAACTGTTCGTTTTTATCATGATTTTCAGCTGCTTATCTATTCTTATCCAATAACCGTCTAAGTGTTTCTGTCAGATCTGTATCTGCGAATTCATATCCAGTATCTTTAAGCCTGGTGGCGGCTACCCGGCTGCTTGATAATAACAGTGCATCCGCCATCTCACCAAACATAAGTCGTGCCATGAAGGCTGGTAATGGTGACACTGTAGGACGATGCAGGACCTTTCCCAGGCTCTTGGTGAAGCTGTAGTTTGTTGCCGGATCAGGTGCCACCAGGTTATATGGCCCGGTCATCTCGTCATTGACCAGCATGGTGCTGAGAATAGCGATAACATCATCGATACTGATCCAGCTCATATACTGCTTGCCGTTGCCGACGATACCGCCGAGACCCATTTTAAACGGAGTTAACATCTTCTTCAGGACACCGCCATCAGGGCTTAACACGATACCCGTACGTATATGGATGGTTCTGATACCGGCATCTTCAGCTGCACGTGTCGCGGCTTCCCACTGTGCCGCTATGTCACTGAGAAAGCCTGTTCCTCTCTCGGACTCCTCATCGACGATGCTGTCGCCGGTATCGCCGTAGTATCCGATCGCCGATCCTGAGATGAGAACCTGAGGCTGCTGCTCCAGCTTTGCGATAGCTTCTGCAAGCAGGCGAGTCCCGCGGACACGGCTGTTCAAGATGCGATCTTTCTTCTCCTGGCTCCAGCGTGAATCAGCGATATTCTCTCCCGCCAGATGGATGACAGCATCGAGCTTTGTATCCTCGTCGAGATGGATCCTGCCTTGCTCGGGATACCAGTAATGCTTTTTTTCTGTCGCAGGGTTCCTGTACAAGGGGAATATTGCATGTCCCTGTGTTTTCAGGTGCCGTGAGAGGGCAGTGCCTATTAGCCCTGTTGAACCGGTGAGTAATATATTCATCATCTAAAGCCAGTTGTTAATAAGCTGCTTGACCAGATAATATAAATCCTATCTGAAAGCGGCATGTTGTATTTGTTCAGCCAAGTACTCTGTGTGACGCCGTTTATTGCTGGCATCAGTTCTGGTTTTGCCCGCTACATTCTCGCCGTTACCGGGGCAGCATCAACTCCCCGGGAAAAGGTGAAAAGTAATACTGTTCAGCGATATATTCATTTTCGTGCCGGTTGAAATGGTGCTGTAACAACATCAGGGGGGTGATACGCGTTACCCGGTTATCCCGATATGTCTCAAACCATTGCAGCAGCTCGACCTTGTCTTTTTTATTGAGGTGATCCTTCAGGTAGCCCAGGATATGCATCATCACATTGACATGGTGACCCTGAGAAGGGATCTTCGACATCGCAAGCATGAACAGGCTGAAATATTCCTGTCTTACCTCGGCAAAATTATTCTTATTCACTCTGGCTGCGATACGCCCTAGTTGCCGGTAGGCGCTATTATCTTTGGCCATCAGTATCAGCTTGTAATTTCGATGAAAATCCCTGAACGCCTTGAGCGGGTTCTGCTTTTCATCGATCTGGCGCCAGCGATAATGTGCATAAACACGTTCGAGGAAGTTCTCACGTATGCCTTTATCATTGAGCCGACCTTCATCTTCGGTCGGCACCTCGGGAAACCTGTCTTTAAATGCCTGGGCAAATATGCCGATGCCGTTACGTTTTCTCATGCCTGATTTATTGTTCTTCACCGGAACTTTAAAGACGCCGCAGCTGGGTGAATCTTTTTTGAAAATATAACCATCCAGTGGCGGCAGGGCATCGAGTTTGCGCTCGGAAAATGCACGCATCTCGCTGGTGATGTCATTTTCAGGTTTTTTTGAGTAGACAAGTCTTATCTCGCCATCAAAATCACGCAACTGTATGACATCGCGTGGGATACCGAGACCCATTTCAACTTCGGGGCATACCGTATGTATATCGAAAAACTCTGGGCATTCGTTGTTTACAAATGGATTAGCTATAAAGCAGCCATCAAATCGAACGGGCTGGCGTGCCAGGCATGCACTTACTGCTATCTTCGGTTTATCCTGTGGTTCTTCTGCTATTTTTGGCATCTTTTACACTCCGGTTGGAAAAGTTGTACATCAATTATACAAAAAAA
>SWCD01016649.1_pt2 | contig 82655 bp, 75 predicted proteins | sample 4693011 | NCBI WGS metagenome assembly SWCD01 (sample SAMN10267278, study PRJNA491770) | bioreactor metagenome | isolation source: DHS bioreactor inoculated with marine | place: Japan: Omine Ridge, Nankai Trough | reverse complement strand
AAGAGAAAGTAGAGGAGCAGCGCAGGAGCCAGGAATGCCAGTACGAGTGGCCATTTCCTGCGTCGCTTGTTGCGCTCGGGAGTGCGCAGCTTGAGGCGTTGGGCGGCTGTTCGAGCCGTCGTCATCGAGTCGGTTCCTTCGTTTTTGGGGTAACGGTAGACGGAGGGCAGGCCGGCCGGAGGGGGGCCGGCCTGCCCAGTCGCCTATGCGGGAAGTCCGCGCGTGTTAACGACCTTGCTACCTAGTTCCAGGCTGCGTTGACAGCGTCGACGACGTCCTGGGCGGTCCCGCTTCCGGCGAAGACCAACTGGATGACGTCATTGACGGCGGCACCGACCTCAGGTGGGTAGGCCTGATCGAGGTACAGCTGGACGTACTCGGCTTGGCCGCGTCCTGCGATGACCTCAACGAGGTTTACGTCTGTGATCGAGCCTTCTGAGCCGATCGTGGTCGGCAGCAGGTTCGCCTCGCCGCCAACCCGGTTGGCGACATCGACGCTGGACAGGTAGGCCAGGAAGTCAACGGCCTCAGGCGGAGCATCCTTGCCAACAGCGAAACCATTGCCGCCGCCGAATGCGTCGGTGGCTGCACCGGCGCCGCCTTCGACTGCCGGGAAGGGGAACCATCCGAGTTCGCCGGTTGCGCCAAGATCGGGACCATTGGCTGCCTGGGTACCCGGGGCCCAGTGGCCCATGAGGTGGAAGGCTGCATCACCGTTGGCGATGGTTGCGGCCTGTCCGTCCGGACCGTCCCAGCCGGCGGCCAGGAAGCCGGGCTGGAATGGGTCGAGAGCGACCAGCCGTGCCAGTTCTTCGCCTGCGGCGATGAACGCCGGGTCGTTGAAGTTTCCGTCGATTGCTGCCTGCTGCATCACATCGGCGCCGCCGATACGAAGAGCGAGGTACGCGTACCAGAACATCGCCGGCCACTTGTCGCCACCGGCGACTGCGATCGGTGTAATCCCGGCATCTTTGAATGTCTGCACGTCGGCGAGTAGCTCTTCCCACGTGGTGGGGATGTCGACGCCAGCCTGATCGAACAGGGTCTTGTTGTACCAGAAGCCGACAATGCCGAGGTCAAACGGAACACCGTAGGTCCCGCCATCAACCTGCATCATGCTGAGCGCACCAGGATTGACTACGTCGATCCAGTCCGACGCCAAGCCGCCGATGTCCTGAACGAGCCCCGCGTTGACCTGCTCGCGGAGACCACCGCCGCCCCATGACTGGAAGATGTCCGGGACATCGCCCGCCTGCAGGTTGGTCTGCAAGGAGGCCTTGAACGCTTCGTTCTCCTGCACAGTGATATTGATGGTCACATTCGGGTGCATTGCCATGTATTCATCGGCGACGGCCGCCCAGAGGCTCAATCCCGGGTCGCTGTTTTGGATGTGCCACCACTCGATGGTGACGGGCTCCATGGTCTCCGCGGTAGTCTCCGTGGTGGCAGCCGTGGTTTCTGTGGCCCCGGTTGTCGTCTCGGCGGCGGCTGCCGTTGTTTCAGCGGCAGCTGCCGTCGTTGTCGTATCGTCGTCGCCGCCGCATGCGGTGGCGATCATCGCTAGCACCGCTATCAGCGCCAGTAGTCTTCCGAATCTCACGTTCTCTCCTCTCGAACTGCGATTCTGTCTCCGTATTGAAATCGTTTTCAATAACTCCCTCTTGCTTGCATTGTGTCTCCTGCTGGTTGTTGCTGGTGTCTAGGTGGGGGCCGGAGCACTCGACTGCCTTACGACCAGCTCGGTCGGCAGGGTGACGTGTGCTACGGAGGTTCCGGGGTTTTCGATGAGCTCTATCAACATGCGCGCCGCTTCAAAGCCCATGTCCTGGATGTGTTGATCGATGGTCGTCAGCGGCGGGTCGACCAGGGCCGACTCCGGGATGTTGTCGAATCCGACGATCGACAGGTCTCTGGGAATTGACAGTCCCATTTCTCTGGCGATTTCCATGGTTCGGATAGCGGAGAGGTCGTTGGCTGCGAACACCGCGGTGGGGCGGTCCTCGATGCTGAGCAGCTTGCGGGCGGGCTCGGCCGCGGCCTCGGGGAGATAGTCGCCAATCCTGATTAGGTCGGGATCGAATTCGATTCCGGCGTTCTCGAGGGCGAGTCGGTAGCCCTGCTCGCGGAGACGAGCGGACTCGAGATCGGGTCGGCCGGCGAGGAAGCCAATACGCCGATGTCCCAGCTCGATCAGGTGCTCCGTCGCGGCAAGTGCGCCGGCCAGGTTCTCGGCATCAACCGTTGGAAGTGCGGATCGCCCGGTGTGCGGGTCGGCAGCGACCACCGGCACGTCGCTCGACACCTCAACCACGGTTGGAGTTACCAGGATGGTCCCGTCGGTGAGTGTGCCGTTGAGGCGGGAGAGGTAACGGCGCTCCCATCCACCCTTGTCCTCGTGGTGTCCTGCACCCGAGTAGACGATCAGCTCAAAGCCGCTATGGCGCAGCGCCTTGCTGGCACCCTTGAGTAGCTCCGTGCTGAATGGTTCGAGATCAGCCACGATGACACCGATGACGTTGGTGCGATGGCTGCGCAGGCTCCTGGCGACCAGGCTCGACTCGTATCCGAGTTCGTCGATGACGCGCTGCACCTTGGTGAAAGTAGCGGGGGCGACACCATATCGTTCGTTGACTACTCGCGAAACTGTTGCGATCGATACTCCGGCCTTTGCGGCCACGTCTCCGATCGTCACTCTGTCGCGTACAGCCACTTTCCACCTCTGCGGGTGTTGATAACGATTTCGATATCGTTTTCTATTGTGGTCAAAGGTGCGGGTGCATGTCAAGTCTCGACAATTTGGCCGCTGTGAACGTCGTCGGCCTTGAGTCCGGCGAACGCGGAGCCAATGCTGCGGGCATCGCCGGCGAGCCGGGCCGACCACGGCTGGCGTAGGTCGATGATTGCACTGGTGGCCCGATCTATGGCTACAGATTCGCCGGTCGGTATGATGCCGCGCCCCGAAAGGCTTTCATGTCCGGAGTACTCACCGATCAATCTGAGGTCATCGCACTCGATGGAGTCGCGGTTGTCCGCGAGGGCAGGCATCTGCTGCGGGATGTGAACTGGCAGGTTCATCGCCACGAGCGTTGGGTCATCCTGGGTCCGAATGGTGCCGGTAAGACGACGATGCTTCAGGTTGCATCGACCTATATGGGGCCGACCCGGGGGAGTGTGCGACTACTAGGTCAGGTCTACGGCAAGGTAGATGTTCGCGAGTTGCGGGAGCGTGTTGGCTACGCCGGAGCAGGTCCGGCGGGTCTGATCAGACACGAGCTTCCAGTGATCGACATCGTTGTCACCGGGCGTCACGCGTCGTTTGTTCCGACGCGCTTCCACGCATACAGCGACGAGGATTGGGAGCGAGCTCGCCTTCATCTCGAGCGTCTTGCCGCCGGCCACCTCGCCGACCGGCGATTCGGCACCCTGTCCTCGGGGGAGAAACAACGTGTGCTGATCGCACGGAGCCTGATGACGAGACCCGAGGTCTTGTTCCTCGACGAGGCCATGACGGGTCTCGACCTCGGGGCTCGGGAACGATTGGTTGCCTCGCTGGCGGAACTCGCCGCCGATCCCGATAGTCCTGCTGTGGTGCTCGTCACTCACCATGTCGAGGAGATACCTCCCGGGTTCGGGCATATTGCGCTTCTGGCCGCGGGCTCGGTTGTGGCCGACGGCCCGATCGAAGAGGTTCTCACCGCCGAGTCGCTGAGTGCGGCTTTTGATGTCCCGCTGCATCTCGAGCGGCGTTCGGACCGTTTCCACGCCTGGTCTTGAGCGGTCAAAAACTCCCCTCCAGGCATATCCAACAGCTTGACGCTATTCGACCCACCCATATATCATCGATTAACGATTAAACGGGAGAGGCATGGCCCACAAGTTTCATCACGTCCATATCAAGTCGAAGAAACCTCGGATGACCGCCCGTTGGTGGGAGGACATGTTCGGGGCCAAGATTCTCCCTGAGCTCGAGTTCGGCACGATGCTGTTCACGCCGGTCGAACTAGACGGTGTCCGGATCAACATCACGGGTCACGCTCCCGAAGAAGCCGAGGGCATGGCGGAGCCGCAGGGTATCCCGTATTGGGGTCTCGAGCACGTGGGCATCGAGGTTGATGACATGGATGCGATCCTGGCTCGTTTCGAGGAGCAGGGTTTCAAGATATACGTGCGCCGGCCGGGTCCCGGCGGCTACGAGATCGCATTTGTCGATGCTCCAGACGGAGTTGTCCTCGAGCTTCTGTACCAGACCGGCAACAACTAACCCACGCACCGGGAGGGGCTGGAATGAAGCGACTGAAGGATTTCGACTACCACGAGCCGGTCACGCTGGACGAGGCAGTCTCAATCCTGGCGGCGGCCCCGGACGACGCCAGAGTGTTGGCGGGCGGTACCGATCTCATCGTGGACTTGAAGATCGAGCGTCTTCAACCATCGACGATTGTCAACATCAAGGCGATTCCGGGGCTCGACGAGATCGAGCTTGTCGAAGGGGGGATCCGCATCGGTGCCCTCACCAAGGTCACGGTCCTCGAGAACTCGGTCGTTGTCGCAAACCGTCATCCGGCGCTTGCCGTTGCTGCATCCATCCTTGCCTCACCACCGGTTCGGGCTCTGGCCACAGTCGGTGGGAATGTCGGCAGGGCTTCGCCGGCATCCGATCTTGGACCGGCCCTCATCGTGAGCGGAGCCGTGGCCACTGTGGCCGGCTCCGGCGGAACAAGAGAGGAACTCGTTGAGGATCTGTACTCAGGGCCCGGGACAACCACCCTGGTTTCGAGTGACATCATCACCTCGTTCTTCCTGCCGGATCCACCGGCGGGATTCGGCTCGGCTCATGTCAAGCTCGGTAAGCGCGGCAGCGGCACCGATATCGCCCTTGCCGGCGTGTCTGCCAGTGTTGTCATCGGCGCCGACGGAACCGTCACCGAGTGCAAGATTGCGCTGGCGTCACTCGCCCCGATACCGATGCGGGCGCGGAGTACCGAGCGTGTCCTAGTCGGGAAAGTACCGACGGAGGATGTGCTCGCTGAGGTTGCGCAGGCCGCAAGCGTCGAAGCCAAACCGATTGGCGATATGCGCGCCAGCGTTGAGTACCGCACGACACTCGCTCGCGTGCTGACCCACCGGGTGCTGAGGGAGGCCGTGCGCACAGCCGGCGGAGAGGTGGCCGCCTGATGGTCAAGATCGACACGACAATCAACGGCCGGCACGAAGTACTAGAGGTCGATCCCAAGCTCACTCTCACCGAGGTGCTCCGAGAGAATCTGCTGCTCAGCGGCACCAAGGAAGGCTGCGGGGTCGGCGAATGTGGCGCCTGCGTCGTCCTGCTCGATGGAGTCCCCGTGGTCTCGTGTCTAATGGTGGCATCAGACGCGAACGGGCACTCCATTGAGACCGTCGAAGGGCTTGCCCGGAGCGGCGAACTCAACGAGGTCCAGCAGGCCTTTATCGACAACGGCGCCTTCCAGTGTGGATTCTGTACTCCAGGAATGTTGTTGACGGCAACAGCACTCGTACGCGATGGTTCAGAGCCGGATATCGAGGAAGTGAAGAAGGCACTAGGCGGCATTCTGTGTCGATGTGGCGCCTATCCCAAGATCCTCGATGCGGTTGTCGAGGTCACGGGAGGGATCCGATGACAACGTACGTAGGTAGCAGAGCGCCGCGCACTGATTCGATTGGGAAGGTAACTGGAGAGGCGATTTACGTTGTCGATGTCCAGTTGCCGGGGATGCTGCATGGCGCAGTTGTGCGCAGCCCACATCCCCACGCCCGCATCGTTTCGATTGATGTTTCGCGTGCATGGGATGTGCCGGGGGTCAAGGCGATCGTCACCGGTGAGGACTTTCCACACCGTTTCGGATCGGCCATTCAGGACCAGCCGTTTCTTGCCATGGACAAGGTTCGATACGTCGGTGAACCGGTTGTTGCTGTTGCTGCGACCACCGAGCACGAAGCGCAGCGGGCCCGCGATCTGATTCGGGTCGAGTACGAGGAGCTTCCTGTTGTCGTCGACATGGTTGCTGCTCTTGCCGAGGACGCTCCGCTGGTCCACCCGGATCTGGCCAGCTACAAGCGTGGTGGCCACGAGATCGTCCCGAATACCAACATCAACACCGTTTACCGGCACACACGAGGGGATCTCGAAGCCGGGTTTGCTGCGGCCGACTACATCTTCGAAGGCGAGTACTCGGCGCAAGGTTTGAGCCATGTCGCCCTCGAAGTCCATGCCGCCATCGCTGAGTACGACGTTTCTACACAGGGCTACAACCTCTGGGTATCAACCGACCGTCCCTTCTTCCTGCGCAAGGAGCTCACAGAAGGTCTCGGACTCGACAGCACTCAGGTTCGCCTCAAGGTCATGCAGGTGGGCGGTTCATTTGGCGCCAAGGGCGTCCCCATCGCCGAAGCGGTCGCAGTGGCGCTGGCTCGCCACACCGGCGGCAGACCGGTCCGCGTTGAACTGACCCGCGAAGAGTGTCTGATCGCTACCCAGTCCCGGGTGCCCGCGATCATGAAGCTCAAGACGGGCGTGACCAAGGACGGCTTCTTCACCGCACGTCAAGCCGAGGTTCTTTGGGACTCAGGTGCGTACACGGCCTACACCGTTGGAGTAGCGATTCGCGGGTCGCAGACCATCATCGGTCCCTATCGCATCCCGAACATCGAGATCCTGTCTCGACAGGTCTACACGAACAAGCAGATCACCGGCTCATACCGCGGCTACGGCACAACTCAGGTCACCTGGGCGTGCGAATCGCAAATGGACGAGATCGCCCACAAGCTCGAACTCGACCCGATCGCCATCCGTCTCCAGAACGGCTACGAAGAGGGTGACGCGTACATCAACGGGCAGATCATGCAGGGTGTCGGTCTCAAGGAGACGATTACCCGGTCGGGCGAAGAAATCGGGTGGGGAGAGGTGGATCGCAAGCCTGCACCTCATCTGCGTCGAGGTAAGGGCATCGCCACGATGATCAAGCCGACGATGACTCCTTCGAGCTCGAACTGCGTGATCAATCTCGAGGAAGATGGGCGGGCTGTCGTCGTTAGCGCCGCTCCTGAGATCGGTTCCGGTCAAGACACGGTCTTGGCGCAGATCGCAGCCGACGCCATCGGCGTGCCGATGGCAAGCGTCCGGGTCCCGGCAACGGACACCGCGATAACTCCATATAACGGGCCGGTTGCATCCAGTCGGACGACCTATCACATGGGAAACGCGATCCTCGAGGCCGGCGGCAAGATTCGCCAGCAAGTTCTTCAGCTCGCCGGGGAGCAGTTCGACCTAGACCCGGAGACGCTGACGATGTCCGAAGGCATCATCAGTGCCGATGACGGTGCTGAGTTGATCACTCTCAAGGATCTGCTCAAGAGGTATGTGGGCGAGGGCTATTCGATAACGGCCGCATCGCGATTCTCCACCGCGGGATCGCCGATGTTGAAGGCGGACCCCGGTGAGGAATGGATCAGCAGCATCTTCTGGATGCTGTGCACCCAGGCCGCGGAGATCGAGGTCGACATTGAGACCGGTGTGATCCGCGTCATCAAGGTTGCAGCCGCGGCCGATGTGGGCAAGGCGATCAACCCGATGACCTGTGAGCAGCAAATCGAGGGTGGTGTTGTGATGGGCTTGTCCAACGGCCTGCTCGAGGAGTTCAAGCTCGACAACGGTCGCATCCTCAACGGGAGCCTCGCCGACTACAAGGTCGCCACGATCATGGATATGCCGGAGATCACACCGATCTTGGTCGAGTCGTTCCATGAGGAGGCGCCGTTCGGCGCAAAGGGCATCGGCGAGCCTGCTGCCGCGGCGACTCCGCCGGCCATTGCCAATGCGCTTTTCGATGCTGTTGGCATCCGCATCCCAGATCTTCCGATAACACCGGAGAAGGTCCTTCAGGCTCTGGCCGAGAAGGACGCAGCTGAACAAGAGACGTAGAGTTCCGTCGGCACCGAGCCGGACGGGCGCGAGCGAAGGAGCAAGCATGTTGAAGGTCGCCCAGGTCGGGCTCGGATGGTGGGGGGCGCAGGTCACCTCCGTCCTCAAGGACAGCGACAAGATCGACGTCATTTGCGGCGTTGACCCTGCCGCTGAGATGGCAGAGCGCTACACACGAGAGCACGGTCTGCCGGTCTACTCCGACTATCAGCAGGCGCTGGACGACCCCAACGTCGAGGGTGTGATTCTCACCGTTCCCCATCGCTTCCACGAAGAGTCGGTGATTCGGGCAGCAGCAGCAGGGAAGCAGATCTTCTGCGAGAAGCCGCTGGCGCTGACCGAAGCTGCCGCGGAGAACATGGTGAAAGCATGCGATGACGCCGGCATCATCATGGGTATCGGCCACGAGCGCCGCTTCGAGCCGGCTTGGGAAGAGATCAAGCGCATGGCCGACGCCGGGGAATTCGGCACGATCATCCACATGGAGGCGCATTGGAGCCACGATCGCTGGCTGAACATGACTGCCGACAACTGGCGTGGCAGCAAGGAAGAGGCGCCCGCTGCCGGGTGGACCGGGATGGCCGTGCACCTCAGCGACATGATGCTCAGCCTGGTCGGCGAGGTCGCGGACATTCATGCCCATGTCGAGCGGAGGATCCTGGTCATCCCGACCGGCGATGTGGTCTCCGCACATCTCAAGTTCCATGATGGGACGACGGGCTACATCTCGGCGCTTTCGGCCACCCCGGACTATGCCCGATTCGCCGTCTATGGCAGCCATGCCTGGGCCGAGGCCCGTGAAACGCAGCACGTCGATCCCGGCGGCACGACTCAGTTCTTCGTGCGGAAACGCGGCGACGCCGAGCAGACGCTCACGGAATTCGAACCGGCAAGTCCGGTGAAGGCGGGATACGAGCACTGGGCGGACGCGGTTGCGGGCAGGGCCGAATACCGCTTCAACAACGCCGAGCGTCTCGGCAACGTGGCCATACTCGAGGCAGTCGTCAAGTCGTCCGAGTCGGGCAGACCCGAACCGGTGACTCGCTACGCATAGAGCTGCACGACGATCGTGAAGTGGGGCCCATTTGGGCCCCACTTTTTGTTTTGGGGCCTTCCCCAAGCGGGAAGTGGGGTAGACAATTGAACTCGATGTCATTCGTGCGATTTCGAGTTGACTAAACCGGGGTCCCATCCGTAATCTATGGGTGATCGATTATCGAGGATCGTCTTGTACGAGCGTTCTGAGTTGCTACAAATGCCGATTTCGTTGGCTATCGACGTAACTGCACGTTCTGCGGCTCGCCCCCATCCGACCCCCCAGTCACGGGGCGCCGCATTAGATCTTCGCACCTCCGCCACAACGGCCATCCACTCCAGCGTGACTCTCTTCGTCGCGCCCGGAATGAGGCTGCGGGATGTGGCGCCAGAGACGAAAGGGGTTCGTAAGTAGGTCTGGCCCAGTGGGGGCCGTGAGGAACACGTAGTTGGACAGGAAGGAGATTTGCCGTATGGCAGATACCAGCAAGGTCGTAGCCCAATTCTTGGGTGACGAGAGTTTCCCCGTTGAGTGGGAAAGCGAGAAGGAAAAGGACCTGTTCTGGGTCTACGACGATCTGCATTGCCCCCGGCCCGTGTCGCCAATGTACGACGACATCGCCAACTGGGTTAACACCTGCGATCACATGTTCCGCAGGTTCGGTACCCCGTTTGCATCGGACTGGATCAAGAAGGTCGTCAACGGCTATCTGTACACCGCCGCCGTCCCCTGCGATCCGGATATGGCTGTTCCGGCGACAGAGTTTGGCAACGTGTATTACCCACGGGTCCCCAAAGACGACCCGGAGTACGCCGCCAAGATCGGGGCGTACCTCGGTGCAGTGCTTCCGACGTACGGCTCCAACTTCCCGGACTGGTGGCATAACCGCCTCGTCCCCGAGATGGCCGGAAACCTGAAGTATCTCGAAGACAAGATCGACGACTGGGAGAACATCCCGCTCATGGAGTGGGCCACGATCCTCGAGGACGCCATCGACATAGTCGACCGGCACTGGAAGATCCACTGGATGCTCAACTTCTCGCAGCTGTCATCGACGCTCGCCCTCCGTGGCGCCCTGGGTGCGGCGCTCGGTGGCGAAGACAAGATCACGCAGAAGCACGAAGAGATCCTCGGTCGTCTGCAGAACTCCGCTGCAGACCGCAACTGGGACGCCATCGAGGTCCTGGTCGACCTCAAGGACCAGATCAAGACCAGCGAGACGCTACGAGCCGCGTTCGTAGCTGAGACCGGCGCAGAGATCCTGGCCAACCTGATGACCACCGAGGAAGGCAAGAAGTTCTTCAACGATGGTGTCAAGGACACCTATCAGCGTGAGTTTGGCTGGCATGCGGTGTGGAGCCATGAGTTCATCTACCCGTCACGGTTTGAGACACCGGAACCGGTGCTCGACGTGATCAAGGGCTACCTGGATTCTGACTACGACCATAGGCCGGTTGTCGCTCACCTGAAGGAAGACATCAAGGCGGCGTCGGTAGAGCTGCTCGAGGGAATTCCCGAGGGCCCAGAGCTCGAGGCGCTGAAGGCTGCCAACGAGATCAACCTGAAGATGGCTCCGCTCACCCCGGATCACCACTTCTACATCGATCAGGGTACGCACCAGCACACCCGCGTCGTGTTGATCTGCATCGGTCGCCACCTGGTGAAGATGGGTCTGCTCGACGAGCCGGACGACGTCATCTACATGAAGTACAACGAGCTTCGCTATCTCATGGGCGACCCCAGCCTCATCGATGCGAAGGCGATCGTTGCCGAGCGCCGCGCTACACGTGCGGAGCAAGAGAAGATCCGTCCGCCCGACTTCATCGGGACTGCGACCGAAGACCAGCTCCAGTTCCCGTATCTGAACCTGTGGGGCTTCCCCGAGAAGCTGCATCACGATACGGACACCCAGGGTCGGATCGAGGGTCTCGGCGTTTCCCCGGGCGTCATCGAGGCAACTGCCAAGGTTGTGGCCTCCCCGGCCGAGTTCGACGAGGTCAAGCAGGGCGACATCCTGGTTTGTCAGATGACAAACCCGGCGTGGACCCCGCTGTTCGCCATCATCGGCGGCATCGTCTGCGACGCCGGCGGCATGGTTGCGCATCCGGCCGTTATGGCTCGTGAGTTCGGCATTCCTGGTGTCACCGGCACCGGTATCGCCACCCGCGAGATCAAGACCGGTGACCGTCTGCGTGTCGATGGCACCAACGGTGTGGTTGAGATCCTGTCATAGGAAATCGCCAGTCTGGGGCGACCCAGGCGTGATTGACGGCAGTGCCCGGGCCATCGGCCCGGGCACTGTTGTGTGGGGGGAGCGAAGCGAGCATTTTCTCTCGACTTTCAACTCCTGACGTGATATTCTCGATAATCGATTATCCTAGGAATTTCCGATACGGAGGAGTGTCACGATGGCGAAGCGCCTCAAGTACCTGGTCGGTGGTGAGTGGAAAGACACGACGAGCGGTGTCTACTACGAGATCACAAACAGCAGCACCGGTGAGGTGATGGCGGAGGCGCCACGCTGCACCGCCGAAGAGGTAGATGCTGCAGTTGAGGCCGCGGCTGCGGCGTACCCGGGATGGCGTGACACCCCAATCACCAAGCGTGTCCAGGTCATGTTCAAGATGAAGATGCTTCTCGAAGAGAACCTTCATGATCTGGCCAAGCTCCTCGCCACGGAGATGGGGAAGACTTACTCCGAGGCTCGCGGCGATGTGCTCAAGGCCATTGAGGTCGTCGAGCTCGCCTGTGCCGTCCCGGTGACGATGCAGGGCGATTCGTTGATGAATGTTGCCGACGGCTACGACACGGTCACGTTCCGGGAGCCGATGGGTGTCTTTGCCGGGATCGTTCCCTGGAACTTCCCCGCCATGATCCCGATGGGCTGGATGTCGCCGCTGGCGATCACCACCGGCAACACCTTCGTTCTCAAGGCTGCCTCGTTCGTGCCCCAGACCGCGATGGCCATTGCCGAGCTGTTCGAAGAGGCCGGACTTCCTCCCGGTGTGTTCAACCTCGTCACGTGTTCCCGGCACGAAGCCGAGCGTCTCCTCGTCCATCCCAAGGTTCAGGGTGTCAGCTTCGTTGGCTCGACCGAGGTCGGCATGCACATCTACTCGACCGCTGCTGCTCACGGCAAAAGGGTTCAGGCGCTCACCGAGGCCAAGAATCACGCTCTGGTGCTGCGGGATGCTCCGATCCGGGCGACTGCACAACGCATCATCAACTCAGCTTTCGGTTGCGCCGGCGAGCGTTGCATGGCTCTCCCCGCGATCGCGGTTGAAGAAGAGATCGCCGACGAGCTCGTTGCCACCATCGCCGAGCTCGCCAAGGAGCGGAAGATCGGTCCGGCATTCGAGGAAGACACCGAGATGGGTCCTCTGGTCAACGAGGGGCACAAGGAGTTCGTCACGAAATGGATCGACAAGTCGGTAGCTGAGGGTGCCGATCTCGTCCTCGATGGCCGGGAATTGAAGGTCGAAGGCTTCGAGAATGGCTTCTTTGTCGGCCCAACGGTGTTCGACAACGTCACGCCCGAGATGGAATGCGGCAACCAAGAGGTCTTTGGCCCCGTGCTGTACGTCAAGCGGGTCAAGGACTTCGAAGAGGGTCTCCAGCTCATCAACTCGAGCGAGTTTGCCAACGGGGCAACGATCTTCACTCAGAGCGGTCACTACGCCCGCGAGTTCGCCCGCCGGATCGATGCGGGCATGGTCGGCGTCAACGTTGGCATCCCGGTGCCGATCTCGGTCTTCCCGTTCAGCGGGCACAAAAACAGCTTCTTCGGTGACCTGCACGTCATGGGTCGCGACGGTGTGATGTTCTTCACCGAGACCAAGGCCGTAACGAGCTACTGGTTTGACGAAGAGGCACTCAAGGGCGAGAAGGTCGGGACCTGGGAGGGCACCATCACCCGCACCTGACGCACAAGAACAGCCGGTGATTCAACCGGCGGCGACCACGGACTCCTCCTCCCCGTGGTTTGAATCCCGGGACATGAGGTCACATCCCCCGTCTCATGTTCCGGGATTCTGCGTGTTCGGCGGCGGATGAAATCCGCCCGTCTCGAGACCCGCACCTGTCATCGCCGGCTGATGCGGCTTCGAGTTCGACGAAATCGAACCCTGTACTCCAGCTCGGCATGCTCTCCCGGAGGGAGACATGTCGTCCCCCTCCGGAGGGCCGGCTACCCGGCCAGCTTCTTCACGGCCTCAACAACGCCACTCACGCTCGGGATCGCTAGATCCTCCAGGCCGCCCTCAGCGGGGAGCGGGATGTGGGGTGTCGTAACCCTTACGATCGGGCCGTCGAGATCCCAGAAGGCTTCCTCAGCTACCAGTGAGGAGATTTCCGCACCCCAGCCAACGAGCCGCGGGTTCTCTTCGACTGTTACCAGACGAGAGGTCTTCGCCACCGATTCGAGCACCGCCCTGGTATCGAGAGGGACCAATGAGCGGAGATCGATGACCTCAGCCGAAATGCCTTGGGATGCCAATTCATCTGCTGCCTCGGTCGCTTTGTGCACCATGGCGGCCAGGGCCACGATCGTGACATCGTCTCCGGTGCGGACAATCTTTGCGGTGCCCAACTCATCGAGGAGTTCGCCGTCAGGGACTTCGCCCTTGAGGGCAAACAGGCTCTTGTGCTCGAAGACAACGACCGGGTCGGGATCGCGGACCGCTGCTGCCATCAGGCCGACGACATCGACGGGCGTCGCCGGAGCGACAACTTTGAGTCCGGGAACAGCCATTGCCCAGTTCTCCAGGCTCTGTGAGTGCTGGCCGCCGAACCGGGAACCACCACCATTGGCAGTCCGGATCACGAGCGGAAGCTGCACCTGACCGGCGGTCATGTAGCGCGTCTTGGCGATCTGGTTGGTGACTATGTCCCAGCATGTTGCCAGGAAGTCGCTGAACATCAGCTCACCGATCGGGATCATGCCGTTCATGGCGGCTCCCATGATCAGGCCGGTGATCGCCTCTTCCGAAATCGGGGTGTCCCGAACGCGTTTCGGCCCGAACTCCTCATAGAGACCGACCGTTGTTTTGAACACGCCCCCGGCCTTGGCAACGTCCTCTCCGATCAGGACGACACGCTCGTCGCGCCTCATCTCCTGAGCGAGGCCTCGGGCCACTGCGTCGCGATAGCTCAGTTCCGCCACGATGAACCTCCATCTGCCCATACATCGGTCATCAAGATCGCTGGATCCGGCGGGGGAGAGTTCTTCGACTCCTCCGTTGCCGCATCGACTTCTGCCATAGCCGCGGCTTCGATAGCGTCTATGGTCTCCGGCGCTCGCCCCAGTCCCTCCAGCCGCTCCCGGTAGATGACGATCGGGTCGCGCTTGAGCCACTCCTCGACTTCCTCATCGGGCCGGTATTTGCCCGGGTCGGCGCGGGAGTGGCCTTTGTGGCGGTAGGTGAGCGCTTCGATTAGCGAGGGGCCTTCTCCGGCGCGAGCTCGCCGATACGCAGCCTGGGCCACCTCGTAGACGGCGTCGGCATCGTTGCCGTCGACGATTATTCGGTCCAGGCCGTATGCGGAAGCCCGGTCGGCAGCCGGGTACTCGACGGCGATCACGTCGCCGATTGCGGTGTACTCCATGTAGAGGTTGTTTTCGCAAACGAACACAACGGGCAGATCCCAGATGGCAGCGATATTGACGGCCTCGTGGAAAGCGCCGATGTTGGTCGTGCCGTCACCAAAGAAGCAGACAGAAACCTGGTCTGTGCCGCGGAGCTGTGCAGCCCAGGCCGCACCGGCGGCGATGGGGAGATGGGCGCCGACGATGGCATAGGAGCCCATTGCACCCTTGGTGACATCGGTCAGGTGCATTGACCCGCCCTTGCCTCCACAGATGCCATTTGCCTTTCCCATCAGCTCACCCATCAGCGGGCCCATCGGGGCACCGCGGAGAAGAGTGTGGTTGTGGCCACGGTAGGTGCAATAGGTCATGTCGTCGGGCTGCATCGCAAGCGCAAAACCGGCGGCTACAGCCTCCTGACCAAGACCCAGGTGAGTGGTTCCCTTGACCAATCCCTGCATGAAGAGGTCGTAGGCGCGCTTTTCGAAATAGCGCGCTCGCACCATTCCTTCATACAGAGAGAGCCGGGTATCCACTGCTATTTCCATTATCAGAGCCTCCTGGCTGTGACGGTGCCGATCTTGTGATCTGGGGAGGTGGGGTGCGGCGGGGGAGGTGAATCGGGACGAGTCTGCCCAGAAACCCTTGCGGTTCCTGCATTTCGGGTTGACGAATGTGGGTTCAAGTCCGTATCCTCATGTAATCGATTATCGAAAATAAAGGATCTGATAATCGAATTGTAGCTTGAGTGACAGACCGCCAATTCGACAGGAACCGCGCCACGTGAGAGTTGGAGCAGAGCCGGAGCTGATTTCCCTGTTCGTCGGGGTATTCATCGCTACCTCCAGCGGGGGACTGGGCTGATGGCAACTGTCGCTCTTGTCGGAACTCTTGATTCGAAGGGGGCGGAGTACGCCTACCTGCGTGACCGGATTGAGAAGGCCGGCTGTGCGACCATCATGGTGAACGCCGGTGTGTTCTCCGATCCCGACTATTCCATAGAGTTCGGGCGTGCCGCCGTTGCGGCAGAAGCGGGTGCAGATGTCGATGAACTGGCCGCGGTCGGTGACCGGGGCAACGCGGTCGCCATCCAGGCCGAGGGCTCTGCCAATCTCGTTGCGAAGCTCTATGGGGAAGATCGGATCGACGCCGTGATCGGTCTCGGCGGTTCCGGTGGGACCGCACTGGTGAGCCAGGCCATGCGCCGGCTCCCCGTTGGCTTCCCCAAGCTTCTGGTGTCCACGATGGCCTCGGGTGACACTTCGCCGTACGTGGACACGACCGACATCACCATGATGTACTCGGTCGTTGACATCGCCGGCATCAACAAAGTGTCGGCCGAAATCCTGAATAACGCCGCATGCGCCATCGCCGGTATGGCCCGGGGCCATGAAGCGTTCTTCAACGACACCGAAGAAGGCCCGCTGGTCGGCGCAACCCAATACGGAACGACAACCTCGTGCGTTGATACTGCTCGCGATTGGCTTGACGGAGCCGGCTATGAGGTGCTCGCCTTCCATGCGACCGGTCCCGGAGGGCGATCGATGGAAGCGCTCATGGCCAGCGGTCACATAACCGCATCGCTGGACATCACCACTACCGAATTGATAGACGAAGTTGCGGGCGGCACAACCACGGCAGGCCCGGATCGGCTGGAGATGGCGGGTGCGCTCGGTATTCCCCAGGTGGTTTCCGTCGGTGCCTCCGATCAGATCACCTTTCGGCCGCCATCGGCAGTGCCGGAAGCGCTTCGTAACCGTCGCTCGTACCGGCATAACCCCTCGATAACCCTGGTGCGCAGCAACGCGGCCGAGCTGGCCGAGTACGGACGCAGGCTGTGTCAGAAGCTCAACAAGGCACTGGGGCCGGTGAGCCTCTTCTTGCCGCTGCGCAGCGTCTCGGAATACGACGCGGAAGGTGGTGTCTTCCATGACCCGGTCGCCAATGCCGCGCTGTTCGATGTACTCCGCTCCGATCTCGATCCCCATGTTGAACTCGTCGAGATGGACAACAACATCAATGATCCGGAGTTTGCCCTTGCGATGGCGCGTCGGTTGGACGAGCACTATCAAGAATGGGTGAACACTCGAGCCGGGCCGGGGAAGGAAGCCGTATGAACGGTGATCTGGCACGGGTAAAGCTTCGCAATGCTCTCGAACGGGGCGAGGTGATCATCGGGTCGGGTGCGGGCACGGGGCTTTCGGCGAAGCTCGCAGAAGCAGGCGGCGTTGACCTCATCATCATCTACAACTCGGGCCGGTACCGGATGGCGGGAAGAGGTTCGCTGTCAGGGATGATGCCGTATGGAGACGCCAACGCCATCGTCCTGGATATGGCGGGCGAAGTGCTCCCCGTCGTCAAGGACACACCCGTGCTGGCCGGAATCTGCGGAACCGACCCATTCCGACTGATGGACAAGTACCTCGACACTTTGATCGACACAGGATTCGCCGGGGTTCAGAACTTCCCGACGGTCGGCCTCATCGATGGCAACTTCCGGCAGAGCCTCGAGGAAACCGGGATGGGTTTCGATCTGGAAATCGACATGATCGGTCAGGCCGCAGCGAAGGGGTTGCTCACCGCCCCGTACATCTTTGATACCGAGCAGGCAGAGAAAATGACTGCGGCCGGAGCCGACATCGTGGTTGTGCATGTCGGATTGACGCAGCAGGGCTCGATCGGAGCCAAGACGGCACTGACCATGGACGAGTCAATCGAAATGGTGCAGCGGCTGAGTGATGCGGCGCATGGGGTCAACGACGATATCATCGTGCTCTTCCACGGTGGGCCGATCGCCGAGCCCGATGATGTCCAATACGTACTCGGGAAGACGAAGGGAACTCACGGGTTCTTTGGCGCGTCCAGTGTGGAACGATTGCCGACGGAGATCGCGATTACGGACGCTGTGAAGCGATTCAAGAACAGCGGGCGCGTGGCTGAGCGGCAGCTAGAAGGAGAGCAGTTCAATGGTTGAAGAGAGGAAAACCATGAATACGCACGACGCCGGTGGATACCTGATCCCAGTGACCGGGTTCTGGCGAGGGGGAGCCGCATGACGGCCCGAACTACGAGAAGCTCCGATCCTGTTGCTCGCAACGTTCTCAGCGAGCAGGTGAAGGATCGAATACTGCAATGGATTCTCGAGGGCCAGCTCGCTCCAGGATCACGGATCATCGAGACCCGCGTCGCCAAAGAGCTCGGAGTCAGTCAGGCCCCGGTGCGCGAAGCTCTCCGCGACCTGACGACGCTCGGCGTCGTCGAGATGAAGCCTTATCGCGGCGCCAGCGTTCGCCAACCCAGCAAAGTCGATCTTGTCGAGGCTATGGAGGTCCGCGGTGAGCTCGAGGCGCTGGCCGCTCGCTCTGCCGCAACGAAGATGACCGAGGAGTGGCTCGGCGAGCTGCGCCGGCTCATCGGGGAGATGCATCAGCTGGCCGAGGCCGGGGACACCCACGCCCACGCCCAGAAGAACACGGAGTTCCACGAGACCGTGCTGCGCGCTTCGGGGAACCGGACGCTGCTGCGCACCTGGTCGATGCTGGAGCCGTACGCCCGTACCTACGTCACGGCGATGGTCCCCGGTATGGACCTGATCTGGCTGGGCGACCGGCATCAAGACATTCTCGAGGCACTCGAGGCCGGAGATCCGGACAAGGCTGCCGCGACTATGCGTCACCACGCTCGCGAGGCTGAGCAGCTCGTGATGAGGATGGATGACGACGTATTCGGCAACGACCCGGCTACCCCGGCGGAGCCCTAGGACATAAGGGGCGAGATGGTGTCGGTGCTTCCGACATCATCGTCGCTCAAGCGAAACGAACGGCTGCAGGCGCAGCCGTCGAAAGGAGAAAACACAATGTTGCAGCTCTCTCAGGAGATGTCGGGCGGAAGCGCACGGCTACGTGTCGATGTGTACGGGCCGAACCCCGTGGAGTATGTCCTCGAGGACATGAACTTCCTCAACTACCGCCTTGCTGCTGTGAATATCGAGCCTGAGGTGACTCTCGCTGAGCCAGATATCGTCTGGAATCAGGAGGGCGCAAAGTCGATCTCCTACGACGGCAAGCGGATGACCTTCACCGGCGAGTGGGATGCCGGCCCGTTGCAGAAGGTCGTCGTCACGATGCTGGCGCTCAAGATGGAAGCCGAGGGTCTTCATCCGTTCCACTCCGCCGCGGTCAATTACAAGGGCAAGACCATGCTCTTCCTCGGCGGCGAATCCAACCATGGAAAGAGCATGGGCCAGATCGAGGCATGTCGCCGCGGCGGCCTGCTCGTCGCCACCGAGACCACGGTCATCAACGAAGACGGTGTCGCCGTCATGGGTTCCGAAGATGTCTTCCTGAAGAAGCGTGCCAAGGGCACCGAGCGGGCAGACAAGGCTTCTCCCAACAAGGGCGTCGAAAAGTTCTTCGGCTCGATGCCGACCTGGGACAACTTCGAGGGTCCCACCAACGTTGATCTCGTCATCGTCCCTGCAATCGACGGAAACTACGACGGCACCACAACTGAGATGGGCGACTTCGAGGCCGGGTTCCAGACATTGCACAGCCTGCAGAACTACTTCCTACTCAACGAGTTGCTTGCGATCGGGCATGTGATGCCAATGGTCGACACCGAAGAACTGCGCGCCAAGCGTGCCGAATTCGTCACCAGGTTCGTAGCCCCGAGGAAGTTCTACATGATTCGTGCGGCGACGCCGCAGGTACTGATGGACGAAGTCGACAAGGTCCTCTAGGGAGGAACCTGCGATGAATCGATTCCAATACGCCCGCCCCGAAACGGTGGCCGAGGCTGTTGCCCTTCTGGAGGAGCACGGGTCTGAGGCCCGGCTCCTCGCCGGGGGCACCGATCTCGTGATCGAACTGCGCAACCATTGGGTTGAGCCGAAGATCGTCATCGACGTCAAGCACATTCCCGAGCTGGCTCCCGCCATTGTCGAACGTGACGGATTTCTCTCCATTACGGCATCGACCGTAATGGCCGACATCGTCGCCAATGATCTGGTGCAGCACTACTTCCCGGCACTGGTGGAGGCCGCCGATGTCGTCGGATCCGTGCAGATCCGATCGCGAGCAACGCTGGCCGGCAACATCTGCAACGGATCGCCGGCGGCGGACACCTCGCCGCCCTTGCTTGTGTTTGATGCCATCGTGATCGCAGCCGGTCCGGCGGGGACGCGTCGGATCGCAATCGATGACTTCATTGTTGGCCCCGGGGAGACTGCCCTTGCCGATAATGAGCTGGTCGTTGCGATCGAGATACCGATCCCTGAGCGTGCCTACGGGTCTGCGTATCAGCGGCTGACCCGTCGTCGTGGTACCGATCTAGCATCGATAACATTGTGCTGCGGGGTCAGCCCCGATGGAGTGACACGGCTCGCCTACGGCAGCGTTGGGCCGCGTGCATTCCTCGTCACCGAAGACAGCGGCGCCCTTGCCGACCCGACGGTGCCGATTGCCGACAAGGCCGAGTTGCTCGATGGGATGTTCAACTTGGCCACGCCGTCGATACGTTCGATGCGAGCCAGCCCGGAGTACCGGCTGGCGATGCTGCGTGTGCTCGGGTCGCGGGCGCTGGAGACGGCGATTGAACGCCTGGCGAAGGAGCTCGTGTGATGAAAGACACAATTACGATCGACACCACGATCAACGGTCGGCATCGCACTCTCGACATTGCGGCAAACCAAACGTTGCTGGACGTCTTGCGTGACGAAGCCGAGCTGACCGGTACGAAGGAATGCTGCGTGGTCGGAGAGTGTGGTGCGTGCACCGTCATCGTCAACGAGCGGCCGATGAATTCGTGCCTCATGCTCGCCGTCGAGATTGACGGAGCCGACGTCACCACGGTTGAGGGCCTGGAGACCGCCGACGGCCTCAGTCCGCTACAGGCTGCATTCCTCGATGAAAGCGCCGCTCAATGTGGTTTCTGTATCCCCGGTCAACTCATGTCGGCAACGGCGTTGCTGCAGCGCAATACCGATCCAACTGTCGAGGAGATCCAGGAAGCGCTCGCCGGGAATCTGTGCCGCTGCGCCGGCTATGAACAGATCACCAAAGCAGTGCTCGCTGCGGCAAAGGAGGTTGGCAATGAATGAAGTTGGTGCCTCTCCACGGCGTGGCGGAGGTTACGGACGGGTAACCGGCCACCAGGAGTATCTGGCGGACATCACGGTTCCCGACATGCTGCACGCCAAGCTGGTCATGATCAATGCGGCCAGGGCCCGGATCGTCAATATCGACACGACGGCGGCCGAGGCGATTGATGGTGTTGCCTTTGTGATGACTCCGGATGATCTGCCCAAGCCGATGCTTCGGTTCGGTCCGCAATTCCAGGATCGTCCCATCCTTGCCGACGGCGAGGTCAAGTATCACGGGGAGCCGGTAGCGATAGTTGTCGCCGAGACGAGGGAGCTGGCTGAGGCTGGTGCCCGTGCCGTCAACGTCGAGTTCGAGAAGATCGAAGGCGGCATCTTCAACGTGACCGATGCGCTTGCTCCCGACGCCGAGTTGGTTCAGGATCCGTCACTGCGTCCGGATGACCCGCGGGCAAACACAAACGTCATCGACGTGAAGGACTACGGCTGGGGCGACATCGATGCCCAGGAAGCCGATCTTGTTCTCGAGGACACTTACCAGTTCCCGATGGTCACCCATTTCGCCATCGAGCCCCATGCCTTCATGGCGGCACCGATGGGTGATGGTGGTCTCGAGGTATGGAGCACCATCCAGCATCCCTACCTGCTGCAAAAGATGACGGCGAAGATGTTCAACAAGCCGCTGTCGAAGGTGCGAGTCCATGCTCCCGACCCCGGGGGTGGATTCGGTGGCAAACAGATCCCGAAGCTGGAGCCGCTGGTCATCTTCTGCGCCCTCAGGGCGGAGCGCCCCGTACGGCTGGTGCTCACTCTCGATGAGACGTTCCAGACGGTGCGGCGTACCGCGGCGGAGATCCGGGTTCGCACCGGGTTCGACAACGAGGGAATCATCAAGTTCCAGGACATCGAAACCAACTTCCTGGTCGGCGCCTACGTGGACATTGCCGACAGGATCGTCTCGAAGTCGACCTATTCAGCGGCCGGGCCCTACACCGTGCCGGCGGCGCGAATCATCGGCCGCACCATCCTGTCGCACACGACGCCCTCTACGGCCTTCCGCGGCTTTGGCATCCCCCAGATCAGCTGGGCACGCGAGTCGATCATCGACGAAGCGGCGTACCAACTCGGCATCGACCGGCTCGAGATCCGGCTCCGCAACGTCGCCAAGTACAAGGAAGCCTTCCGGCCCGGCGAGGAAGCCGACGGTGACTGGGAGCAGACCATTCGCACGGCCGCAAAACGCATCGGGTGGGGTGACCCACTCAAGCCGAACCGTGGCCGGGGGATCGCCATCGGTCTGAAGTCGGGCCCGACGACCGGCCTGTCCTATTCGACGGTCAGGCTGCTCTTCGACGGCAGCGCCATGGTCTACGCCGGTACGTCCGACATGGGTCAGGGAGCCAGGACGATATTCGCTCAGATCGTTGCCACCGAGCTGGGCGTTCCCTTCGATCAGGTGACGGTGGTCATGGGTGACACGGCGGTCGTGCCATACGACCAGCAAACGTCTGCCAGCCGATCGTCGGTATTGATGGGTACGGCCATCCAACGAGCGTGCTTCGACGTCCAGAACAAGGTCAAGGCCATGGCGGCCAGGATCTACGACGTGGACGAGGTTGCGATCAAGGTCGAGCCGGGCATCATGCTTCTTCCCGATCGCGAGGTCTCTATCGCTGAGGTGATGCAAGAGGCGCTATCTCCGCTCGGCGGCGAGGTCATCGGCAACGGCGAGATGCGTAAGGACAAGATGCCGGACCATCCGCTCGGCGGAACGGCGGCGTTCTTCGAGTTCAATTGCACGGCATCCGAGGTCGAGGTCGACCTCGATACCGGGGCGACGACGCTGATCAAGCATGTCACCGTTGGCGATACCGGGCGTTCGCTGAATCCGAAGCAGGTTCACGCTCAGGACGATGGCGCCGCGATCATGGGCCTCGGTCATACGCTGATGGAGCACTACATCTTCGACGAAGAGGGTCGAGTGCGGAACGTGGGTGCTATTGACTACCGAATCGTCACCAGCATGGACCTGCCACTCGAGCTACACAGCGAGAGTATCGAGAACGCCGACGGCCCGGGTCCCTATGGGATCAAGGGTGTTTCGGAGGGCAGCCTGCTCGTCACCGCACCCGCGGTCGGAGCGGCAATCCGCGAGGCAACAGGCACAATCATCCGCGATCTACCCCTGACTCCGCAACGGGTCTGGGAGGCAATGCAGGAGGGGAAATGAATCCGGAGAAAGAAGTCGGACCAGTAAGGGACATGCCTCTCGACCAAGTCGTTGCGGCAGCCAAGATGATCAAGACGGGGAAGAACTATTCCCTGTCGGTTCCGCGGTTTCCCGGGATGCCCCTGTTTCCGGGACATCCGCCGTTTCAGGTCGTCAACTATCGGACGCCTCCGGGCATCATCGCCGGCAATGTCGAGCCGTGGGGCCCGCCCAATGAGGTGAACCTCGGCTACATGGCTGAATACCTGATGGCGTGTTCGCACTCTGGTGCTCACATCGACGGTCTCGCCCATATGACCATCGGCGACGACAATCACTGGTACGGCGGCGGCAACACCGCCGAGCACATGACCGATCACGGGCCGAACTTCGGCGATGCCTCCAAGCTCCCGGCGTTCTTCACCCGTGGTGTCCTGCTCGACCCGCCGACCTACCGTGGTGTCGATGCGCTGCCGGCCCATGAGCCGGTGGGTGCCGATGAACTGAAGGCCGTCGCTGCGGCTCAAGGCGTCGAGATCCGGCCGTGGGACGTCGTGCTGATCCGCACCGGCTATCTGAAGTACTGGCCGGATGCGGAGAAGATGAACGAGCATCTCACCGCAGGACCGGATCTCTCGGCTGCTGAGTGGTTGCTCGAGAGCGGCGTCATCGCCACCGGGACGGACACGGAGACGTACGAAGTCATGCCGACCCCGGACCGGGGCTCACCGGCCAATCCGCAGCCCGTTCATACCAAGTTGTTGATCGAAAACGGCATCTATCTGCTCGAAAGCATCTATCTCGAGGAGATCGCACGCGAGAAGGTCTACGAGTTTGCCTTCATCATGCTGCCGTTGAAGATCAAGGGAGCTACCGGCTCGATGGTTGACCCGTTGGCGGTTATCTAGACCAGTAGTTGAGAGGGAGTGCCGGTTGCCGCCTGCCGGCGCCAACCTGCTGAAGCATCGTTCCGATGCTCCAGCCCGGCCAGCGCGGCAAACGAATAGGAGAAACAGCTATGAAAGCTCTGGTAGTCACAGAGCCGAACGTCTTCGCCATCGAGGAAGTGCCCCAGCCCGTACCCGGCCCGAACGAGGTCGTGGCCCGGGTGCGGGCGATCTCAATCTGCGGAACCGACTCACATCTGATTGCCGGGCACTATCCCGGGTTTTGGCCGCCGTCGTTCCCGTTCACCCCGGGACATGAGTGGGCCGGTGAGCTGGTCGAGGTGAGTCCGGAAGCGGCGAACCTCGGATGGAAGGTCGGAGACAGGGTGTGTGGCACTTCCCACGACGCATGCGGCAACTGCCAGAAGTGTGTCGAGGGCAGATACAACCTGTGTGAGAACTACGGGAACATGGACGTGCACCGCCAGTACGGGCACAACTACCAGGGCGCCTTCGCCGAGTATGTACTCCACGGCGTGAAGTCGATCTTTCACCTCCCCGATGACATGGATTTCGCCACGGGGGCGGTGGTCGATCCGGCATCCATCGCTCTGCATACCGCGAACCGTGGGGGAGTGCGACCCGGCGACACCGTCGTGGTCTTTGGGCCCGGCCCCGTTGGTCTACTGGTCGCTGATGCCGCTCGAGCTCGTGGTGCTGCCCGGGTGATCGTTGTCGGCCGTGGTCAGCGCCTGGAGCAAGCCGCTGCGATGGGGAACGAGACCGTCGACTTCGAGAAGACGGATCCGGTTGCCTGCATTCTCGAGGTGACAGACAACCACGGCGCCGATGTAATCCTGGACTGTGCCGGCGTCGCCGAGACATTCCAGTGGTCGATCCCGGCTCTGCGCAAGGGGGGCCGCATTGCCGCCGTTGGAATCCCGGTGGACAGAGTCGACCTCGACTTCCAGGAGTTCGTCCTGTACGAGAAGGAACTCGTCGGCGTGCGAGCTACGGCCGGAGAGATGCGGCACGTGCTCCCGCTGGTCGCCAACGGAACCATCCGGGCCAAGGATCTGATTACACATCGATTCTCCCTCGACCAATTCGCCGATGCGCTGCTCACGTTCAACGAACGCAAAGACGGAGCGATGAAGGTGATCGTCGAGCCATGAGCCGACCGCTGCGGGTGCTGGTCCTATGTGCGGGGAACATTGGTCGGTCGCCGTTGGCCGCTGCTCTGTTGCGCCATGCTCTCGCCGAGCGTCTCCGCGTCAGACTCGATGGACTTGTGGCCGCGGGAGTCGACGTACGGTCGGCCGGAACCGACGCTCCGGCGGGCCATGCCGTATCGAAGCGCGGCCTGGCGTTCGCCGCGGCGCGGGGTGTCGACCTGTCTCGCCACCAAGCGACGCTTCTTACGACGGAGATGGCGGAAACGGCAGACGTGATCTATGGGTTTGACCGCTCCCAAATCGGCGGCGTCGGTGCGCTTTCGACCAAGGCTGTGGCCAGGGTCGTTCTGTGGGAAGGGGAGGGGAGGGAGATCCCCGATCCGCACCATGAGAGTGACGAGTTCTTCTTCGCCGTCGGCGATCGAATCGAAGCCGCGCTACCAGAGCGGGTTGACGAGGTCCTGGCGATGTTGGAGCGACTCGACGACGATTAGTTGCGCTCGCCCGTAGGTCCGGATGGGCTCCCCGGGCCCGAATCGCCAATCAATCCCGGGCCTTGCGGCGTTAGCTGTGGGTTGACCACATTCGCCAGAAGCCTTATTCTCATATAATCGATTATCGAAGATGGAGAGATCGTGACGTACGTTTACGCCTTCGACCACTCACATGGTCTGCCGTTGTCCGATGTCGCCTCGCTCATCGGTGGCAAGGCGGCAAATCTCGGGGTCATGACCAACGAGCTTGGTCTTCCCGTGCCCCCCGGCTTTGCGATATCGACTGAGGCCTGCCGGCAGTACCTGGCGAACGGTTGGCCCTACGGGCTCGATATCGAGATTCGCGACCACGTGGCCAAGCTGGAGCAAAAGGTAGGGCGCGGCTTTGGCGATGCCGGTGATCCGCTGTTGGTCAGCGTCCGGTCTGGAGCGCCGATTTCGATGCCGGGCATGATGGATACCGTCCTCAACCTTGGTCTCAACGACGAGACGGCCGAAGGGCTCAAGGCCACGGCAGGCGAGGACTTTGTGGTTGGTTGCATGAATCGCTTTGCCGATCAGTACGCCGACATCGTTGGTGCAGCCCCGCCCACTGACCCTTGGAAGCAACTGCGCGGAGCGGTGGAAGCCGTATTCCGCTCCTGGAACAGCCCCCGGGCTCGTAGCTACCGGGAACGCGAAGGCATCTCTGATGATCTGGGCACCGCGGTCATCGTGCAGGCGATGGTGTTCGGCAACCGTAGTGACGATTCTGCGACGGGGGTCCTTTTCACCCGCAACCCGGCTACGGGCGAGAACGCTCTCTACGGCGATCTCATGTTCAATGCTCAAGGCGAAGATGTTGTTGCCGGCACCCACAAGACGGAGGACATCAGCGTTCTCGATGAGCGCCTACCGGAACTGGGTGCTGAGCTCCGCAGCTATGCCGATCGTCTCGAGCGCCACTACGCAGATGTGTGCGATATCGAGTTCACTATCGAGCAGGGCAAGCTCTGGATGCTGCAGACCCGTATCGGCAAGCGCAGCCCGCAAGCGGCGCTGCGAATCGCTGTTGAGATGGCCGAGGACGAGGATTTCCCGCTGGGCAAGGAAGAAGCGGTTGTCAGAGTGGCCGAGCGGCTGGTAGACCCGCCGCTGGCTCCGGCCGAGCGGAGCAGTGACGCCGTGGCCGTCGCCACCGCGCTCGGCGCATCCCCCGGCGTCGCAGTCGGGGAGATCGCCACCACACCCGAAGATGCAGTCGTCATGAATGATGGCGGCAAGTCGGTCATCCTGGTGCGCAAGGAGACGTCACCTGATGATGTCCACGGCATGGCCAAAGCTGCCGGGATCCTCACCACAACCGGTGGATTGGCCAGCCATGCAGCCGTCGTCGCCCGGGGCTGGGGCATTCCCGCTGTTGTCGGTGCCGCGGACGTTTCTGTCAACGGTGACACCGTCACCATTGGTAGCGTGACGTATCACAAGGGCGATACGCTAACCATCGACGGGACGACCGGTGAGGTCTTCGCCGGAGCCGTCGCCAGCGGCGCTGAGATCGTCCCTGAGGCCGCAAAGCTGCTCGGATGGGCCGCCGAGCTTGGGATCGAGATCGGGTCAGCTGAAGACGAGGAGAAGGGATCTGAAGCCGTGAGTCCTAATGCTGAGTTGAGCCGGGACGCGACCATTCATGTCATGGCGATCAAGGGATTCGTGACACCGAATGACCTGGCTCCGATCCTGTTCACGACACCCGAGGTCGTTGCGACTGAGCTCGATGAGCTGGTCGCCGAGGGTCTCGCCAATCTGATCGGCGGGTCGGCGCTGGCCGGCATGTTCCAACTCACCGATGATGGCAAGTCTGTTGGCTCCGAGGGCATCGCCAGGGATCGCGAGCAATGGGGAGTGGACAACGCCATCAAGGCGCTTGACGACCTGCTCCCGCTCGATCAACGCATGAAGGCGATCATGACCGACTGGCAGATGCGAGAGGTCGATGGGCAGCATGTGCTCAACGACCATACCGACGAGGTGCACGACGCCAAGGTGCTTGCCGAGTTCGACTCGTTGCATGGAGATTCCACCGCCTGGCTGCGCGAGCTGTCGGCAGGCTTGGCCCGGCTGGAGTCGTACGTCGCTCGTCTCGATCGGGCCGCAGCCGAGGTCAAGGGTGGCGACACGAACTATCTGGCCTCGCCGCGGATCGACAGTTTCCACAATGTCTGGTTCGAACTACACGAGGATCTGATTCTCCTCGCCGGCAAGACGCGGGAAGAGGAAGTCGCCGCCGGGAGGGCCTAGGTGCGCCGGGGGCCGATATGAGTACAGGAGACTCCCGCTCGTACTTCCATCCGGATGACGGCGACGGCGGTGGTGGCGGCTCGGTCACCCCGGTCGATGATCTCGATGCCTTCGAGATCGCCCGCGGCCTGTTCTTTCGACCGTTCTACGCCGAGCACCTGTCGCTCAACTTCGTTACTTTCCCACCGAACAGCGGGTTCCCGGCGCACGTGCACCCCGAAGAACAGGTCAGCATCGTGCAGGAAGGGTCAATGGAGATCACCGTTGGTGAGTCGACGTTTGCGGTGAAGCCGGGAGATATCATCCACTTCCCGTCAAATGTCTCGCATTCCGGTCGCACGACCGACGATCCCTGCCGTTTCATCGACATCTTCTCTCCACCCCGGACCGGGATCCGCGATGTCATCGCAGACGCAGATCCCGTTCGCGATCCTGACGTCGACCGCTGGTGGTACGACGCCTGACCCGCCTCGTCTACGCCACTACGGGTGCCAGGGCGTCGGCATAGCGGCCCAGGTCGGCCGGATCGTGTGGGGCGGGGAAGTGGGCGATTATGTGCTGCGCCCCGGCATCGCGATACGAGGCCACCAGGTCTGCGAACGCCGCGGGCTCGATCGTCGCCTCAGCTTTCACAGAGATGCCGATCTCATTCGGGTTCCGGCCGATGTCGGCACAGTGCCGGTGCAGCACGCCGATGAGGTGCCGCAACTCGTCGGGCTCGCCACCGGGGAAATTCCATTCGTCGGCCCACTCGGCGACGATGCGCAGCGTCCGCTTTTCCCCCTTGCCGCCGATGAGGATGGGAGGTCGCGGCCGCTGAATCGGCTTCGGCTCGGATCGGGCGTTGGTCAGCTGGTAATGCTCGCCCTGGAAGTTCGACCACTCGTTGGTGAGGAGTGTGTCGATGACTGCGCACGCTTCCGCGAGCCGATCGAAGCGCTCCTTCAACGGCGGCAGATACATCCCGTATGCGGCGTGCTCGTTCTCCGCCCATCCTGCTCCCAAGCCCAACTCCAGCCGCCCTCCGGAGGCAATGTCGACGGTGGCCGCCATGTTGGCCAGCACGGCCGGGTGTCGATGTGTGTTTCCCGTCACCAGCGCACCGAGCCGGATCCGCTTGGTGACGCCTGCCATGAACGCGAGCATCGTCCAGCCTTCGAAGCATGGCCCGTTCTCGTCGCTGAATATGGGGTAGAAGTGGTCGAACGTCCAGCCGGTGGAATACAGATCGATCTGATCTGCTTCCTTCCAGAAGTCCACCATCGGCCCCCATTCGGCATGCTGGGGACGGGTCTTGAACGACACTTTCATCATCAACCTCCTGGCAGAGGAACGTAGATTCTGGTCCTCTTCTCGAACTGCAGGTACTCGGTGTAGCCGGCCTTGCGGGCGAAATCGATGATCTCGTCGAACTCCCAAGCAGTGTCCTCGGGGCGATGGGCGTCCGACGCCAGGGTGATGGGCACGCCGGCCTTGTTGAACATCTCGAGGAAGATCGGCGCGGGATAGATCTCCTGGGGAGCTTGGCGGAGGCCGGCACTGGAGACCTCGACTGCGGTCCCGCTAGATACTGCTGCGTCAACTACTGCCTGGTAGAGATCAATTGGCGGGTGATAGGGCTTGCCGCCGGTGCGCTTGACGAAGTCGGCATGGGCGAGCACATCGACGAGGCCTGAGGCGGCGAGCTGAGTCTCCGCCGCAAAATACTTCTCGTAGGCAGCCCGATCGCCAAGACGCTCGTACTCCTCCATGCCCCGCTTCCGATCCGGCCACCAAGCCCCGACCCAGTGCACGGATCCGATTAGGAAGTCAAACGGGTATGGCGCAAGCAAGTCGAGGATCTTCTCCTCAGTGCCCGGCTGGAAATCAACCTCGAGGCCCAGTTTCACCGGAAGTCCGCGGTCCTTGGCATCGACGACCACCTCGACGTACCGCTCCAGAGAGAGACTGCGCTCGTACTTGACGATCTGCTCGATTTCCTCGGCTAGGGCAGGGTTGGGATCATCCTCCCACCACCGCCCAAAGACGGAATCGGATTCGAAGCACCGGTAGAGATGCTCGGTGAACCCAAGCTCCTCTGCTCCCTTCTCCAGGGCAGTCTCAACGTAACGGTCTATGTAGCCATCGGGGTAGACACCCATGGGCGGGGCCCACGGCGTCGGATGATGCGGGTGGAGGTGTAGGTGATAGTCGCTCATTGCGGCCTTTGATTGCGGACGTACAGGATCAGGACGGCGGCGGTGAGCAATGCTGATGCTGTGAACCACCACGCCGCCGTGAAGGAGACTCTATCGGCGATTGTGCCGAAGATTGGCGGTCCCAGCGCCGCCCCCAAGTATTTGCCGACCTGGGTGAATCCAGAGGCTGTCGCCGGTGCGTCGGGATTGTCCTTGACGATGGCGAAGGTGAACAGACCCGCCCAACCCCAGGCTGAAGTGAATGCGATGAGCGCCCCAATCACCAGACCGGGGACACCGCTGGTACTGAGGAGGATGACACCACCCATCCCCACGCCGATCATGGCGGCCACGGCGGTCAGGTCGGCGTGCTGACGACGGTCGATCAACCAGCCGCTGATCACCCTGGATCCCAACCCGCAGAGGCTCCCGATCGCCAGGAGTAACCCGGCGGATTCCTCGGCAACGCCCTTCTCGACTGCGAAGCTCACAACGAAGGCGCCCACCGTGTCGCCGCCACCCGTGCCGAGGCCAACTGCGACCGAAAGGAGCACCAGCATGCGGAACGGTGTGGCAGTCTGTCGTCGGCCTCCGATAGCCGGTTCACGAGGTGGATTGATGACATGCGGGTCCTCGCGGGCCGGGATCGTGACCGCGGCGATCGCAGCGAGCAGGACTGCACCACGAAATCCCCAGCGCCATCCCACCGTCAACGCGATCGTCGGAACAGCGAGGCCGGCAAGCATGGCAGCGGCCGGAACCGACGCGTGGCGCAGCCCAAAGACAAGACCTTGCTTGCGCACGTCGACGCAACGAGCCACGGCCAGGTTTGATGCGATCTGGGCCAGGGCACTGCCCAAACCCCCGATGATGTAGAAGAACGCCAGGGAGAGTGTCGAGGTGGCCAGCCAACCGATACCGGACAGGCTGATCGCGGTGAGCACAGTGGCGACACGAAGACCGTTCGCCCAACCTGTCGTTTCCGCGAACCGGCCCATCGCAGGTGACACCACCGCGGCAGACCCGAAGAAGACTCCGATGAGGACGCCAAGACCACTGAGACTGAGACCGATGTCGGCCCGTATCTGCACCGCAAGACCCGCGATGAGGAAGCCGGGGAGCATTGAAGCCATCGTCGCAACGAAAGCGGGAGCTACGCCGCGCCACGCTACGAGTCGATCGGGGACCGGGGCTGCTGTGGTCATGGTCCGGCCGGTTCCTGGCGGTATGTGGCGCTCATCACGCCAAATACGGCTATTGCTGCAATGACGGCGCCCCCAACGACCCAGACCAGGGATTCCGGGCCCCGGCTGTCGAACAGCTGACCAACGAGCCACGGCAGAGTCATCGAACCGGCGCTGCCGCCGACCAAGAAGATCGCAGTCACGTGACTCGTGATCGGCATCCGCTGCTCGGTGTAGTTGATGCTGGTGGCGAAGATCGAAGCGACCGATGCGCCAAAACCGGCCGTGCCGAGCCAAAGCGCAACAGATGAATCGGCGAACGCCCCGATGAGGGCGATGCTGGCGAGAGCCCCGGTGAGATCTGCGACAAGCATCGTCACGGGTCGGAGTCTCTTTGACAGATGGATCGCCATGAGCCGCCCGACTACCAGACCTGCCCAGAACAGCGAATTGAGGAGGCGGGCTGTTGTCTCCGGACGACCGATCTCCTCTGCATACGAGAAGATCCATCCGGCGAATGACAATTGCGCCCCGACGTGCATGGCGAAGAAGATGGCCATCATGGCGACCAGACGGCGATAGCGTCGAACAACGCCATCGCCCCCACCGAGCGCTGTTTGAGCCGGTGGCTGCGGGCTGGGTGTACGGTAAGTTCGCAGCGCAATTGGGAGCATCAACGCGGCGAATAGCCAGAACGTTGTCGTGGCATCGCCGGTCACGGCCGCAAACCGATCGATCAGCAGGGGAGAAGCGACCGCACCGATGCCGAAGCCGAGGTGAAGTGTGTTCATGTGAGGCGGCACGTCGCTCCCGAACTCCCACACCAGCAGTGTGTTGCACCCCACATCGATGAGACCAATGGCAATACCGATACCGCCCAAAAGCAGGATCAGCCCCAAGAGCGTCCCCGCGACGGGGACAAACACGGTCAGAGTGGCGGTCGCGATCAGAGCGGCCGCCAGCACCGTGTTGCCGGTCAGTCGGGAGTAGACACGTCCGGCGAGGACGGAGCCGATGATGTAGCCGAGCGAATTGGCAGTGAAGAGAACGGCGATCTGGCCGGTTGTCGATCCGCTCTGATCGGCGAGGGCGTCCAAAGTGGGGCCGATCGAGGCAAGAATCAGGCCCTCAATGAAAATGGTGGCGTACAACGCGTACGCCACCATTGCTCGTTTGCCCGATTGGACGGTCGGTATCACCCGATGGCCGCCGTGAGTTTCTCGTATAGCGACTTGGCGTTCCACTCGTTGATGTAGTCCATCATGTATTCCTGGCCGATGTCGACCGGGTAGCGGTCCTTGAAGTGGACTCGCTCCATAGTCTCTTCCTTCGACCAGCCCTTGGCGATGGCGGCGGCGACGGCTGTCTTCCACTCCATCAGCATCGAACGTTGCACGTTGAGGTAGTGCTTGTTGGTCACGGGGCCGTGGCCGGGGACGACGTAGTCGACATCGAGTTCACCGATACGCTCCAGAGCTGCCAGCCAGCCTTCGACATCGGATGTCATCAGCCAGGTCTGGCACTCGCTGAAGATGGTGTCGCCGGTGAATACGGCTCGCTCCTCAGGGACGTAGACCGCTACCTGCCCCGGAGTGTGGCCCGGGGTGTGGAGCAACTCGAATGTGTGCCCGCCGACCCGCAACGTGAGGTCACCGGTGAAGACGATCTGGCCCTTGTTCGGGTCCTCGTAGTATTCGTCGCGATCCGGGAAGATTGCCTCGCCCTCGGGGTCATCGGTCGGCAGCGCTTCCTTTGCATAGGCGAACGGGTCAAGCTCGGGGCCAACGACCATGAAGTTGTCGTAGACACCCTGATGGTGGACGACCTTTCCGGCGCCCTTGAAGTAGTAATTGCCAAAGATGTGATCGACGTGGTGCTCGGTGTTGATCACGTACTTGATCTCGCCGTGCTCCTCGGCCTCCTTGCGCATCTGCACGGCCTTTGTCGGCAACTGGGGAGTATCGATGACGACGACACCGTCTGAGGTGACGACGTAACTGGGATTACAGCCGCGTACCTTCGTCTCGGTGAAAATGTTGCTGGTGACGTTCTCCATTGATTCTCCTGTGCCTATTGAGTTGCCGTGAGGCCGCCGTCGATGCCGAGGATCTGGCCGGTGACGAACGATGATGCCTGTGAGGCGAACATAATGACAGGTCCCACGAGGTCGTCAGTCTGTCCGACTCTGCTGAGCGGAATTCGAGCCTCGACGCCCGCTTTGAAGTCGGGGTCGTCGAGCAGCATCGCCACCTGCGGGGTGTCGACAAAGGTGGGGGCAATCGCATTGACATTGATTCCGTACTTGGCCCACTCTGTTGCCCATTGTCGGGTGAGTGAGCTGACGGCGCCCTTGGCGGCGACGTAGGCGGAATACCCGGCGTTGATGCCGAGGTTGGCGCGGACAGACGAGATATTGATGACCCGGCCACCTTCGCCGCCGGCGATCATGGCCTTCACCGCGGCCTGCGTCGGCAGGACCGTTGCGGTGAGGTTGATGTCCATGATCCACTTCCATTCCTCGTCGGGGTACTCATGAGCCTCGAAGAGAACCTTCCCCGCACCGCCGCCAACGGCGTTGACGATGATGTCGAGACGCCCGAACTTGTCGACGGTCTCGGCTACCGCACGTTCCGAGTCCTCGCGGCTGGTCAGGTCGGCGGCAATGGCCAGCGGTTCCTTGCCCTCGGATCGCATCCGGCTGCACGTTCTCGCCAGTCCGTCGCCGTCACGGTCGACAATGGCGATCTGTGCGCCAGCTTCGCAGAGCCCGGCTCCCAAGGCGGAGCCGATGGCACCACTCCCGCCCGGGATGAAGGCGACCTTTCCGTCCAGGCTGAACATGTCGGTATTGCTCATCGGTTCCCTCTCCTTATTCGGTTATGTTGCGGCCAGCCTCTACTGGCCGGCCGCAACGAGTTCCTTGATTGCGGTTGCGACGTGCTCCGTCGAGACGCCGTACTTGTCGAGCAGGGCACCATCGGGTCCTGATTCACCGAAGACGTCCTGGAGCCCGTGCCGCTTGACCGTCATCGGGGCGAATTCGCCGAGCGTCTCGGTGATCGCACTGCCGAGGCCACCGATGATGGTTCCCTCTTCGGTGGTCAGCACCAGACCGGTCTTCTTCGCTTCAGCGACGATGGTGGCCACGTCCAGGGGCTTCACCGTTGGGACGTGCACCAGGTTCACCTCGATGCCCTCATCAGCGAGGCTGTTTGCCGCCTCCAGAGCGCGTGCGGTCTGGACCCCGGTTCCGAACACAGTGATGTCGGTGCCCTCACGGACGTTGACGGCTTTGCCGAGTTCGAACTTGTGGTCGTCATCGAAGATGATCGGCGTGTTGCCACGGTTCAGGCGGAAGTACACCGGGCCTTCGTACTCGATGATCGCCTCGAGGGCGGAGCGAGTCTCGACTTCATCAACCGGGCACACGACGACCATGTTGGCCATGGCTCGCATGATCGAAACATCGTCGAACAGCAGGTGGGTCTTGCCGGTCATTCCAGCGAGCAAGCCTGAATAGCCGCTCATCAGCTTCACATTGAGGTTGGGCTGGGCGATGAGAACCCGAATCGAGTCGTGCGCCCGTGAGGCGATAAACGCGGAAAACGTGCTCACGATCGGAATCAGGCCATCGACGGTGGCCATGCCGGCAGCCATGCCCAGCATGTTCATCTCGGCGATGCCGGTTTGGAAGAACCGCTCCGGGTATTCCGCCTGGAAGATATCGACTCGAGTGGACACCGCGGTGTCGCCGTCGAGAACGACGAGACGGTCGTTGGTGGCCGCCATCTCCGTGATCTTCTCGCCCATAGCAACGCGGAGTGGCTTGCCCATAGTCAGCGTTGTCATGCTGTACCTCCATCGGTTTCGCCGAGTTCCTTCATCGCCGCCGCAAACTGCTCGTCGTTCGGCACCTTGCTGTGCCACATGAAATCGCCCTCCATGAAGGAGACGCCCTTGCCCTTGACGGTGTGGGCAACGATGGCGACGGGCTTGCCTTCGATCGCTTTGGCTGCTTCTGCGGCTTCGAGGAACGCCGGGATATCGTGGCCGTCGACCTCGATGACGTGCCAGTCGAAGGCCCGCCAGCGATCCGCCAGCTGATTGCCGAGATACGGCGAGATACGGTGCTCGTAGGAGTCTCCGACCCATCCGGTCTGCTGGAGCTTGTTGTGATCGATTACCGCTACGACGTTGTCGAGGTTGTAGCGGGCGGCGACGTGAGCGCCCTCCCAGACGATGCCTTCGTTGCACTCGCCATCGCCAACCATGACATAGGTCGTGAAGTCGCGTCCCTCTGCCTTCGCCCCAAGTGCGATACCGAGAGCCCCGGCGAAACCGAGTCCCAGTGAGCCTGATGACATGTCGACGCCGGGCGTCACCGTCATGTCGGGGTGGCCCTGCAGCCGGGAGTTGACCGAGTCGAACGTGAGCAGCTCCTCGACGGGGAAATACCCGCGCAGCGCGAGCATTGTGTACAAAGCGATCGAGCTGTGTCCCTTGGAAAGGACAAATCGATCCCGGTCTTCCCATGTCGGGTTGTCCGGGTCGACGTTCATCACGCCGAAGTAGAGGGCAGCCAACATGTCCGCTGCGGAGAAAGGTCCACCAACGTGGCCGCCGCCAGCGTGCCTGACCGCCTCCAGGATGCGGACCCGGGCCTGGCGCGCGTACTCCGCCATGTCCTCCGGGGTGTATGTCTTTGTTGCTTGGGTCATGAAGGCTGTCCTCCTAGGTGAGCTTCTTCAGTTGGCCTTAGTCCTCGTATGAGCCTGGGACCACCGGGGGAGAGAACGATGTGACCATCGTCAACGTCTCCGTGCCGTCGTTGACTGTCTGATGGTGGGTGCCGATCGGGATGTAGACAACGGTGCCGGGCTCGAGATCCACAGTGTTAGCGGGCGAAACGAGTTTGCCGGTACCGGAGACGATGTAGATGACCTCTTCCTGGGTGGGGTGGACGTGCCCTTCGGGTGCAGAACCGGCGGGGAACTCGGAGAAGCCGACGGTGATGTTCTTGGATCCGGTGATTGCGGGTCCGACGTAGTGGAGCCAGCTGCGGCCCGGCAGGTCGAATACCTCAGCGTCTGCTTTCTTGACGGCCTTTAGCGGTTCCACGAAGTGCCTCCCAGGGCCAGTCTGCTCACGATCGTGAACAGATCATCGATTATCGAATATTCAGGATAGTTGGTCATGGGGAGGCTGGTCAACCCTGCCTTCCCGGTCCGATTGTCCCTATGTGCATTGATGTTTTGCCCTGAGCGGAAGTTGGGTCAGAGCGAGGCGACAACCTCATCCCAAACGGCCGGGTTCTCCAGTGCGGCAAGCCTGGCGACGGAGAACTCGAGTTGCTTCATGCAGGTGTCCCGCCAGACCCCGCTTTCGATGAATTCGTCGTGACCCTCCTGTGTGGAGATGTCATAGTCGATGAGTCCTGAGCAGTTGTGCGACCCGAATTCCTCGTCGAATTCGGCCATCACCTTCTGGATAATGCGGCGTGCGGTTCGCTTGGCCTTCTTGTGATCGCCGATACGTTGCTCGGCCAGGCGACCCACTGCCATCGCAGCCCCGGAGATGGCGCCGCACACACCTCCGCTATAGGCGACCCCGCCGTTCAGAACCATGGCGGACGATGAGTCATCAGCGTTGTCGAGACCGTATATCTTTTGCAGAGCGACGAGTGAGGTCTCGGCACAGCCGTAGTAGTTGTCGTCACGAAGGAAAAGGCCGCGGGTGACCTCCTCCGGCGTCGCGCCGCTCATGGAGTCTCCTCCCTGGCTGCGGCCCGCTGCATCGCTTCGAGCATGGGCAGTGGTTGACCGCTGATGAAGCGGACGAGGGCCCCGCCGGCCGTGCTGACAAAACCGATGTCGTTGAGGTCGATGAAGCGGCCGGCGCTGGCGACGGTATCGCCGCCGCCGATCACAGATTGGCCCCGGGCTGCGGCTACCGCCTTCCAGAGCCGTCGTGTTCCGGGTTCTCCGGCCGGTGATTCGTACACCCCGGCCGGACCATTGACGAAGATCGTGGCGGCACTCTGGACCATGTGCTCGTATCGCTCGATTGTTTCCGAGCCGATATCAATGATGAGTCGGTTGGTGGGCAGTTCACCAATCTTCAACTCGATCCTTTCGCCATTGTCTCCTGCAACCGCGACGTCGGTTGGGGTCTGGATGCGGTCCCCGAATTCCTCCTGCCACTCCTTGGCCTGCGGGAGGAAGCTGTCCAGCGAACGATCGGTGATGAATCTCTTCGACGGTTCGCCGATATCGACTCCACGGGCCCAAAGCATCACGTTGGCAGTGACACCCGAGGTAATGACGGAGTCGGCGGTACCGTCTCGGAGCACCTTGGCCATCATCGAGAAAGCATCGGAGATCTTCAAGCCGCCAAGCACGAACAAACACGGGCGAGCGGGGTTCTCGGCAACACTGGACAACGAGTTGACTTCGTCCACCAGAAGTCGCCCGCCTGCCGATGGTACGAGTTCCTGGAACCCGACCATCGAAGGTGCATTGCGGTGGGCGGCGGCGAATGCGTCGTTCACATAGAGATCCACCAGGGGAGCAAGGTTGCGGACGAGGTAGGTTCGCGTCATCTCCTCCGGGGTCAGTTTCACAGCGTTCTCGAACGTGGAGACCTCTTCGGTGAGGATGCGGATGTTGTCCAGAAGGAGGATGTCGCCATCCTCGAGTTCACTGATCGCCCTGCGGGCGGCGGGCCCGGCGACGTCGTCGATGAACTTGACCTCGCGGCCCAACTTCTCCTCTAGCTTCCCGGCATGTTCCTCGAGCGAGACGAGATTGTGGTAGTCGAGCGTATCGCCCTGGTGGGCGATGATGACCAAACGGGCTCCCGCTTCGGCCAGGTCTCTAATCGTCGGCAAGCTCTTGTTGATCCGATTCTCGTTGACGATCTTGCCCGTCTCCCGGTCGATCGGGGAGTTGATGTCGGGGCGCAGCAGCACGGTTCGACCGCGCACCTCCACGTCATCGAGCGACTTGATTCGCATGCGGTCTCCTCAGGCTGTGGCGCGCATGGCGGCGACGACCGCCGCGCCCATCTCGTTCGTGCTCGCCGATCCGCCCATATCGCGAGTCCTGGTCTCGCCTGTGCTCAAGGTCGCGGCAACGGCATCCTGGATCTGTTGGGCCGCTGCGGTCTGGCCGAGGTGATCCAGCATCATTCGCACTGCTTCGATCGAGGCGATCGGGTTGACAACTCGCTTGCCGGTGTACTTGGGGGCGGAGCCGTGAATTGGTTCGAACATGGACGGGTAGTCGCCCTCGGGGTTCACGTTGCCGCCCGCGGCAAAGCCCATGCCACCCTGGAGCATCGAACCGAGATCGGTGATGATGTCGCCGAATAGGTTGGAGGCAACCACGACGTCGAACCAGTCGGGATTCTTGACGAACCACATGGTCAGGGCATCGACGAGGGCCATATCGGTCTCGATGTCGGGGAAGTCGGCGGCTACGGCGTCGTATGCCTCGTCCCAGAAGACCATGGAGTAGTTGAGGGCGTTGGACTTGGTGCAATTGGTGACCCGACCGACCTTGTCGCCGGAGCCGAGCTTGGAGCGCTTGCGAGCCTGCTCAAAGCCGAATCGGATGGCCCGCTCGCAGCCCTTCCAGGTGAAGATGCCGGTTTGCAGGGCAAATGCGTCTGGTGTCCCCCGCTTGAAGAACCCGCCGTTGCCCGAATACTCGCCCTCGGTATTCTCGCGAATAACGAGCATGTCCACCGTCTCGGGGGTCGCCGTGGAAATGGGGGAGGAGACCCCCGGATAGAGCTTGATCGGCCGGAGGTTGACGTACTGGTCGAAGCCCTTCCGGATCTTCAGGAGCATTTGAAGGGAGATGTGGTCTGCGACCTTGTTTGCATCGCCGATGCAGCCGAGGAAGATCGAATCGAACCCCGCCAGGGTGTCGAGCGCATCCTCCGGCATCATCTCACCGGTCTCGAGATACCGGTCACACGACCAGTCGAACAGCTCGGTCGTCACGTCGAAACCGTGGATTTCTGCTGCTGCATCGAGGATCCGGGATGCTTCTTCTGTGATCTCGCCGCCGACTCCATCTCCGGGGATCAGTGCAATGCTGTAGGACGTCATGTCGTCTCCTTGGAACGTTCCAATAGTCGTGAAGGTAATCGTTTGGTGGGGGCAGTGTCAACGTGGTGCAACGGGCTGGGCATATGTCCTCAATGCTGAAAAGAGAGGCGGTGGCAGCGAATCGCTGCCACCGCCCTCATCGACAGATTTATCTGTCTAGCTAGCTCTTACCACTCGCAGACGTTGTTGGCGTCACACTCGGCCTGAACACCGATCAACTCGATGATCTCGAGTGCACGGTCGCCGTCGAGCTCAACCGGGTCGCCAACGGAGCCGTCGGCGTTGAACGGGGTGTAAGCCCGGGCAACGTCGTTGACGCCGCCGTCGGTGTAGGTACCCGAACCGGTGACGCCTTCATAGTCGACGTCGTTGCCGGCCCTGATCTCTGCCAGACAATCGGCATACGTGTAGCAGACGGTCCCCGGGGGTTCACCGACCGCATTCATGGCCGGTGCCCAGTCACTCGCCTTGTACGACCCGCCGTACTCGACGGCGAGAGCCGTCTGGACCAGCAAGTCGTAGGTCGAGAAGTGATACAGGTCGGCCGCGGGGCCGAACTCTGCCTCGTTGACCGAGTCCCACAGCGGCTGGAAGAACGCCCATGCGGGAGTGTCTTCGTTGGCTGCGAATGCCGCGAACCCAATGCCGGCCTGCGTGCCGACGACGTCTCCGCCCAGCGTGCCGATGAACTCGGGCTGAATCCAGCCGGTCTCACCGATCCAGTTGAGCGACACGCCTGCCTCTGCAGCAGCCTTGATCAGGGTTGCCGATTCGACAGAACCGGCCTGAACGATGACAGCATCCGGGGCGAGATCGGCGATGCGCTGAGCTTCCGCCGTATAGGACGGCTGCTCGGCCGGGACATCGATGCGAGCCAACAGGTCGAGGCCAATGGCCTCGGCTGCCTTCTCTGCAGCACCGGCGGCGAGCTGGAAGCCCTCAACCTGTGTTGCGAAGATGACCAGCGACTGTGCGCCAATGTCTTCCGCATACATCACACCGGAAATGCCCAGGCCCTCGTCGAGGCCCTGCGCCCGGAACAGCGGCTCTGCAGCTGATCCACCGAGGTTGCCCGGGATCGATCCACCGTGGACCGTCGGCCCGAGCGGTGAGTCGTTCTCGGCCCACTGCTCGATCATGAAGTCACGATAGGTCCGATACCCGTGAGCGATGCTCACAATGATCTCGGCGTTGTGCTGCTCGAGACACGTACGAGCGGCTTGTGCTTCGCCCGGTGTTCCGAGGTCTTCACCGTAATACTCCCAGGTCCTGCCTAGCGGCGGATCCAGGTTGATCACCTGTTCGATCGGGAACTTGACGTCGGCCGTCAGCGACGGTCCGTATGCAGCGAATTCGCCGGTGAAGTATGCAAGTTCGCAAACTGCCACTGGCTCAGCGCTTGCCGGCGCAGCGGTGGTCTCCGCTGCCCCTGCCGTTGTTGCCGCAGCTCCCGCAGTCGTATCGGTGCTGTCGTCGTCATCTCCTCCACAAGCCGACGCTATAAGCGCAAATGCGAATAGCACGGCCAACAGTGGCAAGAATCTCTTCCTTCTCTCCATACATGTCTCCCTTTGCGTTGCTTGTTTTCTTTCGCTCAGGTTGCCGTCTAAATGCGGTACCCCTCCTTGAGCTGGTCAGTTGTTAGATTCGCGGCGTCCATGACCGCGAACGCCTCGCCGAGGCTCAGCACCATGACCCGGTCGGCTACTTCGAGCGCCTTAGTGGCGTTCTGTTCGGCCAGGATGATGCCTACGCCCTTGGTCTGGTGAATTTCGGCGATCTTTTCGAAGAACATGTCGACGTACAACGGCGACAGGCCTGCGGTTGGCTCGTCGAGCAGCAACAGGGCCGGGTCCTGCATGAGTGCGCGGCCGCATGCCACCATTCGCGACTCACCGCCGGAAAGCGTGCCGGCCATCTGGTTGCTCAAGTTGCCGAGGTCGGGGAACAGCTCGACGACCTCGTCGATCCGTTCCTCGCGTGATCGCTCGCCGATCATGCCGCCGACGTTGAGGTTCTCCAAGACGGTGAGGTCCGGGAAGACGCCGCGTTCCTGGGGTACATAGCCCATGCCGCGAGCGGCCGTCTCGAAAGCCGGAATATGGGTCACGTCGGCACCCAGGAACGAAATGCTTCCGGCGGTTGAAGGGATCAGCCGGGCGAGAGTTGCCAGGAGGGTTGTCTTGCCGGCGCCGTTGGCCCCCAGCACCGCGAACACCTCGTTGCTGACCTCGAAGCTGATGTCCTTGAGGACGTTGACGCCGTGATAGCCGCTGCGCAAGCCGCTGACCTCCAGCATCGGTGAGCCGTTTGTCTCAGACATGGCCTTCTCCCAGGTACTTCTCGACAACCGTGCTGTTCTGCCGGATCTCCTCAGGGCTGCCACGGAGGACAACCGATCCCTCTGCCATGAAGTGAACTTCATCACACAGATTCCAGATGACGTTGAGGTCGTGCTCGACGATCACAACCGAGGTGCCCTTGTCCGCAAGCTTCCTCACAACCTCAACTACCTTCTCGGTTACGTCTTCCGGGAGGCCGGCGGTTGGCTCATCGAGCAGGAGGAACTTCGGCTCGAGCAAGAGACAACGAATGATGTCCAGCAGCTTCTTTTCACCAGCGGAGCCGGCGAAGCGGATCGGATCCCCGAGCTCGAAGAAATCCATGTACTCCTGCATGGCTTCGATGTTGTCGTCGTAGAGGTCGCGCTCGTCGAAAATCCGATGCGGCTTCTCGTACTTCGCAGTTGCGACGGCAAGCAGCATCGAGTCGAGAATCGTGAGATTGTCGAAGTCCATGATCACCTGATTGCTCTTCACCAGGCCGTGCGGTGCCATCCAGTAGGTCGGGAGATCCGAGATGACGACATCCCCACCGCCGTTGGCGTTCGACAGGGTGATGGTACCGCTATCGAGCGCGGTCGAATGCATGATCATGCGCATCAGCGTTGTCTTGCCGGCACCGTTTGGTCCGATCAGCCCCTCAATGGGTTGGTCGCCGAGGACCAGGTCGTCGACGTCCACGACGACCCGACCGTTGAAGCTCTTGATCGCGTTCTGTACGTGAATCTGGGGGCGAGTCTCCGTCGCCTGTTGCGTATCACTCACCATGCACCCTCCCCATGAGCTTGTCTCTTCGCATTGCCCCGAGGATGCCCAGCGGCCGGAAGAGAAGAACGAGGATGAGGACCGACCCAAAGGCAATCAGCTTTGCGTTCGGGATTGCCTGTCCGTACCAGGATTGAGGGAACGGCAGATAGCTCTGCACGATGATGTCGAAGAAACCGATGATGACAAAACCACCGATGACGGCTCCCCAGGCACGAGCGGTCCCGCCGATGACGAGGGCCACCATGGCCGCCAATGTCACATCGATGCCGATGTTCACCGGTGCCAGGAAGCGTTCCATCACTCCATACAGTGCTCCCACCAGCCCCATCCCGGCCGACCCCACCGCAAACAGGTAGAGCTTGGTGCGGAAGGTCGCCTTGCCCAGGCTGCGGGCCAGCGGTTCGTTGGCGCCGGTTGCGATCAGGAGTCGCCCGTACGGGGTGCGGTGTACCCACCACACATACAGGAAGATCAGCGTCACCACGATGCTGACAATGATCAGCCATAGGAATTCGTCGGCCTTGACGGTTCCGACGTCGTAAGGGAACTTGAGCCCGCCAAGACCGAGGGCGCCCCCGGTGAGGTCCTGCTCGGTTGTTGCCAGGATTGCGACCGCAGTGGCAAAGCCGAGAGTTCCGACCAACACCCCGTCTTCGTCGAGATCGGCGATGAGCCAGCCAACGAGCAAGCCCGAGAGCCCGGCAATGATGGTGCCGAACACCAGCGAGATGAGGAACGCCCAGAGGTCGCCGAACGGCCAGTCCACCTTGGTGAAGAGGACGCCGAACGAGTACATCCCGATGCCGAAGAAACCGACGACACCGAAGTTGGCGATTCGGGTCAGGCCCAACTGCAGGTGCAGCAACAGGGCGAGGCCGATGATGATCACGATCGAGAAGAGACCCGAGATGAGGAATGCGTCTAGCCAGTCGAGATTCATGACTACACCTTCACCGTTTCGATGCTACGCCTACTGCGCCACTTGAGCAGGGCCACGAAGGCCACGATAAGGGCGAGTTGGGCATATAGCACCTGGCCGAATTGCAGGGTCATCGCGGCGAGGCCGATGCCGGTGAGGGCACCGGTGAGAATCACGCCGCCGAGGCCCTTTCTTCCGCCGACCACAACCACCAAGAAGATGAAGAGGAACTGGCGCCACCCGAGTAGCGGAGCTACCGATGAGCTGACACCGTAGAAGGCACCCGCCATACCACCGGCGATACCGGCGATGAACCAGATGAGCACGGTGACGAGCAGTGGACGGATGCCGCTGGCCTGAGCCAGATCCTCATCATTCGCCAGTGCTCGGATCTGGAGACCGAGGCTTGACTTCTGGATGAACAGGTAGAGGAGGAATGCCAGCACCGCGACGCTGGCAACGGCGACGATGCGGAACGATCCCACTCCAACGCCGAGCACTCTGATCGTGTCGGGTGGTGGGACCTCGAAGAACCGCACCGGGTATCCGAACACAAACTGCAGGGCATGGCGTAGCACGATCGACAAGCCGAAGGAGATGATGATCATCTCCAGTGCGCCCACGTTGAGCTTCTTCGCCGGGCGGAATATGGCGAAGTACGTCCCCACGCTGACCAACCCGGCGAGGAGGCCCGCCGGCAACAACACCGTGTAGAAGTTGAGGTCGAATGTCGTGTTGAACCACATCCCGAAGTAGGCACCGAGGGTGAGGGTTTCCGAGTACGCCACATTGATGAGCCCGGTCAACCTGTAGAGGAGAGCGAAGCCGATAGCGGCGAGAATCAGAGGAGCGTGCTCGGTGAGACCAATGACGATCGACTTGGAAATCAGGTCCATTGGGGGCCGGCCTTTACGGAGGGGGAGAGGGGTGCGGATGGTGGTCGGGGACTGATCCTGCAATAGCCTCGATTTACTCGAGGGTCCATAGATCGGGATCCGCAGAAACCCGATCTAGTCCCAGTGGTTCTCCTCACACGTCCGTCCTTCCCGCAGCCGTTCCGTGTCCCCCTAATTGATAATCGATGATAGATCGGGGGATTCGGCGGAGTCAACCCCGTTTGACCGGTCTGGTCCATTTGGGGGTCAATGTGCCTCAGAAGATAGGTTCGGGTTTCGCGAACCTGAGGCTAGCGATCAACCCGCAGTGAGCGCGGTGACCGCGTCATCGTCCTGGTCAACGATGGCCTGCGCCAGCTCCTGCAGTTGGCGGCCCGGCTCGATGTCGAGCTCTTCAGCGAAGTACCGCTGCGCCTGCTTGTACGCCTGAAGCGCTCGGCCCCTTTGGTCTGATCGATAGAGCGCGGCCATCAGGTACCCCCAGAGCGTCTCGCGGATCGGCGCTCGAGTCGTCAGGGAGACGAGTTCCGGGATGACCTCGCGATGGTTGTCGGCGGTGAGATCGCACTTGATGCGATCCTCGATTGCTATCCACCTCAGCGCGGTTAATCGCTCTGCCTCTGCGTGGAACATCTGGGTTCCATTCATCTGCGCACCGAATGGCTCACCCCGCCACAGGCTGATCGCGTCACTGAGGATCTTGTGGGCAGTTGCCCCTACCTCGCTTTCGGCGTTCTCCAGCATGCGCTCGAACCGCATCGAGTCAACGATCATCGGGTCGGCTCGCAGGGAGTAGCCGTCGGCTTCCTTCTCGATGGCCGCATTCACCCGGGCTTCTTCAATCGTGCGCCGCAGTCGGTAGACCACATTGTGCAGGGCGGTCTCTGGAGATGCTGGAGGAGTGTCGGCCCAAACAGTCGCGATGAGGTCGTGGGTGGGCACAGCGTTGTTGACCGATAGCAGCAGAGCTGCCAGCACCCGAGCTTCGCGACCGGAGGGGTGGCTCGCCGACCCGTCGGCGTCGTTGATGACGATGGGGCCGAGGATCCCGAAGGTGATCTCGGGTTTCATGCGCACACCTCCGTGCTTGCGATCGGAAGGGTCAAAGTGAACAGGGACGCTGAGCCGGAGCGTTCGTATTTCAGGTTCCCCCCCATGGCCTTGGCCAGCCCGCGAGAAACTGTGAGCCCGATGCCGAGCGATTCGGTCAGGCCGGGATCCCGGCTGTCGCTTTCGAACCGTGCGAATGCCTTCTCGATCGAGTCGTCGGGAATCCCGTCGCCGTCGTCGGCGACGACGATGCAGGCGTCATCGTCCGTTGTGTAGGCGCGCACGCGCACCTCATCGTTTCCGTACCTGACGGCGTTGTTGAGGAGGTTACGGATGATCTGGCGAATCCGCGGTGCATCGCCGCAGGCAATGGCGTGCCCGCCGTCGATCTGAATCTGGCCACGCGCATCCGGGCCTAGAGATGCAACCGCTTCCTCGGCTTCCCTGATCATGTCCACGCGATCTCTGTGGAGATGGATCGGGTCGATGAATCCTGCGCCGTTGTCGCCCAACTCGACGGCAAGGAGCAGATTGTCGAGGATGGCGGCACCTCCCGATGCGGCGCTCGAGAGCAGATCGAGGTACTCCTGGCTCTCCTCGCTCGCCGTTGTGTCCCAGCTTTGCCGGAGCAGCTCGGCAAAACCGAAAACGCCGGTGAGGGGAGTTCTCAACTCATGGGTGATGGAATCGATGAAGCGATCCTTGAGTTCGCTGAGATGGGTCAGGCGGCGTTGCGCCTCGTTCAGTTCGGTGGTGTCCTCGATGCTGACGATGACCGTTCCGAGATCGGTCTCGCCGCCAACCGTCACCACCCAGGTGAGCAGGTACTCGTAGGGGCGGCCCTGGAGGGTGATGCCGACTCCGCTGGTCCGGACGCTGGACTTGCCTTCCCACGCTGCGACCATCTGATCTTTGAACGCGTCGAGCTCTGTGTGTTGAACGCGGGCAGTGAGGCTCTGGTTGAGGAGCTGGCTCTTGTCATCGGCTCCGATCATTCGCAGCCCTGCCGCGTTCACGTCGACAATACGAATGAGATCGATACCGAAGAGGACCTCTTCCGGGTGCGTGTCGAGATACTGGCGCAGGTCGACCACACCGCTTTCTCGCAGTCGATCGAGCCAGGCCATCAGCGCCGAGAAGTCCTCAATCCAGTGGGCGATCTGGGAGCGTGCGAAGAAGCTCTCGAGCCGGTGCTGGACCTCCTCGACAGTCTCGAAGGCGCGACGACGGGCCGTCACGTCGACCGCGGCACCTTCGTAGTAGAGCGTTGCGCCGCTGCTGTCTCGGACCGTGTGGGCGTGCAATTGGACCCAGATCCGTCGGCCGCTCCTGTGCATCAGCTCGATCTCGATTCCGGCGATGCTTCCCTCGTGCTCGAGGATCTGGGCCAGCGGCTCGAAACACCCGACCTGGGGGCACAAGTCGGCAATCCCCAGACCGGACATGGCCGCCGAATCCTGATAGCCGAGGAGGCGGGCTGTTGCCTCATTCACGAAGAGGAATCGGCCCTGGGCGTCGAGGCGGTAGAAGGCCATGGGAAAGCCGCGGGACACGCTGATCGTGTTGGCCCTCACCTTGCGCTCGATTTCCTCACGGACCGTCGCCAGTCGCAGCGTCTTGCTCAGTAGATCCCCGTTGGCGCCGGCGAAGACAACGACCGACGCTCCCGCCTCAACGAGGCTCTGCTGTAGTGACTCGTCCTCGTCATCAGCGATGACGACAACCACCGGGGTCCCCTCCAGCCACGGTTCGACGCTGGCGATCATCTCGGTCGTGTCCCGCATCGTGCTCGTCTCAACGACAACCCAGGCTGGGGGATTGGCGACCGCCAGATGGGAAAGCTCGGCCGGTGTCGGCGAAACGGCGATCTGCCATTCGGTGCCGTTGTCATGGGGAAGAGTCGACATGGCCGCCTCCGCCGACGGCTTGTCGCCCGCCACAAGGATGGCGTGAGCTGAGGCCGAGCCTCCGGGGAGCTGTGGTGTCATCGTCATGCGATCGCGTCCTCGATATCTAGATCGAGCAAACGCCGGATCGCTGCCTGCGAGCTCGGCCGCTCGATGAGAAAGCCCTGGCCCAAGTCGCATCCGGTGTCCTTGACCACGGCGAGTTCGTCTGCCGTCTCAATGCCCTCGGCCACGACCTGGAGGTCGAGCGCGTGGGCCATGGCAATGATGCCCTCGAGCATCGCGCGTGACGGCGAGTTTGCGCTGATGTCCGTCACAATCGAGCGGTCAAGCTTGACGATGTCGATCGGGAGCGCCCGCAGCGACGCCAGGTTGGCGTAGCCGGTGCCGAAGTCGTCGAGCGCAATTTGGACTCCCGCTTCCTTGAGCTCGGCAATATTGGCGATGGCGAGGGGCTCCATCGCCGTCGATTCGGTGATCTCGATGACGATGTCGTCGGGTTGCAAGCCGGCGTCCTCGATAGAGGCGAGAACAATGGAAACCAGGTCGCCGCGCATCAATTGCAGGGGCGAGACGTTGATGTGGGTCCTGACCCCGCTGCCGGCCCAGCGACGGGCATAGTCACACGCAGTGCGGAGAACCCAACTGCCGAGGCGCCCGATCAGGTTGGTTTGCTCCGCAAGTGAAATGATCTGGGCGGCGCTACCGAATGCACGTTGACCCGGCCACCGCAGCAAAGCCTCGACCGCCGTGACCTTGCCGGAGCTGAGGTCGACGATGGGTTGGAAGTGGAGATCGAGACTCGCCAGCGACGAGCCCGGCCCGATCGTTGTCACCATGCGGCAGCGATGCAGGAAGTCCAAGCGGAGGCCCTCGTCGAAGACGGCGATCTGTCCCGCCCCGTTCTCGACGGCTTGTGACATCGCGGCGCGGGCATCGGCGATCAGGTCGCCGGCAACGCGGTGTACACCTGTGGCAACGGCAACGCCGGTGCTGATGAGCGGGTACCCGGGCTCTCCGCCGACGTCGACGGGTTCGGCGACGATGGCTGTGATCTTCTCCGCGACCGCGGTCGCTTCCGTGTGGTCGCCGATGTTGGTGAGCAGGATCGCCCACTCCCCGGCGTCGGTGATGGCGACGGCGTCCTCTTCGAGCAGCAGCGAGGAGACTCTCCGGCTGATGGCCGAGCGGTATCTGGCGATTGATCTGCTGCTCAGCCAGTCGTCGGCGATCCACCACGGGTGGAGGGTCAGCATGGCAACGGCACAAGATCGTGTTCCGGTTATCCCGGAACGCAGCACCTTGCTTACCGCAGCATCGAATGCCTCCGCGCCTACAAAGCCCTCTTGTATCTCCACCGCACGCATGGCGGGAGTCTCTCAAACCTCTCTCGCGTGACGCTCACCAGTGACTTACCAACCATGCAGAGATTGCCATCCCGCCGGTATGTGGTTGCGATGACCGGTGCGGGTCGGTTCGTCCGGAGCTGATCAATGTCGGTCAGACACGGCGAACTCGATGGCTGCAGCGCGCTCCATGGATCGCCCTAAGGCCACTGCTTGTTCATAGTCGTCGGCGCTCATGCCTAGCTCGGCAAACCGAAGCAGGCGTTGCCAGTGCCCCCGCAGGCAGCGTCCTTTCTCCCGCTCGATGTCGGACGCCCCAATCAAGGTTGCTGCCCGTCTGAAGTCTCGCGCCTCAGCCGCCATCGCCGCGAGACCTTCGTATGCCCGGGCCAGAGCGATCGGATCGGCCTCTTCTTGCTGGATCTCGATACTCCTTCGGAATAGCTCATATGCACCGAGTCGATCGGAACGCAGATGTTGGAGGAGTCCCCAAACGCCGAGGGTGTAGGCGACTGCAATAGGATCGTCTGAATCTTCGAAAACCGAGAGTGCCTCGTCCAAGTAGCCGTGAGCAGAATCGAATTGGTGATCCTCGATGGCGAGTTGGGCTTGGGCGAGCCGAACCGCACCTACCGCTCGCCGATGGCCCGTTGTGCGGGCCGCGGCGAGCGCAAGGCCAAGCTCTCGTGACGCCAGCGTCGGGTTGTGCAGATTCATCGCAAGGTAGGCGACTTCAGTATGCAGATAGGCAGCGACGGTCGGTTCGGTATCGGTTCCCTCGGTGAGGTCGAGTGCACGTCGGTAATACGACATCGAGCGTGCGTCGTCGCCCTGCGCCCTCGCGATTCGTCCCAGCATGTCCAGGGTGCTGACCTGGCCGACGAGGTGGTTGGTTTTGTCCCGGAGCCGGAGATTGTCTTCGGCAAGCCTCTCTGCCGCCTCGTAGTGTCCCTGTGCGAGCTCGATTCGGACTAGAGAGTTCACCGCGGATGCGCTCTCGCTCTCCAGCGGCGTCGCCTCGAGCTCCTCGAGAGCGCTCACCAGGAGCTGTCTCGCCTCGTCGGCATGGTCGTCCGCGTCGAGGCTGAATCCTTTGCGAAACTTGGAGAACGCTATCAGTCCCGCATCGCCCAGTCTCTCCGCTATCTCCAGCGCCTCGCTGGCGGCTTGGAGCCCATCGGGCTCCGGTACATCATCCGGCCGGCGCGACCCGGGGTCCTCGGTCAAGGTGGGGAGATCGAAGCGGCTGGTCTTCCTGGTGACCGCGGTGAGTGCGATCGAAACGCTGGAAAGGAAGGCGAGCGTGTTGAGGGCGTTGGCCCTGACGGCTGTAGGCTCGGGAGCTGCGCTGAGGGCTCGCTGCAACGCCGCAATGGCCGTCCACCGATGACCCAACGGCACCCACAGGTAGCGAGGTCCGGCAAGCAATCGCAACGCGGTCACGGGTTCGTTGCCAACTGCCCAGTCGATGGCGGAGAGCAAGTTCCACCGTTCCGCACGGACCTCTTCCCTGACCTGACGATGCCGGCCGGTGTTTACGTCGGAGTACCAGCCATCTGCCCGATCTGCCAACCATCGGGCGTATCGCTCCTGGAGATCTTGGAGCCGGTTGTCGCTCTCTAGGCTCCTGCGGGCGGCTGCTCGAATCGGCCTGAGGATCCGAAACCGCGGTGCGGCCGCTGGCGCTTCCACCCGCTCGATGAGCGAATGCTCGACGAGCGTGGTTAGGACCTCGATTGCACTGCGCCCGGCCGGAGCGTCGCAGATGGCCGCCACAGCTCCCATGTCGAAGGACTCCGGAACCACAGCAAGGGAGGTGAAGTGTCTTCTCTGCTCCTCGGTGAGGAGGCGCAGGCTCCAGTCGAGCGCCGCATCCAGAGTCTGATGGCGATCGGGAGCCAGCGGATTGCGCGAGGCAGCCAACCCGACTTGATCTTGCAACTGTGCGGCGACGGTCTGGGGCGACAGGGTGAAGCATTGGGATGCTGCCAACTCGATTGCCAGGGGAAGGCCGTCCAAGGATCGGGCGATATGCCTCCCTGCCTCGCGCACCTCTGGGTCGGCGACGGCGAGGTCGGGGCGCACCGCCTGCATCCGGTCGAGAAACAGATCGAGGGCCGGTTCCTCGACCGCCAGGGATTCAGACCCTGCATCGACTGGTGCAATAGGAAGGGGGTGGACATTCCAGATACGCTCGCCGGCGACCCCCAGCCGCTGGCGGCTCGTGGTCAGCACCGTGACCCCGCTCGTCTCACGGATCAACCAGTCGGCAAACCTGGCGGATGCGCTGAGAAGGTGTTCACAGTTATCCAGGATGATCAGGGTCTTGCGCTCCCGGAGCACTCGGATCAGAGGCTCCGGCCCTGTCACCGGTCGGTCTGCCAGGCTGACCGCCGTTATGGCGACATCGACGAGCCGTTCCTCGCTGTCGACTTTGTCAAGAGCGATCAGGAAGACGCCTCCCGGGTATCTGTCCTGGATCTCTCTGGCGACGCGGATCGCCAGTCTGGTCTTGCCGACTCCTGCGGTCCCGACCAGCGAAATGAGCCGATTGTCGATGTGCAGAGCGGCGATGTCGGCGAGATCACGTTGTCGCCCGACGAAACTGGTGAGAGCGTCGGGGAGATTGGTCGGAACTGGGGCGGTGACGTCCAGCTCTGGTCGTTCGGCTCTCGGTTCCACATCTTGAACGAGGATCGCCTCCTCGAGCCTCGCCAGCTCGAGCCCTGGTTCTAGTCCGGATGCCTCGGCGATTGCGGTGCGGGCACGCTGATAGACGCGAAGTGCCTCGGTCTGGCGTTCGCACCGGTACAGCGACAACATGAGCTTGCTCCACAGGCTCTCGCGGAGGGGGTGTTGATAGACGAGCGACTCCAGCTCGGCGATGACCGAGCGATGCTCGCCAAGCTCCATCTTGTGTGCGATCCGTGATTCGCTGGCCTCGATGCGGAGTTCTTCGAGACGTCGAATCTCGGGCTGGGCGAAGTCCTCGAAGCGGACATCAGAATGCGCCGGACCCCGCCACAGGGAAAGTGCGTCATCAAGCATTGCGACCGCGACATTGTGGTCTCGTTCGCCTTCTGCCGCGGCGACCAGTCTTTCGAATCGCCTCGAATCGATGCTCTCGGGGTCCGTCGAGAGCACGTAGCCAGCGCCGCGACGGTCGACGACGGAACCCGGCGTCGAGCTGCCGAGAGACGTGCGTAAGCGCGACACCGCGGTCTGGAGCGCCGCCTTGGGGTTGCGCGGCGCGCTCTCTCCCCACAGGGCATCGATTATGGAATCATCCGCGAGCGGCGTGTTCGCATTAATCAGGAGGAGTGAGAGAAGGGCGCGCTCGCGAGTTCTGACCATGGCCACCGGCCTGGTGCCGTCTTGCACCTCGAGAGGGCCGAGGACCCGAAATTCCATCTCTCTACGGTATCTCACCCGTCTCTCACTGACAAAGCGGCCAGCCCGATATCGGTCGGAACTGCGCCCGTGGAGCTAGTCGTCCCAATCGGCGAGGAACCGCGCTAGTCGGGGAAAAACGATCTCGTAATAGTCGGACGGGTCGTCTTGCAGATTGGCGACGTAGTTGACGAAGCTGAGTGAGCGGGCGGCCATGAAGTGCTCTAGTTCACCTTCGTAGGTGACCGGCCACGGAGCCACCGAACAGTATCCGTCCCGGTAGGCAGCGCGGAGGTCGGCGTAGGCAGGGTGATCACGCTCATAGAAGAGGGTGATGGCGACGTCCTGGACGCGGTGGCCCAGCGTGATGTCCTCGAAGTCAAAACCGATGAGCCTGTTCCGATGGCGATGAACGTTCGAAGGGTGCAGATCGCCGTGGATGACCTGTGCCTCTGCGGGGTCGAGTCGGGCGAAGGCGGTCGAGACAACGGCAAGAGCGCGTTCGAGAATCCTGCGTCTGGTCTTGTCTATAAACGCATCCATTCGTGGCTCGTAGATCACAACCGGGTCAACCTCTTCCGGCCAATAGAACACGCGGTCCCAAACCAGCGGGCGGTGTGGGGGAGTGAAGGTTCCCCCGTGTACGTGGAGTCCGGCGGCAAGTCTGCCCAATGCGTTGTAACCGTCCTCGGTGATGTTGTCGTCGAGCGGTCGTCCCGGGATCCACCGGAAGAGCACACAACGCCTGGCTCCGGGGACCCCGTCCGCTCCTGCATAGATGTACGACGAACCGTCCCCGGCCCTGACGAAGCGGCAAAGGTCCAGATCGGTATCGGCCTCGAGTGCCTCGAGCCACGCCAGTTCGTTCTCTACATCAGCGTCGCTGTGGTCTCCGCGGTAGTCGACGCGCAGGGCGTACGGGCCATCGATTGTGTCCACCCGGAAGATCGCATTCGTGAAGCCTCCGACGAACCGGAGTCGTTCAGGCTCGAGTGTGTATCGCTGGAGGGCGGCGAGCGCCAGCGGCCGTAACCGCCGGAACTGGCCTGCCTCGGTGAGATCTTCCCAGTTCATCATGAGACACAGTCTCGCCTAGATCAGTAGCGGACCCGGAATCCGCTGAGTCCGGGGTCGGTTGAGACATCGGCGACGGTGACGGCAACGACCCGTGCTGCGGGCGGTCCTTCTTCCAGGAATCCGATGAACCGTGCGACGAGATCCGCAGGTCCTTGAGCCCACGTCCGCACGGTGCCGTCCGCCTGATTCGTCACCCAGCCGACGAGGCCCAGCTGGGCGCCGACCCGTTGCGTTGTGTATCGATATCCGACGCCTTGGACGCGACCGGACACGGTGGCGAGGATGGCACGTTGTTCCTTCATCTGGCTTGACTCTTGTCGCCGGCACGAGGCGAATCAACTCCTGCCTCTGTTCTCTTGCCCTCGATATGGCACACTGCGGGCATGGACTACCCAGATTTCACCCTCGACGGACAGGTGGCGCTCGTGACCGGAGCGAGCAAGGGGATCGGATCCGATCTCGGACGGGCTCTTGCTGCTGCCGGGGCCCGCGTCGCACTGGCGGCTCGCGACGTCGATTCGCTCGAGTTGTTGGCCGGGGAGATCCGCACGGCCGGCCATGAAGCGATAGCCGTGGCGATGGATGTCACCGATGTTCCGAGTATCCAGTCGGCTGTCGACTCCGTCGTTGACCACTTCGGTCGCCTTGACATTCTCGTCAACAACGCAGGACTCGGGGCCAATCATCCTGCCGAGGATGTGACCGAAGCCGACTGGGACGAGATGATGTCCGTCAACATGCGCGGTCTGTTCTTCTGTTGCCAAGCGGCCGGGCGGGTGATGCTCGAGCAGGGTTCGGGGCGGATCGTCAATATGAGCTCGCAGGCCGGCGTGGTCGGTATTCGTGACCACGCGGTGTATTCGGCCAGCAAGGGCGGCGTGAACATGATCACCAAGGTCCTTGCCCTCGAATGGTCGGCCCGCGGAGTCACGGTGAACGCGGTTGCTCCTACCTTCATATACACGCCCGGCACGGCCGACCGGCTCGATCAGCCGGACTACCTCGCCGGCGTTCTCGAGCGTCTCCCGATCGGGCGGGTGGGGACTACCACCGACGTGGCGGGTGCGGTCATCTACCTGGCTTCTCCTGCCGGCGGTTTGGTGACCGGTCACATCCTGCTTGTCGATGGTGCCTGGACCGCGCAGTAGGACGCAGATGGCCGACATCGCTCAGATCGTCGCGACAGTCCTTGACGACGAGGTCACGGCACTGACGCCGCTGGGAGGCGGGGATGTGGCCGACTCCTATAGGGTGTCTCTCGCCGATGGGTCAACCGTATTCGCCAAGACCAAGGCCGATGCGGTGCCGGGGTTCTTCACGACCGAGGCTGCCGGGCTCACCTGGTTGCGTGAAGCGGATACGGTTGTCGTCCCCGAGGTGCTGGCCGTCTCGGATGATCCTCCGGTACTAGTTCAAGAATGGATCGAGCCGGGGTACCCGGTCGGGACAACAGAGGAGGATTTGGGCCGAGACCTGGCGAGGCTGCACCTGGCCGGCGCTCCATGCTTCGGCCGCGTCGACCGACGCAGCACCGGGAGCAGGGGCCTTCCCAACGAGCCGAGCGATACCTGGGCCGATTTCTACGCAGAGCAGCGTTTGTTGGTCCTGGCTCGCCTGGCACGAGACGGTAACGCCTTGCCATCACGGGCGATTGCCGATCTCGAGGATGTGGCCGGGCGCGTTGAGGATCTGGCGGGTCCTGTCGAGGTGCCTGCTCGGCTTCACGGAGACCTGTGGGCAGGCAACCGGTTGGTCGGTCGCGGGGGAGTGAGTTGGCTGATCGATCCGGCGACCTTTGGTGGGCACCGTGAGTTTGATCTGGCGATGATGAGACTCTTCGGCGGGTTTGGTCACGACTGCTTTGCGGCCTACGACGAGTTCTATCCGCTGGCCGAAGGTTGGGTCGAGCGGATTCCCCTGTTCCAACTGGCGCCGCTGGTCGTCCACTCGATCAAGTTCGGTGGAGGCTACGTCGCCGCCACCGAACAGGCCCTCGCCGGCCTGCGCTGATCGCGGACAGACTTCTGGCGCGCATGCTAGATTTCGAGCATGTCCCGACTCAGACATTATCGAGAGGCCGCCGGATTGACTCAGGCGGAACTGGCACGCCGCGCCGGCGTTAGCCGGCAGTTGGTCGGTGCTGCCGAGGCGGGCAGGAATCTGCCTCGCGTTGATGCCGGGGTCTCCCTGGCCCGGGTACTCGGGGTAGGGGTCGAAGAAGTCTTCGGCGCTCATTCCAGCCCGAGTGATGTTCTCACCGGAGATGTTCCTACGAATGGTGCCCTGCTCCGGGTAGGTCGCGTTGGCAGCCGGGTCGTGGCCACAGCACTACACGGTGGCAACGAAGGATGGGGGACTGCCGACGGTGTATTTGAGGACGGTGCCCTGACCACGTTTGGCGAGCACCGCGACGGGCTCGTCGTTGCCGGATGCGAGCCGGGTCTCGAAGTACTCGAGCGCGAACTGCGCCAATCAGGGGCCGCGGCGCTGTCGGTCACGGCGTCGAGTTCAGCAGCGATTGAAGCCATGCGGACCGGGCGGGCGCATGCGGCTGTAGTCCATGGACCTGCACTGCGACGGGCGGCCGAGTTCCCCAACGCAATCCGCATCAGGCTCGCCTCGTGGCAGGTAGGGCTGGCAGATGCTCCCGATGCGCCGGCAGGATGGTTCGAAGAAGCGTTGTCGGGGCGACGCCCGGTAGTCCAGCGAGAACACGGGGCCGGAGTGCAGCAGGCATTCGAGTCTGCGGTCGGCTCGAGGGGAGAGGTGCCGGGGCCGAGAGTTTCGAGTCATCTGGAAGCAGCAGCACGAGCCGTGTACGGCGGCATCCCGGCAGTGACTATCGAGCCGGCAGCGCTTGCCACGGGCGCCGAATTCCGCTCACTCGACTTTCACGAGACTCAGCTCTGGATTGCCCCCGAATGGGCAGAAGACCGCGTTGTGACCGAGGCGTTGGAAGTCATCGAGAGCCAGTCGTATCGGCTGCGGCTGCAGGCTGTTGGCGGCTACGACCTTTCCGGCTTCATGACGCAGGTGTCGTGATGCGCAAGGTCTTGATCGCGATTGTGGCGATGCTGCTGGTCTCCGCCTGCTCCTCCACAGCATCCAGCGAGGTGCTGGTCTCGGCAGCAGCCTCGCTCACCGATGCGTTTTCGGAGATCGAAACGGAGTTTGAACGGGCGAATCCATCGATCGATGTCGTGCTGAATTTCGGTGGCAGCTCAGCCTTGCGAGAGCAGATACTTGCCGGCGCCCCCGCCGATGTCTTCGCCTCGGCGAACCAGGCGAATATGCAGCGGATTGCCGGTGAGGGGTTTGTCACCGAAGCGCCGATTGACTTTGCCATCAATCGGCTCGAGATAGCGGTGCCCGCGGGAAATCCCGCTTCAGTAACATCCATCACCGACCTCGCCAAAGCCGACCTTCTCATCGGCCTGTGTGCTGCGACCGTCCCCTGCGGCGATTTTGCCAGGGATGCGTTGGCTGCGGCCTCAGTAGTTCCGGCCGTCGATACCGATGAGCCGGACGTGAGAGCGTTGCTCACCAAGATCGAAGCAGGTGAGCTCGACGCAGGGATCGTCTACGCAACAGATGTGGCCGCTCGGGCCGACACCATCGCGGGGATTGCCATTCCCGATGAGTTCAATGTCGTGGCGCGTTACCCGATAGCGGTGCTGACCGATGGCGAGAATGGAGGAGGCGCGGCAGCCTTTGTCGACTTCGTTCTCTCCCCCGCGGGTGGCGAGATTCTCATTGCTCACGGGTTCTCGCTGCCGTGAGTGATCGTCGCCCGCCCTGGTTGCTTCTCGTGCTCGCCGCATTGGGCATCGGCCTTTTCGTTGCCCCGTTGCTCGGGCTGCTGCTGCGCACCCCGTGGGCCAGTCTTGGCGACATCTTGCGGAGTGATGTCGTTGTCGACGCACTGCGGCTGTCGATTATCACCTCGCTCAGTGCGACCGTGATCTCTCTCGTGCTCGGGGTTCCGCTGGCCTGGGTTCTGGCCAGGGTCGAGTTCCCTGGCCGATCCATACTGCGCGGGTTCGTGCTGCTGCCTCTCGTGCTTCCACCCGTTGTCGGAGGCGCCGCGTTGTTGTTCACCTTCGGGCGGCGCGGTTTCGTCGGTGAGTCCCTCGATCGACTGACCGGCTTGGTGCTTCCATTCTCAACCTGGGGCGTTGTTCTGGCTGCGACGTTTGTGTCGATGCCGTTCCTGGTGATCACAGTCGAGGGGGCGTTTCGCAATCTCGATCGCCGGTATGAAGGTGCGGCCGCAACGCTGGGCGCAAACCGGTGGATGGTCTTGCGCCGGGTGATCCTGCCCCTGATTGCGCCGTCACTGGCATCAGGCCTGGTGCTCACCTGGGCGCGGGCCCTCGGCGAGTTCGGGGCGACGATCACATTCGCCGGGAATCTGCAGGGCAAGACGCAGACCTTGCCACTGGCAGTGTTCATCGCTCTCGAGAGCGATCGGGATGCTGCGGTCGCGTTGAGCCTCATCATGGTCTTGATCTCGCTTTCGGTTTTGATCGCGCTGCGCAATCGATGGTGGGGGGCGGCATGAATCGGGGCCTTGCGATGAGAATCAGGGTCGAGCGCAGCGCAGAGTTCCGGCTCGGGATCGAGCTGGAGATCGAACCGGGAAAGACCGTTGCTCTTCTCGGCCCGAACGGTGCGGGCAAGTCGACCATTGTTGCTGCTCTGGCCGGCCTCATCCCTCTCGATGCCGGCCGTGTCATCTTGAGCGGCAGGGTCTTGGCCGACACGGAATCTGGGATTGATGTGCCAGCCGAGGAAAGACACATTGGTGTTGTGTTCCAGGACTACGTGCTCTTCCCCCACATGTCGGTCGTGGACAATGTGGCCTTTGGCCTGAACGCGCGCGGCGTGGGTCGTGCGGAAGCCCGCCGGCGCGCCGGCTCAATCCTGGACGAGTTTGATCTGGGGGACCTCGCCAGACGCCGCCCGGGTGATCTGTCGGGCGGCCAGGCGCAGCGAGTCGCGTTGGCCCGGGCCCTTGTCACCGAGCCGGACCTGCTGCTCCTCGACGAACCGCTGGCGGCGCTCGACGTCACCACCAGGGCAAGGCTGCGGCATGTTCTCGCCGATCATCTCGAGCAGTTCGGCGGCCCCAGGCTCTTGATCACTCACGACCCAACCGAAGCGTTCCTCCTTGCAGATGAGGTTCGTGTGATCGAGGGGGGCGTGATCACCCAGGCCGGTACACCCGACGATATCCGGCTTCGCCCCCGCACTGCGTACGTCGCCGATCTTGCCGGGTCCAATCTGCTCTCCGGTTCTGCCGCGGCGGGCACCGTCATGGTTGGGTCCCACGCTCTTGCCGTGGCCGAAACGGCTGCCGTCGGTGAAGTCTTGGCGACAGTCCACCCCCGTGCGATATCACTTCACCGCCACCGGCCCGAAGGCAGCCCGAGAAACGCCTGGGCGACGAAGATTCGCCGGATCGAGCATTACGGCGATCGAGTTCGCGTTCAGGTCGGTGCGCCGTTGCCACTTACCGCAGAAGTGACCCCTCATGCCGTCGACGAGCTGCACCTCGTCGTCGACGAACCCGTCTGGGTTTCGATCAAAGCGACTGAGATAACGCTCGCACCGTCCTAGAAAAACCTAGGCGGAAAAGCTCAAGTTCGGCGCGGAAATTCCGAACTCGAATCTCATGAGATCGTATCGAGGATCGCTCAAGATCGAAGCAACAGCCGATGTCATCGATGCAGTGTTCGTAGTCAACGACGAACGGCTGGAAGTCAACTCCGGAGATGACCGGCTGGGCAGCTGGCCACTCACGGACCTCGAACTGGATGACACGGGCACGGAGATCTATCTCGTTCTCGACGGCGAGGATGTCGTCGTCAACGTGATCGAGCATGACTCGTTCATTGCTGCCATTTCCCCGCCCACGCGGCGCAAGGCTCGGCATGCTCGCAAGCGCAAGGAGCGGCAGCGGCGCGACATACTCGGAAACGTTCGCCGCCTCGTCAATCCAGACACGTGGCGAGAGTGGCTGTCGTCGCGAGTCGTCAAATGGGTGATTGCCTCCTCGGCCGTTATTGGCGTAGCCGGTCTGGCGCTCTTTGCTACTGAGAGTCTCGGAATGATTCTGATCCTGCTCGGAATGGCCGCACTTGTCGTCGCCGCACTTGCCGTCAGTGAGGATCTCAACGCCTACGGCTGGATCCCGGGGAATCTCTCGGAGACAACGGTGGTCATCGTCGGTGCCGCGCTGCTGGCGGTGGGCGGTTTGTTGGTGTTGATCGGTTAGCCGGACGCTTTCAGCAGCGTCAGCACCATCACAGACGGCTCGATGGCCTCGACCGCGTGGGTCATCCCTGCCGGAATCTGTACCCAGGACTTCGGGCCGATCTCGGCCGCGTCTTGACCAATGGTGACTTGGAGGCGGCCGGTCACGACGTGGATGGTCACCGGTACGCCTGCGGTGTGATCGGTCAGTTCCTGCCCACGATCAAAGGCGAATGCGACGAGCCGGATGTAGTCATCCTTGTAGAGGACTCTGCTGAGAGTGCCGTCCTTGGGGATCTGTACCTCGGCGAGGATGTCGGAGATGACGGTGCCTTCGCTCATGGGATCAGCAGGATCTTGCCGGCAGTCTGCCGACCCTCGAGAGCCCGATGGGCGGCAGCGGCGTCACTGAGCGGCATGGTCCGGTCAATCGTCAGCTCCAGCTCTCCGCTCTCGATGAGAGTGAACAACTCGTCCGCTCGTTCCTGGAGTTCGGAGCGGGTGGCGATGTACGAGCCCATGGTCGGTCGAGTCACATAGAGCGATCCCAGGCGGGCGAGCGCACCGAGATCGAACGGCGGGACGACACCGCTCGATTGCCCGTAAAGCGCCATGAGCCCGCGTGGCTTGAGCAACATCAGGCCGCGGTCGAATGTGGCTGCTCCGACCCCGTCATAGACAACATCCAGTGACCGGTCGCCTGCCATTTGCTCGACGGCTTCGACAAAGTCTTGCTCTTCATAGTTGATGACATGAGTGGCCCCGGCCGCGCTGGCTAATGCGGCCTTTTCCGGAGTTGAGACCGTGGTAAATACCTCGGCTCCGGCGCGACGCGCCAACTGGATGAGAAGGCGTCCCACGCCGCCGGCACCGGCGTGGATCAGGCACCGATGACCTGATTCGAGCCGGAACGTGTCCGTGGCCAGGTAATGGGCGGTCACGCCTTGCAGCATCATCGCGGCTGCGTTCATCAGAGAGAAGTCTTCCGGTACGAGCACGGCGCGATCCGCGGCAATGGTGACGGTCTCGGCGTAAGACCCGAGTTGATCCGTCCACGCCACCCGATCACCGGCGGCGAAGCCCGCAACGCCCGAGCCGACGGCATCCACGATGCCGCTTCCCTCGAGTCCGGGGGTGAACGGCATGCCGAGTGGATAGATCCCACGACGGTGGTAGGTGTCGATGAAATTGACGCCGGCCGCAACCACCGAGACGAGCAGCTGGCCTTCTCCCGGCTCCGGCAAGTCAACCTCATCCCAGATCAATTTGTCGGGGCCGCCGGTTTCGCGGACGCTTATCGCATGCATGAGCCGAGCATACCGATCGGCGGTAGGTGCCGTTGCGATAGTGTTCCCTACAGAAGTGCAACCTCGATGTTGTACCCGAACCTGATCTCGAAGCGGAGACGGCAATGGTTGTGAACCAGAATGCGCAGCAATGGGCGGCGCTGCGGGCCCATTACGAGCAGACGACTTTCGATCTGCGGGAGATGTTTGCGGCCAATGCTGATCGTGCAGAGCAATTCACCTTCGGTGTCGGCGATCTGACTGTTGACCTCTCCAAGCATCTGATTGACACCACAGCCCTCGATTTGCTTGTCGGTCTGGCGGAGGCTTCTGACCTCCCCGCTCACATCGAAGCGATGTTCTCCGGTGAGCGGATCAACGTGACCGAGGACCGACCGGTTCTCCACACCGCACTGCGCGCCGCATCGGGTGACGAATTCAGTGTGGACGGAGAGGACGTGGTGAAGCCTGTTCATGCAGTTCTCGATGCGATGAGTGCCTTTGCCGAGCGAGTTCGCTCCGGGGAGTGGCGCGGCCATTCCGGAATGCCCATCAAAACAGTTGTAAACATCGGTATTGGGGGATCGGACCTGGGACCGGTGATGGCGTACCAGGCGTTGCGGCACTACCGGCATCCCGAAATCAGCGTCCGCTTTGTCTCCAACATCGATCCTGCGCATCTGGTCGCAACCCTGAGCGATCTCGATCCCGCGGAGACGCTGTTCATCATCGCCTCGAAGACCTTCACGACCCTGGAGACGCTGACCAACGCCAAGGCCGCAAGAGCCTGGTCCGTCGATCGGTTCGGTGGCGATACCAAAGCGATCGCCAAGCACTTTGTCGCCGTTTCGACCAACGCCGACGAGGTTGCCGCCTTTGGCATCGATACCGCGAACATGTTTGGCTTTTGGGATTGGGTCGGAGGCCGCTACTCCGTCGACTCGGCAATCGGGCTTCCATTGATGATCGCCGTCGGCTCACGGGCGTTTCGAGAGATGCTGGCCGGCTTCCGCACTATGGACCGGCACTTCCGAACCACACCGTTCCACAGCAATCTGCCCGTCTTGCTGGGCCTGGTCGGTGTCTGGTATCGGAACGTGTTGCAGCTTCCAACCTATGCGGTCCTTCCTTACGCCCAGGACCTAGATCGCTTCGCTGCATACCTCCAACAGCTGGACATGGAATCGAACGGCAAGGGAGTGCGGCTCGACGGTACGCCGGTCGATACTGATACCGGCCCCATCCTGTGGGGCGAGCCGGGGACCAACGGGCAGCACGCCTTCTATCAACTCCTGCATCAGGGCACCACAATCGTGCCCGCCGACCTCATCGGTTTCTATGCCGCCACGGACGATATAGACGGGCAACACGACCTGCTGATGGCCAACCTGTTTGCCCAGGCCGAAGCCCTGGCCTTCGGCAAGACCGCTGCCGAGGTGGCGAAAGCCGGCGTAGCAAAGGACCTGGTTCCACACCGCACCTTCCCGGGAAACCGTCCAACGTCGTTGATCCTGGCGCCAAAGCTGACCCCCGCGGTCCTCGGGCAGCTTGTCGCTCTCTATGAGCACAAGGTGTTCACCCAGGGCGTGATCTGGGGTATCAACTCATTTGACCAGTGGGGTGTCGAATTGGGCAAGGTGCTGGCAAATCAGATCATCTCCGAGTTCGCCGATCCCGAGGCCGCGCTTCAGCACGATTCTTCCACCAACGCCCAGATCGAACGTTATCGGCGTCGCCGCGGTTGAGATCGACGGGAAGAGTTCACTTTCACGTCACATGAGGGTGTGATTGGGTTCACTTCGCCTTCCTAGCTTTCGTGGCAAGTGGGCTAGCCAAAGGTCCGGCTCAGAAAACGGCCCACACCGGAGCACTGAGGAAGGTATCAATGAGATCCTTTAACTGGAGAGCCCTTGTCGCCATGGTTGCCGCACTGGCGTTGCTGGTAGCCGCTTGCGGTGGTGACGACGATGATGACGCCGGTGCGCCGACTACGGCCGCTCCCGCGGAGACGACAGCAGCGCCTGGAACAGAGACAACCACAGCGATGGGTGAGATGTCGCAGTGGGGCCTCCCCGTCATCGACCCGCTCGATGTTGACGCCGGCGATATCGGCGTTGCCGGTTCCTCGACCGTCTTCCCGCTTTCGACCGCTGTGCTCTCACAGTGGATCGATGAGGGCGGCCCTGAGTACTCGATCGACTCCATCGGCTCAGGTGGTGGCTTCGAGCGCTTCTGCGTCGAAGGTGCATCTGACATCTCGAACGCCAGTCGTGCCATCAAGGACTCCGAGGTCGAGTCGTGCGAGGGCATCGGCCGGACGCCGATCGAGATCCGGGTCGGCTCGGACGCCTTGTCGCTCGTCGTCAGCACCGGCAACTACTTCGCCACCGAGTTGACGCTCGAAGAGATCGCAACGGCGTTCTCCGCACCGGCCGGCGCTACCTGGGATTCGGTCAATCCAGACTTCCCGGCGCACCCGATCCAAACCTTCTCGCCTGGTGCCGACTCCGGCACGTTCGACTACTTCAACGAGGTTGTCTTCGACGAGGCTGACCCTTCACCAATCCTTTCCTCGGGTGTCGCCGAAATCGTCGGTGAGGACGACAACATCACCGTTCGTGGTGTTGCCGAGGATGGCTGTACCGAGAGCGACCTCAGCTCGACCTGCGCCATCGGCTACTTCGGTTTCGCCTTTTTCCAGGCCAACTCGGACGTGCTCGCTGCCGTCTCGGTTGACGCCGGCGAGGGCCCGGTTGCCCCGAACGCAGACTCGGTCAACCAAGGCACCTATCCGATTGCCCGGCCCCTCTTCATGTACACGGCGCCCTCGGTACTCGAAGCGAAGCCGCAGGTCGCCGAATTCATCGCCTACTACCTGAACAACGTCAATGATCTCATCGGTGAGGTTGGCTACTTCCCGGCGCCGGATGCGGCGCTCCAGAGTGCTGCCGACACTATCAAGGCGGCGGCGGGCTGGTAGGAACAGACCTCGAGAGAACCTGATCCATACATGATGCAGCGGCGGGTCCAGAAGGTCCCTGTGGCCGGGCGGGCCCGCCTCCTGCAACAATCGGTCAGCACTCTCGAGAAGAGGATGACGGGAAACAATGATCACTGAAAGTGGTGTTCAGGACACGAGCATGGAGGAGCAGCTCGAGCGGCGCAGGCGACCGCTCGAGCGGCTCATCGTAGGTGCCCTTTTCATATCGGGCGCCATATCGATAGCGGTGACAATCGGGATCCTTTGGGAACTCGGCACAGAGTCGCTCTTGTTCTTCCTCGACGATGAAGTGTCGATAGTCGACTTCTTCACTTCGACCGTCTGGCAACCTCAGGCCGGTGAGTTTGGTATCTGGCCGCTCATCCTCGGAACCTTGCTCGTCACCGTTATCGCTTTGCTGGTCGCGATTCCGATCGGTCTGTCTGCGGCCATCTACCTCTCCGAGTATGCGAGCCCTCGAGTTCGTGGCTTCTTCAAGCCGGTCCTCGAGATCCTCGTCGGGATCCCGACTGTCGTATTCGGGTTCTTCGCTATCACCTTCATGACCCCGCTGCTTCGCTCCATATTCGGTGAGAGCGTCGTTGGTTTCTTCAATGTGTTGTCCGCCGGCATCGTCGTTGGGCTGCTGATCGTCCCCCTGATCAGCTCGCTCGCCGAGGATGCCATGGCCGCCGTGCCCAATTCGCTGCGACAAGCCGCGTACGGTCTGGGTGCCTCGCGGCTCGAGGTATCGCTCCGGGTCGTCGTTCCCGCCGCGCTTTCGGGGATCGCAGCCGGCATCGTCGTCGCCATGTCCCGGGCGGTAGGCGAGACCATGGTGGTCACGCTCGCTTCCGGTGCCTCACCCCGGAACTTCGCCTTCGGCGCCGACCCTCTGTTCGGCACCATCTTGAACCCATTCGAAGGGGCGCAGACGATGACGGGCTACATCGCCGTCACTGCCAGCGGCGACCTCAGCTATGACACCATTGACTACAACTCGATATTTGCGATTGGTCTGACTCTGTTCCTCATGACCCTTGGCCTCAACTCGATGAGCAGGCGAATCGTCAAGCGCTTCCGGCAGGAGTACGAATGAGCGTCCCCGCCCCCGAGGTCCGGCCCCAGGACTTGTTCCCTGCTGAGGACGAGTACCAGGTCCTGCTGGGGAAGCGCACCAGGCGGGGCCGTACCGTCCATCTGACATTCTTGATGATGCTGACGATTGCCGTCGTGGGTCTTGTCATCCTCTTGTATACGATCATCGACGACTCATTCGGCCTTGTTGCAGTGGTGAACCTCAACGAGCCCGAGGACGTGGTAGCCGCCTATGGATACGACCCCGAGGTCACCGTGCTCGGCGACCTGAACAAAGAGCAGCTGGTAGAGGTGCTTGCGGGCACGGTCTCCAGCGGCGTGGGAAGGCGGCTGGAGCGAGATCAGAGATTCTTCGAGGACCGTCTCGTCTTCGAGTCGGAAGCGAAGTGGGCAGAGGTTTGTGCCGCCGATGATGCACCGACCGGTTGTGGCGGTGGGGTCAGGAGCAAGGCCGATGTGTTGGGGCTTGTCGAAGAACGTGTGATTCAGCCGGACATCGTCTCGGTTGCGGGGCTCACCAGCTCGATTCTCGATCCCGATGGCTTCAAGGAATCGGTCGAGACTGCGTTTGTCGACAACCCGAGCCGATTCGGTGACTACACCTATGACCAGGTGCGCTACCAATGGCGCGCCTGGTTCAGCTGGAAGTTCGTCACCAGTCCCGCCAGTGATCGACCGGAGATCGCAGGGGTTCGAACGGCCGTTCTGGGGTCGATCTGGCTGGTCGTCATCACCGTCGCCTTTGCGGTACCCGTCGGCGTTGGAGCGGCCATCTACCTCGAGGAATTTGCCAGGCCAACCCGCATCAACGACTTCATCCAAACCAACATCAACAACCTGGCAGGCGTTCCTTCGATCATCTACGGCATGCTCGGCCTAGCCATTCTGGTGCGAGTGCTCGAGCCCTTTACGTCGGGATCGCTATTTGGCGAGGGCGCTCCCAACGGTCGCACCATCATGTCGGCTGGACTGACCCTGGGCCTGCTGACGCTACCGGTCGTCATCATCAGCTCGCAGGAAGCGATTAGGGCAGTGCCGAATTCGCTCCGGCAGGCCGGGATGGGACTGGGCGCAACCAAGTGGCAGACAGTCCGCAGCCAGGTCTTGCCCGTCGCCATCCCCGGCATCATGACCGGGACGATCCTGGCCGTTGCCCGGGCGATCGGAGAGACTGCGCCACTGATTCTCGTCGGAGCTGCGAGCTTCATCACGGTGAGCCCTTCGGGACCTTTCTCCCAATTCACCGCGCTCCCCATCCAGATCTTCCAGTGGACCTCATTCCCGCAAGAAGAATGGCGGCATCTGGCGGCGGCCGCGAGCCTCGTCCTGCTGGTACTGCTACTGACCCTCAACGCGGCAGCCGTGATCATGCGTAACCGCTACTCCAGGAGACTGACCTGATGAAAGACACTCCAGAAAGCACCGTTGTGGAGAGCGCCCCCTCGACCTCGGCGCCCAAGCCGCCCGCACCAGCGACCGCAACCGATGGCGCGGCCCCGGCCGCCGCAGGCCAGGGAGTTCTCGAAACTCGGAACATGGACGTCTTTTACGGGGACTTCAAGGCGGTTGCCGACGTGTCCATGACCTTTGCGTTCAATGAGATCAGTGCGCTGATTGGCCCGTCGGGCTGTGGCAAGTCAACGGTGCTCCGCGCATTGAATCGGATGAACGACCTCATCCCGTCGGCGCGAGTCGAGGGCGAGGTCCTCTATCACGGTGCCAACATCTATGCGAGCAACGTCGATCCGGTCGAGATCCGGCGTCGAATCGGTATGGTCTTTCAGAAGCCAAACCCCTTTCCGAAATCCATCTTCGACAACATCGCCTGGGGCGCCAAGATCAACGGGTTCAAGGGCTCCAAGTCCGATATGAGGGATCTGGTCCAGGCATCGCTCGAGCAGGCCGCGCTGTGGGACGAAGTGAAGGACAAGGTCAACGAAAGCGGCCTGTCTCTGTCCGGTGGCCAGCAGCAGCGGCTTTGTATCGCAAGGGCAATCGCTACCCAGCCGGATGTCATCTTGATGGATGAGCCATGTTCGGCGCTCGACCCCATTGCGACGCTGCGGATCGAGGAGCTGATGCTGGAACTCAAGGAGAACTACTCCATCATCATCGTCACCCACAACATGCAGCAGGCTGCCCGCGTCTCGGACAAGACGGCCTTCTTCAACGTGGAGTTGAACACAAAGGGGCAGCGCACCGGCTATCTGGTCGAGTTCAGCCCGACGGACGAGCTATTCACTTCCCCACGGAAGAAGGCGACCGAGGACTACATCACCGGCCGCTTCGGTTGATCGAGGGTATCGATGACTGCCGACCGCAAACCTGTTCCGCCGGCTCCGTCCGCTGCGCAGCATCGGCCTGGGTCACGCGACCGCATCCAACCCGAGTGATGCCATGAGCCCGATAACTCGTTCTCGAATGTCGTCGCGGACCGCGCGGACGACATCGAGGGATTGACCGGCGGGGTCGGTCAGTTCCCAGTCCTCGTATCGCTTCCCGGGTAGAACCGGGCAGGCATCACCACACCCCATGCTGACGACGACATCGGCAGCTTGGACCATCTCGTTTGTCCATGGCTGTGGCTGGTAGGACGAGATATCGATGCCGACCTCAGCCATCGCGGCGATCGCGGCCGGGTTGGTGCCGTCACCTGGGTTCGATCCTCCGGAGTAGACGTCGACTCGATCTGCGCCGAGGTGACGCAGCCACCCTGCTCCCATCTGGGAGCGACCGGCGTTATGGACGCACAGGAAGAGAACGGATGGTTTGGCCATTGGCAGCTCCGGTGAGTGTGGTGATTCGTTTTCTGAGACGGTCGAGTGCCTTGTCGAACGGTTGGCTGGTCGGGTCGATGACGGGGTCCGGTGTTGACCAATGCCAGTGGGCCAACGAATTCGCGATCTGCTCGTGAGCCTGGTCGCAGACGGTGATGACGAGAGCAGGACCGACGTCGACCTCATCGAGCTTGCGTGGGGTCGCAGCGGAGAGATCGAGGCCGGCCCGCTGCGCCGCTTTGATGGTTCGGGGATGGATGCGGTCGGCAGGTTTGGTTCCTGCACTTGTCGCCGGGGAGCCGACCAGCGACTTCCACAGCGCGGCGGCCAGCTGCGAACGTGCCGAGTTGTGGGTGCAGACGAACAGGACCGGGCGCATCGGCACCACGGCGCCGATGCCGAGGGTGCCCAGTATCTCGCGGTTGATATGGAGATAGCGCCGTCTTCGATCGCCTGCCGAGATGGATCTGGTGATCAGTTCGGCGTCCTCGAGTACAGAAAGATGATGCGCAAGCAGGTTGGACGGAAGGTCGTATCGCTCCGATAGATCCCCGGGAGATAGGTCGGAGACCAGCAGATCCTCGGCGATGGCAAGCCGGGTCGGGTCGCCAAGCGCTGCAAAGAGCTGTGCTCGCTGTTCCGTTCTCATGCCTCCACATTATCACTCAAAGAATATTGAGATACCACAGGTCTCGGCTAGTCCGGAACGTGCATCGCCCTCGGATCGGCAATAGCATGCGCCCATATGCCAGACACCCCAGTTGGGCGTGAGCGCGCCCCGAGATCACTGCCGAGCGTTCGCTCGATCGCGCTACCTATCGAGCACGGTGGATGGGGTTTTACCCTCGAACCCGTTCTCCTCGGGCTGCTTGTTGCCTATTCCGCCGCCGCCTGGGAGCTGTCGGTGGCGGCGCTTGCCGTCTTCCTGGCTCGGCGACCTTTCAAGCTCCTCTCGACCGATCTGATCCGCCGTCGCTGGTTGCCGAGGACCACGATGGCCGCATCCTTTGCGGGTCTGTACGGGGCGTTGGCGCTCGTCGGCTTGATCGGCGCTCTGGTCACAGCAGAGACACGGTTTCTCCTGGCCTACTTAGTCGCCGTTCCATTTGCGATTGTGGCCTTGGGCGCGGACGCAAGGAGCAAGAGTCGAACTCTGGTCGCCGAGCTGACCGGGTCAATTGCCATGGGTAGCACCGCGACCGCGATCGCCCTAGCCGACGGGTGGACGGCCGGCGAGGCCTTCGGGCTGTGGTTCGTGCTGATGGCCCGTGGCGTCACGACGATCAGTTTGGTTCGGGGGCAGATCCGTCGAGTTCATGGGAAGCCGGTTGGCGCAACCGGGATCTATACGGTTCAGCTGGCCGGCATCGGGATCATGGCGATTCTTGCCGCCCTCGAGGTAGTTCCCCGGCTCTCCGTCTTGGCGGTGGCGGGGATCGGCGGCCTTGCCTACGTCTCATTGCAGCGCCCGCCGGTGCCGGCTCGCGTGGTGGGTTGGACCCAGATCGTCACCGGGCTCATCGTGGTGCTGCTGACCGCGATGGGCGCTTGGTTCAATTGGTGATCATCCAAACCAGTGGATGCGACACCAGGTGCGTCGCTCGCACTCGGGGCACTGCATCCACCGGCTGAAACGCTTGCCGGGGATCCACAACGAGATGAACGCGATACGCACCCCGAGTTCGATGTTGGTCATGCGGCTGTGGTTCAGGCACCTGGAGCATTCGACAACCACGGTTCCCGGGCGGCGGGGTCCTGCCGAGTAGAGCGCATGTTTGCCGGCAGCCCGGTTGCCACCCCCGGGGAGAAGGTCGTCGGCAGGTGGCATCGGGGGAGGAGAGAAAAGGGCGCTCTTCCCCAACGGATCGCGCTCAGTCATAGTGCTCCTTCGATCGACTTGGCCAGTTCCCGGTAGGCCACTGCCGGCTTTGACGAGCGGGCATGTCTGAGGACGGATCGGCCCCGGCCGGGAGCCTCGGCGACCCGCACCGACTTGGGGATAGCGGGGGCGAAGACCGGAAGCCCGTGCTTCTCCTCGACAAGCTCGAGTACCTCGTGCGCCAGCCGGGTTCGTCCGTCGAACATGGTGGCGATACCTCCGAGTACTGCCAGGTCATCGTTGGTGAACGACCGGACGTCTGTGACTGTCTCGAGCAGCTGGCCTACACCGCGATGGCTCAACGTGTCGCACTGGAACGGGATCGCAACCCAGTCGGCCGCGGTGAGACCGTTGATGGTGAGTATCCCCAGCGAAGGGCCGCAGTCGATTAGAACGTAGTTGTAGTTGTCGGCGATTGGCTGCAATGCTTTGGCGAGAACGAATTCACGACCGGTCTTGGTCATCAGATGGATTTCTGCACCGGCCAGATCGATAGACGAGGGAAGAAGATCCGGTCCGTTCTCGTCTGTCATCAGGATGGATGCAGCCTTCGTCCTTCCGGCAAAAACATCGTGGAGGGTCCCGTTGAGAGTCTCTGCGTCGACCCCCATGGCATATGTCAGACATGCCTGGGGATCAAGGTCAACTAGCAGCACCGAGCGGCCCATCTCGGTGAAGGCGTCGCCCAGCGAGTGCACTGTCGTGGTCTTAGCCACTCCGCCCTTTTGATTGGCAAACGCAATCACCGACGCCATGTGGCGGATTCTAGCTGGGCGGGTCAGTCCCAGTCCGTGTGGAAGAACTCGCCGCGGGGACGGTCGGTGCGTTCGTAGGTATGTGCCCCGAAGTAGTCGCGCTGCGCCTGGATCAGGTTGGCGGGCACTCGTTCGGATCGATACCCGTCGAAGAACGCCAGTGCGGAGCTATAGGCGGGAACAGGAATACCGGCGGAGGTTGCCCTGGCCACGGTCCTGCGCCACCCTTCCTGTGCCTGGTGAATGGCTGCAGTGAAGAAGTCACTGAACAGGACATTGGTCAGACTGCGATCAGCGACAAATACATCCATCAGCTCGCCGAGGAACCGGGACCGGATGATGCACCCGCCGCGCCACATCGAGGCGATCGAAGCGAAATCGATGTCCCAGTGGTGTTCGGCGGCGGCGGCCCTCAGCAGCATGAAACCCTGTGCATAGGAAACGATCTTTGACGCATAGACGGCATCGTGGAGATCAGCCAGCAACGACGTAGGGTCGCCTGCGATGGCGGGGTCGGGGCCGTGCAGTTTTGTCGACATTGTGATGCGCTCGTCGAGAAGGGATGAGACGATCCGGCCGTAGACGGCTTCCGCAGCGAGAGTCACCGGCTGGCCCAGCTCCATCGAAGAGATAACGGCCCACTTGCCCGTTCCTTTTTGGCCGGCACGGTCGAGAATCCGCTCCAAGAGTGGCTCCCCGTCGTCGTCAACGGTCCTCATGATCGCGGCAGTGATCTCAACCAGATAGGAGTCGAGCGGGCCATCGTTCCACCCCTCGAATACCTGCGCCATATCCGCATGGCTCAGCCCGAGCCCGCGGTGCATGATGTCGTAGGCTTCGGCGAGTACCTGCATGTCGCCGTACTCAATGCCATTGTGGATCGTCTTGACGTAGTGGCCGGCGCCGTCGGAGCCGATCCAATCGCAGCAGGGAACGCCGTCGACCTTGGCGGAGATCGCCTGCAGCATCGGCCCGACGTGAGGCCATGCGGCCGCGGTGCCGGCCGGCATGATCGACGGTCCGTATCGTGCGCCTTCTTCACCGCCCGAGATCCCAGCGCCGACGTAGGCGATCCCGGCCGCTTCGAGGCGCGCCGTTCTGGCGATGGTGTCGGTGAACAGCGAGTTGCCACCGTCCAGCACGATGTCGCCCTCCTCGAGCAACGGGAGCAACGAATCGATGATGGCGTCGATCGCAGGGCCCGCCTTGACCATCAGCAAAATCTTGCGGGGACGTTGCAGAGCACCAACCAGTTCTTCGAGCGAATACGTCGCGATGACGCTGGTACCGGCCGCGTCGCCGCTGAGAAATTCGTCGACCCTGGCCGTCGTTCTATTGAAGACGGCAACGGCATACCCGTGGTCGTCCAGGTTCAGCACGAGATTGCGACCCATGACGGCCAGGCCGACCACTCCGATGTCTGCTTGTGCGGCTGCGTCGTTCATTGGCCTGCATAATTGCAGATCACATGGGCTGTCTGGACGCGGTGGGTCGTTCGCCTCATTTCGAGATTTGCCATGGATCCGGTCGGCTTTGGTAGTACCTTGCTGGTGAGGGACTAGCCCTCTTGTTGCGTGGTTGGTGGTGCAGGTGTGACTTTGGGAAGCAATCGAAAGTCGGCATTCAATACAGCGGCTAAGGCCGCGCGCCGTATGCAACGAGGTCGTGTCGCGCGCCGCGCCGCGCTCTGGATCTGGATGCTTGCGATCGTGGGATTCGTCGCCGCAGCCCTCGTTGGATGGTGGCAGTGGGGCACCCCGTCAGTAATCGAAAGCCCGCTGGCCTGGTGGGGCCTGCTGGCAGCGTTCTATGTTTCGGAGTGGCTTGTTGTGTCGATGCGATACGGCGGCCGCGCTCACGCCTTCACCATGGGCGGCATACCTCTCGTCGTCGGGCTGTTGGCAGTCGCCCCGGTAGAGTTGCTCGCCGTCGTCGCGATGTCGACCGTGGTATTCGTCGGTACCCGGCGTCGTGAGCCGCTCGTAATGCTGATTCTCCTGGTGGGCCGGAGACTGATCGAGGCGTCGGCTGCGATCACCATCTTCAAGCTTGCGGCTTCCTCATCTGACCCCTTCGGGCCGACCGGATGGATTGTGGCCATGGCCGCCGCAGTCGGTGCCTACATGCTGGGGCATGTGTTGTTCTCGATGGCCAGTTCCGTCCAAGGCCTGACCTCGTCATTCGGTGAGAGCGTCGAGGCCTACGGCTTTGGTGCATTCGTGACTCTGGTGAATGCGGTGCTCGGCACTCTCGTCGCCGAGGCGCTGTTCTCGGAGCCCCGCGCCGCCGGCTTTGCCGCGATTCCGGCACTTGCCCTCTACGGCGGGTATCGGGCTTACGCAAGATCGCGAAATGAGCGCGTCCGGCTGCGTTCGCTCTACGACGCGACCCGAGATCTCCACGCTGCTCCACAACTCGAGCACTCCCTCATTTCGGCGGCCGGTCACGCCCGCGAGATGTTCGATTCCGAGTTTTGCGAGATCGTTCTCGAACTCGGTGGCGAGCGCAACGGATTCCGGACGATGGTCGGTCCTGGTGAGCACAGCGTGGCGATGGACCCTGTTGATCTGGAGCGTTGGCGCCTCGTCTGGGAGCGTGCTGCTGCGGATGCCGCACCGTTCGTTATCGACCGGTCGGGTTCTCTCGCTTCGTCTGCCGGCGACCGGCGCCTCCCGATCGTCGCCGCAATGGTTGCGCCTGTCCGTGTTGGGGAGTCGCACATCGGCATCGTTGTTGTCGCTAACCCCGTCGATGATGCGGCCCTCTTCTCACGGTCGGATCTTCGACTGCTGGCTGCGCTATCCGAGCAGGTGGCGGTCGCCGTCGACAATGGTCAACTGGAAGACTCCATGGCCGAGCTGACCGAGCTGAAGGCCGAGCTGCAGCACCAGGCTCTTCACGACGGTTTGACCGGGCTGGCGAATCGCTCACTGTTTGGCGAGAGCGTGTTTCACGCATTGCAGATGACCCGCCGCACCGGCTCAGATGTTGCGGTTCTCTTCATGGATCTCGATGACTTCAAGGAGATAAACGACAGCCTCGGGCACGCCGCGGGCGATGAGCTGCTGATGGCGGCGAGCAATCTCCTCAGATCTGCGTGTGAACCAGAGGACACGATTGCCCGGCTCGGTGGCGATGAGTTCGGGGTACTTCTCGAAGATGTCTCTGGTGTGCACGACGCCACTGAGGCAGCCCAGAAGATACTCAATGCCTTCAACGCCCCGATGCGAATCTCGGGGCGCGCCGTGCAGGCCGACGTGAGTATCGGCATAGCGTTCGGTCGCTACGGCGACACGTCCAATCAGGTACTACGCAATGCCGACGCCGCGATGTACGCAGCCAAGGGAGGCGGCAAGGGGACCTTCCGGGTGTTCGAGTCGAGCATGCACGCCGAAGTTGTCGCACAGCTCAAGTTGCGAGAGGACCTCGAGGCAGCCATCGCCCGTCAGGAGCTCCGGCTGCTGTACCAGCCGATTGTCAACCTTGCCGATGGTTCACTGTGCGGCTTTGAAGCACTTGTTCGCTGGCAGCACTCCCTGAAGGGCTGGCAGAACCCCGCCTCGTTCATCCCGTTCGCAGAAGAGACGGGCCTGATTCACGACATTGGCCGCTGGGTGTTGTGGGAGGCGGCTCGGCGGTGCAAGGAGTGGGTCGAGGTGCTGTCACCGGAGCCGGGAACATTCAAGGTGACGGTGAATCTGTCGGCACGCCAGCTCGATGACGAATCCATCGTCGCTGAGGTCGGGAGGGTTCTCTCCGAGATGGAATTCGATCCATCATTCCTGGTGTTGGAAATCACGGAAACGGCAATGATGAACGCCGCCCCCGAACGGTTGGACGAACTCCATGCGCTCGGGGTACCGCTGGCGATCGATGACTTCGGCACCGGCTACTCGTCGCTTGCTTCACTGCACAAGCTTGCTCTCGACGTGCTGAAGATCGACCAGGTGTTTGTGCAGGGGATCACGGACAAAGAGGACGATGCTTCTCCGTTTGTGGGGACGATGGTCGGCCTCGGCCAGGCTCTTGGATTGCAGACCATCGTCGAGGGGATCGAGACCAAGGAGCAGCTCGAGAAGTTGCGCGAACTCGGTTGTGACACAGGGCAAGGATTCTATTTCGCCAAGCCGCTGCCGCTGGAGCAGGCTCGCCAACTGGTCCAACGCCGGGCGGCCGGGCAGATGATCTTCGATCTCGAGGCAATGGCCGCCGGCTACCGCGACCGGCGGCTCCGCTCGGTGCCATAGGACGGTTGCCTACCCAGTCGCTATCGCGGCCAGCACCGTGCGCACGGTTGCCGTCACGATCGCTGCGGATTCAGCCGGTCTTGCTGCGACGAGCTCGCCGGTGGCCTCGATTGTCCTTTGGATGAGCAGCGGATCACGGTCGAGGTCGAGATCGGAGCGGAAGTCGCCCTTCTCCTTGCCGGTTCGGAGCACGTCTGCCACGAGAGCGCGCACTGCCGCATCGTGATCGGCTATCAGTCCTTCTATCGCGCTGGAAAACCCGCCCCGGATCGCAGGATGGCCATGCTCGGCCAACACGGCGGCATGGCGTACGAGGTGCTCGATGCGCCCTGCCGGTGAATCGATCGTTTCCAGCACAGCAGTGAGGTGCTCGAAGCTCGCCCGCTGATGAGCCACCGTGGCGGCGTAGACAGCCGATTCAACATCGGGGTAGTGGTTGTACAGAGTCTGTCGGGCGACCTGTGCCTTCGCCGCTATGGCGGACATCGTGATGCCGGCGAAGCCGTGGTCGGCGAGTAGCTCGAGCGTGGCGAGGGCGATGCGATCTTGGGTTGGGCTGCTCATGGCTTGGAATAGAGGCGGGAAGCCAAGGGCACGAAGATGACTACGAGGGCAACGATCCAGCCCAACGTGTAGAGAATCTCGGCGGTCGCCTCGCCGCCCTCGGTGAGAACGCGGATCGCATCGGTCGTCACCGAAACAGGCTGATGTTTGGCGAAGCCTTGCAGCCAGCCCGGCATCGATGCGGTCGGAGCAAAGGCGCTGCTCGCCATCATTAGAGGAAACAGCCAGAACATCGAAAGCATGCCGACCATCTCCGGGCTGCGCACCTTGGCGGCGATGGCGGCACCAAGCCAGGAGAACCCGTAGCCGATGCCGACGGCGAGAAGGACCGAGGCGATTGCGGCCCACCAGGAGGCGAATCGGAAACCCATCAGCATGCCGATCACGGCAACGAGGATGAGGCCGGCGAGATTGCGCACTCCGTCGGCGAGCGTGCGACCCGAGATGATTGCACCCTGACTCATCGGCAGTGACCGGAATCGGTTGGTGACACCCTGTGAGATGTCGGCAGCCAGGCCCGTTCCCGTTTGGAGTGCTCCCTGCAGGGCCGTGATTACGAGAATCCCCGGAACCAGGAACTGGATGTAGTCGACACCCGCACCCGCACCGATGGCCCCGCCGAAGACGTAGTTGAAAAGAAGCAGAAAGAAGACTCCCATCACCACTGCAAATGACAACATCTCTGGCTGGCGAGCGGTGCGGATCATGTCGCGCCAGGCGACGGTCCAGGTGTCTTGGGCGGCTCCCCGAACCCGAGCGGACAGGTGAGGATGAGCCGTAACGGTTCCGGTCATCATTTGCGGGCTCCTTCCGCGGAATCCTGAGTCAAGGTCAGGAAGACATCATCGAGCGTTGGCCTCCTGAGTTGGAAGTCGGCAAGATCGATTCCGGCGTCATCGAGGCAGCGGAGGATGGACAGTGATGATCCCGCAGATCCGTCCACTGCGATCTGGATGAGGTGCGAGTCGGGGTTCTTGCCTGAGAGTGATTGGTCTCCCAGCAACGCGACTCCGCCGGCATACGCCGTGTCGTCGGCAAAGTGGATCTCGAGCACGTCGCGCTCGAGGCTGCTTTTCAGCTGGTCCGGTGTTCCACGAGCCACCTCGCGACCGCGATCGATGATCACGATCTCATCCGCAAGCCGGTCGGCCTCTTCGAGATACTGTGTGGTCAGAACGATGGCAGCACCGGAGCGGGCGAGGTCGGTGATCGCATCCCAGATCTGAGCCCTGCTGCGCGGATCGAGACCCGTCGTCGGTTCGTCCAGGAATACCGCGGGTGGGGCTGCGATGAGAGCGGCGACGACATCGAGACGACGTCGTTGCCCACCGCTGTAGGTCTCGGCGGGCCGGTCGGCATAGTCCTCCATGCCGAACTCTGCGACCAGGTCTTCGATGCGTTTGGCCAGAGCTTCCCTGGGTATTTTGTAGAAGCGGCCGAAGAGTCGGAGGTTTTCGCGGGCCGTCAGCTTCTCATCAACCGCCGCCGATTGCCCCGCCAGCCCGATCATCTGGCGGACTGCATGGGGCTGGGTGCTCGGGTCGAATCCTGCGATCGAGGCGCGGCCCGACTCGATGGGGGTGAGCGTCGTGAGCATGTTGATCGTGGTGGTCTTGCCTGCTCCGTTTGGTCCCAGCAGGGCAACGATCTGTCCTGCTTGCACAGAGAGGGCCAGGTTGTCGACGGCTCTGGTTGCTCCGTAGCTCTTACAGAGGCCTGTGGCGTGAATCACCGGGTCGGCCATCGTATCTCCTTGTTGGACAGTATGTCCAACGAGTATAGACGCAATGTCCAGAGGGTGGGATTCAGTCGGGAAGTACCGCAGCGATTTGCTCGAGGGCCCAGTCCACCTGCTCCTTGGTGATAACCAGCGGCGGTGCGATCCGGAGCGTGTTTTCGTGGGTGTCTTTGGCCAGCACACCACGCTGCTGCAGCGCCTCGATGATGGGTCGGGCTCCGCCGGCTTCATCGTGGAGCTCGATCGCCAGCATGAGACCGCGGCCCCGGACCTCTTTGACTGCATCTGTCTTGATTCCCGGGAGTTCTTGGAGGAAGTACGTCCCGAGCTCTGCCGAGTTTTCGATCATCCCTTCTTCAGTGAGCACCGCAAGGGCAGTGCGCGCCACGGCGGCCGCCAGCGGATTACCTCCGAAGGTGCTTCCGTGCTCGCCGGGTCGGAGCACGCCGAGGACCTCGACGTTGGAGAGCACGGCGGAAACCGGATAGAAGCCGCCCGATAGCGCCTTGCCTATGAGCGTGACGTCGGCCTCGATGCCCTCGTGCTCCTCAGCCAGCAGTTTGCCGGTTCGGCCGAGACCGGTCTGTATCTCGTCGAGAATCAACGTGATATCGAGCTCGCTGCACAGCGAACGGACCTGGGCGAAGTATCCGGGCGGCGGAATGAGCACGCCTGCCTCGCCCTGGATGGGCTCGACGAGGAATGCAACAGTATTTGGCCCAACTGCACGCTCGAGGGCCGCAAAGTCACCAAAGGGCACGACCTTGAAGCCGGGGGCAAATGGACCGAAGCCGCTCCGCGCCACGGGGTCGGTGCTGAAACCCACGATGCCGATGGTGCGTCCGTGGAAATTGTTGGCGCAGACGATGATCTCGGCCTTGTCCTCGGGAACCCCGCGGACTTCGTAGCCCCATTTGCGCACGGCTTTGATCGCAGATTCGACGGCCTCGGCGCCGCTGTTCATCGGGAGGATCTTGTGGGCTCCGGTGAGACGGGCGAGGTCTTCGTACAGTCCGGCGAGTTGATCGTTGCGAAACGCCCGCGAGGTCAGGGTCAATCGTGAGGCCTGCTCGACCATCGTTTGCATGATCCTCGGGTGACAGTGACCCTGGTTGACCGCCGAGTACGCCGCCAGACAATCGAGATACCGATTCCCTTCAACGTCCCACACCCAGACTCCCTCGCCGCGGGTGAGCACAACATCGAGCGGTTTGTAGTTGTGGGCACCGAGCCGCATCTCACTTGCAATGAAATCTGGTGTGGATGTCACTTCTGCCTCCTTGGGATCGACAGAAGCCTAGATATGTTCCTCCGGCCTCAGTCCTCGAGAACCCATCCCGGGCAGACCGGCTCGTCGCAGAGAGCGCCGATCCACGCATCGAGGGCCAGGCTGTTGATCGGATCGTCGGCAGCCGGGGGAGCGAGCGTCAGTCCCTCAGGCGTGCGCAGGAGGGAGTCGCGCCAATCCTGGAAATGGTCGGATGGAAGCTCCGGCGCACCCGTCGTCGAATTCGGTGGCACCGTGGTCGCTCCGGGCGTTGTCGTCGATGTTGGTCCCGATGAGGTTGTGGTGACCGCAATCGTCGTAGTCACAGCAGGGCCGCTCGTGGTCGTGGTCGATGGCGGCGGTTCTACGCCATCCTCGGTGTAGAGGAACCCATTCTCGAGTACGGCTTCGTCACCGGTAGCGCTGTCGACCACCGTCACATTGACCCAGCCTGCCGCACCGGGCGGTGTGTCGACAACGATGAAGCTCGGGGCAACGACCGAGACGACCTCGGCACCTTGCTCGCCGAAAAAGACATCAACCGAACCAGGCAGGTTCTTGCCGGTGATGGTGACCAGGGTCCGTCCGACCGTAGGCCCTTCGGCCGGGTTCACGCCGGTGATCAGCATCACGTCGGGGGCGACTGTCGTCGTCGTAGTAGTTGACGTTGTTGTGGTCGTTGTGCCTACCCCACCTGGCGTCGTTGTCGTCGTTGTCTGCGGCACGGTGGTCGTGGTCGTGGTCGGGGCCGGGGCGGCCACAGTTGTGGTCGTCGCCGGCAGTGTTGTCGTTGTCGCCGACCCCGGCGCGGTGGTGGTCGTGGCCGCTGGTGCGGCCGTGGTTGTCGTCACTGTTGCCGAAGTCGTGGGCGTGGTGCTCGGCGCCGTGGTGGTCGTGACCGTGGTGACGGTTGGGGAGGTCGTAGTCGGGGCCGATGTCGTCGGGGTTTGGCTTGTCGATGTCGCGGGAGCAGCGGTTGTGGTCGTCGCCGGAGCCGGGTCGCCTCCTATCGGTACCTGTGGCATCTCCGTGATGGACCCATCGGTATCGACAATGAAGAACACGGCGGATGGGTCGCCCATGGTTACCGGCGCATCTGGGTCGGTCACATCGACGATCTCCATGATGAAGGCGTAGGTACCGGCGGGGAGTTCCATACGAAGCTCGGTGACGTCGCCTCCCTGAACGAACTCTGAACGTGATTGAGGTTCGAACTGAGTGCCAATGAGTGCCCGGCCGGTGCCATCGGTCAGAGCGGGCAGGACGCCATTGGGCCCGGTGAATGTGATTTCCTGTCCGACGACGGCCATTGGTTGGCCATCGAGCGGCACATAGAGCCCGGCGCGGTACATCGCTGGTGTCTGGGGCGGAACCATCCACGGATCAACCGTCTTGGTGATGACCGAGACCGGATGCTCGGCACCAGGTTCGAAGCTGTTGAACTCGTGGAACTCATACATCACTGGAGGCTGGAACAGCGGCGCCGAGTAGATAGACCGATCGATGTTCAGCCGGCCCTCGGATGTAGCGAGATCGCGGAACGCAGTGACACCGTCGTTGGGGCCGTCAGAGCGATCCAGCAATGCGCCCTTGACCTCGGCGTAGGTCGCTTCGGGAGTGGCCGCCCACAGCAGCGCCGCGGCCGCGGTGACCATAGGGGCGGCCATGGATGTCCCGCTGTAGATGCCGTACCCACCGGGGACGGTGCTGATGATGTATTCCCCGGGAGCGAAGATGTCGACCGTCGTCGCGCCGTATCCCGACCATGAGGCCGGCTGATCCGTTGGGGTCGACGCTGCAACGGTGATGACATTGGCGAGCGATGAGGCAGCCGGATAGAGCGAGGAGGTATCGACATCGATCGGCTCGTTGCCCGCCGCGGTGACAAAGAGAACCCCGGCCTGCTCAGCTGCAGCAATTGCCGTGTCGAGGAACGGAGCGGCGTTGGGATCGTCGACCACCCATGAGGCATTGATAACACGGGCTCCGTTGTCGATTGCATACGCAATGGCCTCGATGCCCGCCGACAGGGCCGGAGTGCCGTCGCCTATCTTCAGGACCATCACTTCGGACTCATACGCGACACCGGCGATGCCAATGCCGTTGTCGGCTTCGGCCGCGATGATGCCGGCAACGTGGGTCCCGTGGCCGACGTAGTCGGTCACGGATGAAATCCGGTTGGCGAAGTCCCAACCGTGACAGTCGTCGACGTATCCGTTGCCGTCGTCGTCTTGGGCGTTCCCACAGACCTCTCCGGAGTTCGTCCAGATATTTGCAGCTAGGTCCGGGTGGGTGATGTCGGCTCCTGAGTCGATCACCGCGACCACGACGCCGTCACCTCGGGTGCGGTGCCATCCTTCTGGGGCATCGATGTCCGCGTCGGCTGCGACCGACCATGGGTCCGTGGAAATGCCGTCGTTGTCGAGCCCCCACTGGGTTGGGAAGTATGGGTCGACCGTCGCCGCATCCAGTCCCGGGTCGTCTGACACTGCCACCACACCCGGTATCCGGGCTAGCTCTGCGGCCGAGATGGAGCCGGCAACGGCGTAGATGCCGAAGGCGACGGGTCGGGTCCATGACACCCCGGCGTGGGCACCGACAGTCTCGAGCGTTTGCTCCGGCGTGGCGGGTGAGCTGAGAGTTGCTGCTACCACCTCATTGATCTGTTCAGGTTCGACCCGGCTCGGAGGCGTGTCTGTTGCGATCAGATGATCATCTTCGAGCTGGAGCCAACCCTCTGATACCTCGGTCCCGGAGACAGTTATCAAGAAATGGTTGAGGTCGTCTGCGAACGGGCTGCCTTCCCAGGTGAGAAACTCTGGCTCTACGGCAGATTGGGCGGCAACGGGTGGTGCTGATGAGCTGTTTGCCAGCACCGCGGTGATGAGTGAAAGAACGACAAGAGTGGCGATGCCGAGATGTGATCGGCGGAATGGCGTTGGCCGCATGTTGAAGCAATCCTTTGCTGAGGCAGGGATCGATCCGTTGATCCCACTTCATAGATCGGCAAAATCGCCAGAATTCTTAAATCTGATGTAGAACGATTCAGAATTGTGCTCGAACCTCGGACTAGCCACCCCAGAACCGCCGGAAATGGTGCCACTTATGCGTCAAGACCAGGGTGGGTTAGCCGATAGATGACCTTATGAACAGCGCAAATGCCCCATCCGGCCCGAAACGGCCGAAGTTCTCGACGGCCCGGCGCGGCTTCGAGAAGGACCAGGTCGAAGCCTATCTAGACGAGATGCGCGTGACGCATGACAAGCTTGCGTCGTCGTCTGCTCTTGCGGAGAGGCGTTTGACGGATGCAACCTCGAGGCTGGAAGAGAACGAGTTCCGGCTGAGGGAGGCCGCTGAGCGAATCGCTGAGCTGGAGAAGCGGCTCGAAACCGAACCCGCGGCCGAGGATTCCGGGGACGGCGACGACAACATGAAGGCGATGCTGGAGGCCAAGGAGCGGATCATCGACCGCGCCAATGAGCGCGCTCGTCAGATCGAGGACGACGCCCGCGAGTTGGCCCGCAAAACAGTGGCCAAAGCCGAGGAAGAAGCCGGCCGAGTTGTCGCTGAAGCCAAGGCGACCACGCCGGCACCGGCCACCACCGAGCCGGTCGCCGCGCCCGCGGTTGACGCCGCACCGGAATCTCACGAGAGCGTTGCTCTTGCGAAGAAGGAAGCCGCTGTTGTCCTGGCTCGCGCTGAGCAGAAGGCTGCGGCAATCCTCTCTGATGCCAAGCAGATCGAGATCGAGGCCCGTCAAGCGGGCATCGAAGGGGCAGACCTCGATGAGTTGGCCAGGGGAACTCTCGAAGCAGCAAAGGCGCGCGCCGCGTCGATCACTGCTCGTGCCGACGCCGCTGCGGCAGAGGCATCCCAGGACGCAGCCCGGCTACGCGCTGAAGCCGCCGCTGCAACAGCTCAAGCCCGGGAGAGGCTGGCGGCCGCCCGCGCCGAGGCGTCCCAGCTCAGCACCGAGGCAAACGTACTCCTCGCCAAGGCCCAGCAGGCGATCGCCGCGGCTCGGGACGAAGCCGAGACCGCAACTGCAGAGTCTGAGGCTCGCGTCCAGATGTTGACCCGGACTGCCGACAATTACTCAGCACGAGTTCGTTCCGAAGCAGATCAAGCGGCCAAGCGGGTCCGCACCCTCGCCGATGATGATGCGACCAAGCTTCGTCTCCAGGTAGACGCCGAGGTGAGCGATACCCGATCCCAAGCGGAGACACTGCTTGCAGAGGCAGCGACTGCGCAGGAGGCGGCTGAGGCGGCCCTGCGCGATGCCAAGCTCGACGCTAAGCGCCTCGTTGCCGAGGCTGCACAGAAGGCCGAAGACCTGAAGGCGACGGCCGCTCAGGACGCTGCCGATGAGAGCGACCGGATCAACGCCGAAATCGTCGAGCTCCGCGCCCAGGCCGAGGAAGAGGTCAAGACGCTCGAACGCAAGGCGAAGCGAGCGCACAAAGAGGCCAGAAGCCGTGCGGCCAACGCCCGCAAGGACGAGGAGAAGGCCGCAGCCGCAGTCGTAGAAGCCGATGCAACGGCGGCAGGGATTCTTGCTGCAGCCGAGCAGGCCGCGGCCAACCGCCATGCCGATCTAGAGCGGCAGGCTGCGCAAGCCAAGGAGGAGCTCTCGGTGCGGATGGCCGCAATCGTCGAGAGCGAAGAGGTGGTTGCAGGCAAGCTGCAAGATGTTGAAGCGCAACTGGAAGCAGTCGCAGCCGACACCGCCGCCGCCCAGGCCGAAGCCGCCACATTGAAGGAAAAGGCCGCAGCCGAGGTCGAGAAGGCCGCCGCCCAGAGCGCATCGATTATCGAGGGTGCCAAGAGCGACGCCGCAAGGGTCATCGCCGAGGCTGAGTCCAAGGTGCAAGAACGTATCGCCGAGGCCGATGCAGACGCTGCCGGTCGAATCAACGATGCCGAGATCCGATCAGCCAAC
>SWCD01024117.1_pt1 | contig 82760 bp, 33 predicted proteins | sample 4693011 | NCBI WGS metagenome assembly SWCD01 (sample SAMN10267278, study PRJNA491770) | bioreactor metagenome | isolation source: DHS bioreactor inoculated with marine | place: Japan: Omine Ridge, Nankai Trough | reverse complement strand
CCCCCCAGGATCGACGCCCCCAGCGCCGCGGCGAGGAGCTGCCTGCGCCGGTCTCGAAACGAACGATGGAGATGCGTGGATTCGATCATGTTGGTCTTGGGGAGCAGGAGATTCGGCACCGGCCGCAAGACTCGGCGGCGGTTTCGGAATCAGCTTACAGACTCAGCGCCGAAGCGACTGGATTGCTGCCGCTCTGCTACGGTCCATCGCGACTCGCCGATGGAGCACTCATTTGGAATGCAGCCCGGGTTCGGGGCGTCTGTTGAAGTATGAGCCAGCCCCACCCGATCGACACACGCCGGAGACCGCGCATGCGTATCGCTCTTCTCCATCTGTTGGCTCTGATCCTGGGAGTCGAGCTCTCCTCGTGCACCGCCCTGACGGACCTGCGGCCGACCACGCCGCCGCCCCTTCAGCCGGAGCCGCAGTCGCTGGAGGTGACGGCGACGGCCTACAACTCGGTGCCGGACCAGACGGACGACACCCCCTTCATCGCCGCCTGGGGAGATCGGCTGGAGCCGGACATGCGAGTGCTCGCCGTCTCGCGGGACCTCCTTGAGATGGGCCTGACCCGCGGCGCCCGGGTTCGCATCGAAGGCATCAAGGGCGAGTTCGTGGTGCTCGACAAGATGGGCAAGCGCTGGCAAAAGCGCATCGATCTCTACATGGGGCTGGATGTGCAAGCCGCGCGTCGCTGGGGGAGGAAACAGGTGACGATCACCTGGACCGAGCCCGAGGCGGAGGCGCATTTGGAGCTCAGCGCCATTCCCAGGCACTGACAGCCACGCAATCGATCTCAGTATCCTCTTGTGGGAACAATACCTACTGTCGTCTGTATCCCTGATCCCCAGTCTCAGACTCTCCTTGGGTGAGCGCCCCTACACGAAGGAGAGCGACATGGAGGTGACTGTGAAGATCGCTGACCCGCGTGGCGGCTTCCTGTCTGGCTGCCAGTGCTTTCGTGACAGGGGGGCTGCGGCTCGGCCACGGTCAGCCAAGCCCACGCCGCTACGTAGGACTCGCCCCCTGACGGTAGTACGATGCGGGGTATGGAACATCGATGGATCGACGGCCACCTGGACCTCGCCTGCCTGGCGCTCCTGGGACACGACCTGCGGCGCGAAGCGGATGACGATTGCGAGCGCTGCGTCAGTCTGCCGGCCCTCCGCCAGGCAGGTGTGACGCTCGCCTTTGCCACCATCTTCACGCATCCCAAAGCCGGTGAACCGGCGGGGTACGACGGTCCCGACGACCTCGACGGCGCTGAGCGGGCCGGTTTCGAGCAGGTGGAGATCTACGAGCGGCTGGAGGCGGAGGGCGAACTGTCCATCGTGCGCCACCTTGGCGATCTCAACGCAGACGAGGGGCCGCTGCCGAAAATCGTGCTGCTTATGGAGGGGGCTGACCCGATCCGCTCGCCGGCCCACGCCCGGGCTTGGCACGACCGGGGCCTGCGCCTGGTCGGCCTGACCTGGGCGGCGGGCACGCGCTACGCGAGCGGCAACAGCGAGTCTGGCGGCGGCGTCACCGGGGCCGGTCGGGAGTTGATCGCCGCCTTGGACGAGCTGGGCCTGGTGCACGACGCCTCCCATCTCAACGACGCCGCCCTCGCCGACCTGCTCGCGCATGCCCGGGGGCCGATCGTCGCCACCCATTCGAACTGCCGAGCCCTGATGGCGGAGAATGAGCGGCACCTGACCGACACTCAGATTCGCATGGTCGCGGACCGAGGCGGCATCATCGGGCTGAACCTGTATCGCAAGTTCCTCGCAGAGGGTCGGCACGCAACGGTCGCCGACTGCGCTGCCCATCTGCAGCACGTCGTCGAGGTGCTCGGTCGGCATGACGCTGTGGCCCTGGGCAGCGACATGGATGGCGGGTTCGGCCCGGCGGATCTGCCCCAGGGAATTGAGCACCCCACTCATCTTGACGCCATCGCCGCGGAACTGGCGAGCCGGGGCTGGACTGCCGACGAGGTCGCCGGATTCCAGTCCAGGAACTGGAGCCGCTTCCTCACCCGCGCCTTTGCCTCACCGTCCACATGAAGAGGATCCTCTCGATGCCTTCCCTACTTACGAGCCGACTCCTTCCCGCCCTTCTGCTCAGCACTTGCCTGGCCGCCGCACTCGCCGGCGCCGAGCCCGGACCGGAGGCGGCATCCGCGCCGGCGCCCTTCTTCGGAATCCCACTGATTGACTTGAACGAGGATGAAGGGCGCCACATCGTGGTGGACCGCGAAGCCGGGCAGTACCTGGGCCACGTCTCGTCCGTCCTGCTTGAGGATGGCAAGACCATCCTGGCGGTCTACCCCAAGGGGCACGGCCGGGGCCCGATCGTCTACAAGAAATCGACCGATGGCGGATTGACCTGGTCTGAGCGCTTGCCCACGCCCGAGTCCTGGGCGACCAGCAAGGAGGTGCCGACGATTCACCGCGTCATCGATCCCAAGACCGGCAAGAGGCGGCTCATTCTCTGGTCCGGCCTCTATCCCGCCCGCCTGGCGGTCAGTGAGGACGATGGCGAGACGTGGTCCGAACTCGAGCCGGTGGGCGACTGGGGCGGCATTGTGGTAATGGGTTTCGTGGAGCGCTTGCGCGATGGTTCGTACGTAGCGATGTTCCACGATGATGGCCGCTTCTTCACCGACACGAATCGTCGTACTTCGCCGCCCACCTTCACGCTGTACAAGACGCTCAGCCACGATGGCGGCCTGACCTGGACCGATCCCGAAGTCGTCTGGTCCGGCAAAGATATACATCTCTGCGAACCTGGCTGTTTCCGCTCGCCGGATGGAAAGAAGCTGGCGGTCCTGCTGCGTGAGAACACCCGCACTCGAAACAGCTATGTGATCTTCTCCGAGGACGAGGGCGAGACCTGGACGACGCCGCGCGAACTTCCCGCCAGCTTGACGGGTGATCGCCACACCGGCGTCTACGCTCCGGACGGGCGGCTCTTTGTCAGCTTCCGCGACATGGCCCAGGGCAGCCCGACCTGGGGTGATTGGGTCGGTTGGGTCGGCACCTGGGAAGACATCCATGCCGGCCGGCCGGGCCAGTACCGCCTGCGCCTCAAGGACAACACCAAGGGCGCGGACACGACCTATCCCGGCGTCGAGGTCTTGCCCGACGGCACGATCGTCGCCACGACCTACGGCCATTGGGACGAGGGTCAGCAACCCTACATCCTCAGCGCCCGTTTCACCCTTGCGGAGATCGACGCCAAGGCGGCGGAGTTGTTGACCATAACGCCGCCTCTTGCGCCCGGTGGGCGGGGCGCGAACGCCTATCGCAATCCTGCGCTGCTTACGCCAACGTCGGCCCGCTCAGCACCTGCTGCGAGTGGCGCCAACACAGCCGCCGGGACTCGCCCAGTCTCACCAACACGGTGATTCGCCGCGCGACTGGCCAACCTGAGGTCCTTGAGAGAACCACTCCCTCACCGTCGTGACTTGTTGGGCTCGCCAAGCGAGACCGTCCCAGGAGCGCGGCCCTATGGTGCAGAACGAAGCCTCGGGCGGGAGTCAGACCTCGCCAGGGAGCGAGTCCTCGTCCGCGCCGGTCTCGGCCGACACCTGTTGCAGGATCGCTTTGAGTCGCTTCTTAACGACTTGCAAAGCCGCGGACACATCGGCGGGTGATGCGAAGTCATGTGCGTGGGCGAGATCGGCAAGCGGCGGTGACTGGGACAGGTGGATCGCCGGTTGGAGCACGCGCTCCTCGAACGCCCGCCAGTGGCCCTCCTTGCCCGCAGCGCGGAAGTGCGCCTCGGTGCGGCGGATCGCCTCCTGCAAAAGCAGCAGCGCCCAGCGACGATCGAATGCCTGGTTGTGATCCTGCGAATCGTCACGGGCGAGCAGGCGCTCCTCTCGCTCTTGCCCGCCAAGGGGAACCAGCCTTCCGGTCTTGGGCACTCGCTGGGCCCGATGGGCATCGATGAGGTAGCGACCGAGAGCGCGACGGATCAGATCGCGGAGTCGCCCGCGATCCTGGTCAGCCAGGGCGAACAAGCGCCGATTCATGATCACATCGCTGAAGAAGCCCTGCGTGAGATCCGCCGCCTCCTCGGGTGATCGACCGCATCGGCGAATGTAAGAGTAGATGGGCGGCCAGTACACCTGCGCCAGCAACTCCAGCGACGCTTGGCGGTCCTGCTCATCGTCGGCGTGCAGCCCCTCCAGCAGCGTCCAGGAAGTCGTTTGAAACGAAGGTTGTCCGCCCGCTCGGCCCCTCATGCGCCCGCATCCTCCACTGATGACGGCTCAAGCGTACACCGAATTGGGGGGTTGAGGCAAGACCGGACTCCTCAACCTATATGGGTCGGATTTCTTCGTATCCTGTAGATAAGGGATCCGTGTGCTTCTTGGCTAGGAGGCGAGTTCGTGACGACCGATGACGGCCACGCGCAGGCGAATTGGGAGGATGGGCTCGATTCCGACTCGGCCTCCCGCATCTTGGCAGCACTTGATGAGGAAGAGCAGGCGCAGGCTGGCGTCGAGGAGATGCCGACCTTTCCGGGGTATTGCGTCGATCGCCTCATTGGGGAGGGAGGCAGCGGGCGGGTATACCATGCCCACCGCCAGGGTTCTGATCGTCCCGTCGCCATCAAGGCGCTGCGGCGGCGCTTCGCGAACGACCAGCGCTCCGGTCGAGCCTGGCGTGAATTGCACGTGCTCTCACAGCTTCGCTTGCCCGCGGTGCCTGCCGTGCTCGACTACGGCGTCCACGACGACCGCTTGTACTTCGTGACCGACTTTGTCTCCGGCCTGGATCTGGCATTGCATTGCGCGGAGAACGATCTCGGACTCAGCGAGCGGGTGGAGTTGCTCATTGCCACGGCAGAGGCGGTGCAAAGCCTGCACGAACACGGCGTCATTCATCGAGACATCAAGCCGAGCAATATTCTGGTCAATCCGTTGGGGCAAGTGGTGATCATTGACCTGGGGGTGGCATCTCTGCTCACCGATGACGTGACGGAGACGCTCGTTGAGGATGGAGTCCCATTGGGTAGTCCGGCCTTCATGGCCCCGGAGCAGGCGGACGGCCGGCGGGGAGCGATCTCCACACGCAGCGATGTGTATGGCCTGGGCGCCACGGCGTACATGATCCTCCTTGGCGACACGCCACACGAGATGGCGGACACCATCGCAGAGTCCATCCGTCGCGTCGCGCAGGAGGCGCCACGCGACCCACAGGAACTCGAGCGATCGTTTCCGCGGGCGCTGGCGGCGGTGCTGCTGAAGGCCGTTTCGCACCAGGCGCGGGAGCGCTACGGCTCGGCCCGGGAGTTCGCGGAGGATCTGCGGCGCTGGCAGAAGGGTGAGCCGGTCCTGGCGCGCGGACGAAGCCCCTGGCGCAGTGCTGTGGGTTGGTCGGCGCGGCACCCAATCCTGGTGCCCGCCGCGATCGGCCTTCTCATTGCTGCTTCGCTCATCGGTAGTGCGGCACTTACCTCCTGGAGACTCATGAGCCTGCCGGCGGAAGCCTCCATCTCCTTCGATGGGTCCTCCGTCCGGGTTCTCTCTGTTGCTGGCAAAGAGCTTCGCGTTTGGGATGCTCGCATGCCGAACCGCATTGTCTTCGCAGAGATCGTCAAGCGCCATCCCAAGCTGGGCGGCGGTCGAGTTCTCTTGCTTGGACTCAGCAAGGGGGGCTACAATATCGATCTCTTCGGCGAGGTGGTCTGCTTCGAACTCGACGACCTCGAGAAACCCGCGTGGTCGAGCGCCGACAACCTCCACCTGCCTGAGCTGCTCGAGTACACGCTTCTCACACCCGCCGAGCCAGATGCCTTTGTCCTCAGGCATCTCTTCCTCGAGGATGTCTTCCCAGAACGCCCCGGGCTCGAGATCATCACCAGCAGTCGACACTCTCCCTACTCCGCCTCGGTGATTCGAGTCTACGACCTGGCCGGCGAGGTGCTCTACGAAGTCTGGAACGACGGGCACCTCAGCGACCTGCAATGGGTGCCTGGCTCGCGAATGCTCGTGGCGGCAGGGAAGAACAGCGATGGACGCTGGGACGAGCGCCAGGGCGAGGAAAAGGCTCGGACCGCCATCTACCCAACGGTGTTCTTCGCCGTGAAGCCTCAGGTGCAGAGCCGTATCGACGTGCTCTCCTGGCCCGGCTTCGAAGGGACAACCGAGGCGGCGTGGTACTACTGCCTGCTGCCCTCAAGCGTTTCCGACTTCATCGCTGGAGGCAAATGCGAGAGCGTCGAGTCTCCCAACAAGGGATTTGACGCCATGCACGAGGTGCAAGCCTCCATCATCACAACGACTTCATCCTCCGCAGGCTTCAACTGGGTCATCAATGCCGAGGACGGGCAGATCGTGCATTCATACGAGACCGCCTCCTGGGATCAAGAGCCTGAACTGCCGCCAATCAGCGAGGTAAGGTTAGGAGCTCTGCCGGCCCGCAAGACGGCGCGAAAGTGAGCGGAGAGACAGGGCTCGCCGACGTCTACTCGATCCAGTCGCACTCGTCTCGCAGCGCGTGGTACAGGAGCCGACTCATGACCATTCGACGATAGGCGGCGGTAGAGCGCCCATCGTCAATGGGCGACACATCTTGGTCGATCGCCCCCAGCAGATCTGTAGCCGCCCGGATCGGTCTCTGTTCCCAAAGAGACTCTTCAAGCGCCGAGCAGCGGCAGACGACGGGAGCCATGCTGTTCGCCACCACGCGCCAGTCATCGCCGTTGCGCGTCAGGGCGAGGCCGATCTTGCTGATCGCCTGGGCTCGGCGCGCCCCGACCTTGTGAAACTCCTGGAAGTCGTAGTCCCGCCTCGGCAGGTGTATCTCGGTCAGGAGTTGCTCGGGTCGCCGCCGCATTCGTTTGTAACCGAGGTAGAACTCGGCCAGCGGGATTTCCTCGATGCCGTCAACCGATTGCAGGCGCACGATGGCATCGCAGGCCATGAGCACGGCGACGCCGTCCGCCGCCGGCGAGGCGTTCATGATGTTGCCGGCCCAGGTGCCGCGCGCCTGGATCTGGATGGCGCCGACGCTGCCCGCCGCCTGGGCCAGGATCGGGAAGTGCTCCGCGACTTCTTCGTTGGTAATGACATCCCAGTAGGTCGTCAGCGCCCCCAGGACCAACTCCTTGTCGGTCCAACGAATCGCCCGCGGCTCCGCCAGCTTGGAGAGATCGAGGTAGGTTCGCTCCTGTTCTTCAAAGCGCTCCGGCCAGTGCACCATGAGGTCGGTCCCGCCCGCGATAGGGACGGCGTCGCGATGCTCCGCGAGCAGGGCACACGCCTCATCGATTGTCGTGGGCATGAGCAGCCGCATCTAAGGCGTCTCCGTCGGCTTGAGTGAATCACGGACGCCCTCCAGGATCCCGTCGTATCCCGTGCAGCGACACAGGTTGCCGGCCATCAGCTCGGCGAGGTCGTGCGTTGCCAGCACTCCCGGGTTCTCGCGCAGCCAGCGCGCCGTCAAGACGACGCCGGGTGTGCAGGCGCCGCATTGCGTCGCCCCACTGCGCAACATGGGCAGGAGTGACTCCTCCGGCACCGACTCCACGGTGTCGACACAAGAGCCGCGAACCTGGAAGGTGGGTACGAGACAGGCGTTGACCGGCAGGCCATCTAGAAGAACCGTGCAGGAACCGCATTCCCCCTCGCCACACCCTTCTTTCACACCGGTGAGCTCCAGCCGCGTACGCAGCGTGTCCAGCAGTCGCTCGCGCGGGGAGACCTGCAGGCGCTGCTTCTCGCCGTTGAGCGTGAACTCGATCTCCAACATGGAATCGTCAGCAGGCGTCGGCATGCAGTAGCAACTCCATTAACCGCTCGGGCGTGAGCGGGATCGTGGTCGGATGCGCGCCGGTCGCATCCGCCACCGCGTTGGCGATGGCGGGAGCCGGCCCGTTGATGGGCAGTTCCCCGATCCCCCTGGCTCCTTGCGGCCCGTGTTCGTACGCCGACTCGTGGAACTCCACGCGAATCGGGCAGATGTCGGCACTGGTGGGAAGGATGTAGTTCGCCAGTTGGCTGTTCAGGAAGCGCCCTTCGGACCAGGTGCACTCCTCCAGTAGAGCCCAGCCGATCCCCTGCACAGCGCCTCCCTGGATCTGGCCACGGGCGATCGTCTCGTTCAGCACTTTGCCCACTTCCTGCACGGCCACGAAGTCGATCACCCGCGTCGTGAAGGTGCGCAGGTCCACTTCCACCTCGGCGACGTTCGCCGACCAGGCGAAGGCGCCGTAGGCATCGCCCTGGTACGTCTCATCATCCCACACCAGTCCCGCCGGCCGGCGGTACTGCGCCACGCCCAGCAGCTCCTCGCCGGGATGCTGCCGATGCCACGCCCGCAGGGCTTCGCGGAACGGCTCGCCGGTTGTCTCCGCCTCGACGCCAAGCCGTCGCCGCAGATCGTCGCAAGCGTCCTCGATCAAACGCCCGACGATCATCGCCGAGCGCGAGGCCACGGTCGGCCCGCTGTTTGGGACCCGGGCGGTGTCTGGCTCGGCGATCCGCACGCACTCCGGCCCCACGCCAAGTCGATCGCAGGCAAGCTTCGTATGCACGGTGAGCACGCCCTGCCCCATCTCGGCGGCGGCGCTGCGAATCTCCACGGTTCCGTCCGGCAAACCCGCCAAGTGCAGCTTGGAGGCGAGTTGCACCTCGCCGCTGCCCGTGAAGCCGGCTCCGTGGTAGAACGAGGCCAGCCCGAGGCCCCGGCGCAAGTAGGGATGCTCGGCGTTGAACCGGCGATGCTCTAGCTTCTTCTCGTCATAGTCCGCCAAGGCCAGCGCCCGATCGATCACCCGCCGGCGATCGGCGCCATCCGTGATCACCTGCCCCGTCGCGGTCGCTTGTCCCTCCTGGATCAAATTGCGCCGGCGAAGTTCCACCGGATCCATGCCGATGGCGCCGGCGACGACGTCCAGGTGCCGCTCGTTGGCGAACTGCGTCTGTGGAGCGCCGAAGCCGCGAAAAGCGCCGAAGGGCGCCAGGTTGCTGAAGCGAACAGCGCCGCGGATACGAACGTTTTCACAGTGGTACGGCCCGGCCGCGTGAATGATGGCGCGACTCAAGACGACCGGTGACAGCGTCACATACGCGCCGCCGTCGAGCAGCACTTCGATGTCCTGGGCGACAAGTCGGCCCTCAGCATCCAGCCCCGTCCGATGCCGGACGCGCGAAGGATGCCGCTTCGTGGTCGCCAGCATGTCTTCGCCGCGATCGTAGATGAGCTTGACCGGACGCTTCGCCTTGAGCGCCAGGAGGGCCGCATGCAGGGCAATGACGGAGGGGTAGTCCTCCTTGCCCCCGAAGCCGCCACCGGTCGGCGACTGCACGACGCGGGTGTGTTCCTGGCCTCGGTTCAGGGCGTGCATGAGCGCGCTGAGCACGTAGTAGGGACACTGCATGGACCCCCGAACCGTGAGCACGCCATTGTCGACCGACGCCAGCATGCCTTGAGTCTCGATGTAGACGTGCTCCTGGGCGCCGGTCTCGTAGACACCCTCCACTACGTGCGCTGCCTCTGCCAGGGCCGCCTCCACATCCCCCTTCTCGATGCGAAGTTGGCGCAGCAGGTTGTCATCGCCGAACTGGATCTGCTCCGGCGTCGGTTCGAGTCGATAGTCAAGAACGGCCGGGCGCGGCTCCACGTGGACCTGCACCTCGCGCGCCGCCCGCTTGACCATCTCGCGCGATGGATGGGCCAACAGCACGACCGGTTCGCCGACATGCCGAACTTCGTCAGCCGCGAGCACCGGCTGATCTCGCTCAATCGAAGCGACTTCGTTGGGACCGGGGATGTCGTGATGATCGACGATGACAAACTCGGACCAGTCGATCGAGGCGCCAAACTCGACCGAGGTGATCCTGCCGCGTGCGTGTTGACTTCGCACCGTCGCGCCCCACAGACAATCCTCCACCTGCAGGTCATCAACGTACAGTTCGCGTCCGCTGAGCTTTCGAAGTCCTTCGACGCGATCCACGGGAGGCTGCTCCAAGTGAAACTCGCCGGCCACATGCCGGCTGTTTCCGCGGGTCCATTCTCGGCTGTGGCAGGGTCTTTTGCAACGCCGAAGTGAGGCGCTGGATCACTCTCACATCACCGGCGGCGTCGGCTCGGCGAGGAATGGCGAGTTCACCTGGTGCACTCGTGACTCGCTGGTTATCCCCCGCAGGAGAACGATCAGCATGTGATAGAGCCCGATGTCCACTCGATGCGGTTGCCCCGGCGGGGTTGCCCCGGCAGCCAGCGCCGGAGGCGTCGACGCGCCCAGGATCAACTCCACCAGACCATCGGCAAACCGGTGTCCGCCACCCGGCATCTCCACCAGCCGGTAAGCCGCTCCCCGCACTCGGCCCCGAAGTGTGAGGCCGCCCGTGTCCTCTGTCAGCACGAAACCGTCGTGCGGCGCTGCCGCCTCGAACGACTCCAGGCTCCCGAAGAAGCTCGGCTTCTCGATGTACGGCCCGTCGTATTCCGGACAGAAGGTGTCGCAGTGGCCACAGTGGTTGCAGAAGTCGGCGAAGTTGGCGATCTGGTGCGCCTGCTCCACCGTCAGTCGCTGCGCCTCCGCCACCTCCGCCACCGACCCATCTGGCTCGACGATCAAGTTACGGTAGGTAATGTCGATCGGCTCGACCTCGTAGACGAAGTTCGCGTCGTTGGGACATACCGGAACGCACTTATCACAACTGAGGCAGTCAAAGACGGTGAGATGCGATTCGATCTTCTTCGGCCCGCTGCGGTTCCGGGCGGCGCGATACCGCTCGTTGGCGCGCGCCTCCGCCGCGATGAGCGAGGTGTTCAGCAGGCCCGCCTGCTTCGCATCGCCTCCGGCCCGCTGGCGCTGTCCGCGCGCATCCAGGAGGTACTCCTCAATCCTCCCTGCCCCCAGCCGCTTCATGGCGCTCTCAAGTTGGCGCAGATACGCCGGCAAACGCCCGTAGCCACCCGGCCGGAGCAGGTCGGTGCAGGTCGTCACCGGTACGAAGCCGCAGGCCACTACCTCCGCGAAGTTCCGACGATCGACGCCGGCGGAGAAGGAGATCGGCATCTCGGGACCGATCGCCTGCCGAAAGTCGTCCACGAGGCTCATGGTCAGTACGTGCAGCGGCGGACCCGAGAGGTACATCGTCGCCGCTTCCGCCGGGAAGACCTCGCGATGATTCACGACCTCCAGGGTATTGCAGAACTTCGCCCCCAAGCTCCGCCCGCAGCCGGCCGCCACGCTCGCCAAGCGGCGGCAGACCTCAATCGACTCATCAAACTGCAACCCCTCCGCGTACGCCGATTCGGGCACCTCAAGCTCTTCGTAGCCCAAAACATCGTGCAGGAGATGCTCCAGCTTCTCCTTACCGAGCATGGGTGGGTTCATCTTCACGATGACGTTCACCCCAATTTCGAGCAGAAGAAACTCGCAGATTCGCTCGATCTCGTCCGCCGGGCAACCGTGAAACGTCGAGAGTGTCACACTCCGGCTCAGGCAGGTGGGGTAGTCCAGGTCGCGCAACTTCCCCAGCCGGGCCGGGAGAGCAGCACGCAGGCGCTCAACGCTCGCGCTGGCGTCCTTGAGCCCTTCAAGGAACCGAACCACCGGCTTAGAGCGGATGCCGGCCAGGTCGTAGCCCACCGACATATCGAAGATTACCTCCCAATCATGGGACCCCAGGTCATGGCCGGTGAAGATGCCGCCAAACACCTCCGGCGCTTGCCGCAACATGTGGATCAGCATCGCGCCTTGGACGTATTGGTCGAGCGACTCCTCAATGCGAAGCTCCTGCGACCACTCGATGTTGTAGCCCACGTTGGCGACATCGATGCAGGGCCGGGGAATCGTCAACCGATCGTTCACCTGCACGGTCTTCAGCTCGATGATGCGCGAGCCGGCCAGCCAGCAGAGCACCAGGTTCTGCGCCATCTGCGTGTGCGGGCCGGCCGCCGGTCCCACGGGGTTCGCCGCGCGCCGGCCATGGAAGTCCACCGAAAGATCCACGGCATTGTCATCGAGGGCGGGTGCATACCACTTGCTGCTGGGCAGATCGAAGATGCTCTGCTGCCTCACGAACTCCAGGCGCATCCGGTCAATCAAGTGTGCAAACGGCGCGCAATGGAAGTCAACCATATCTCGGTCCCATATCGATCCCGAGGAATCGTAGGCGACGCCTCCCCCCTCCGCAACGAGGTCCCCGCGCCGATCCCAGTGCCGGCTCTGGTGGCTCTGCGCCCCTTGTGATACAGTGATTCGCGAGGAGCTGCATGGCGTCATTCGTCACCGAATTGCGGTGCATTGTCTGCGACCGAGCCTATCGGCCGGAGACTGTCGAGATGACCTGCCCGAGTTGCGGCCCGGCGGAAGGCATCCTCGATGTCGAGTACGATCTGGGCGCGGTGCGCAGCAGTTGGGACACCTGGCCGCTGTCGGAGCGTGAGCGAACGCTCTGGCGTTATCGCGAACTCTTGCCGCTGGATCAAAAGAGGATTCCCAGCGACTGGGCGGTCGGCTGGACGCCGATCCTCGAGACGCCGCGGCTTGCTGGCGAACTGGGCATTGCTCAACTGCTCCTCAAGGATGAGAGTCGCACGCTGACCGCCTCGTTCAAAGATCGCGCCAGCGCCATCGCCGTCGCCGACGCTATGCAGCGCGAGTCCGAGGTCGTGGCCTGCGCCTCGACCGGCAACGCCGCCACCAGCCTGGCAGGCTTCGCCGCCCTCGCCGGCCTCCCCGCGGTGATCTTCGTTCCTCAGACAGCCCCCGAGCCGAAGTTGGCGCAACTGCTGGTCTACGGGGCGACGGTCTTTGCCGTCCAAGGCTCCTACGGCCAGGCATTCCAACTCTGCTCACAGGCCTGCGGAAAGTACGGCTGGTACAACCGCAACTGCGCGGTCAACCCCTTCCTCGTCGAAGGAAAGAAGACCGGCGGGCTCGAGATCGCGGAACAGTGCGCCAGGCACGGCGGGGCACCCGATTGGGTGGCGGTCAGCGTCGGCGACGGCTGCACGATCGCCGGCATCTGGAAGGGGCTGCGGCAGATGCACGAATTGGGCGAACTCGAGCGACTGCCCCGGCTGCTCGGCGTGCAGGCGGCCGCGGTCGCCCCCGTGGCGCATGCCTTCGAGCGCGGCGCCCTGCCGCCTCCGACCGATGACAACACCCTGGCGGACAGCATCAACGTGCAGGTGCCGCGGAACTGGCGCAAGGCCGTGCGGAGCCTGCGCGAGTCATCCGGAGTGATGGTGACCGTGCCGGATGAGGCCATCCTGCAAGCGATGCGCGACCTCGGCCGACACGGCCTCTTCGCCGAACCGGCCGCCGCCACCGCCTTTGCCGGCGTCCGGGCGGCGGTTGGGTCCGGGATCATCGGCGGCGACGAGCGAGTCCTGGCGATGATGACCGGCAGCGGCCTGAAGGACACGCGTTCCGCCATTCGCGCCGGCGGCGAGCCCATTCGCATCCAGCCCAACCTGGAATCGCTGACGTCAGCCCTGAAGTCGGCCCCGCCCGCCGATGGAGTGCAGCAATGAACGTGAACGAAGACGTCCTGGCGCGCACCGTGGAGCGCTGCCGCGAGCGGCGGATCTTGATTCCCACCTTCGCCCAGCAGCGCCATCCCGAACTTATCCCGCAGAAGGTGAAGGATCGCCTCGCCACCGTCGGGCTCTGGGATGTGGATCCGCTCAACCTCTTTCGCATCACCTGGAAGAACGAGCCGGTCGAGAGCGGCGGGCTCTACGGACAGGGAAACTGGATCGAGTTCCCCTCCGAACTGACCGGCGTGCCCGCCCGCATCATCGGGCTCATCGGCCACTACTTTCCCACGGGGGCCCACAAGGTCGGGGCCGCCTTCGGCTGTCTCGTCCCGCGCCTGGTCAGCGGCCAGTTTGATCCCACGGTGAACAAGGCTGTCTGGCCCAGCACCGGCAACTACTGTCGCGGCGGCGCTTTTGACTCCGCCCTGCTCGATTGCACCGCCGTCGCCATCCTCCCCGAGGAGATGAGCCGCGAGCGCTTCGAGTGGCTGCGCAGCATCGGGGCGGAGGTCATCGCCACGCCCGGCTGCGAATCGAACGTCAAGGAGATCTACGACAAGTGCTGGGAGATCCGCCGAACGCGACCGGAGTGCGTGATCTTCAACCAGTTTGAGGAGTTCGGCAACGCCATTTGGCATTACCACCTGACCGGCTCGATGCTCGACGAGATCTTCAATTCCCTACCCGGCGACAATCGTTTCGCCGCCTACGTCTCCGCGACCGGAAGCGCCGGCACCGTTGCAGCCGGCGATTACCTGCGCACGCGCCACCCGCACCTGCGCGTCGTGGTCGCCGAGGCGCTGCAGTGCCCGACGCTGTACCAGTTCGGCTTCGGCGGCCATCGCATCGAAGGCATCGGCGACAAGCACGTGCCTTGGATCCATAACCTGCGCAACACCGACATGGTCTGCGCCATCGACGACGAGCGCTGCATGTCGCTCTTGCGTCTCTTCAACGATCCGGTGGGGCACGAGCACCTGCGGCGGCATCTTTCCGACTCGCTCATCAGCCAGCTTCCCCTGCTTGGCATCTCCAGCGTCTGCAACCTGGTGGCGAGCATCAAGACGGCCAAATACTACGACCTCGGCCAGCGCGATGTTGTGTTCACTTGCTTGACGGACGCAGCCGGCTTGTACGAGAGCCGCCTCGTAGAACTCAAGGAAGAGCGAGGCGCCTATACGGCTGAGCAAGCGCTGGCCGACGAGGCTCGCTTCCTGCAGGGCGTCGCGACAGACCATCTGCGTGAGTTGTCGTACCAGGACCGCAAGGCGCTGCACAACTTCAAGTACTTCACCTGGGTCGAGCAACAACAACGCAGCGTCGAAGAGCTTAATGAACTGTGGGATCCTGACTTCTGGGAACGCACGTTCGGTCAAGCTGAGGAATGGGACCGGATGATCGAATCGTTCAACGAGCGCACGGGGCTGCTCGAGGCGCTCTAAGGCCGACACCCGGTGGAGCTACGCATGGGAACGCTCTTTCGCAACGCCATCCTGGTGCAGTTCGACCCGCCTCGGGTGGAGCGCGGCGATCTGCGCGAGGAGAGCGGCCGGATCACGGCGGTGGGCGAGAGCCTGCACCCGGAACCGAGTGATGAGGTCGTCGACTGCCAGGGGTGCGTGCTCATGCCGGGGCTGGTGAACGGGCACACCCATCTCTATGCAGCGCTCGCCGTGGGCATGCCGGCTCCTCCCAAGACGCCTGCCAGCTTCCACGAGACGCTGCGCTTCCTCTGGTGGCGGCTGGATCGTGCCCACACCCACGACAGCGTCGAGTGGAGCGGTTACCTCGGGGCTGCTGCGGCGCTGCGCTGCGGCTCGACGACGCTCATCGACCACCACGCCTCGCCGTCTTGCATCGAGGGAAGTCTTGACATTCTCGAACGCGGCGTCGACCGGGCCGGTTGCCGAGCGGTCTTGTGCTACGAGACGACCGATCGCAACGGAGCCGACGGCGCAGCAGAGGGCCTGCGAGAGAACGATCGCTACCTGCGAGTGAAGCGTTCCAGCCGTGACGGCCGCTTCGCCGGCATGGTCGGAGCGCACGCCAGTTTCACGCTCGAAGAAGCAACGCTTGCCGCTTGTGTGGAGTTGGCGCTCGAACACGGCGTGGGGGTACACATCCACGCGGCGGAGGATCCGATTGATGCGGAACTGACCCGCTCGCAGTTCGGCTGCGGCTTGCTCGAACGCTTCCAACGAGTTGGCCTCATCGACACAGTGGATTCGATCCTGGCGCACTGCACGCATCTCTCTGACCGCGAGCAGGCACAACTCGATAAGCGAGACGGGCAATTGCATGTCGCGCACGCCCCGCGCTCGAACATGAACAACGCGGTCGGCTACACCCCCATCGCCAAGCACCGCCAGCCGCCGCTCCTGGGGACGGATGGGATCGACGGCGACCTCTGGGCGGAATCGAAGACCGCCTACTTCAAGAGTCGCGACGCCGGCCTGCCGATTCCCGCCGACTGGGTGCTGCGCCTGCAGGGCGCGGCGGCGCGGCGGGCCTCGGCCTCTCTGGGTATTCAACTCGGCGTGCTGGAGGTCGGGGCGGCGGCGGATCTGGTCCTCACCAGCTACCGACCGATGACGCCCATGGCCGCGGACAACCTCGCCGGGCATGTCGTGTTCGGGATGGGATCTCAATACGTCCGCGATGTCATGGTGGCGGGAACATGGAAACTGAGTGACGGCCTCCCGGTCGATGTCGACGAGCCGGAGATCCAGCGGCGCTCTGCCGAGGTCACCACGGCGCTCCACAAGCGCCTGGCGAACATTCCCTGTGATTAACTGAACGGCCGTTCCCGCATGGTGCTGGCCATGATGGCCTTGGCGGTGTGCAGGCGATTCTCCGCTTCGGGAAAGACGATCGACTGCGGCCCATCGATGACGCTGTCGGTCACTTCAAACCCACGGTCCGCAGGCAGGCAGTGCATGTACACCGCCTCAGCCGCTGCCAGCTTCATACGTCGATCGTCGCAGATCCAATCGCGATGCTGATCGTTGCGGGCAAGGCAGGCCTTCTCGTTCTCATCGATTTCTGCCTGGGTCTCCGCAGCCAGGCGGGCCTGCATCAGGTCCATCACGCCCCAGCTCTTGGGGTAGACGATGTCCGCGCCTTCGAAGGCGGCGTCCATGTCATCGACGATCTCAAACGACCCGCCACTCTCCAAGGCATTGTTCTTCGCTGCTTCCATCGTCCGGTCGAGCAAGGTGTACCCCGGCGGATGGGCCAGCGTCACCTTCATACCGAACCGCGTCATGAGCGTGATGAGTCCCTGCGGCACGCTGAGCGGCTTGGCGTAGGAGGGGGCGTAGGCCCAGGTCACCGCGATCTTCAGCCCGCGCAGGTTCTCGCCAAAGCGCTCGCGAATGGTCTGCAAGTCGGCGAGCGTCTGCGTCGGATGATCGACATCGCACTGCATGTTGATAATGGGGACGTTTGCTGCTGCCGCCATCTCGCGCATATAGGTGTTGCCCGCGCCGGGGATAAGATCGTGCCGCACGCAGATGCCGTGGCCCATGGCGGCGAGGATGCGCCCGGTGTCGGCGGCGGTTTCACCGTGGCTGATCTGGGTGGAGGTGACATCAAGGAAGTGCGCGTGCCCGCCCAGCTGCGTCATGCCCGCCTCGAAGGCGTTGCGGGTGCGCGTCGACTTGTCGAAGAACAGCAGGTACGCCGTCTGCTGCGGCAGGAGCAGCGTCGGCTCGCCGCGATGGAACTTCGACTTCAACTCGCTTGTTGTGCCCAGGAGGAGTTCGATCTCCGCCAGCGTCAGATCCTGTGTCTCGATGTAGTCTTTTCCCTTGAGGCTGGTCACGGCCTAGCCCTTTCTTCGCTTGATCGACATGTTGGTCCTGTTCTCCCGCCCGGCCGCCAGATCACAATAGGCTTGGCCGAACCCGGCGTAGAAAGCAGCGCACGTGATCATGTGCTCGATGGGAACCGAGTCGTTCACCGTGTGCGCCACGCTCTCCGGGGCGGGGCCGAAGCCGACGCAGGGGATGCCATGCCTGCCGGCGATCGCTACGGCGTTGGTGCTGAAGGTCCAGCGGTGCACCGTGGGCGCGGTTCCCAGCACCTCGCGATGGGTCTTGATCGCCGAGCGCACCTGCAGGGCATCCTCGGGCTCGCACCAGGTCGGGAAGTACTTCTCCGTCTCATAGACCAAGCCGCGGTAACTGGGTCGAGCGTAGCGCAGCACCTCGACCTTGGCGCGCACACCCGTCATCTTGACCAACTCCCGAATCTCCGCCACGGCTGAGGCTTTGGTCTCGCCCGCGGTCAGGCGGCGGTCCAGGTGCATGTAGGCCTGGCCCGGCACGGCACAGAGGCTCGGCGTCTGGCAGTCCACGTAGCTGACGGTGACGGTCCCCTTGCCAAGGAACGGATCCGCAGGCAGGCGTTCGTTGAGCTTCTCGACCTCGCCGATGAGTCGCGCGAGCTTGTAGACGGCGTTGTCGCCCTTCTCCGGCATGGAGCCGTGGCAGGAGCGACCTTTGCACGTCACACCGATCTCCATGCGGCCGCGATGCCCACGCAGGATCCAGCAGTTGGTCGAATCCGTCACCACCACCGCGTCGGGTCGGATCTGATCTTCATTGATGATGTACTGCCAGCAGAGCCCATCGCAGTCTTCTTCCATCACCGTGAAGGCGAAGAGGAGGCAGTACTCGGAGGTGTCGACATCGAGATCACGCAGGATGCGGGCGGCGTAGACCATGGCGGGCACGGCCCCTTCCTGGTCGCCCGCGCCGCGGCCCCAGACCTTGCCACCCTCCACCTTGCCCTTGTAGGGATCGTGTTTCCATTCCGATCGGTCGCCGACGCCCACCGTGTCGACATGGGCGTCGATGGCCAGCAGTTTCTTTCCTTTGCCCCGCCGACCGACCTGGCCGAAGAGGTTGCCCATGGGATCCGTCCAGATCCGGTCGAAAGCCCCCACCGCTTCCATCTCGCGTTGAATGCGGGCGATGACCTCGCCTTCTTCGGCGGACTCGGAGGGGATGGCGACCAGGTCGCGCAAGAAACGAACCATCTTCTTCTCGTACTGGCGGGCCTGGACGAGGTAGGGGTGTGCTTGGCTCATGGCCCATTCTTGTACCACACCCAGGGGCCCCAGCCAACGTTCTCGTGGATCTGCGCGGCAGGGGCCTGGGGGCAACTGGTAGACTGGCCGCATCGAACGAAGAAGAGTGCTCGACGCCATGAGTAGAGAAGCAACGCCCAACAGGCTCGCCTGCACGATCAACGGTTCCCCGGTTCGTCTCGACGTGATCGATGAGGAACGGACGCTCTTGGATGTGCTGCGCGACGACCTCGACCTCATCTCACCCAAGAACGGCTGCCAGCCTCAGGCGCAGTGTGGTTGTTGCACGATTCTGGTGGATGGCAAGCCCCGGCTCTCCTGCACGATGAAGCCGGCCCAGGCTACGGGCAAGTCGATCGTCACCATGGAAGGCCTGAGCGAAACGGAGCGTGACCACCTGGCAAGGGCATTCGTGGAATGCGGCGGCGTGCAGTGCGGTTTCTGCATTCCCGGCATCGCCATCCGAGCCTTTGCTCTCTGCAACGAGATTCCGAATCCCTCGCGCGACGAGATCGTCAAGATGCTGCGGCCGCATCTCTGTCGCTGCACCGGCTACCAACAGATCGTCGACAGCATCGAGTACTACAGCCGCTTGCGCCAGGGCGAGGAGCCCGCCCTGGCCGAGGAGGCGGCGCCGACCGGCAAGGTGGGCAGCAGTCTGGCGCGGTTCGGCGGCGGGGCAGCGGTCCTTGGCGAGCACCGCTTCGTCGATGACTTGAAAACGAAGGACATGCTGTTCGGCGCCCTGCGCTTGGCGGATCATCCGCGCGCCGTCGTCAAGAAGATCGATGCGGCCAAAGCCCTGGCGCTGCCCGGCGTGCATCACGCCGTCACGGCGGCGGATGTGCCGGGCGAGCGCTTGGTGGGGCTCATCGTGCGCGACTGGCCCATCTTCGTGGCGGAGGGCGAAACCACCCACTGCACGGGCGATGTCATCGCGGGTGTCGTTGCTGACACACAACAGCTTGCCCGTCGGGCGGCCGCCTTGATTGACGTGCAGTACGAGGTCCTGGAGCCCGTCACCGATCCCGAGGCTGCCCTATCGCCCGACGCCCCGCTCGTGCACCCGCAGCGCGAGAGCAATCTGCTGAGTCGCGCCGCTCTCCAGCGCGGCGATGTTGATGCGGCCTTCGACAGGTGCGCCCACATCATCGAGGATACCTACAACACCCAATGCATCGAGCATCTCTTCCTCGAGCCGGAGTCCTGCCTCGCCGAGCCGCACGGCGCCGGGGTAAAGCGGAAGCTGCACGTTCGCAGCCAGGGACAAGGCGTTTTTGACGACCGCAGGCAGATCGCTTCCGTACTTGGCGTCGACGAGGCGCGCGTGCAAGTCGACCTGGTCAGCAACGGCGGCGCGTTCGGCGGCAAGGAAGACCTCTCTATCCAGGCCCAGACGGCCCTCATGGCTTGGCTGGTCGATCGGCCGATCAAGATGACGCTCACCCGCCCCGAAAGCTTCCGCATCCACCCGAAGCGGCACCCGATCAAGCTCACCTACCGGATTGGCTGCGATGCGGAGGGGCATTTGCTCGCGGTCAAGGCCCGCATCATCGGCGATAAGGGCGCCTACGCCTCTGTCGGGGCCAAGGTGCTTGAGCGCGCGGGGGGCCACTGCACCGGACCGTATCGCGTACCCAACATCGACATGGAGTCGCTGGCGGTCTACACCAACAACCCGCCTTGCGGCGCCATGCGCGGCTTCGGCGCTAATCAGGCCGCTTTCGCCATCGAGAGCTTGCTCAATCGCCTTGCCGAGAAGGTGGGCATCGACGACTACGACATGCGCGAGCGCAACATCCTTCAGCCCGGCGAGGCCTTCGCGACCGGACAGATCCTCGACAAGCCGTTCGGGTTGCGGCAGACATTAGAAGCGGTCAAGGCGCAGTACAAAGAGGCGAAGTACGCCGGCATCGCCTGCGGCATCAAGAACGTCGGCATCGGCAACGGCATGGCGGACATCGGCCGGGCTGCCCTCACCGTCGAAGGCGATGGAACCGTGCATATCCGCACCGGCTTCACGGAAATGGGCCAGGGGCTCTTCACCGTCTGCGTGCAGTTCGCCGTGGAGGCGACCGGTCTGCCGCCTGAGACCTTCACCGTCTCCACCGACACCTCGCTGCAACTTGATTGCGGGCAGACGACCGCCAGCCGCGGCACGGTGCTTGCCGGCAACGCCATCGCCAAGGCGGGGGAAGCCCTCAAAGCCAAGCTCGATCAGGGTTGCACGCTGGCGGCTCTGGCCGGCCAGACCTTCCATGGCGAGTGGATCTGCGACTACACCTCGGCCCTGGGGACGGACACGAAGAAGCCCGGCGGACCCAAGACGCACCTGACCTATGGCTTTGCGACGCAAGTGGCGATTCTCGATGAAGAAGGCCGGCTTCAGAAGATGATCGCCGCCCACGACGTCGGCCGAGTCGTCAACCCGACGCAGCTCCAGGGCCAGATCTACGGCTCTTTGCACATGGGCATCGGCTACGCCCTCAGTGAAGACTTCGAGGTCCAGGACGGCCTCATCCAGGCGAAGCGCATCAATGACTGCGGTGTCCTGCGGGCGCACCAAATGCCCGAGATGGAGCTTCTCTTCGTCGAAGCGCAGGATCCCGAGTGTCCCTTCGGCGCTCGCGGCGTCGGCGAGATCGGCTTGGTGCCCACCGCCCCCGCCATCGCCGGCGCTTTGTATCAATACGACGGCGTCGTCCGCCGCGAACTCCCCATGCGCGACTCGCCCGCAGCGCAGCACCTCGCGCGGCCGGGACGCCAAGCCTGATGATCGCACCGGCGCTGAGGAGGCTCGCACGCCATGCCACTGCTCGTCAAGAATGGCCGAATCATCACCGCGACCGACGACTACAGGGCGGATGTCTACGCTGAGGCTGAGACGATCACGCGCCTTGAGCCCGACATCGATCCCACCTCCTTGCCGAAAAACACCGCAGTCATCGATGCTGCCGGCAAGTATGTCTTTCCCGGATTCATCGATCCGCACGTGCATGTGCACCTGCCCGTCATGGGGATCAACGCTAGGGACGACCACGCCTCAGCGAGCCGGGCCGCCCTCGCCGGCGGCACGACGACGATCCTTGAGATGATCTGCCCGGCGGCTGAGGATGAACCGCGGGCGGCGTTCGAGACCTGGTCCAGGCTCGCGCAGGACGGCTGCTGTTGCGACTACGGCTTCCATCTGGCGGTCGTGCGTTTTGACGATCTCGCCTGGTCCCAAGTACGCGAGTTGCTCGCCTCCGGGGCGGTGACTTCGCTCAAAGTCTTCCTCGCCTACAAGGGGCTCGACATCTCCGATGCCGACCTCTTCAGGCTGTTGACCTTGGCGAAGGAGAACGGCGTCATCGTCACCGCCCACTGCGAGAACGCCGACGCCATCGAAGCGATGCAGCGCCGCTTCCTGGCCCAAGGAAAGACCGGTACGGAACACCACGAGCCCTCTCGCCCTCGCATCGTGGAGGCAAGCGGTGTGCAGCGGCTGGCGCTGTTCGCGGAACTCACCGGGGCGCACGTCTATGTCGTGCACACGTCTTGCGACGCCGCCCGACGCGTGGGCACGGAGGCCCAACAGCGCGGCGTCAATCTCTGGATTGAATCCGTCATCCCACATCTCGTCCTCGATAAGTCCTGGGCGGAGAGGCCTGACTTCGAAGGCGCCAAGTACCTCATGTCGCCCCCCCTTCGCGACGCCGCCGAGAAGGACCTCTTGTGGGAGTCCGTTCAGCGGCGCCAGATCGCCACCATCGCCACCGACCACGCCCCCTTTGATTTCGTCGGCCAGAAGGACCTTGGCCGGGCTGACTTCACCAAGATTCCCAGCGGCATCCCTTCCATCCAGGAGCGTGTTGACCTGGTTCATACGTACGGCGTCTGCGGCGGGCGGATCGACCTGCACACCATGGTCGACGCCGGCAGCACCCAGGCCGCTCGTATCTTTGGCATGTATCCGCGGAAGGGAACGATCGCGGTGGGCTCGGATGCTGACCTGGTGATCTATGACCCCAACCACACCGACTTCTTCACGAAGACCGACAGCCATTCGCAGGTGGACTACTGCGCCTATGAGGGATTGCAGCGGCAAGGGCGGGCCAGCGCCGTGACACTGCGTGGCAGGGTTGTGGCGCGCGACGGGCGCTTCCTCGGCGAGGCCATGGCCGGCCGACGCGTGCCTCGGAAACCAGTGCACTTTGACTAGATCTGCCTGAACTCAGCCGCCGCCCTGCTCCTGCTTGGGGGGCTTGGGCACAAACTCGCCGACGTTGTCTTCCACCATGGGGTCGGCCCAGGTCGTGTGGCCTTTCAGCTTGGCCCAGCCGCCGCCGGGGAGTTGATCCTGGGCCAGGTAGACTTCCTGAAGCCAGAACTTCCCTGCTGCATCCTTCACCGACACCTGGGCGCGCACCGAGCGGGTGATTCTGCGGCGCAAGGCAGTCTTCGTCGTATCCGTGAACTCGAGCACGTTCTCGAGCGCCCACTCTTCGCTGGGCACCGTGATGTGCAGTACCTGACCCTTCTTGTACTCCAGTTCTGCGACCTCCTTGGCCTTGGTCTTGAAGTCCTTCAGTTCGGGGCCGCCATACAGATCTTCATACTGGAACGTGCGCTCGGCGCGGATGAGTTGGTGCTCGACGTTCTTCTCTTCGATGGACTTCAGCTTTGCCTGCAACTCCGCGAGCTTCCCGCTGTTCCCACTGACGTTCTGGGCAAAATCCGCCACCGCCTCGCGAAGCGGCTTGAGATCTCGCTCCATGATGGTGGGCGGCTTCTTCTCGGTGTTCGTCTTCCAGCCGGTATCCCGGTTCAGGAACTTGAGCACACCATCCAGGCGACCGCCGATGTCCCCGGAGAGCATGGCCCGGCTTTGCTCCATCGCCTTGGGGAACTCTTCGAGGACTTTGATCAGGTCCTCTTCAATCTGTTGCAGCCGAAAGGACTTGCCCAAGGGAAACTCCGCCTGCTGGTAGGCGGTGAAGGCCATCGTTGCCTCCTCGAAGATCGCCTGCTGTTCCTTGATCTGTTGCGTGCTCACGGTCGGCGAGGCGATCAGCCACTTGGGGCTCCCCATGCCGGAGTCAACGTAGGGCGCCAGTTGATCGACCCACTCCTGGCAGGCTTCCTCAAGCGCCGCCTTGGACTCCATCTCGCCGTAGTATTTGAGGGCGCTGGCAAGGCTGGATTCCGTGTTCTGCAGAGTCTGGGTCTTGCCGTGCGGGAAGTCCACCTTCTGATACTCGGCGAAGACGACTTTGGCGCGGGCGAAGGCTGCTTTGGCTTGGGCCTGGCCCTCCGGCGAGCGTCGGTTGAGGTCGGCGCCGATCGGCAGAAACTGGTCACTCTTGTAGTCAACGAAGGGCGCGAGTCTATCGTGCCACTCGCTGCACAGCGCCTCCTTGGCCGCCTCGGCCTCCGCGCCTGCCGCCTCGACATCCGCCTCCGCATTCTTCGCCGCCTCCACGCGGGCCGTGGCTTGCTCGAGGTGCTCACGCATCGCCGCGTAGTCCGGATCGCCTTCGTCGAACTTACCGGCATACCGATCCTGGATTTCCTTGAAGTAGCGATTGGCCTCCTTGAGCTTCCGCTCCGCGGTCATCAACTGATCCTTCTCCAGCGCGCTATCGACGGCGGTGAGCGCTGTATTGATGCGCTTGACACGCGACGCCACCGAACTGGGCAGGTCGGCGTGGGCGCTGGCCGCCAGCAGGCCCATGCAAAGAACGATGGCACAGAGGATGGCGCCTTGAGCGGATCGAAACCGTGGTGCGCAGAGCATGACCGATCTCCTTCGTGTGTTTCCCGCAATCACCTCACCACCCCAAGGCCTGAACTCGGCGGCAATTATCCAGAGAACACCTTGCCCTGCCACCGAAGCCTGCTGGACCTCATTCGCATGCCATGATAATCGTGGCGATCGGCGTCACAACCAAGCAGTTCGAGATTGGCATGTCTTGCTGACGAACGGAGTTGCCCAAGAGACCAATCCCCTGTTTGGGTGGGGCCGCCTGCTGGGCAAAGCGTCGCTGTTGGAGGCGCTTCGCCCGGGACGGCTGACTGAGGCTTGGTCTCAACCGGAGAAGCTGAAGGTGTCGCCGGGCCCGCCGGTGATGAGGTTGCCGTCGCCAAGATCCAGGGAGAGCGAGATCAGGCTGGTGTCGAGCAGCGAGCCGACGCTGACATCGTCGTCGCCGCCCCCCGTCTCGATGTCCAGGTACTCCACCCCGAGGCTGGCGACGCGGGCGGTGGTCGGGTTGGTGCGGTAGACGACCAGCCAGCCGGCCTCGCCGACGACGTTGAGCACATCGCTCTGGAACTCCGAGCCGATGTAGCGCAACCGATCCAGGCCCTGACCGCCGAAGATCTCATCGTCGCCGCTCGGATAGCGGCTGAGGAAGGAATCGTTGCCGCCTTCGCCCTGGAGCACATCAGCGCCGGCGCCACCCTCGATGATGTCGTTGCCATCGCCGCCGCGGATCGTGTCGTCGCCCTCGCCGCCAAAGAGTTGGTTCGCCTCGTCGTCGCCGACGATCAAGTCATCGTAGCGCGAGCCCAGAACGCCGGAGAGGCGCTCGTAGGTGTCCGTGTCGCCGTTGCCATCCGTTCCCATGGCGGCGGCGAGATCGATGCTGACGCCTTGGGCGGCAGTGGTGTAGTCGGCGTAGTCGATGAAGCTGCGTCCCTTGCCGCCGTCCAGGTGATCCGCGCCGTCCCCGCCACTCAGGCGATCGTAGCCCTGGTCGCCGGAGAGCACATCGTCGCCGGCCCCGCCGTCCAGGCGATCGTCGCCGGCCTTGCCGCGAATCAAGTCGGCCCCATCGCCGCCGTGCAGGATGTCGTCGCGCTTACTGCCGGTGATGTCGTCAGCGAAGGACGAGCCGGTGAACTCTTCCACACCGCTCAAGCGATCGACAATGCCGGTGAGGATCGAGGTGACTCGACCCGAACCGAGCTTGGCCTTCACCGCCCCGGCCGCGGCCGAGTAGTCGGCATGGTCTTCGCCGGCGCCGCCGTCGAAGCGAACATTGCCATTCCCGCCCAGATACTGGTCGTCCCCGGCGCCAGCGTGTGCGTCCAGATTAGTTGTGGCGGCAGAGGCGTCAAACACATCGTCGCCGGCCCCAAGCTCGATAGCCACGTCGGTGAGGCCGCTGGCAGCCAAGTCGCCGACGATGACCCGGTCATCACCGGCCTGGGTGTCGAGATCCAACTGCTCGACGCCGCGGAAGGTCACTTGCGACCCGGAAGCCCCGACGCTCAGCGTCGCCCCGTCAAAGAGGCCCGCCAGGGTGATCAAGTCCGCCTCTTCGGAAGCGACAACGAACAGTTCGTCGCGACCGAGGCCACCGTCGAGGAAGTCATCGCCGTCGGCAGCAGTCCAGAGGAAGCGTTCGTTGCCCGCCTCGCCGCTGAGGGCGTCATCGCCGGCGCCGCCGCTCAGGTCGTCGTTGCCCTCGCCGCCGAAGAGCAGGTCATCGCCCTGCCCGCCGCGGAGTTCATCCTGCCCCGCCTCGCCGAGGAGGGTGTCGGCGCCTTCGCCACCGAGGAGGCGATCGTTGCCGGATCCGCCACGGAGCACGTCATCGCCGAGGCCGCCGCTGATCTCGTTGGCGCCGTTGTTGCCGGTGAGGTCATCGGCGAAGCGTGAGCCGATGAGGTTTTCGAGCTGCCGCAGTTCGTCCGCGCCCTCGCTGTCACCGTTGGAAAGGCCCGCCGCCAGGTCGGCCCAGACGCCCGCCTCCGCGTCGGCAAAGGTGAGGGTGTCGCGCCCGCCGCCGCCGGCGATGAGGTCGTCGCCTTCGTTGCCGGCGAGGAGATCGGCCCCGGCGTCGCCGCGCAGCTCATCGTCGCCCGCGTTGCCGAGCAGCACATCGTCGCCGCCGCCGCCGATGAGAAGGTCCGCCCCCGCGCCGCCCTCAAGGCGGTCGTCGCCGGCTTCGCCGCGTAGTTCGTCGCTTCCCGTTCCGCCGTCCAGGACATCATCACCGGCCCGGCCCCGCAAGAGGTCGTCGCCGGCTTCACCGAAGAGTCGATCGTTGTCCTTGCCGCCGTCGATGTCATCAGCGCCTTCGCCGCCGCGGATCAGATCGTCACCGTCGAGGCCGTCGATGCGATCGTCGCCGCCGAGGCCGTGGATCTCGTTGGCGAGCTTGCTGCCGATGAGACGGTCGTCATGTTCGCTGCCGGTGAGATGCTCGATGACGCCCATGAGGGCCAGCCCATCATCATTGGCGGTGATTCGCTGGACCTGCCCCTTGTCGCGTCGCAGATCGATCTGGATGCCTTGGCTCGAGGTTGAGAAGTCGAGAAGATCATCGCCACCGGAATCGATGATCAGGTCATCGGAACCGGGCAGGATGAGGTAACGGTCGTCGCCCAGGCCGCCATCGAGCACATCGTTGCCGTGCCCGTCGTGCAGCACATCATTGCCCTGGCCGCCGAAGATGGTGTCGTCGCCGCCGAGGCCGACGAGCTCATTGTCCAAGTCATCGCCGACGAGGCTGTCGTCAAAGTTGGTGGCGATGACGTTTTCCACGCCGGTGAAGGCGCCCAGCGACCCGCCGCCGACGCGGGAGGCCAGGTGCTGCGGCAAGTTGACGCGGATGCGCGTCGGGAGCGCCGAGTAGTCAACGGTGTCGCGCCCGCCGCCGCCGTTGAGCGTACCAGTGACGACACCCGCCGCGCCGAAGATGAAGGTGTCACCGGCGCTGCCGCCTGCAAGATGTTCAAAGGCCACGAAGTCGAAGACGCCGGGCCCGCCGATGTCACCGCGGTCCACGCCCGTGAGATGCCAGTCGCCTCCCTGGTTGTCGCCGATGAGTGTGTCAGCAAAGGCGCTGCCGATGACTCGTTCGATGTTGGCGATGCCGCCGGTGGCCGTCGTGGCCTGCAAGCCGAGATCAACCAGGACCGAGGTGGCGTAGCCGGAGAAGTCGATGGTGTCGTAGCCGCCGCCGCCGTCCAGTACGAAGTCGATGGAGGCGGTGCCGAGGAAGGTAAAGGTGTTATCCGCGTCATCGCCGCCGATGGTGAGGTTCTCGAACTCGGTGAAGCTGAGATTGCCCACGTTGCCAACACCGCCATCCAGGATCGTCCAGTCGTCCGCGATGCCGGCCCCGACCAGCGTGTCGATCCCATCGCCGCCGGAGATTCCCGTCTGACCGGTGAGGCCGGAGACGGTGACCACATCGTCGCCGGCGCCGGCGTCGATGCCCGTCAGACCGGCGTGCGTGTCGCTGACCGTTAGATCATCGTTGCCGCCGCCCAGCGTCAGCACGAGCAGTTCGAAGGCGGCGTAGTCGATCCGGCCCGTCATGCCCAGACCCAGGATCGAGGTGGCGGTGAGTTCACCGGTCTGGCCGGCAAGGTCGGCGGAGAGATCGGCGGTGATCTCGTCCACGCCGGCACCGCCCAGGATCGCCACCTCACTGCCGATGGTGGCCAGCGTCCCCAGCAGACTACTGATGAGCACCGAGTCATCGCCTGTGCCCAAGTCGAGCGTGGTAACCCCGGCGACGGCCTGGATGTGCACGGCGTCCGTTCCGCCACCCGTCTCAATCACCGTCGCACCGAAGTGCGTGCCGGCCAAGGCGACGGCGTCAGCGCCCGCGCCCAGCGACAAGGCGAAAGTCTCAAAGCCGGCGTAGTCGATCACGCCGACCATGCCGAATCCAACCACGGTCGAAACGTCGACCTGGCCTTCGCGATCCGCCACATCGCCGCTGTTGTCGACCTGCAGGGCATCGTCGCCTGCTCCGCCGATCAGCGTCAGGGAATGTTGGATGGATTGAATCGTCTGATCCGCAGCCGAAACGATGATCGCGTCGGCCCCAGCCCCGGTGTCAATGGTCGTCGGGCCGGCAATCGACCGGATGGTGATCGTGTCGTCGCCTTCCCCACCGACGAGCGTCGTCTGCGAGGCATGGGTCGATTCGATGGTGAAGAGGTCGCCCGCCGTGCCGAGTCGAACCTCCAGGGATTCGATCATCTGGTAGTTAATGTCGCCGATCGCCCCCAGGCCGGTCAGGCGATCGCTGTGCAGCGCCCCGGCCTGCGGCGTCAAGCCGCCGGAGGCATCCAGGACCACCGCGTCGATACCGCCCCGGCCCAGAACATTCAGGTTCGAGGCGATGCCCTCCAGCAGGGCCTCCGGATTGCTGACGGTGGCCAGGTCCATGCCCTCACCAAGATCGATCGTCGTGGGGCCGGCGACGGTCTCGACCGCCACGACATCGGCGCCAGCGCCGGTGCTCAGTCGCGTCCAGCGACCATGCGTCGATTCGATGGTGAAGAGATCATCACCCGAGCCAAGCTCGACCTGCAGTGCTTCCAAGCCGCTGTACTCGATCGCCCCAACCATGCCCAAACCGGTGATGGTGGTGCTCGTCAGGGCCCCGACGCGGCCGAACGTTTCGCCAGTGCTATCGAGGTCCAGGCGATCCGAGCCGACGCCGCCGGCGATCCTCAGAAGAGCCGCGATCCCGCGTAGCTGGCTGCTTGTGTCGCTGACGGTGAGCTGGTCGTTGCCGACGCCGAGGTCAATGGTTGTCAGGCCCGCGACGGCCTGCACGGTGACGGTGTCCGCGCCTGCGCCCGCCAGGATGGTCGTCAGGCCGAGGTGCGTGCCCACGACGGTGAGATCATCGGCACCCAGGCCGAGCGCCAGGTCGAGGGTCTCGAAGCCCAGGTAGTCGACCGTTCCCATCATGCCGAAACCGGAGAGGCGGTTGCTGTGCAGTTCGCCCACGCCGCCGATCGCGTTCCCCGCATCGGAGAGAATGAGCGAGTCGGTGTCGCCGCCGCCACGTACGGTCAGCAAGGCCCCGATGCCAGCGAGGCGGCTGTCGTCGCCGGTGATGGTGAAGACATCGTTGCCTGCCGCGCCGTCGATCGTTGTCGCCCCGGAGACCGAGCGAATGGTGAAGTCATCCGCCCCAGCGGCGCCGTTGATGGTGGTGTCGCCGGTGTGGGTGGACTGCACTTGGAGGCTGTCGCTGCCGGAGCCGAGCCCCAGCTCAAGCGCTTCGACCTCGCCGTAGTTGATGGAGCCAGGCATACCCAGGCCGCTGAGCTGCGAATCGGTCAGGACGGCGTCGCGGTCCGTGTCATCGCCGGTGTTGTCGACGACAAGCGAGTCCGCATCCGCCCCGCCCGCGATGGTCAGTGCCGCGGCGATGCCCTGCAGGCGACCGATCGTGTCGCCGACGGTGATCGTGTCCGCGCCGCCCGCAGCGTTGACCGTTGTCTCGCCGACAATCGATCGGATCGCGATCGTGTCCGCGCCGTCCCCGGTGTCGATGGTGGTGGAAGCGGCGTGGGTGCTGTTGATCGTCAGCGAGTCGTCGCCCGCGCCCAGGCGCAGGTCGAGTGAACCAAAGTCGAGGTAATCGATCCGGCCGCGCATCCCCAGGCCGCTGATGGTCGAGGTGGTCAGCGTGCCCTGGCGATCGGCCGTGGCGCCGCTGTCGCGGACATTGAGCACATCCGCCCCCGCCTCGCCATTGAGCGTGAGCGTCGCCCGGATGCCGCCCAGGCGTTCTTGCGTGTCGTACACGTTGACCGTGTCTATGCCGGCGCCGGCGTTGATCGTGGTCGAACCGGCGATGGCTCGCACGTGGAAGGTGTCAGCGCCCGCCTGGCCTTCAATCGTCGTGGTTCCGGCATGCGTGCCGGCGATCGTCAACGCATCGTCACCGCTGCCCAGGGTTAGCAGCAGCACTTCGAAGGCGGCGTAGTCGACCCGACCGGTCATGCCCATGCCGAGGAGGGAAGCCCCGGAGAGTTCGCCGACCAGGCCGGTCGTGTCACTGCCGGCGGCGAGGCGCAGCTCATCCGGACCGATCCCGCCCCGCACGTCCAGCGTTGACGCGATACCCTCCAGCAGGCCCGCGGCGGTGCTGACGGTGATCAGATCCGCGCCGGAGCCCGCCTTGATCATCGTCTCGCCCGACACCGCCAGAACCGAAATGACATCCGCGCCGCGGCCGGTGTCAATCGCCACGGTCGCATTGGGCGTGTCGTGCACCGTCAGTGTGTCAGCGCCCGCGCCCAACGTGAGATCCAAGGCTTCCAGCAAAGCAAAACTGATCTGGCCGCCGGTCCCGAGACCGACGACGCGATTGGCGAAGAGTGAACCGAACAGATCGGCAGCATTGCCCGAGGTGTCGATGGCCAGCGTGTCGAAGCCCGCGCCCGTGTTCACATGAACCGGCGCTGCGATCAGGGAAAGGGTCAGATCCGCATCGGCAATGGTGACGACATCACTGTCTGCACCTGTATAGATGACTGTCGGGCCGGCCGTCGAGTGCAAGCGAACGCTATCATCGCCCGCGCCCGTATCGATCGTCGTCCAACCGGCATGGGTGCTGTCGATACGCACCTCGTTCACGCCGTCACCCAGGTTGACCACCAGGGAGGCGAGGCCGACGTAGTCGATTCGTCCCGCCATACCGAAGCCGGTGATGGAAGTCTCGCTCATGACGCCGGCCAGGTCGCGCCCATCACCCGTCGCGTCCACGACGAGCGTGTCAGCGCCATCGCCCACGACGTTGAGCGTCGCCACGACCAGGCTGAGCGTGCCGCCCGCGTTCGGCGCCAGGCTGCCGACGTTGAGCCTGTCAGCGCCAGCGCCAAGCTCGATCGTGGTGGGAACCGCGATGGACTGGACGTTGACGACATCGTCGCCGCCGCCCGCCTCGATCAGCACCGCTTCGAGGCCCACGCCGGTGACATCGCTGGTGTAGCTCACGGTGCGGGCGGCTTCGTTCTCATCCACGATCCGGTCGCCGTTCACTTGCAGGCGGTCGGCCGCGCCCGTGCCGAGGACCAGGAGCACATCGCCCATTTCCGAGCCTGTGTCTTCGACCGCCACCGGGCCGAGCATAGCGCCGCTGAGCGTGACGGTGTAGAGATCCATCCCCACGCCGCCATCGAGCGTGACGCCCTGCGTCGGCGTCGCCTCGATCAGGAAAGCGTCCTCGACCGGGCCGCCCAGGAAGCGTTCCAGTTCCAGACCCGCGTGCGAAGCAGAGTTCGCGCCATCCGTGACCATGACGGCGCCGCCGGCCAGCGTGAAGGTGAGGTTGACTGACACACCGCTGAAGTCGAGCGTGTCCACGCCGCCGTTCGGCAGTTCCAGCACCAGGTCGCCGGCGCCCCAGCCGTCAACAAAGGCGTAGGTGTCGTCGCCCAGACCGCCGCTCAGGGTGTCGTTGTCCGTGCCGCCGATCAGCGTGTCGTTGACCGAGCCGCCTTGCAGGTCATCGTTGCCCGCCCCGCCGGTGGCCAGGACGCGCACCATGACGCTGGCGTCGGTTTGGAGAATGTCGTTGCCGTCGCCGCCGTCGAAGAAGATGGCGGTGACGCCCGTGTAGATCTCGCTGAAGCCAAAGCCGCTGACCATGATGGTCGCCGAACCGTCGTCAGCGGTGTCGAGTTGGGTCAGTGCAATCGTCTCGTCGCCGTCGAGCGCCCCATCGCCCACGATCCGCCGCCAGGCGAATTCGCCGGTGTTGATGACCAGGGCGCCGTTGGGAAGATCCGTCTGCGTGCCGTCCTGCGAGCCGACGCTGCGATCGGCGTCGAGTTGCAGGGCCAGGTTCGGCCGGGCCAGGGAGAGATCGATGCCGTCCGTGCTGATGAACTGCAGGTACTGCAGATTCGTCAGGCCGCTGAAATCGATGATCGGGGTGTAATCAAGGCTCACGCCGACGAGATTGGGCAAGAGCGCCAGTTGGTTGACGTGGGAGACGACCCGCAGCGGTGCGGCGCTTCCCGCCCCCAGCGCGCCATGACGAGCAAACGCCGTTTCGTCGATGACCGTGGAGCCCGAGGATTCGCTGAACTGGTACGAAGCAGCAAGGGTGGGTTCGTCGGCGGTGAACTGGTCGAGCCGGTCGGCGTCAACTTGATCTGCGGACAGAGCCGTGGAGAAGATTCGCACCCGATCCAGGGCCCCGGTCAGGGCCTGACCCGGATCGAAACCGCCGCCCAGGGAATCCTGGTCCTGGCCGAGGTACAGGCCGTTGTCGGCGACGTTGAGCGTGCTGAGCACCATGGGCAGGGCCGCCCCGACGAGTTCGCCGTCGAGGTAGAGAGACACTTCCTGATTCGCCTGATCGCGGACCACGGCGTAGTGGTGCCAGCGCCGGTCGGCGATGGACTCGGAAAGCGTCCAGATCACCCTGTCACCGCCGTGATACAGACTCAGTTGGGTGTCGCTGTCGAAGATGAGGAGCCACTCGTTGTCATTCCCGCCGTTGGCCGCACTCAGCACCGTCTGGCTGCCGCTATGGGCCGTCTTGAACCAGAAGGTGGTCGTCTGGTTGGAGAGACCGTTGAGCGCCGAACCCGGCAGGCTCACCACATCATCATTGCCGTCAAAGAGCAGACCCGAACGGCCGGCGTTGAAGTCAAGCGTGAGGTATTGCAGCTCCGCCAGGCCGGTGGTGTTGCCTGTGCCATCTCGACCCGGAACCAGCGGCGACAGGTCAACGACGTCGTTGCCGATGAGATCCAGTGAGGTGGCGTTGATGGCGTACTCAAGTCCGGTCAGATCGCTCAAGCCCAGGTTGGCCAGATCAATCGTCGTGAGCAAGGCCAGTTCACTGGCGTAAAGATCACGCGCCAGCAGCGGCTCGCCCTGCCAGGAAGTCGTCACCGCGATGCCGAAGGCCCGGGCCAACCCCGCCGCCAGATGCGGATCATTAAAGGTGACGATCGGATCGATCGGCCGTGGCTGGTTGACGGCGAACTCGGCCGTGGGCGGCGGAGCCAACGTCTCGCCGCCGGCCTGATCACGAAGCTCCGTGCCTTCGCCGATGTAGCGGTCGGCGCCGCTGTCGCCGAACAGTTGGTCCTGATCGTCGTTGCCGATGAGCAGGTCATCGCCGTCGCCACCCTGCAGGCGGTCGCGATCGCTCGCCGGATGCGTCATCCCGGCCAGGGGCGCCAGCACTTGCACCGCGAAGGGCCGGGCCTCGCCCAGCAGGGCATCGGAGGGATCGTAGACGCGAAGGAAGTAGGTCCCCGCCTTGAGATTGCGCAGGTCGAACATCGCCTGGGCGTCGGCGAGCAAGCCGCCGTTCGCATTGTGGAGATCGCCCAGCACGCCGCCCGGCCGCATCGCCGCCACCAAGCCGGTCGCGACGTCATCGCCGGCGCTGGCCCGGGTCACTTCGAGTTGCAGATCGTCTTCACCGCCGCTGAGGCGAATCGTCAGCCGCGTTTTGCCTGCCGCGATGGCGTTGCGAATCACCTCCGTCAGATCCACCCGCACCAGGCCGCTGAGGTCTGCGAAGGTGACCTGGTCGACCAGCGTCGCCGCATCCGTGCCATCGGCGCTGGTCACCGCCCCGTCGCCCTCGGCATCGAGCACGCTGATATCGAGCGGCAAGCTCTCGCCCAGGGGAAGGAAGTCGCGGAAGCGATCCGTGCGCGGGCTACCGCCGTCAGGCTGGCTCTTCCAGAGATCGCCATCGCTGGTGATGAAGTAGGCCTCGTCGCCGAGGCCGGCCAGCGACACGAGTTCCAGGTCCAGCGTCGCCACTTGCTGCGTGCCCAGGCGCGTGCCATCGCTCGACCAGAGTTCGTAGGGAGCAGAGCCCGGCGTCGGTTCGACGAGGAACTGCAGCAAGCCGCCCACTTCGCCGAGCAGCGTCGCGTTGGTGCCGCCAGCCCCGGGCGTGATGTCACGGGCCTGGAGGGTGTTGTTGCGCTCGCCGTCGCTCACCCACACCTCGCGACCGCTCACGCCATCATCCGCCGTGAAGTACAGGCGGTCCTCCACCACGGTGAGCTGTGCCGGGTCGGAATCGCCCGAGGGGTTGATGTCCTTGACGACTTCGGTGCCCAGGGCCGTGCCATCGCTGACCCAGAGTTCCCGCCCCAGCGCCGGATCGCTGGCGACAAAGAAGAGCGTGCCGCCGGCGACGGTGAAGTCGCTGATATCTTCAGGCAGGTCGGCGAGGTACTCGATGCCCGTGAAGCCGATCGTCTTCCAGAAGGTCGGATCGCTATCCGCATCGCGGACGAAGAGCAGTTCCTCACCAAGCGCCGCCAGGTGCGCCGGATCCGTCACGGGCGCCCCGGTGGTCACGAATTCCGCCGTCGTGCCGGTCAAGCGATAGAGGGAAGCGACGCCGGCGTTGTCCGCCGCCACGTACACCGTCGTCCCCACCAGCGAGAGATCCGTGGGATCGGTAAGCGAATCGCCGCCGCCGTCGACGATCGGAGCCGCGAGAGCGCCGGTCGCCTTCCAAAGCGTGACTTCCAAGCCGTCGTCGCTGGCGAAGTAGAGGTCGCCGCCCAAGTCCGTGAGGAGCGTCGGCAGTGGCAAGGCGGCGCCTTGCCCGTCGAGCACCTGCTCGGTGACTGTGCCGTTGCTGGTCCAGAGTGTCTCGGCGCCACCCACCAGCGCCCGGAAATACAGCCGGCTGCCGACCGCGGTCAGCAGCGTCGGCGTGGCGTCGAACGTCGCCTCCACCTCGGCCGTCGCACCGCTGGCCGTCCACAGCGCCTCGTCGCCGCCGTCCAAAGCCGTGAAGTAGAGCACGCCATTGACGGCGATGAGGTTAGCGGGGTCCGCGACCGCCGCCGGCGTGCCGTCGAGCACTTCGTCAATGCTGCTGCCGTCGCTCACCCGCAGCGTCGCGCCGGCTCCGTCATCGCCGGCGAAGTACACCGAAGCGCCCACGGCGGTGAGATCAGAGAGGCCGCCCGAGAAGTCGCCGAGCGAGGTCGCCAGCGCCGGCTCCGCCTTCCAGAGGGCGTCCGCGGTGCTGAAGAAGAGCACGCCGCCAGCCTCGACCAGTTCGGTCGGGCCGGAGACCGCGTCACGATCGTTCACCGTCGCCGTGGTCGAGCCGTCCGTCTGCCAGAGCACCTGGCCGGTGGCGCCATCGTCCGCGATGAAGAAGAGGGTTGTGCTGGTTCCGCGCAGCGCCGAAGCAGCGCCGCTGAAGGTCGCGACCCTGGTCGTCGTCGCGCCGTCACTGGTCCAGAGAGCGACGCCGGAGCCATCGTTCGCATTGAAGTACAGTTGCCCGCCCACCACGGTGAGATCGCTGGGATCGGAGTCGCCGGCGCTGTTGATGTCGCTGACGAGGACGGTGCCGCCGTCCGTGCCGTCGCTCATCCACAGTTCGATGCCGTCCGCGCCGTTGTCGGCGGTGAAGAAGAGCGTCGAGCCGACCGCGAGGAGGTTGCCGGGGTTGGAGCTGGGGGCGCCGACGTTGAGGTCCTTGACCAGGGCCGTGCCGCCGTCCGTGCCGTCGCTCGACCAGAGTTCCCGGCCGTTCACACCGTCGACCGCGGTGAAGAAAAGCGTCGAGCCGACGACCGTGAGATTCTGCGGGCTGGAGCTGGGAGCCCCGGCGTTGATGTCCTTGACCAGCAGCGTGCCGGCCGGGGTGCCATCGCTCGTCCAGAGTTCGGTGCCGTTCGTGCCGTCGTCATCGGCGGCGAAGTAGAGGCTGCCGCCCATGGCGACGAGGTGGTGGGCATCCACCACGAAGGTCTTGAGGGCCGTGGTGGTCGTCCCATCCGTGATGTAGAGCGAGGTGTCGGTGCCGTCGCTGGCGTTGAAGAAGAGGCTGCTTCCGACGGCGGTCAGATCCGAGGGGTTGGCGTCGCCGCCGGCGTTGAGATTCGCCACCATCGTCGTACCGGCCGGGGTGCCGTCGCTCTGCCAGAGTTCCACGCCGTTCGCGCCGTTGTCTGCGGTGAAGAAGACCGTGGCGCCCACGGCGGTCAGTTGCGTCGGCAGGGCGCTGAAGACTTCGAGGCTGGTCACTGCCGTGCCGTCGTAGATCCAAAGGGCCGGTCCGCCACCGTCATCCGCGGTGAAGAACACCTCACCTGCCAGGACGAGCAGTTCTCCGGGCGTCGCCGGCAGCGCCACTTGCTCCGCCGCCGTCGCACCGAGCGCCGAGCCATCGCTGATCCAGAGTGTCGGCGTGCCGTCGTCATCGTTGGCGACGAAGTAGAGCGTGTCGCCTTCGACGATGGAGTGCGTCACCCCGCCCACCGTCTCGCCATCGGTGACGAGTTGGGTGGTTGTTCCGTCGGTCGTCCAAAGCGCTGCCCCGCCGCCGGCATCCGCCCGGAAGAACAGGTCGCCGCCCACGACGGTGAGAAGATCGGGAAGCGCGCTGTAGGTCGCCTGGGCGGTGGCGGTGGCCCCATCGGTCAGCCAGATCGCCGGGTCAGCGTTGGCGTCGAGGGCGGTGAAGAAGAGATTGTCGCCCAGCCTCGTGAGCTGCGTGGGATTCAAGATGAAGGCCGAATCGTCGGCGGCGGCATCCTTCACCGCCACCCCGACGCCGCCTTCGAGCGTCCACAGCACCGAATCGCCGTCCGCGTTCTCCGCGATGAAGAACAGTTGGTCGTCCGCCACGGTCAAGTCGGTCGGGTTAAGAAGCGCTTCGCCATCCTCGTCGACGACCGGGGTCGGCAAGCCGCCCGCCGTGGACCAGAGCACGTCCTTGCCCGAGTCTCGTGCCACGAAGTAAAGGGCGTTGCCCAGGGTGGTCAGTTGGCTCGGCTCATCGATGGTCTCGTCAAGACCGACCAGCGTCGTGCCCGCCCCGGTGCCATCGCTGATCCACAGGGCTCGGTCCGTGCCGTCGTAAGCGCTGAAGTACAGCCGCTCACCGGCCGTGAAGTTGACTACCGTCAGTTGCTCTGGGTCGGCATCGCCGCCGGCGTTGAGGTCGGTTATCTGCGTGGTGCCCGGACCGGTGCCGTCGCTGATCCACAGTTCGCGGCCGCTCACGCCGTCATCGGCGACGAAGACCACGCCAGCGCCGAAGGCCGTCAGCATCTCCGGCCCGGCGACGAACGATTTGAGCTGTGTAACGGTCGAGCCGTCGCTCACCCACAAGGCATTGCCAAGCGCCAGGTAGAGCCTGTCGTCCACGCCGAACATCGCCTCCGGTTCCGCCGCCAGGGTGGCGACAAGGCCGGTGCCCGAGATGGTGCCATCCGTCTTCCACAGCGCCAGGCCGTTGTCGGCGTCGACGCCCGTGAAGTACAGCGTCGTCCCCACCACGGTCAGCTCGTCGAAGGTGTCCGGCAGGTTGAAGTTGACGCTTTGCTGCAGCTCCAGCACGAGTTCGACGAGATCCAACTGCTCGAGATCCTCGCGGAACTGCAGGAAGCGGCTGATGTCGAGTTCCATGACCGCCACGTCCTGGCTGGGTCCGCCGATGCGCAGCGTCTCGCCGGCGAGAGAAACGTCGTAGCCGGCGCCATTCCACACCAGGGTGCCGTCCGTGGCCCGGATGGTGACCGTACTCTCGACGAAGGCGGTGGGGCTGAGGCGAATCACATCGCCCGCCGAGCCGTCCCCCAGGGTGGTGAAGCGATACCAGCGCTGCCCCTCGTCGACACGAAGCGTGAAGGTGTCGGTGTCGAGCAGACCGTCACCGTCGAGATCCAGGTCTTCGAAGGTGTCGGGTCGGCCGGTGCCGCGGTTGACCAGGAAATCGCCGCTGCCCGTGAAGGAGCGATTCGCCAGAATCTCGAACTCCTCGTCACCGGGGAGTTGGAAGCGGTTCGGCGAACCGTACACCGCATACATTCGGCCCCCGCCCAGCGTCAGACCATCGACCGTGCCGTCCGCGGCAGCGGCCCCGAGGAGCAGGTCGCCGATGCGATCGCCGTTCAGATCCACGCCGGGTTGGCCGGGCAAGGTGCCCAGCCGATCAAACTCACCGATGCCTTCCAACACGATGTCGGCGTCATCGAGGGTGAGTTCGGTGTGATCCGCAGCGCCAAAGAAGATGTAAACCGTGCCGCGCTCCTGGGCGTCGAGCAACGTCCCGGAAGAGTTGCGAATCTCGTAGCTCGGCTCACCCAGCACAAGATCGACGGCGCCATCGTCGTTCAGGTCGACCGTCGTGGCGTTCCAGGTCGCCAACCGCTTCACCGTCGAGCCGTCCGGATTCGCCCGCACCACCAAGTTGGCGTCGGCGTGGGTCAGGAGCGTCTGCCCGAACGACGCCGCCCCGAAGAAGATCAGGAGCGAGGTGTCGGGGTCGGCCACGGTCTCGGCTGCCAGGGCGAAGGCGAAGTCGTCGTAGCCGTCACCGTTGAGGTCGGCAAGCGGCAGGACCGGCCCGGCCAGCCTCTCCTCAGGCATGATCAGATCCGCGCTCAGCCCCGCCACGACATCGTCCGTTTCCGGAGCCGCGCCCGGAAGCCCCTTCAGCGAGCCGGGCCGGCCGAAGTAGATGTAGTTGAAGCCAAGCCGATCGCCCGCCTGGTCGGTCAGGAAGTCAGGCGCCGTCAGGATCACATCGTCAAGCCCATCGCCGTTGATGTCGCCGATGACCGAGCCGCCCAGCTCCGCCTCGTGCACCGAGGCCGAGGTCAGGAAGGAGAGCGACCAGCCGTTGAGCGTGTTGGCGCCCATGCCGTGGCTGTCGGTGATTTCCAGCGTCCAGGTGCCGTTGAGCGTCTCGCCGTCGAAGGCGGACAGGGCCTCTTCCGGTCGGAAAGAACCGGAGAAAGGTGCGAACCCACCGGAGATCGAGTCGCCGGCCTCATCGTCGAAGGTCGTGTTGCTGAAGTTGTCACCCGTGCCGCCCACATCGTCGAAGAGCCGGATGCGCGTGCCCGTCGGGCTGACCAGGTGCACCGACAATTGCTGATCTTCGTTATGGGTGATATCGAGTGTCAGATCGACATCCAGGATGGTCTCGCCGGGATCGAAGCCCGAAACGACCACATCCGAGGTCGTGTTGGTGACGGTGGTCGTCTCGAAGTTGAGTTGCCAATAGTAGAGGATGCCGATGTCGCGCCCGGCGTCGTCGTTGATCTCGAGTGTCCACTGCCCGCTGGCGTTCTGGCCGTTGAAGCTGGCCAGGCTGCCTTCCGGCCTGTAGCTGCCGGTGAAGGGGTAGCTACCGCTCCGGATGGACGTCGCCGCCTGGTCGTCAAGCGTGGTGTTACGGAAACCGTCGCTGCTCCCACCGACATCCGTGAAGAGTTCCACGCGCGTGCCCGTCGGGCTGATCAGGTAGACATCAAGATCGCTGGCCCAGGAGTGATAGATATCGAGCGTGACGTTGACATCCGTGAGCGAGCCCGCAACCCCCGCCACGTTCAACGTTGAGATGGTCTGGCCGCTGCTATAGCCCCAGGGAGCGTTCCAGGGAATCCACTGATCGGTATGCTGAGTGAACGGCCCCACCGCCACGGTGCTGCTGAGCGAGACGGGCACATCGCTCGACACCGCCTCCCCCGTCACCAGGCCGTACTCCTCCGCCACATCTGCGGCGTTGAAGAAAAGGCGGTCGAACTCACCGGTCGTCACGAAGTCGATGGTGGCGTTGTTGGCGATCGACTCGCCCGAGACCAGGTAGCCGCTGACGTCGTTGCTCGCCTGCGCACCGGCGAGAATCAACACATCGTCGTAGGGCAAGCCGGTTCGCGAGCTCGTGTCGCCGCTCCAGTTGAGGGCGAAGACCTGCAGGCCATCAAGCGGGAAGCCGCCCGGCAAGGCAATCGTCCGCAACCGCGCGGAGTCCACCGAGGTGGCCGACAGCGTCCGCGGCATGTACACGCCGCCCAGGATGATGGTGATCTCATCCCCATCGAGGAAGAGCAAGTCGCCCACGCCGTCGCCATCGATGTCGCCGTGGCGCTCGGCCGGCGTCCCCAGGGCAGGATCGATGAGAATCGCCGCCGCTTCGTCGACATCATGCACGTTGCTCAAGAGAACCGGACCGAGCAGGATGTAGCTCGCGGTCAAGCCGTGCACCAGGAAGTCATCGTGGCCGTCGGCGTTGACATCCCCGAGCGAGAGGGCGCCCGCCAAGGCGTCTTGCGTCAGCACGCCCTCCAGCGCGAAGGCGTCGGAGAGATCCAGATCATCGTCGTTCAGATCGACGCCGGCCTGACCGAGAGGCAGCGGCGTGTCGGCCGGCGTCGCCAAATCAAACACGAAGGCGTCGACCGGTTCGGGATCAGCATCCTGGTCGGGAACGGAGGGCAGCAAAGCGTCGCCCAGAATGAGATGCACGTCGGAGCCCAGGCTCTCGGCCAGCGCCACGTCCGCCTGCCCGTCGCCATTGGCATCGCCCGTCGAGCCGATGCGCACCGTGTACATCAAGGCGTCAAACGCCGCCGGATACGCCGCCGGGTCAACGGAATCGGCGTCGGCATAGACCGGCCGCGCCGCTTCCACCACGATGGCCGGCTGGGCGAAGGGATCCGCAGCGCCGAGATCGACGTCCAGGAACAGGCTGGCGACCGCATGAGCCACGAACGACCCGTCTTCCACCAGGCGGAGCGTCTCCGCGAGGGAGATCAGGCCGACATCGTCGCGCCCATCGCCGTCCACATCACCCGGCGCAAAGGCGAGTTGGTTCGACAGGATCGTCGCCACATCCGCCAAGTCGTCATCGCCCGCCAGGTCGGCGCCGCTGACGATGAAGGTGCTGCGCGGGCTGGTGACGGCGAAATCGCTGAAACCATCGGCGCTCACATCCCCGAGCCGCACGACTTCGAAACCGGCCAGCCCCGGACCGTGATCCAACACGAGATCGACCACGCCATTGAAGGAGCCGCCCGGGTCGCCGAAGTACAACCGAACCTCATCCGCCGCCAACAAGGCCAGATCATCGGCGTTGTCGCCCGTGACGTCGCCCAGGCCCGCCACGGCTGTGTAGGAACCGGCGATAGCGACGTCAGCGTCGCCGAGATCAAGGCGACGCACGCTGAAGTCAGCGCTGAGCAGGTCGCCCGCATCCGTCGCCACCACCACGTCATCAACGTAGAAGCCCTCGGCGTTGTTTTCCTGGGCATCAATAGTGTCGAAGCTGAAACGAAGGCGAATCTGCTGCCCCAGGTAGGCGGAGAGATCGACGGACACCGTCAGGAACTCGCCGGAGGGATCGACGAGCACGCTGTGCCCCACCCCACCCGTGTTGGAGGCGACGGCTTCGTAGTCGCCGCCGGCCGCCGACACCGAAACGAGCGCCTGGTCGAACTGGGCCCCGTTGCCTTCCGTTTCCAGGAAGTAGTTGAAGGTCAGCGTGGCGCTGGCAGCGCTGGTCAGGTCAATGAGGGGCGAGGTGAGCGTACCGGCCGCCGTGGCGCCGCCATTACTGTAATCACCGGTGGCGTCGTCACCGAAGTAAAAGCTGTGCTCGGCGGAGTGGCCCGGATCCGCGCCGCGCCGATCCGTCAGGTGCCAGAGATCGCCCGCCGCCGTGAAGCCGTCCGCCGAGGGCTGCAACGTCGTCTGGTCGGTCCAATCGGTGTCGGAGCGCCCGTAGAGAACGTGCGCGGCGACGCCCGATTCGAGAATCACCAGATCGTCGAAGCCGTCGTTGTTCAAGTCGCCGGCATTCGCCAGGGACACCGCCTCGCTGGCACCGGCGATGAGCACATCCGCCTGCGCCAGGGCGTCAATCTCGCCCGACCAGCCGTCTACGGAACGACCGAAGACGAGGTACACGCCCTCGTCGACCGGACCCGCGGGATCGCCCGCCGCCCGCGTCAGGGCGAAAGCGATGTCATCCGCGCCGTCGCCGTTGTAATCGCCGGGTGAAGCGAAGACGACGCGCGAGCCGTCCACCGCGGCGCTCAACACCGGACCGGGCAGACGCAGGGTCACCCCGTTCGCCGTCAACAGCGTGTCGCTGGGCGAAGCCGATCCAAAGAAGACGCGAGCATGGCTCGGACCTTGCAGACTCAAGTCGTCGGCGACGGCGGCGATGAAGTCGTCGTAGCCATCCGAGTTGATATCACCCAGCGGGATCAGGGCCGGCTGGTAGGCGGCGTCGTCCGGCATGATCGTCAGGCCCGCCGCCGCGTCCACGCCCGTCGTCGCCCCCACCTCGTCGGCGAAGACCACTTGGTACCCGCCCATCGCCGCCGGCGGGACGGTGTTGTCCTGGCCGGCGTCGAAGCCCAAGAGCGCCGCCGCGTCGCCTGCGGTGAAGTCGAGGCGCAGTGTGCCTGTTGCTTTGAGCGAGAAGACAACCCGCTGCCCGTCCATCTCCGCGAAGACGCGATCATCAAGCCCCGCCGTCGCCAACGCTGCAGTCAGATTGGCGACCAGCGTCGGCGTATCCGTGGCGACGTTGGCGGGGATCGAGGCGGTGACCGCCACCGGATCGTCGTCGCCAAGCGCCAGCGTGAAGTGGGCCGTCTCCGGGCCATTGGCGCCCGGCAGAGTCTCTCGCGCCACCATCCGGAAAGCGTTGACGTTGTGCACGTGCAGCAGATAGTAATCCGGCACGCCGGCGAACTGCTCGATGGGCACGATCTCGATCGGCTCGCCGCTGTTCGCATCGTTGCGACCGGCGAAGAGGAAGTAGGTGCGCCCGGTGTATTCAGCATGATCGAAGAGCGCCTGCTGGTCGCCCGCTTCAAACTCGATGGCGATCTGCTCGCGCGTGAGCAGGGCCCGGTCCAGTTCACCAAAGCGATTCAGGGCCTGGGCGGTCAGGACGTACCAATCGCCCCGATCGCCGTCGTGGAAGTTGAGTTCGCCAATCGACAGGCCTGCGGTCGCTGTGGGCAGGAGGGCTGCATAATCGAAGGCGTCGTTGGGCGCCGTCGTCCCCTCGCGCTCCACCAGTTCGTATCCGTCCGGCACGACGGTCGTGTTGCCGGCGATCAGGTCGTTGCCCGGCCCGCCCAGCAACAGATCGTCGCCCTCGCCGCCGATGATCACATCCGCGCCCGCGCCGCCGTCGATGTAGTCGTCCAGGGCCCCGCCGAACAACCGATCGTTGCCATCACCGCCGTAGATTTCCAAGGCCGCGATCAAGGCCTGCTGCTCGAAGTCGCCGGGGTCGATGCCCCATTCGCTGTCCACGCCGGGGAACTTGAACTCGGGATCGCCATGCACCACATCGTCGCCGGCCCGGGTGCTGATCACGGTCCGCTCGACGCTGGACACCTGGTAGAAGAGGTAATGCTGCGTGAAGATATCGCCGACGCCGCTGGCGGCGAGGCCATCGGTCAGGTGCAGTTCGCCCGCCGCCACGCCGTTGGGATTGCTGATAACGATTGACGTCGCAGAGCCAGCGCTCACAGTGGTCAACGTCAGGAAGAGCCCGTCGTTGCCCGCGCTCACCACCTCGGCAAGCCCCGCCACCGTCAGGGCGCTGTTGAGATCCCGCACCAAGTCGAAGATCGATTCGTTGTCGGGCTGGACATCGACCGTCACCAACTGCGCCACGCCGCCGTTGATGCTGAGTTCGAACGTCGCCTGCCCGGAGAGCACGCCATCGTTGGCCGCTTCGCCCGCGGCGGTGAGCGTCGCCGGCGCTTCCTCCATCAGGAACTGCTGGTTCGCCGTATCCCACACGAGGCTGGTGAACTCGTAGCGATGCAGGAAGCGGTTGTAACGGATGGCGACCTCATCAGGCACCGCCTCGCCCAAGGCGTCGAAGTCGCCGCCCAGGAACAGCACCCGATCGTCGCCCGCCCCGCCGTCAAAGCGATCGACCGTGGTGGGCACCAAGGTCTTGTTGGTGCCCTTGATGAAGGGCAGTGCGTCGGCGATAAGCTGGAAGGTGTCGTCGCCTTCCCCGCCGAAGAGAAGGTCGCTCGCTTGGCGATCCAGACCGCCGCTGAGCACATCGTCGCCCGGACCGCCGAAGATCCAGTCCTCGGCGGGACCGCCCGAGAGAATGTCATCGCCCAAGCCGCCGATCACCACATCGCGGCGCACGGCATCCGACGCCAGCGACTGATCAATCTCGACGGCATCGGTATCGCCCAGGCTGAAGGCGAGATCGTAGATCGTCGGCACCAGGTTCGGCGATTCAACCTTAAGCAGGTACGGCATGTCCGGCGTCAAACTGGAAAGGTCGATCGCCCCCGCGCCCCGGCCCGACAAGTCCAGGCTGCCAAAGCCGGTCGCCCCGATTGACGGCGCTAGCTCGTAGCGGGCCACGCCGGTCGTGCTCGAATCATCGAGCGACACCCGCAGGTAGTAGTCGCCCACCGCGAGTGCCTCGAGGCTGGCGCTCGCTGTGGCGCCCGCAGTGGTGTCGATCGTCGCCAGGACATCGCCCTGAGCGTCGAGCACTTCCAGCACGATCGGACCGGGTGAGGTCTGTCGCAGCGTGATGCGATCATCCGCCGTCCCCTCGGCCTGCAACGAGAAGCGGAAGTAGTCCACATCCGCTGCCTCGTGCAGGGTCAAGCCGCTGACGCGCGAGAGGTCGCCGATGTTGCTGAGCGCGTAGGCCGTGGCCAGCGAATCGTTCTCGCCGTCCAGATCCGCGAGGTCCTGGTTGATCCCCGCGGGAACCAGCTCGCCCAGGGCCGTGCCGCCATCGGCGCTGTAGAGCGTCATGGCCAGGCCGTCGATCTCGGAAGCGCTGCTCAGCCGCAGCATCGCACCGGCGACATCCGTCAAGGCAAAGCGATACCAGTCCACGTCGGCGGGGCTGTCGATCGTCAGGCCGGTGAAGGCTGTGGAGACGCCCAGCGTCTCGCCGCCGGTCGCCCGTGCCCCATCCTCGAGGTGCAGTTCATCAAGGATCGGATCGCCGCTTGCCGCCTCCAGCATCACCGACGCCGAGCCGCCGATCGAGGTGGTGACGAAGGCGATCTTGTCGCCGACAAGCCGGGCCACGACGCGGGAGGCGATCCCCGCCGTTGACAGGGCATTGTTCAGGTCGATCACCAAGTCGTCGCGCGTGAGGTTGAGCGAGGTGGAAGCCGACGAGAGCGACACTTCCACCGCCGCCCCGCCGTCGATCGTCAAGGTGAACTGGCTGTTCTGGCTGGTGCGGCCGTCAACCGGCGCTGCCGCCCCCGCGATCAAGACCGCCGGGCCTTCCAAGGCGTGCGCCTGGTCCGCGACATCGTTGCGCAGGCCGCCTTCCGTCCGGTCCACCAGAATGGCGTTGCCCGCCAGGATCTCCACGCGGTCGTCACCGGCGCCAGCGTCGATCCACACCGTCTTCTGCACCGTCGGGCCGACCGTGATCTCGTCGTCGCCGTCCAAAGCGTCGATGATGATCGCCAGGAAATCGCCTTCATCCGGCAACAGGCCGTCGATCAGCGCCTGCTCGCGCTGCTGCAGGTTGGCCAGGCTCTCGCCGCGCTCCGCCGGGTATTCCGTGCGCAGCGTGTCGAGTTCAAGAATGATGTCACTGGCGTCCCAGACCGGGTTGCCATCCGCATCCGTGGCCCGGAAGTCGAGTTGCACCTGGGCCGCGAAGGTGTAGTTGCCGTTGTTGTTGGTGAGGCGCGTGATCAGGTGGTGATCGCCCAGCGGTCCGGGCTCGGTGACGAAATCAACCGTGATGATGTCGTCGGCGTTGGAGGCCCCGACGTACCAGACGCGACTGGTCGACTTGGCGTACTGCTTCCACTCGTCGCCGGCGAGCCCTTCATCAAGCGTTTCGAAGGCGCTGCCGTCAGCCCGGTAGAGTTGGTCCTCGCCGCCGTTGCCATAGAGGAAGTCCAGGCCGGTGCCGCCGAAGAGTTCATCGTCGCCGCCGCTGCCCAGCATGCGGTTCAGGCCGGTGTCCTCCAGGTCGTACTCGCCGTTGTTGGAGTCGTCGTGCAGCACGCCGTCGCTGTCGACGAAGACGCCGAACTCGCCCGCGGTGGGATCAAACGACCAGGCGTACAAGTGGTTGCTGCCCTGGCCGCCGACCAGATCATCGTTGCCCTGCCCGGCAAAGAGGGTATCCACATCGCTGGGCCGGCCGATGCCCAGACCGCCATCGCCCCAGAGGCGATCGTCCCCAGCCATGCCGAAGATGGTGTCGCTGCCGCGGCCGCCGTCGAGTCGATCCCGGCCGGCCGTGCCCCGCAACACATCGTCGCCGGGCCCGCCGTCGATGACGCCGACGAAGTCATCGCTGCGCTGGTTGAGGTCGCCGATGTCGATGGCGTTGTCGCCGTCCGCGAACTGGATGAGGTCGTCACCGAGCAAGCCGGAGATGCGGAACTGCTCCACGAGCGGCGAGTTCTCCGCATCGCGCCAGGTGGAGAAGAGTGTCCTGCCGTTCAGATCCACCACGAGCTGAACCCGGCTTGCCTGCCCGGCGAACAAGCCCAACTCATCTTCCGCGATGGCGTTCGCCGCCGTGACTTCCAAGGTGGCGCTTGCGCCCTCGCCGCGGCTAAGCAGGCTGATCCGCCCACCGGTGCGCACCGCTTCGACGCGGTCCGCCAGAGCCGTCCCCGCGATGACGCCGTTGATCTGCGCCACAAGATCGTCGAGCCCCGTGTTCGCCGCCGGCTCGATCAGAAGCTCAACCGCCGCCTCGTCACCGAGCTTCACAGAGAAGATCGCGTCCGCCGTCAGCAAGCCGGTGATCGGCGCCAAGCCCTGACCGGTGAGGGTTGCTTCTTCGGAGAGGAAGATCTCGTCGCCGGCGCTGGTGCCCTCGATCAGCAGGATGTCGGTGGCGTTGTCATCCGCGACATCGCCGGCCGAGAGGTTGCCGTAGTGCCCGTCGATGTCATCGCCGAGCAGGTCGTAGTCGGTGCTGGAGTCGAGGACAAGGATGTCGATCCAGGCTCCGCCGTAGAGCGTGTCGTTGCCATCCTGGCCTTCCAGCCAGTCGCTGTCGCCGCCGCCCCACATGGTGTCGTTGCCGCCGCCGCCCAGGATCTGGTCCTCGCCGCTGCCGCCGAAAAGTTGGTCATCAGCGCCCAGGACGGAGGCGAGCGTGTTGTTGGCGTAGTTGGGCCCGGCCAGCCAATCGCCGGCGAGGAAGTCGTTGCCGCCGTCGCCGAAGAAGTGCTCGATGCGCAGGTTGCCGTAGATCCAGTCACCGCCGGAGCCGCCGTGCAACTCGTCGCCGATCAACGTCGCTTCCTGGGCGGCATCATTGGTGGTGGCGAAGGCATAGAGGAAGTCGATCCCCGCCCCGCCCCACAGTCGCTGACCTTGGAGCGCAAAGCCGAGGCCCGCATCGCCGAAGAGGAAGTCGCGGCCGTCGTCGCCGTAGAGTTGATCGATGCCGCCATCGCCGTGCAGCGAATCGCTGTTGCCGCCGCCGCGGATGACATCGTTGCCCGAGCCGCCGTGTACTTCGTCGTTGCCCGCCCCACCGTCGACGTAATCCACGCCGGAGCCGCCGTCGAGATCGTCGACATCGCCGCCGCCGAAGATCCAGTCGTCGTCCGCGCCGCCACGGATCTTGTCGCCGCCGTCCGTCGCCTGACCCTCCACCGGCAGACCGAAGAGCGCCTGCGGCACGATGGCCGGCGTCTGGAAACCGACCGGATCCGCCAGGGCCTCATCCATGTTCGGCGGCAGCACGAGCCTGTCTGCCTCAAACTCCTCGGGAGGCAATTCCTCTGCGCCGCCCCAGATGATGTCGCGACCGGCATCGCCGAAGAGCGTATCGTCGCCGTCGTTGCCCACGATGCGGTCATCGCCCGTGCCCCCATAGACCGTGTCATGCTCGCTGCCGGCGAAGATGGCGTCATCACTGGCAAGCCCGTAGACCACGTCGCTGCCGAACCCCGCAAAGATCGTGTCCTCGCCGCGATCGCCGTAGATCAGGTCGGCGTGATTCTCCGGCACGCCGGGCATGTCGCCGCCCAGCGCCTCGTCGCCGTGAATCGTGTGCCGATCGGTCGGATCACCATCCGGCAAGCCGTCGCCGGCCGCGTCGAGGCCGGCGTACACGATGTCCGCGCCCCAGCCCGCCACGATGTACTCCGAACCGTAGCCGCCGACGATGAAGTCATCGCCCGCCCCGGCGTAGATGTCGTCATCGCCGTCGAGGGCGTAGATCCGGTCCGCGCCGCTGCCCGTGGTGATGTTGTCGTAGCCCAGGTCGCCGTAGATGAGGTTGTCGCCGTCACCGCCGTCGATGATGTGTGTGGCGTCGGCCTCGCCGCCCTCGGCGACCTCGTAGGCGAAGATCGTGTCGGCGCCGTCGGCGCCGCTGATGGTGTCGCTGCCGCCGTCGCCGTAGATGGTGTCGTCGCCGGCCCCGCCGTCGATGGTGTCGTTGCTGAGACCGCCGTGGATCTCGTCGTCATGCAAGCCGCCGTAGATCTCGTCGTTGCCGAGACCACCAAGGATCAGGTCGTCGCCGGCATCGCCGAAGATGAGGTCGATGCCATCATCGCCTTCGAGCAAGTCCGCCCCGTCGCCGCCGCGCAGCGTGTCGTTGCCCGTGCCGCCGCGCAGGTGATCGTCACCCGCAGCGCCTTGGATCACGTCGTTGCCGACGCCGCCCTCGAGTGAGTCGGCCCCGGCCCCGCCGTCGATGACGTCGTTGCCGCGCTGGCCCAGGATGTCATCGTTGCCGTCGCCGCCGCTGATGACATCGTCGCCGTCTTCGCCTTGGATCTGGTCGTCGCCGGCCCCGCCGTCGATGACGTCGTTGCCCCGGCCGCCCATGATGATGTCGTTGCCGCTGCCGCCGCGGATGTGGTCGTCCTCGCCGCCGCCGATGATCTGGTCGTTGCCGCTGCCGCCGTCGACCGTCGCCGGGCCGCCGCCGATCACGATGATGTCGTTGCCGCTGCCGCCGAAGATGGTGACGGGTGCGGTGACCGCCTCGGCGACGGTGATGATGTCGGCGCCCGTGCCGGCGTCGATCCAGACGCTGGTGACGTCGCTGTAACCGAAGGTGTAACCGAAGCCGCGCACCACGACGCGACCCGGCACGGTGCCGGCCAGGATGCTGATGTTCTCGTTGTCGGGCGTCGGGCCGGCCCCGCGCAGATGTGATCGCGGCCCGACGTTGACATAGAGCACGCCGTTCTCGACGTCCGCCAGGTTGGCGATGTCATCGCTGGGACGGGGCACCTCGAAGTCGAGCAGACGGATCTTCACCAGGTCCCAGTGTTTCTTTATTTCGAAGAGACCCAGATCAATCACCACCTCGGCGAAAGCGCCCACATCGATGAAGCCGCTGATGTCGAAGATGTGCATGCCCAGGGCCCCCGGCCCGCCAAGCTGCGCCCCCAGCGCCAGTTCATCGAAACGGATGCGGCCGTCGGTCTCGCCGGTGAAGGGATCCTCCACATCGTGCAGGTTGAAATCGATCCCCGCATAGATGCCCCCGCCCACCACCGCCCGCAGGATGCCCAGGTCCAGCCCCGCCGCCAGCGTGATCTGGCCGCGCACCTGCACTTCCGCCACATCCTCGCCCGTGCCGTCCGGGTTCTCGGTGTCGCTCAGGAAGAAGCCGTCGAAGACATCGAGGAAGTTGCCGGTCTCCTTGAACTTGTTAATGCCCGAGGTGTCGAAGCCGAAGGCGAAGTCCGCCACCGCCGAGAGGCGACCGGCAAGCTCCACGCCCAGGAAGGACAACGGAGCCGGCAGGCGGAAGAACTGGCGGTAGGTGAACTCCACCTTGAGTTCGGGAATATCGAAGAGGAAGAGGTCCACCTGCTGACCCAGCAGGATCTTGAAGGCGTTCGCCGGGTTCTCGATGATCGGGAAGAAGATCTTCCGCTCGCCGGTGCTGCCGGTCAGGGCCTTGTCGGTGAAGCTGCTGCCCCCGTCGCCCCCCTGGGTGTTGATCTGGTTCTTGATGTCATCGAAGCTGCTGCCTCGATCGTTGGCGATGTCGAGCGAGCCCTGGTTACCGGAGTCGACCGCGTCGGCGCCGCTGAGATCAAAGCCGCCGATTTCGATCCAGGTGTCGCCATCGAGCGTGGGGATGGCTTCCGTGATGTCGGCAACCAGGAACAGGGCGTCGAGGAACTTGCTCACCTGGGAAGAGCCGAACAGCTTGCCGATGTCCGCCAGCGAGATGGGGCTGCCCGCCAGGTCGGAGATGACCGGAATGGGCTCGCGCAACATGTCGATGATCGGCCGAACCGGATCGATCGCCGCGTCAATCTCTTCCAGAATCGGGCCCACGAAGTCGGAGAAGAACTCGCCCAGGTTCAAGCCCACGTGATCGAAGGCGAGGATCGGCATCAAGTCGTCCGTGCTCGCATCGGAAGCGCCGAACCCCTTGATGAAGGCCCAGTCCATGGTGAAGTCGGCCCGCACCCGCGGGAAGGCGGCGCTGCCCCCGAAGCTCGCCACCGCGTTCAGGTCCAGGTGCGCGTCCGCCTGCAGTTCCGCGCCCAGGATCTCGTCTAGCGACGAAGAGAAAAGCTCGTTCACCGTCAGGGCGTTGCTGCCGTCGTTTGACGGGTCTATCAGGTCCACCGTGAACTCCGCCCGGGCGAAGCTCGCGGCATTGTCGATCGCCACCAGGGTGTCACCCAGCGACACCAGTCCCGCCCCGCTGCTGCCGTGTGGCACCTCCGCGTAGAAGACATCGGCCAGCTCACCTGAGTCGCGCACGGCCCGCACCAGGTTCGCCGCCGTGGTCCTGCCTTCGTTAATGCGGAAGCTGAGCGTGCCGCTGTCCTCGTCCCAGTCGACGCCGGCTTCCCCGAAGTCCAGCGTGTCATCCTGCGTGAAGGCCACGGTGACGCTGCCGAAATCACGCCGCGGATCGAGGGCGATCAGCGCGAACTCGGCATCGACGCCGTTCTGTCCCACGGTGCGGCGCGCCTGCTTGTCGAGATCGGCGACCTCCACGCGCAGGAAGCCCAGTTCGCCCAGGGCCGTGAGGCCGGGAATGCTCGCCTCCGCGAAGATCTGCAGTTCGCTCGGATCGGAGGTGTCGAAGTAGACGCCATGCTCGACGCTGACGCCGACGCCGAAGACGAAGTCAAAGCCCGCCTTGAGCTTCACGTCCCCATCGACTTCCAGGCCCAGGCCCGGCACGCCGAGATCGAAATCGATGGGAGTGTCGATCTCGAGCAGGTCCTGGGCCAGGTGAATGTCAAACTGGATGCCCTGCGGCAGCGGGTTGCCCGGTTCTTCGAGAATGGTGACCCGGATGTCGTCGCGGGTAAGCTCACCGTCCCCGGTCAAGTCCTGCAGGAAGTTGAGGCCTCCCGGTCCGAAGGCATCGAAGAAGACCTGCTGCACGGGCCCGACGAAGAAGTCCACCGCCTGGTCCTGCAGATTGGAGAAGTTGGCGATGACCGAGTCGCGCACGTCTTCCAGGAAGCGAGCTTCGTCCGCCAGGGCGTCGCCGATGAGCGGAATGGGAATACCCATTACCTCGCCCTTCATGGCGTCGATGATCAGATTGAAGATCCCTTCCCAGCCGCCCACCATGGCGAAGAGATTCTCGGAGAGGTCGATGTCCGAAAGCGCCGCTTCGAAGTCGGGAAGCTCGATGCTGATGGCGTCGTCGATGTCGGGATCGAGCAGGTCGCTGACACTGTCGATGGAAAACTCGATCGTGCCGAAGAGCGAATGCTCCGTCGGGAAGTAGATGGGCATCGTCGCCGCGACCCGGGCGTCCAGGTTGGGGCCGATGTCGCCAAAGAGCGGCTCGCCGAAGTAGTGCCGCCCATCGCCGTCCCGGTTCTGCAAGCCGAGGCTGAGTTCCAGCGGGCCGTCGCCGGCTTCGTTGGTGATGCCGGCGAATCCCTCGCGGATGAACACGCCCAGGGGCCCGATCGCCGCGTCAAACTCCACCGGGTCCGCCGTCGCCGAGCCCGTCACCGCGATGCGGGTGCCACCTGTCGTCGTCGGGCCGGCCTGGTCGGCGTCGTAGAGGAAGGGCCGGGGACTGCTCGGATCCGTCAAGTCCAGGCCCAGCGCCACCTGGAAGACTGCCCCCGCAGTGAAGTTGAAGGTCGTGCTGCCGCTGACATCGATCACATCCGTGATCGGCCCCAGGTCCAGATCGTCAAAGATGCCCAGCGACATGAGATCGAGCGCCAGCGTGAAGTTCTCGTTCAAGAACTCCGGCGCGAAGAGTAAGTCGAGCCGCAACGACAAACCCACATCCTGGGCTGTGTCGATCGAGAAGGTAACTTCCTCGTTGTCGACCTGCAGCGTCGCCAGGTGCTCCAGCACTTCCTCCAAGGTCGCGTCATCGTTCCCGGGCGGCGTGTTGACCTCGGGGTGCGCCGTGTTGAAGGCGGGTATGGCGAAGACCGCGTAGCCCGGCTCGTCCGGCAGGCCCAGCAGGTCTTCCATGAACTCCTCGAGGTACTGCAATCCCGAAGCCGGGTTCGCCTCGATGTCCGCCAGGAAGCCGTCGAATTGCGCCGAGAAGTCCAGGAAATCGTTGATGCTGACGTTGATCAGCGGCAGATCGTAAGAGAAGAAATCGAGATCCGGCAGACCCGGCAAGCTGCCCAACTCCACATCACGCAGGAACGACAAGGCGTCGCGCAAGCCGCCGATGATCGAGGAGAATCCGAACTCCTTCAGATCGAAGAGGTCGCCAATACCGGCAAAGTCAAGGTCGATTTCCGGGAAGGGATTCGCAACGTCGAAGTTGAAATCAAACTCGGGGATGTCGAAGGCGATCGAAGGCAGGGGCAGATCAAAACTGAAGCCCGGCAGGTTGCCTTGCAACTCGATGGGCAGGTTGAACTCATCGGCGGAGACGGTCACCTTCGGCCGCACCACGTAGCCGCGCTGAGCCTCGCTGAAACCAAGCTCCTCCGCCTGGCTCACTTCCAGGAAGCGTGTCGTGCCGTCCGTGATCGCGAAGCCGATGCGGTCACCCTTCACCAGCGCCTTGACCCGATCGCTGATGTCGGTGATGCCGCTGCCGTCATCCGGCGTGGCCAGCTTGAGCGCCAGGTTCAGTTCCGAGGCCAGCAGGCTCAGCCGCGCCTCCAGCCGATCCTCCGGTGACATGTCGGCATACCCATCGGGCAGTCCCACATCCGCAAAAAGGATCGTGTAGGGCGACTCGTTGGCGACGTGCACCTTGAAGCTGCCCGACGTCGGGAAGGTGTCCTCCGTCAGGTCCGTGTCGCCCACCACCGAGAAGGTCGCATCGTCGAGCGTCTCGTAGATCTCCAGGACGCTGACGCGGCCGTCGTAGGCGTTCGAGCCCGGATCGCCGATCGTGATGTGCGCCCCCACCCGCGCCGAGGCGATGCCGTCATTGACCGCGAGACCGATGAAGCCCAGGGTGGCGCTGGCATCGATGTCGGCGGCGGTGATGGTCAGCCCGGCGTCGAGCATCGGGTCCAGTTCGCCGTCGCCGTCGATGTCCGTCTGACGCAGGAAGACCTTGTCGAGAAGCGACTCGCCGTGCAGGGCGGTGCCCTCGATGACATCTTCCACCCCGACCCCCAGGATGCCCAGGCCGAAGCCGGCAAGCGAGCCGTTCGCCGTCGAGATCTTGAACTCAATGGGCGAATCCGAGTCATCGCCGCCGGCCGGCTCCGTCAGATCCGTCACCAGCAGGCCGTGCTTCTTCTCGTCAAGTTCGATCTTGAACGAGAGCGCCGGCGCCGCCGCCGCCATGAGCGCCATGACCTGGCCGATGTTGGTCGCCCCGTCCAGGTTGACGCCGAAGCTGCGCCCGTCGCGCAGTTGCACGCTCAGATCATCAAGCCCATCGCTCTCAATGAGCACGCCCTTGCCGCGATTCAGCGTCGCCAGGGCCGTGCCCGTGCTCGCCATCGGATCGTCGTTGTTCGGGGCTGCTTCCAGCTCGAAGTTGACGCCCAGCGGCGTCAGCAGCACGCCCAGCGTCATGCCGAACGACAAATCGCCCGTCAGGTCGATCGTGCTATCGGTTTCAATGTTGGCCAGGTCCCCCAGATCAAAACCGAGATCGAGGTCGAACTGGAAAAGCTCAAGTTCATGTGTGAAGGTGAGGTCGTAGGTCAGGACCGGGTCGTCGGTGGCGTCGTCGCCGTCGTCATCCGGCGAGTAGTTCAGCCCGGGAATGATATCCGCCAAGGAAGCTGCGAAGTCTTGCGCGGTCACGAAGCGCAGGCCGCCTGAGTTGATCGCTTCGCTCCCCGCCACCAGGAAGGAACCACCGGCCAGGAAGAGTTCCGTTCCTTCGTCAAGTTCCGCCAGGACGAGATCGGTCACTTCGGAGAGCAGGCCCGTCGTGCCGCTCGTCACCGTGAACTTCTGCCCGCCGGCGTCGTAGGCGACCGTGACGTCTTCCGACGATTCCAGCGCTTCGTTGATCGCATCCTCGATGACTGCCGCGACATCCTCGAGCGAGGTCACCGCCGAGAAGTCGACGCCGTTGACGACAACCGCTTCGCCGTCCACGGTGATGGCGAACATGCCATCGGCGACCGCGGCCCAGACCGCGATGTTCGTGCTCCCTGCCGACACGCTCAGCGTGCCCGGCTTCTCCAGCTTGTCGAGCAGGCGCTCACCAAAGGCCCCCCCGAGATCCAGCACATCGCCCAGCGTCTTGCCGTTGGTGAAGGGAATCTCAGTCTTCAGGGCCGGCGATTCGCGCAGATCATCCCAGAACTCCCGCAAGCTCTTCATCGCCCCTTGCATGGCGATGGCCGACATGTTGCGGAAGCTGAGCACCTCGTCAAGATTGTTCTCGAGGATCACCTCCGGCGAGGTGTAGCCGCCGTCCCCATCCTCCACGAAGAGTTCCGGAATGCGCAGCACCAGATTCGGCGCAACGCCATCGTTCGTATCGAAGTCGCCGACCTGAGCTTCGACTTCGATATCAATGCCCAGCCGACCCGAGAGGTTGAGCGACACGAGATCGCCGAACGGCGTGCTCAGGAGCTCGCGGAAGGTGAGGGTGTTGTCATCCCCCGTCTCGATATCCAGACCCACAACGCTTTCAAAGAGGGGCAAGCGCTCGCCCGGATCGACGCTTGACTCCTCGCCCTGCAAGACGCCGCCGATGCCCAGGAAGCCGAGTTGGCCGGCGATGGAGACATCGTTGGCGATGACGCGGGCATAGGCCGTGGGGTCGGCGTTGATCTGCAGGAAGAAGCCGTCGCCGATCGATGGCAGGGCTGTGAAGTCCACGCCGAACGCCATGTCGAAGCCGAAACCGGCGACGAGATCGACGTCAAGCGCGGCATCCAGCGTCAGGGGAATCTCTTCCGGATCGAGACCGAGGTCCAGATCCACACCAATGATGCGCTCGAAGTTGAAGCCCCAGTTGAAGGTCAGTTCATCGGGCAACACCGCCCCGGCGATCTCGTCGTACACCGCCTTGACCACCTGCCCGACCGGCGTCTCCAGCGCCAGGTCGATCGCATCCACGATCTTCAGCAGCGCCCCCTGGATCTTGCCGCCAACCGACTCGAGGAACGTCGTGTCAACGTCGGGGAAGAGCCCCAGGTCAAAGCCCGAAAGCGAACCGTTGAGCGCGCTCAGAGAGAACTCACCCCCGGACGGCCGCGACAAGGACAAGCCGCCGTCATCGTCGACCTCCGCCTCGAGTTCGCCGCCAAACGTAGTGTTAATATGCTTGACCAAGTCACTGATTGTGCGGAAACCACCTAGATCAAGATCGAGAGTGGGCAAGCCGACGCCGCCGATCCGCAGATCGGGAAGATCCGGCACACTGCGCACGCCGCTCCCGAAGTTAAGGCTGCTGAGCAAGCTGCCCAGGCGATCCTTGAATCCGCCCAGCGAGCGCGCTGCGCCTGTCAGCACGCGCTCAGCCGAGGAGAAGACATCATTAACGTCCGCCAACAAGCCGAGGTCGACGGCGGCGAAGGATCCGGCGATCGCTTCCAGGCTGAACGTCCCATTGCCGCTCGTAGTGTCCGTCAGGATGAGGTTGTCATCGCTGCCCACCGAGATGGAGAGCCCCTCCCCGATCTCCGCCCGCAGGTAGTCCGCCAGCTCGCTGATCGAGCCGATGCCGTCGAGGCTGAGCTCAAAGGACAAACCGTTGTGTAGCGTCACCGAGAGATCCGGCAGCCCCGGGCCGCGGCTACGAACACCCTCGCCCTTATTGAAGAACGAGAAGAGCGAGCCGAACGACAGATCCGAGAAGCCACCGAGCGTCAGCCGCTCGCCGCGCAGGATGCCGTCAATCCCCGTGCCGATGATGCCCAGATCCAGCCCGGCCAGCGAGCCGTTCAAGGCGCTAATCGAGAAGCCGCCGCCGCCCCCACTCTCGTCGGTGAAGACCAGCCGATTCCCCACGCCGATCTGCACCGTGAGCAGCGAGCCGACCTGGTCGGCGAAGGCGTCAACGAGCCCTTGCAAGGACTCGATGCCGCTCAAGCTGACATCGAAGGAAGAACCATCGCCCAGCGTCAGGCGCAGGTCCGGCAAGCCGCCGCCCAGCACGCGCACACCGCCCCCATCGCGCACGTTGGCGAAGAGCGAATCCAGAGCCAACTTAAAGAAGTCACCCACATCGATTTGGCCGCCGATGATCTGCCCCAGGTCGTTCCCGATGCCGAGGATGCCCAGGTTGAATCCCGCCTGCGATTCGCCGATGGCGGAGATCTCGAAGGTCGTCGTTTGCTGGCCGTCCGGCGTCGTGTCATACACTGCCAGCCGATTCTCAGCGCCGATCTCAACCGACAGGTTCGGCGACAAACCGCTCAGCAAATCGATGATGTCGCCGATCGTCTCCGCAGGCGACAGATCAATGTCGAACACATCCCCGTTGCGCAATTGGATGTGCAGATCGGGGCCGTCGATCGTGCCAAAACCACCGCCGCGCCCAAAGTCGAGATCCGGCAGGGCCCCGGCGATCGTCTGGAACAGCTTCGCCAGGTCGGCCGGCGTCGGGTTGGGAATGGAATCGAGGAACTCCTGCACCGGGGTGACGATCTGTTCGCGAATGAGCGGGCCGAGTTGCAGATGCTCACCGATCGACGATTCTAGAATCGGAATGTTGAAGGACATCGCGGGCGAGCTGTCGACGGTGTCGCCGAACTCCGCCAGCGCGTTGAGACCGTCCAGGATCGCCTGGACCGCCTGATCGCGAACTTCCTGGATGGGGTTGAAGTCGAGGGAGAAGGTCAGCACCGGCGCTTCGCCGCTAAAGGCGTCCGCCGCCGTGAGGCGCATCATCGGATTGCCCGGCACATCAAAAGTGCTCACCCGCGCCTGGGCCGGCAGAAGAACATCAGCGCTGCCGCTCGCCGTCAGGCTCACGAGGTCCGCAATCGGCGTGTCGCGCAGCTCGCTCAGAGTCAGCCGGTCATCCGAATCGTCATCCGGGTTGACGAAGTCCACCTCGACCGCCGCCACCAGCTTCGCCGTCGCTCCCTCCACGCCCAAGCCAATCAGACCGAAGTCGGCGGCCAAGGAGATCGGCCCAGAGGCTTGCTGACCGACCGTGAAGCCGAACGGTCCCGCATCGTAGATCTCCAGGCCCAGCACCGAGGCCGCCTGCGCTGCGAAGGTCAGCCGCCCGCCGTCAAACTGGGCTGTGATCAGGCCCGCCAACCCCAGCGCCTGCAGTTCCGACCCCAGCGCCTCGTTCAGATCGTCCGCGAGATCCGCCCCGTCGACGTTGTCCGCCGTGTCTGTTTGGGCGATGTCGAAGCGCACCTCGAGCGGGTCGGCGGCGTCGGCTGAATCAACCACCAGGGAGATCGTGGCGTCCTGTGACAACTGCCCGTCCGCCGGCGCATCGAGCTCCGCCTCAAGCTCGGTCAAGGCATCAACATCTGCTTGCAGCCGCAGCCCGCGCACCTGGATGAAGAAGTCGTCCGCGGTGACATCGGCATCCGACAGGTCGACCCCGAATGAGAACTCGAACGACAGGCTGAGCGTCAAGCGCACTTCCGCGTCCGCCTGTGCCTGTAGGCCCTGCTCATCCGCTTCCGCGCCGAAGCGAAGCGTCGTGTCGAAGGACCGCGCCGCAGTTAGTGCCAGATCAAAGGTGAGTTGCTCATCCGCTTCCAGGAGTCCCGACACCGCATTCGGGTCGACTGTTAGGTCCAGCGTCTCGCTCAAGAGCGTAATCGACGAGCTCAACTCATTGGTCAGGAACGCGACGAGATCGTCAACCGTCAGGTCGGAGCCAAGCACGTCGGCAATCGGCCCGCGAATCTGGTTCTCCACGATGCTGCTGAAGTCCAGCGCCTCGCCGATCGACATGTCGATAATTGGCAAGCGCTGTCGCAGCGCCTCGTGTTCATCCAGTTGCCGGCTGAACTCCACCAACTGGTCCAGACCGGTGATCAGGGCATGGCGCGACAACTCGTCGATCGGGCTGGCATCGAGCAAGCGCCGACATTCGAGTCGTTCAAACGCAAATGCTTGTCCAGCGCAGGCACGCAACTGAAGAGCACGCACATTCTGCCTGCCGGTCCGCAAACGAACACCGCGACTCCGTACGGAGCCTCGAAACGCGGGTCGAAACCGTCGCATCGTACGTCCTCCCGTCCTTCGTCACTGAATTGCCTGAAACTCGAAAGAAACTGCCTGCGTTTCCGGTCCGCACGATCTTGGTGATGACTCCGGGGCGACTTGCAGCCTCAGCGAGCCTAAGACAGCGCTCGGATCACCGCAAGCGAAAAGCAATGGAAACAGAAACGTAGCAATACCAACAAGAGACTCAAGAACCCACAATTGGTTGCCCCTATTGGGGGGGTCGCGGCGGAGCCTGATGACGCGCGCCGGCGCCGGCGCCTCCCGAGTGACCACTTCGCTTCCCTCCAACTGGAGGGCGCTTGACTCCGAACTTCAAGCCAAACGGTGGGCGAGTCTTCGGGCGAGAATCCGATCTTCATTCGGAGACCACATTCCAGAGAACCTCCCGGTTCGCTGAAGCGCAGATCGTCGCCGCCGAGCGGCTCGGATTGAACCCGAACCTCGTCAGAAGCTGGGCCCGCGCGGCGCTCGCTCGTGCCCCGCGGCATTGCCTCGCACGTGTCAGCCCGAAGCGCCTGTCGCTTGAGCGCCATCCGCGAGACGAATCTCACGAAGTCGAGAAGCGAGGAATATCAACTAGCCGGGACTGGGGGGGTGACCGGGCGGCTCCCGCCCCGCTGCCCCGGAGGTCGGCGCTGGCGGCGACAAGACGACGCCTCGGCTCGAGCCGCCCTGCCGCATCGCCCCCCAGGCGACTGGGTATACACCTGCATCGACCCCACACCATGTGTCGCCCAGGGTGCCGGCCCGCTTGAGACTCGGAGCCTGCCTGGCATGTCGCGATCCCAGGACGTTTGCGTCGGATGAGTCGCCGTCTCTCGGGCCGGGCAGAATCCGAGGGGCGGTTTTCCGAAGAAGAAGCTTGACGATCCCTACAGGTGTAGTAGGCTCATCTACGACACCCGTAGTAGACCCGCCAAACCCCGCGAGGCCGAACCATGTCGCTTCCTGACCCAGCCCTTCCCGCCGCCGAGCTTGAAGTGCTCAAGACGTTGTGGGATCACGGGCCCGTCACCGTCCGCCAGGTGATGAACCACCTGCACAAGCGCAACCGCAAAATTGCCTATACAACCGTCTTGACCTTCCTCACCAGGCTGGAGCAGCGAGGGCTGGTGTCTTCCGACAAGTCCGGTCTTGCTTATGTGTATCGCGCCGTGGCGACCCGCGAAAAGATCACGAAGTCCAGGCTGAAGTCGTTTCTCGAAGATGTGTACGACGGGGCCGCGGCGCCGCTCGTATTGCAACTGGTGCGAGAGGGGAAACTCAGCCAACGGGATATTGAGGAGCTGCAGAATCTCATCGATGCCCTGGACGCCAAGCCCAAGCGACCAAAGCCCCGATCCTCCAAGCGATCACGACCATGAGTGCTCTGGACGTTAACCACTTCTGGCAGTTTGCTCTGTTGGCTGTCCCCCTGGCCGCGGTTGTGGCCGCCACCTGTCGCTTCTTGCCTTGCCGGCCCGCAACTCGCCACCTGTTGTGGTTAACCCTCCTGGTTCTCTTGCTTGTCGCGCCGCTGCTCCCCCGCTCACCCGCGCCAGACCTGACCTCCCTCCTGGCGGTCGCGGGGCCAACGGACGCTCCAACCTCCGAACCGCAGGCCCCGTCCCTTGCAGAGCCGAGCGGGAGCGAGCTGATGGATCGTGTCCCAGCGCTTCGGCGCACCACGGCCGCGAGCGGGATCCAGGAACCGGCCGCAGCCGGCGCGCCCTTGCCGACGCCGGCGGTGAAGGCTCAGCAGCCCCAGGCGGTGACTGACGAGGCGACGGGCCGGCCGACACCAAGCGCCTCGCGCCAGGAGGAGCGGCAGAAGGAAGCGACGCCTGCTGCCGTGAAGCTCCCCGTTCGCCATGGAACCGATCTGGCCACCCCGCGTGGACAACCGTCGGCGCCGGGACTCGTGCAGAATCCGGTTGGCCACCGCCCCAGGCGCTCCAAAGCGTCTGAACCCGCCAGCGTCGACCCCGCCCTGGCGCCCAGCGCCCCGGCTCCAGAACGAACCGCTGCTCTTGCACCACCAGAGAAGAAGGCGAAGTTGACGGAGCCATCGTCCTGGGCGCGCTGGGCGCTGTCGCTCGGATCCATCCGCGACGAGGTCTTGCGCCTGCCGCCCTTGCCGACCGCTGTCTGGGGTGCCGGCTCAGCGCTCTTCCTGCTCCTGATCACGGCCCGCCTCCTGCGGTTTCGCTGCCACCTGCGCGCCGCGATCCCGGCCCCACGCGAGGCGGAAGCCACGGTGCTTCGGGTCGCAGCCGAGATGGGGCTGCGCAGCGTTCCCACCGTCCTCATGGTGAACGCTCGCATCTCGCCGATGGTCTCCTGCGGGCGCACGCTCCGTCTGCTGCTGCCCTCGGGCCTGTGGAGCCAACTCGACGAGGTGGCCCGGCAGGCAGTCGTTTCCCACGAACTGGCGCACCTCAAGCGCCGCGACCACTGGGTCTGCTGGCTGGCCCTGATCGTGGGCTGTCTCTACTGGTGGCATCCGATCGTCTGGTTCATTCAGCGGCGACTGCGTGATGAGGCGGACCTCTGCTGCGATGTCTGGGTGACCACCCTCATGCCCACGGCCCGCCGCGCCTACGCCACCGCGCTCCTTGAGACACGAAGATTCACTGCCCCCAATCGCTCGCCCAATCCCTCGGCCGCGCTCTGTCTTTCCACCATTCATGCCCGATGTTTCGCCAGGAGACTCACCATGGTGATGTCACAACAGATCAAACCGCATCTTACGCTCGGCGGCCTGCTGCTGGCCGGCACGCTCATCGCGGGCACTTGGCTCGCCACGCCGACCTTCGCCGGTGATGCCAAACCTCTCGCCAAGGCCCAACAGACCGAGCCCCAGGAGCCTGCCACGCTGCGGGCCGCGGAGCTTGCCGAAGTCTTGGCCGCAGTTTCGGTCAGCGAAGAGGACGAAGCCGCGGCGACCACCTGCGCCTCGGGCGCGGCCGGCTCGACCTGGGCGGCGGATGACACCGGTGAGGCGGAGTGCGAAGACGCTCAGCTCGCCTCCTTCCTGGTGGTCGGCGTGGGCGCTGACCCGTCCTGCGACCTCTCGCTCGAAGAACGTCTCACCGCCCTCGAACGCAAGTTGGAACTGCTCACACGCAAGCTTGCCGGACAAGCGGGTCTTCCCGGCGCGCCGGCCACCCCCCTGCCGCCCCGCGGCACCGGCATCACCATCGTCGGTGAGGCTCCCCACGCGGTCCACGCCGTTCCGGCAATCAAGACCCTCGGCGGCGCTGGTCTGGCGCAATACACAGCCGGCGGCGTGGTTCAGAAGGTATATGTGCTCCCGGAAGGGAAGCTCGGCGCCTTGACCGAGCTCATGAGCCGCAGCGATGTGCCCATCGTCGTCAGCCCGGCGGAAGACTCCATCACCGTCCACGGCACCACCGCGCAGCACCTGGTCTTCGAGGCGTTTGTGGACATGATCAACGGTGATGACGAGGTCGTCGCCCACGAACTGCCGCCCGGCAAGCTGGAGGCGTTGACCGAGCTGATGCTCCGGGCCGACGTGCCCATTCTGGTCTCACCTATCGACGGCGCCATCAAGGTCCATGGCACCACGCTGGAGCAGGCGGTCTTCCGGGCATTTGTCGAGATGATCGACGGCGATACGCCACCGGCCACTCTGGGATACACGTACTTGCGACGGCCCACCGTCAGCCCCGACGAGCGGTGGACGCTTCCTCGGATAGAGCAGTATGAGATCATGGCCGCGGAGCAGGTGGGCGAGCTGGAAGCACTGCGGGGCACGCTGGAAACTGTCCTGGCGCAGGTGGCGCTCAGAGTGCACGAGGCCGGCCTGCTGGAACAACAGGCGGAAGAACTCGAGCTCAAGGCCGACCAGGCTGAGGAATTGGCGGAGGCGCTTGAGATGAAGGCCGAGGAGTTGGAAGGCGACGCTCGCATCAGCCTCATCCAGCGCTTCAACGAACTGCTGTTGAAGGCCCGCCAGTTGGAGAATGAAGCCCGAGTCACGCAGGCTCGCGCCGAGGCGCAAGAGAGCCTGGCGGATCGCCTGGAAACGGAAGCTGACAACATTGAAGAGCGCATCGACGAGCTGACCGAGGTGATTGAAGAAGCCCTGTGGCGCGACGATTGACCACTCGTTGAGGCGCCCCGCGGTGTGTCTTCGGCCTACCCGCGCCTTGCTGCGAAACGTCAGAACGGGTGGCGCGCGCGACCCCTGACTGCTCGCACCGCTCGCCTCTCTCTGCACGTTCAGACGACCGCTCAGCGCCCGGATTGGTTGGGGCGATTCGTGTGCCCGCCGTTGCTCCCAGAGGAGATGAGACCGTGCCGCGTTTGAGAACCATTGTCACGACGACGTTTGCCGTTGCACTCTTGCTCCTGCCCCTGACCGAACCGGCCCAAGCCCAGGCTGGCGATGCCGAGATGTCGTCGGCGCGCAGTTTCTATGCCGCCAACGGGCTCTTGAATCGCGGACACTACGAGTTGGCCGTCGATGAGTATCGCCGCTTCCTGCAGGCCTCCCCGGATCACGAGCAGGCAGCAATCGCGCGGTACGGTCTGGGCGTCAGTCTCTTTAGGCTCGGCCGCTTCGACGAAGCAAGCGCTGAACTGGCCCTTCTTCAATCGGCTGACGGCTTTGCCTACCGGGCGGAAGTGCTCACCATCCTCGGCCAGTGCCACCTCATGCTGCGCGATCTGGACGCAGCGGTTCGGTGCCTGAGCCCGGTCCTCACTGACTACCCAAGCCACGAACTCGGCGACGACGCCGCCGTCTTGCTGATCGAAGCCCTGTATTACCGTGGCCAGCATGAGGAAGCTTCCGCGACGAGTTCACTGGCGCTGGACCTCTGGCCGGACAGTCCGCAACGAGAGCGCGCCGAGCTCTTCGGGGCCATGGCGGACATGGCGCTGGGTGAGTACGGCAGAGCGACACAACGCCTGCGCGCCATGACGAGACGTTTTCCCAATGGTGAGTTCGCGGGCCACGCTTCACTTCTTCTCGCCCAGAGCCTGCAGCGCTCCAGCGTCCTGGGCGAGGCCGCCCAGCAGTATCGAAGAGTGATCCAGCGGGCTGAAGAGCCGTTCCTACCCGGTGCGTTGTACGGCCTGGGCAGCATCCTTCACCAGCAGGAGGAACACGATGCCGCCGGTGAACTCATCGACGAATTCCTTGATCGCTATCCGGATGACTCGCTCGCCGCCCCGGCCCGGCTGCTCCGCGGACGGATTTACTTCGCGCTCCAGAACTATGACGAGGCCCGCGGTCTCTTCGCTCAGGTCGCCGACCCGGAGAGTGATTACCAGGAAGAAGCGCTGTACTGGGCCGCCAAGTGTGACCTGCGCAGCGAGGAGCACACCGACGCGGCGGACGGACTGCGGGCGCTCCTCGAGGAGTTTCCGGAGACGGAGCGTGCCGCCGAAATCCAGTTTGATCTCGCGGTGGCATTGTCTCGTGCAGAGGAGACGGCCGCGGCACGGGCGGAGCTTGGACGGTTCCTGCGTCGTTTCCCTGACCACGAACTCGTACCCGAGGCCCTGCAACTCGCCGCCACCCTGGAGCACGCCCAGGAACGGTACGAAGCGAGTCGCTCCCTGTGTCAGACATTCCTGACGACCTGCCTAGACCACCCCCTGGCCGAGTCCGTCGCATTTCTTGCGGCCGAGAATTCGTACTTGCTCGGTGAGTACGAACGTGCGGTGACGGACTTCAGCGCCTTTCTGGCGGCGTATTCCCGTTCCGATGAACGGGCAAATGCAATCTATCGCCTCGGCATGGCCCTGTATCGGCTTGAGCGCTTTGAGGAGGCCGAGCCGTTCCTCACCCTCGTGGGCGACGCCCGTGAGACGCCCGAGGACTTCCGGCCTGCCTTGCTGGCGCTGGGCGATCTCCACTTCCAACGTGAGCAGTGGCCGCAGGTGCAGGCGCCGCTCGAAGACTTCCTCTCGTTTGGGCTGGAACAAGCCGGCGCCGATGACGCCTTGCTGCGGCTCACTCTCTCCCTCTACCGCCAGGAGAAGTACGAGCCGGCGCTCGCGTTCTGTGACCTGCTCATCAATGAGTTCCCCGGGGGCGTTTATCAATCGCAGGCGGTCTTTGAGCGCGGGCAGATCCTCGTGGCTTTGCAGAGGCCCACGGAGGCTGCCGAGGCATTCCTTCACGTTCTGGACAATGCCGACGACGCCTCCCTGGCGATCCACTCCCTGAACCACCTGGGCGCCATCGCCATGAACCAGCAGCGCTTCGATGAGGCTGCGGAGTTCTTCGCTCGAGTCGCCCGCGACGGGGATGAAGACCAGATCGCCCCAGCCCTGTTCCAACAAGGCCAGGCCCTGATGGCGGCCAAGGACTACAAAGCCGCCGAGTCGGTCTTCGCGACCCTTCTTGAGGAGCACTCGAAGTCGGAGCATACGAGCGCGGCACAAGCGCAGCGAGCGCTGGCCCTGGCGCGGCTCGACGAGCACGCCGAGGCCCTGGACCAGATCTCCGCGACCCTTGAACGATTCCCTGATGATCTGGCCCCCGCTCTCGTCGCCTCTCTCCTCTACGAGAAGGCCTGGTGCCTGCGCGCACTCGAAGAGACAGACGATGCGGCCGATGCCTACCGCGACCTCATCGAGATGCAAGATGGGGACGAACTGTACCTCCACGCCTTGCTGGAGTTGGCGGAGCTGGAAGCGGATGCCCAACAGCACGAAGAGGCAGCGCGACTGCTGCGCATTTTGCTTGATGAGGCGCATGCTTCCACGATCACCGCCATGCTGCATCAGCAAGGCGCCTATCGCCTGGGCGCCTGTGCGTACGAACTGGAGCGCTTTGCCGAGGCCACGACATGGCTCGACACATTCATCGAAACTTATCCCGAGCACGACCTGGTCCCCTCGGCGCTGCTTCTCTGCGGCGAAGCCCACTTTAAGACCGGCGCCCACCAGCGCGCGACTGTCCCCCTCCGGGACCTGATCGAACGATTCCCGGATGATGACGAGGTGTACGGTCCGGCCCTGCTCCGGCTCGGAGAATGCCTGGCCGCCCTGCAGCACTGGGCCCGCAGCGAAGAGGCCTTCCGAACCTACCTCGAGGACCTGCCGGACTCCGAACTGTGGTTCCAGGCGCAATTCGGCGTGGCCTGGGCCCTGGAGAACCAGGGTCGCTTCGAGGCGGCGAGCGCCGAGTACCAACACGTGGTGGACCGCCACAACGGCGCCACCGCGGCCCGCTCCCAGTTCCAGATCGGCGAATGCCTCTATGCCCAGGATCGCTACGAGGATGCAGCCCGTGAACTTCTGAAGGTCGACATCCTCTACGCCTACCCCGAGTGGGGCGCTGCGGCTCTGTATGAGGCCGGCCGTTGTTTTGAAGCGCTCAACCAGCCCTCCCAAGCTGTCGAGCAGTTCCAGTTGGTGCAGGAGAAGCACGGTGGCACGCAGTGGGCAGTTCTGGCCGGCGAACGCCTGGAACGCTTGGCCGCCGCCCCTCTTCCCGGCCGCCCCGGCTCGTGAGATCCGGCATTTCCTTCCCGAATCGGAGTGTGAATCGTGCCCAGCTTCATTGATCCCCTTGCCCTGCTCCTTGCGTCGCAGCCGAATGAGGCCATCTCAGAGGCCGCGCAGGCGATGACCTCAGCGGAAGTCCAGTCGGTCTGGGACTTCGTGCAGAAGGGGGGGGTGATGATGATCCCCATTATCGTCTGCTCGCTGGTGGCCCTCACCGTCATCTTCGAGCGCTTCATCAGTCTTCGGCGCTCGCGCATCATCCCGCCGCTCTTCCTGGATGGCCTCAAGCGGGAGTTGAACGGCGACCTGGCCAACCCGGTGCGCGCCCTGAAGTACTGTGAGAGCAACGACGCGCCCGTGTCGCGCGTCTTCGCGGCGGGCCTGAAGCGACTGAGCGGCCCCATCGAGATGGTGGAGAAGCACATCGACGAGGCCGGCCAGCGCCTGGTGCTCACGCTTCGCAAGAACCTGCGCATCCTCTCGGTCATCGCCGCCGTCGCCCCGCTCATGGGCCTCCTGGGCACGATCTTTGGCATGATCACCGCCTTCCAGACCGTCGCCACCTCGGGGGAAGCGCTGGGCCGCACGGAACTGCTGGCGGAGGGGATCTACCAGGCGATGATCACCACCGCCGCCGGTCTCCTGGTCGCCATCCCCGCCCTGGTCTTCTACCACTGGCTCGCCGCCAAGGTCGAGCGGCTGGTCATGGACATCGACGAGATGACCGTGGACTTCGTCGAGGAGATCACCCGCGACCGGCACGCGGCCAAGCGCCCGGCGATAACCGCCGCCAAGAGTGACGAGAGTCCCGAGGACGCCGGTGCCACGGACGGCGCCCTGGCCACCGCCTGACCGAGCAGGGGACCGAGCCATGATCAGGGTCGCAGAACCGAAGAACACCGTTGAGTCGATTGAGTTGACGCCGATCATCGACATGGTCTTTCTGCTCTTGATCTTCTTCCTCGTCGCCACAACGTTTCATCAGACCGAGCGCGAGATGCAGATCGCCTTGCCGGCCTCGGCCTCGGCGGGGCCTATCAGCTCCGTCCTGCGCGAGATCATCATCAACGTCGACGCCGAGGGCGAGATCATCGTCAGCGGCATCGCCATGTCCGCCGAGGATCTTCGCACACTCGTGACCGAGGCCGTCGCCGGCAACCCCGAGCAGAAGGTCACCGTGCGCGGCGACCGCGCCACGGCCTACGCCAACATCATGGGTGTCCTCGACGTCTGCAAGGGCGCCGGCATCCAGGAGCCCTACCTCGACACCGTGATCGCCGGCAGCGCTGCACCCTAGGACCCCGACTGAACCTCGATGAGTCGATTCCCTCTTCGCATCCTGCTTCTGACGGTCGGCCCCCTGCTTCTGCTCGGGACGGCAGCCCTCTTGTGGCATGATCGCGAGCAGAGAATCGGTTACTTCACGGATGCTGACACGATTCGCACTCCCGCGCGGACAGCATCACTCCGTGATGTCCTCTGGCAGCCGCCGCTCCCTATCGAAGGTTCGCTCAACACCGACACCGATGAATACGAACCACGACTCACCGCCGATGGGCTGACCATGTTCTTCGTCCGGGGACAGCCCGGCGAGAACGCCGACATCCTGACCTGCGCGCGCACGCCGGCGGGCTGGGCCGAGCCGACTTCGCTCGATGCCATCAACACCGAGGCTGAGGAGCTCGGCCCGGAGCTGTCCGCCGATGGCCGAACCTTGTATTTCTACAGCGACCGCCCCGGCGGTCTGGGGGGGTACGACCTCTGGGCCAGCTCCTTCGTCGATGGGGCTTGGCAAACGCCGTTCAATCTCGGCGCGTCGGTGAACTCCAGCTTCAATGACTACGGCCCGGCGCTGACACCCGATGGCGCCAGGCTCTACTTCGCTTCCAATCGGCCCCAGACAGCCGATGCAACTGCCCCGGACCCTCGCGCCTGGGAGGCCACCGTTCGCGAGGATCTGTACCAGCGCGACTACGATCTGTTCGTCAGCACGCTCACCGATCGAGGGGCGGGCCCCGCCACTCCCGTGCTGGCGTTGAACGGTCCTTCCAACGAAGGTTCGCCCGCCATTAGCCCCGTGGGAGATTACCTCTACTTCACCTCGGATCGAGCCGGTGGGGAAGGCGGCTTTGACCTCTACCGGTGTCGGCTGCTGGAGGGCGGCTACCGAGACCTGCGCAACCTCGGCTCCACAGTCAATACCGCTTCCAACGAGCTCGATCCGACACTGGATATGGGCGGCTTCGGACTGCTGTTCAGCTCGGATCGTTCCCTCGCTGAATCCGAAGCGGGACCCAACTACAATCTTTATAGAACGACCTCCCGCGAGGTGTTCCTCGAGCACGAGCCGTATCGCGCTGCGATCGACTGGGACTTGCTCGCAGCCTATCTGTTCTGGGGGCTGCTGGCGTCGCTGCTTCTGCTGCTGCTTCTCTTGCTTCGCCGCCTCACGATGTCGAAGCGATTTCACAGGCTCGGCCTGCTGGCGCGCTGCCTGCTGGTGTCGCTGGCCGCCCACATCATCATGATGATCCTCCTGGGATTCTGGGGGGTCGGATCGTCCTTCTCACACTGGCTGCGCGACGGCGGCGGCGTCCAGGTCGCCATCGTGTCGCCGTCGGTCGGCCAGGATGTTGCGGCCCAGATCCGCGGCGGCTTGTCGGAGGTGCTGGTGACGCCGCTGGCCCAAACGGCCAGGCAGCAAGATTTGCGGGTTCGCCAACCACCGGCCGCTGTGGAGGTCGAGTTCACGGAGGTGCCCCAGGCGCGCCTCGAGGTGGAAAGGCTGGCTCGATCGGAGTCCACGCCGACGGAAGCGCCGCTGCCGGCCCATCAGGCGGAGCTTGCCAACCTTGAGGCGCCGCAGACGGCTCTTCTCGCGGCGGTGGGTCTGCCCGAAGCCGCCAAGCCAGTGCTGACCGAGGAATCGCCTCGGGTGCGTGCGCCGTACGGCCGGCCCGCGCAGCCCACCCAGATGGCCGCGAGGTCGCAGGAGATAGGTGAGGTCCAGATGGCGACCGTGGAGACCCGTGCTCCGCAGCACACGAGGGAAGACGCGGGCGGATCCCTGGCGCAGGAGCATCTGCCCGCCGATGTATCGCCTCGTCAGTTGGCGCTCGGTCCGGTGAACACGCAGACCCCGCAGCTTCCCAGCGCCAGGGTCCTTGAGGCGCCGCTTGCCTTGGTGCCTGAAGCGCCAAGGGCGCCTCGCCAGGAGGCAGAGACGGCGGTTCGGGCGGCCCCGCGTCAGGTCGAACGCCTCGAACCCGCGGAGACGGAAGCTCCGGCCTTGCGCGTGGCCCCAGCCGATACCGCGTTGCTTCGGGCGAGAGCCGTGGAGATTGAGTCCCCATCCGTTGCCGACCACAGCGTCCCCACCGCGGATGCGCCGGTACGGATGGTGGAGTCGGGGGCTCCGGCGCCAGCACCTCTCCCACTGATCGCGGCCTCCCAACAGTTCCGCATCGATGATCTGCCCGAGGACAGGCAGGCACCCTCCGATGAAGAGTGGTCCCACATGACGGCCAGGCCCGAAGGACTCGCCCGAAGGGAGCTTGCTCGGGCATCGGGCCTCTCCGTCGAGGCGGCCCCGACCATCGGAACATCAAGGGAGCTGGCCCGGGTGGCAGCCCCGGAGCGCCACTTCGTGCGCACCGAGGCCGCCGATGCGCCCGCGATGTTGATGCCGGCCATCGGGCCAATCGCATCACCGCTCGTGACCCCGCAATCACGGCGCTCTCTCGCGCTGCGCCTTCCGGAAGTGGCCGAGCAAGGCCACTATCGCGAAGCCGCGGCTGCCCCGGAGCGCCGGGCCGTCACCCAAACAGCGGGTACGTCGCAACGCGCCGATCTTCCGCCTGCCACAGCCGTGACCGAGACGGCCCACGTCCACCCGGCGCTGCGGGACATCCCCGACCGCGATCGGCCCCTCGACCGAGTCGCAGCCCACAGCGCTGGCAGGATCGATCCGGTGGCGGCGCTGGCGGATGTCCCCTCCAACGAGACACTCATCATCTCCCCGCTCGACCCCGTCGCAGCCGCGACTCCGGCAGACGCAGACGAGTCGCCGCAGACCGAGGAATCTCGACGTCGCCTCTCTCCGGGCAGCATCGCCTCTGCCCCCAGAGCCACAACCGAGGGAGCGACGGCGTGGATTCCTTCCGCTGCGCCACACTCCGATGTGCGTGACTCCTTGCGGAACGATCTCGCCGAGCCCGCCGGCGTTCTACCCCTCGAGTTGGCTACCTCTCGCCAGGTCGAGCGAGATGCCGATGAGCATCTGGATTCGGAGAGTGAAATCCTGGCGCTGGTGGAGGCGCCACCGGCAGTGAGCCTGGCGCTACGGCTGCCAACACAAGTCGCGCCGCCCCTCCGTGAGATCGGCCTCGTTCGCGGCGTCGTCACCGATGCGCGCACCCACCTGCCCTTGACCGGCGCCAGCGTCCGGTTGGACCTCGCGGAGACGGCCCCGGTGCTCGCCGTCACCGACGACCAGGGACGATACGAACTCGCCGTGCCGGACATACCCGATTTCGTCGCGATCTCGGCATCACACGATAATTACGATCCCTCCAGCGCCAACGTACCCGCAGAACAACTGAAACGGCGCACGGTCGTGCGCGATTTTGCGCTCACGCCAAGTCGCCAGGATGTCATCGTGATCGAGTCCGATCCCGAAGTGCATCACCTCGGGGACAACGCCTTCTCCGGATCGATCAACAGCCGATTCCAGAAACGAAGCGAAGGCAGACGATTCCACTCCACCTTCCAGGCCACACCTGAACAGCTCGAGTCAGAGAGTCCTGACGCCGTGATTCGGCTCCTCGTCCGCGGCACCGAGCGCGACAACCGCATCCGAATCAACGGCCACACCCTCCCCACCCCGCTGAACGATTCCCCCCGCGACGGTCGGTTCGGCGCCTTCGTCACGACGTTTCCCCTGTCCTGGCTGAATCAGGGAGCCAACACCCTTACGATCGAGAGCGCCTGGGCGAATTCGGCACACAGTGACCTGGATGACTTCGAGTTCGTCAATATCCAGATCCACCTGCCGGTTCAGCTCTCGCCGGTGCGGGACTCCTACTCGCAACGGAGTCTGGAAAATCGCGCGGACATGCTGCAAGCGCACGGCGGCTCGGCCCGAACGGAACAAGCGGTCGAGCGGTCGCTGCGCTGGCTGGCGAACCACCAGTCCGATGACGGTCGCTGGGATGGCGACGGCTTTGACGACGATCGCGGCGCTTCCGCGGGGTACGCGTCCTTTGATGTCGATATCGCGACGACCGGCGTGTCGCTGCTCTGCTTCCTTTCGGCAGGGCACACGCATGTAGCCGACGGCCCCTACCGCGAGACCGTGGGGCGAGCCCTCACCTGGCTGCTTCGGCAGCAGGCGCCCGATGGGTCGCTGATGGGGCCGGAATCGATGTACAGCCACGCGGTCGCGACGATGGCGCTGGCAGAGGCGCTGGCGATGACTGATGACGGCGCCCTGCAGCAGCCCGTCGCCGCCGCGGTTCAGTTCACCCTGAACGCCCGCGATCCGGAGGGCGGCGGCTGGAGTCACGCCCCCTCGCAACCGGGCAATGCCGCGGCCCTCGGCTGGCAGGTCATGGCCCTCACCGCCGCCCACAACGCCGGGGTCGACGTACCAGCCGAAGTCTTCGCCGAAGCGGACCAGTGGCTCGACCTCGTGCGGTCAGCCGAAGAACCCGGGGCCTACGCCTACGAGCCCGGCGGACCCGCGTCCGTCGAGATCACCGCCGAGACGATGTACGTGCGCCAACTCCTCGGCGCTGCGCTCGACAGCCCCGAGATGGAAGCCACCGCCCGCCACCTCCTCGAGAACCGCCCCTCCTGGGAGGCCGATGCCAACACCTACCTCTGGCACTTCACGACCTTGGCGCTGTTCCAGCAGGGAGGAGAGGATTGGCAGCGCTGGAACGGCTGGGTTGTCGAAGAGCTGGTTGCCAACCAGGTGAGGCGCGGCCCCGCCGCCGGAAGCTGGCCGGTCGCCGACGAATGGTCCCTGGTCGGCGGTCGCATCTACCAAACGGCCATCTGCACGCTGACGCTCGAGACCTACCACCGGTATGCGCCACCCTCTGAACGATGAGTGAGGGGCGCGCCTCCCCGGGAGTGGGGCGGGCGTCTCGCCCGCCGGAGAGGGCGTCAGGGCCTCCATTCGGGCGGGCAAGACGCCCGCCCCACCGCCTGTACGTTGAGGTGACCCGCTAACGGCTGAGTTGTGTCTGCTCTAAACACCATGGGCCCCGTGCCGAGGATCTCAGCCAGCAAACCGGCGCCGCTGGTACCATGAGAAGGCCGGGCGCATAGCGCACGCCGAAGGTGATTCGGGTCTGTCGATGCCGGGTCCGGCGAAATTACACGACACTCGCCTGGCGGGGAGAGGAAGCCAGATCATGAACCACCGCATCATTCACGCCGCCTGCTTGCTCCTCGCCCTGGCGGTCGGCGCCCGGGCGTCGACCGATGGGGCCGACCTCGCCGATCTGGAGAGACAGTTCCGCGATCTGCCCATGGAGGCCAGACGACTGACGGGGCCGCTGTTCTGGCTTCATGGCGACGAATCTCCAGAACTCCTGCAGGACTACGTGGCCAAGGTCGCCGAGGGCGGCAACGGCTGCTTCATCGCGGAGTCGCGCCCGCACAACGACTGGCTGGGACCGGGCTGGTACCGGGACCTCGAAGTTTGCCTGGAAGCCGCCAAACGCCAGGGACTCACCATGTGGATCTTCGATGAGAAGTGGTGGCCCAGCGGCGAAGTCGGTGACCGGGTTCCCGAAGCCTACGGCAGCAAGCGCCTCGTGGCCGAGAGCGTCGTGGTCCAGGGCCCGCAACTCCACGAGGCCGACTCCCTCGGAGGATCACACTTCGTCGCCGCCCTCGCGGGACGCGTGACCGCCGACGGCGTCGACGGCGCCAGCCTCCTGGATCTGTCGGGCCACATCCGCAACGGCAAACTCACCTGGAACGCCCCCGAGGGGCGCTGGCAGGTCATGCAGTTCACCTGGGAAACCCGCCAGGAGCGCGGGCGCTACCTGGTGGACGGCGCCAGCCAGGAGGCCGTCGACTGGTACCTGGAGACCGTCTATCAACCGCACTACGAGCGATTCAAGGAGGACTTTGGCACCTACATCTCCGGCTTCTTCTACGACGAACCGGAGACGCGCGGCGACTGGGGAACCGAGGTCCGCCGGGTGCTTGATGAACGCGGCATCGACTGGAAGCGGGCCCTGGTCGCCTGGAAGTTCGCGCTTGCCGGCGAGGAACAGGTCGCGGCTCGCTACCAGTACCAGGATGCTCTGGCCGAGGCGTGGGGCCGCACTCTCTACGGCGGTATCGCCCGCTGGTGCGAGGAGCGCGGCGTCCAGTCCATCGGGCACTTCCTGGAGCACCGCAACGAGTACCTTCATCCCGATCTCTGCGCCGGCAATGTGTTCCAACTCCAGAAGTACAGCCACATGGGTGGGATCGACGCGGTCTTCCGCCAGTTCGCCTGGGGCGAGCGCCCGGCCAACGATGCCCCTTGCTGGCAGACCCCCAAGCTGGGCAGCTCCATCACCCACGCCTACGGCAAGCCCGACGATGTGGCGATGGTGGAAATCTACGGCGCGCGGGGCCAGGACCTGAGCTATCCCGAAATGAAGTGGTGGCTGGACCACATGCAGGTGTCGGGCATCAACTTCATCGTGCCCCACTCCTTCAATCCGCGCGCACCGCACGACCGCGATTGTCCGCCCTACTTCTACAACGGCGGCTACGAACCACGCTGGCCCCTCTACCGGGTCCTGGCGGACTACTCCAGCCGGCTCACGCTCATGCTCACCGGCGGGCGGCACGTCTGTCCCGTGGCCCTGCTCTATCTCGGCGGCACCGCCCACGTCGGTGAATACGTCACTCCCGACCAGATCAGCGCCGCCCTGCAGGACGCCCTCTACGACTGCGATTGGCTGCCCTTTGACGTCTTCGAGCAAGATACGAACATCGTCGGCGGCGACTTGCAGTTGCGCGACGAGCGCTACCGGGTTCTTGTCGTGCCTCCTGCAGAAGTGATCCCCTACGAATCACTGGCCCGAGTCAAAGCGTTCTTTGATGCGGGCGGCGTGGTGGTCGGCCATGGCTTCCTTCCCACTAAGTCCACCACGCTCGGAACGTCTTCGCAAGACATCGCCGCCCAGCGCGAAGCGATCTGGGGACGACCCCAGCCGAGTCTTCGGGTCTGCAAGACAAACGATGCGGGCGGCCGGTCGTACTTGCTTCCGACGGCGCCGACCCCGAGGCAACTCCAGGAGGTCCTGGCGGGAGATGCGGCCATTCATCCGACATTGGAGGTCCTCGAGGGAGACACCGGAGACTGGCTGCATGTCCTGCATCGTGTGAAGGCCAAGCGCGATGTCTTCTTCATCACCAACCAGAACCACACCGGCGATGCACGCCGATTTGTCTTCCGCATCGAAGCGGCGGGCGTGCCCGTGCGCTGGGACCCGATGACCGGCGTCAGGCACTCCCTGCCCTTCTCCCGCGCCGGGAAGCATGTCGAACTGACCATGAACCTGCAGCCCAACGAGAGCACGCTCATCGTCTTTGAAGACGAAGCCGGTCCGCTGCCCCCGCGATGTGCCCCCGATGAAGCCGCCCCGCGCCAGGTGATCCGCCTGGTGCGGGACGAGTCGCCGCCGCCTTCTCCCTCCGTCCCGGAATCGATTGACGCCATCACCCAAGCTCTCCGTGAGTGTGCCTGGATCTGGTATCCGGAAGGCAATCCAGCTAGAAGCGCTCCGGCTGGAACGCGGTACTTCCGCACCCAACTCACCCTTCCCATCAACCGAACCGTCACCAAGGCGACCTTCGTCGGCACCGCGGACAACAGCTTCGCTCTCTTCGTGAACGGCCAGGATGTCGCACACAGTTCCGACGGCGTGGAGGCCTGGCGCCACCTCGTGGAGCAGGACATTACCGAGGCGCTGCGGCCGGGCCCGAACCAACTCGCCTTGTCCGCCACCAATGCAACTCGCGAGGCCAGCCCCGCCGGAGTGATCGGCGTCGTCTTGCTCGAGTTTGAACGCGGCCCCGCCCTGACGGTGCGGCTGGACGAGACCTGGAAGACGGCCAACACCGAACTGCCTGCGTGGCGGGATCTCGGCTTCGATGACTCCACCTGGCCGGCCGCGACCTCCGTCGCCCACTTTGGTGACGGGCCCTGGGGATCGGTGGGCAGCACCGGCCTCACGCTCAGCCCCGTCATGGCGGATCCGTTCTGCGGACACGCTGACCTTCCCGCCGGCGTCGACCTCAGCTCCACGAGTGTCTACCTGGAGATGGCCGGGATTGCACCCGAGGCGGCGGCCCGCATCAGCATCAACGGCCAGGACGCCGGCGGCTTCATCTCCGGACCGCTGCGCCTCGACGTGACCAGGCACCTCATGGCCGGGCGCAACACGATTCGAATCGAGCCGTTTGCCCCAACATCAGTCTGGCTGGCGGTCTACGAACGCCGGGCCGTTGGTCGGGCTGCTGGTATGGGAGACGAGTTAAGATGAGAAGAGGCGTGCCCATGTGGCGGAGCAGCCTTGTCGCGATAGTCCTGGCGCTGAGTGCCTCAGTAGCCTGTGCCGATTGGCCGGGGAAACGCTCGGAGTGGAACGGCTATGGACGCTACGACTTCGAAGTGAACGGGCAGCCAAGCTATGTGGTCACCCCGAACGTGGCGGCGCCCGGTCGGCCCTGGGTGTGGCGCGCCCGGTTCCCTGAGTACCATGCGGAGATTGACCTCGAGTTGCTCGCCCGAGGGTATCACGTGGGGTACACCGACGTCGCTGGTCTCTTCGGCAGTCCGGAGGCGCTGAGCCGTGGCGATGCGTTCTATGAATTCGTGACGGAGCAGGGTGGTCTCGCGGAACGTGTCGCGCTCGAAGGCGTGAGCCGCGGCGGCTTGTTCGTCTACAACTGGGCCGCCCGCAACCCGGAGAAAGTGGCTTGCATCTACGCGGACACGCCGGTCTGCGACATCCGGAGTTGGCCCGGCGGGTTGGGTGTCGGCCGGGGACACGCCCCAACCTGGGAGGCCTGTCTGCGTGTCTACGGGTTAACCCAAGCTGAGGTTGAGACCTTCGACGGGAACCCCATTGACCACCTTCAGCCGCTCGCGGAGGCGGGCATCCCGCTCCTGAGCGTGGTGACCGAAAATGACCAGATCGTTCCCCCAATCGAGAATACTTACGTGCTGCGTGAGCGGTACGAGGCGCTTGGCGGGGAGATCACCGTCGTATCGATCGCCGAGGGAACGATCGAGTCCAACGGGCATCACTTCCCGCTGCAGGATCCCGGCCCCGGCGCGGACTTCATCTGCGCGCACACGCGCGGAACGCCGCACGGGCACGAATACTTCGAGAGGCGCGGCGGCCTAGATCGCTGCCGAAGCGTGTTTGAACGTGAAGGCGTCGGGCGCGTCGCCTTCCTCGGGGGCTCGATCACCTACAACCCCGGCTGGCGCGACCTGATCTGCGCCGATCTCCAAAGGCGTTTCGCCGACACCGAGTTTGACTTTGTGGCTGCCGGGATCCCCTCGATGGGTTCGACGCCGGGCGCCTTTCGGCTTGAACGAGACATCCTGAGCCAGGGAGGGCGTGTTGATCTGCTCTTCGTGGAGGCGGCGGTCAACGACGCCGGGAACAAACGGTCCGCCACAGAGCAGCTTCGCGGGATGGAAGGGATCGTCCGCCACGCCCGCCGCGCCAACCCAGCCATGGACATCGTCATGATGCACTTCGTCGACCCCGCGAAGATGGAGACGATCCGGTCCGGCGAAACACCCGAAGTGATCGCCACACACGAGCGGGTGGCCGAGCACTATGCAGTCCCCTCGATCAATATGGCGCTCGAGGTGACGGAACGGATCGAGGCGGGTGAGTTCACCTGGAAGGATGACTTTCGGAATCTGCACCCGTCTCCGTTTGGTCAGAAGGTCTACGCGCGTTCAATCCGGCGCTTGTTCGACGCGGCGTGGGGAGAGGCGGACGCCGAGGAGAAGACCGTCGCACCTGCCTTCCCCGAGCCGCTCGACCCCTTCTGCTACCAGGCGGGGCGTCTGGTCGACATCGGCGCTGCGGAGTTGGGCGAGGGCTGGCGGTACGAATCAACGTGGCGACCCACGGATGGGGCCGCGACTCGCGCCGGCTTCGTCGCGGTGCCCATGCTCATCGCGGAGGAGCCGGGAGCGACGCTGACTTTCGCATTCAAGGGATCGGCCGTCGGCGTCTTTGTGGCCGCCGGACCGGATGCCGGGGCTCTCGAGTTTCGGGTGGATCCTCAAGGAGACGAAGGGCGGTGGAAGAAGCTCGACCTCTTCACGCCCTGGAGTGCGCGCCTCCACTTGCCCTGGGCGCACGTTCTGGCCGCCGAACTCGGGCCGGGCCGGCACGTGCTGGAGCTGCGCGTGAGCCGTGAGAAGAACGAGGCGAGCCGTGGACACGCTGTGCGCCTGGCGCACCTGCTTGTCAACGGGCCGGTGCAGGATCCCGACGAGAAACCCGTTGACCCCAGCCCCGCCTCAGCCAAGCGTGTTCTTGACGCACGGGGACGGGTCGCGGACCATAGTGCCAACGACCGGTGGGGTGGCCGAGCGGCTGAAGGCGCCGGTCTTGAAAACCGGTCAGAGACGGAAACCAACAACCAGAAAGACGGTGGGAATCAGAGGTTACAGAATCGGGCCGATTCGGTGTGTGCAGTAGCGTGCGCAGTAGCCGGCGAAACCGACCCCGACTTGGCGGCCGTCGTGACCGCGTGGCCGGATCTGCCGGCGGGCATCCGGCGGGCGGTCCTTGCGCTCATCGGCAGCATCGCGACGGCCAGCGAGTGAGGCAGCCCGAACGGTCATTGGCCCCGGCGTCCCGATAGACTGCACTCGGACTAGGCGGGTAGCGCCCGCCGTCGCCGATCGTCGCCAGGAGTCCCCCCTTGCTGCTGGCCGGTCGGCGGGTCCGTCACACAAGGGGCTGCCGAATGGCCTTGCCGACAAGAGAGCAGGTGGAAACGGCATATGACGCTGTCTGGAACGCGTTGAAGAGGTGTAACCGCCTCTTGCAGAATGCCTACTACTCCGGTCTGCCGCGTGAGCCTTGGAACCCATACCTGGCGGGTGAGACGCCACGACTGTATCGCGAGTATCTGCAATCCATTCGAGATTTGGCCTGCCACTGCTCCTATGACGTAATCGACGCGGCGGCGACGGCGCGGCTACTTCTCCTGAAGAGCGATGATCGACCCGAACACAAGGCCGAGCGATTCCTTACTTGGTTAGAGGTTGGGCGAGAGAGAGCAGAAGCCCTGCAACACTGTTTCCTTGATGAGATCCTCTCCGAGCTTGATGAGCACTACGGAGGCTTCCCCGTTTGGATGCCTGAGGTCATCAGCGACGCTCACCCCAATCGAGACCTGTACTGCGTGTCGAATGAAAGCGCGGAGTACTACAACCACCTTGAGGCAGACCTCGCGTATGCTGGGACAGCGGGATTCCACTGCGACGGCGAAGTCGGATACAACGTGCGCCTTGAGCGGGCGGCGTTGCTTGCATATCTGGAACAGACCAACGCCAAGCCGACGGCGAACGCCCACAAGCCGCCGACCGGTGGCAACTCAGAACTTGACGACTGGGTGACACTGGACCAAGCGGCGGCAATGGCAGGCGTCAGCAAGCGGACCCTAGAGCGGTACTCCTCCGAAGGGGGCCTCCCCGAGCCGGATAGGCGTGGTGGCGGTGGGAAGCCGAATCTCTGGAAGTGGTCGAGGATTCGTCCGGCGCTGCAAGAGCACTTCCGGCCGGATCTGCCCGTACGCTTCCCCGGCTCGCGTATTCACTGACCGTCAGCCAACCGACAAGCCTACGCATCCGCACATCCGTATGAGAGAACACCGCTGGCTTTCACAACGGAGCTAGCGACATGCCAGATGTGTTCTCAATCGACCCAGACACCGTTTACACCGATGGCGCTATTGTGCTCGCGCTCGGTGTGACGCATAGCGCTCTAGCAACTGCCCGACGATCCGGTGAGCTTCGCTACGCCAAGAGCGGCCGGAAGATCGTCTATCGGGGGCGGTGGCTTCTCAACTGGCTAGAGCAGCAGAGCAAAGCGACAGCACCGAGAGGGGGATGCAATGAATGACGCCGGCCGTCCCAGTGTTGAACCCATCCCCCGCCTGGCGCTGACCCGCCAGGAAGCAGCCAACTCGCTTGGTTTGGGTGTCCGGTCGGTCTGGCTGCTGACGAATCGCGGAGAGCTGCCGGTAGTCCGCTGCGGTACGCGCGTACTCTACCCCGTAGATGCCTTGCGGCGCTGGCTGGCTGCGCATTCGGAAGGGGGCGAGCAGTGAAAGAGCGTAGACGATCCCGGTTCTTCAACGTCGCTGTGGACTGGTGGGAATCGCCTTGGCTGGAAGAGCTACCACCACTTTCGCGCTTCGCGTGGATTCTGCTGATCGGCCACGTCAAGATGGCCGGACGCGCCGGCGTCGTGCGGTACAGATCGCCCGAGCTATTCGCCCGCAAGACGGCTCTTGATGGGAAGGCCGAGGCGGTGCGCGTCATGTACGAAGCCGCCGTGAAAGACGGCGCGCTCGTGATTGACAGGACGGCGGAGACCATACGCATCGTCAACTGGGCCCACTGGCAGGACACGCGGCTGGGGGGTCCGAAGGGACCGCCGCGCAAAGGTGGCAAGGGCGGCAAGGGCAAGGGGGGGGATTCCAGCGAATCCAGTGGTTCCGGTGGTTCCACCCATAGCACGCAGCACGCAGCGCCAAGCTCGCGTGCTGCGCACGCTGGCGACGCGCCAGCCGCTCGCCCTGGTGGCGGCGGCGGTCGGTCGCCGGCAGAGAAGCCGGACACGAACTGGCGCGCCGAGGCGAAGACGTGGTGGAAGGGCCTGACTGACGCCGAGCGCTCGCCACTCATCGCCGCCTATGAGCAGACACCGGCGGCTGAGGAATGGCCGGTCAAGGAACGGGGGAAGTGGCGTTGGAACGCGGTCAATCAGATCTACCTCATCGAGAGAGGGGAAGGGGGCAGCGGCGATGCCTGATGAGGGAAACGCTGACAAAGAAGCCAAGCCACCGGACGATTGGGAACTATCACGAGACTGGTGGAACGCCCTGACACCCAGAGCGCGCCGAGACTTCGCGGACGCTCACAACGGATCGAGCTTCGCGCGAGACTTTGGGTATGTGATTCGCACGGGCAGCGAGCCCTACATGGCGGCATTCGTCAAGGGTGAGTGGGAGCGAGCGTACCGATGAGAGGCCACAGAATCGCATCTAGGGCGAGCCGCCGGCGAACGCCTCAATACCCATCCAACGACCACGGACACGGCAGGCGCAAGCGTAGGCCCCGTGGCGGCCGCGAGACGCACGGGTCCTCCCTCACTCGCAAGGCAAGGGCCTTCGGCCACAGCATCGAAGCACTTTTTTACACACAGGTGAGTGATTTTTGACTTCCTACCGTCCTAGGGCGGGAGACGGCCAGATGCCAAGGCAGCGAGCGAAAGCGAATCAACTTGACCGCTACCACCTAGCCGGGCGCACGTCGAAGATGAGGAGCATGGCGTCCGCATCTTCGATGTCAACTGCGGACAGCGTGATAATCCGCCCGTTCGTTGTCTCCGTCCGTCCGATCGTTAGGTCTATCTCGTTCCAGCCGTCGATCGCATCGGCTGCCCACATCGCCAATGCTTCGGCATCCATGCCCGCCACTAGGGCCGCCATGTGGCAGGGGACAAGAATCCGCAGCACCGCCTCCTCCTCGCGCACGGGTCCATTGGGAAACGCGCACCCCGCGCGAAACTCACTGATGTCTTGGTACTCGCCCGCCACCTGCATCATAAAGTCGGTCATGACGGCTGGCCTGGCGGTGAACCGAATACCGGGGCCGTCAGGATTGTCGATTCGCTCGAACCACTGCCAATCAAAGTCTGGTTCCCACGCCGCTTCAATTGCCTTGACACTCCACCCCAACCCGGCGGGCATCGTTGTCGACTTCAACTCCACTGTGGCATCCGTGCTCTCTGGTGACACCTGCTGGGTCGCGGGCAGCGGCCGGTCTGGATTCCGCGCCTTAAATTGCCACCAACCGATCGCGAACAGGGCGGCGCTGAGGGCGATAGTGCCGATGACCCACGCTGGGTTGCCCTTGATAGTAATGAGGCTGGTGGTGCGTTCGGCGGCGGCCTCTTCGATGGGTTCGGATATCGACTCTAGCAGCGCCGCTTCTTCCCGCTTCTTCCTGGCGTCGGCTTCCGGCAGCGTCGCGACCGCGTACTTGATGCCGAGTCCCAGCGCTTGCCGCAGGGCGTCGTCCTCCGAAGTCGCATCCACCACGAGGCTGGTTCGCATCTTGGTCTTTCGATCGACGCCGCTAATCCGCCACTTCATGCCACACCTCCCGCCGCATCATACGCGACCGAGTCGGCGCGAGCACATCGGCGGCGCTTCTGGCCCTTGGCGCGGTGGGCAATCCCCCCATTTGGGCGGCAGTGGTGAAACTGGGAACTTGACAAATGGCAAGGTTGGTGCATGATGGGGATATGTCCTACATGATCGAGCAAACAAAGAAGGCGATTCAGGCGAGTGGTCTAAGCCGTTACCGCATTGCGCAAGAGAGCGGCGTGTCAGAGTCGGCGCTGTCTCGACTCGTGAGCGGTGAGCGTCCAAGTCTGTCCGTCGATAGCTGCGAGGCGATACTCGCGACTCTCGGCTACCGGGTGCGAGTCGAGAGAATCAGAAAGGGCAAGTGAATCATGGCGAAGAAGAAGCGGACACGCGGCAACGGGCGCGGCAGCGTCTACAAGCGCTCCCCTGACGGGCCGTGGTGGATCTCGTGGTGGGAGTGTGGCGAACGGAAGCGTGAGTCATCGGGCACCACCGACAAGCGCAGCGCAGAGAAGATGCTGGAGCGGATCATCGATGGGGTAGAGCGGCGCAAGCGCGGCGTCGATGACGCTGGGGCTGATGCCGTGGCGAAGCAAGGGCACCGGCTGATTGGGGAACACGTTGACGAGTTTCACAAGGCGCTCGCTTCGTCGGCTGCGAAAGGGACGGCTGATCTGACAACGGCGCGGATTCGCTGGATCGTCGCCCACTCCAAAGCGAAGCACACTCGCGGCCTGACGCCGTCCGCTGTGCAGGCGGCGCTGAAGCATCTTCGCGACGGCGACAATGACAACGCCCCGCGCTCACTCCAGACATGCCAGCACTACCTGCGCGCCGTGAAGCAGTTTTCGGCGTGGCTTGTGCGAGACAAGCGAGCGGCGACGGATGCACTCGCCCATATGAAGGGCATCAACGTCAAGGCCGAGACGCGCAGTGAGTTGCAGCGCGAGCGGCGGGCACTGTCCGACGATGAAGCCGGGCGGATCATCGGCGCAGCCGAGCGTGGGCCTGACTGGATCTGGCGCACCGGTCGCGGCCGGAACGTGGTGGAGCATGTCGTCAGCGGCGACGATCGTGCCATGCTCTACCGGCTGGCGTTGGGGACGGGTTTCCGGCTGGCCGAGTTGGCAAGCCTGACGGCGGAGAGTTTCGATCTCGCCGGCGACATGCCGACGGCGACGATTCAGGGGGG
>SWCD01023397.1_pt1 | contig 83199 bp, 42 predicted proteins | sample 4693011 | NCBI WGS metagenome assembly SWCD01 (sample SAMN10267278, study PRJNA491770) | bioreactor metagenome | isolation source: DHS bioreactor inoculated with marine | place: Japan: Omine Ridge, Nankai Trough | reverse complement strand
TTTTAATATTTTTTTTGAAAATTTATATTTTATTTTACCTAAAAAACCATTAAAAACAAAAAAAGAATTTTCAAAAAAAATGTTAAAAGATTTTAATTTTCTTTTACTTAATAGTAAACGCTTTTTCATTAAAATTTAAAACTTAATCTATTAAACATAATAAGTCCCCACCTTTATTCTTTAAAAGACAAGAATCTAAAGATAATAAACCTATATCTGTTGAAACAATTCCAAATAAATTACGTTCTCTATAAATTTTTTTTAATTCCTTTACAGGAAGATAATAACGTTTACTAGGTTTAGAAAAAATTATAATTTCTTTTATCATAGAAATATTATAATTATATTTTAAAAAAATAAAAATAGTTTTTTTATCTTCAGAAAAACTAAAAAAACGAATATAACCCTTTTTATACAATAATTCTAAAATACAAATAAAATATTTACTAGTTCTTATTTTAACTCTTAATTTCTTATGTATAATACCTTGTTTTAAAATACCAAATAATGCGCAAGAATTTGACATAAAATTACCAAGAACTTTTTTTTATACCACAAAGCTTTCCTACAGAAGCTAAACGACGAAACTCTATACGAGAAATTTTAAAAGGCCTTATAATAGAACCTGACTTAAAAGTTTTTATACAACGATTAACACATCTTACAAAATAAAAATTTTTATAACAAAATAAAAATTTAACTAAAAGTTTTTTATGAAATAAAAAACTTAAATTTTTTTGTAAAAATAAAAACTTAAATTTTAAAACTTTTAATTCAATTTTAAAAAAATTTTTTCTTAATTTTAAATCTTTTTCTTTTAAATATTTCATTTAAAATTTTTAACTAAAAATAAATTAAACTGTTTTAACATATTACTTAAAACCTCTTTTTTATAAAAACTTTTTGAAAACCTAAATAAAAAAAAAATACCTTTATTAAAAGAAAAAGAATCTTCAGGAAATTTAAAAAAAACATGCATATCTTTTAAAAAAAAACATAAAGAATTTTTATTATCAAAGATAGGATTAAAAATTAATTGTCTATCTTTATAAAAAGGCAACGCTAAATTTATAAAATAGTCTAAAAAATTAAACATATAACGTTTTCTTAAAGTTAATTTTAAAAAAATAAAAATAGATCTTTTACCACCTTTTGAAGTTATTACAAATTTTTTAATAAAGGGTCTTTGACATCCTAAAAATTCTGAAATATTAAAAGCTTTTATTATTAAAAAATCATCTTCATTATTAAGATCATCTAAAAAAATAAAAATATCTATACTTTTTAAAAAAAGTATAGAAAAAATATTATTTACATTATATTTCAATAAAAATTCAGGACGTATAATATTATTATAATAATAAAAAAAACGATTATTCATTAAACTTAAACAACTGCTGGAGACAAAGAAATAATTTTTAAAAAATTTTTTTGTCTTAACTCATTACAAACTGGACCTAAAACTCTTGTACCCAAAATAGTCATTTTATTATTTAATAATATAACACTACTAGTTTCTGAAAATATATATAATCCACCATACCTGTAAGTTTTAAAACGTAAACGAACAACAACAGCTTTATATATTTCACCCTTTTTTACTTTTTTATTAGGCATTGCTTTAACAATACTTACTACTATTAAATCACCTATCTGCGCTCTACTTTTTGGAGATTTACCTAAAATTTTTAAACATTTCACCAAACGAGCACCTGAATTATCTATAACTTTTACACGACTTCCTATATACAACATTTAATTTTTATCTAAAATTTTTACTTTAAAAGGCAACTTTTGATTACAAAAATAAACAATATCTAAAACCTCTTTTCTATTTAAACCTTCTATTTCAAATAAAATACGACCTTTTCTTACATAAAAAGCCCAAAAAGAATGAGCACCTTTACCTTTACCCATTCTAACTTCTAAAGGTTTTTTTGTTATAGAAACATTAGGAAAAATTCTAATCCAAAAAGAACCTATACGTTTTACACGTTTTGAAATTAACCTTCTAACTGTTTCTATATGTGAGGATTTTATAAAACCTTCACCAACAGCTTTTATGCCAAAAGTACCAAAAACAACTTTATTAGTTCTATATTCAATACCTTTTTTCATAAGCATAAAAGATTTATTATACTTTCTATTTTTTGGAAAAAACATTATACAACTAAATTTAAACTTTTATTTTCAATATTTAAATATTTCAACCTATTAAATAAAACTCTAGAACTATTTTTTGAAGCATTATAAATAGATTTATGTATAAAAATTTTAACACCACAGACACCAAACCTAGTAACACAATTAGAAAAACCAAAATCTATAGGTATTTTAAAAGTGTTTAAAGGTATAGTACCTTTTTTAAAAATTTTTATTTTAGACCTTGAAGATCTTGAAAATCTACCTGAAATTATTATTTTATAATTTAAAAAAAAAGGATTTTTATTAAAAAAATTTAAAAAATCAAATAAAAATTCATAAATTGTCAGATTTTCTAAAAACTTCATACGAAAAAATAAAGCAACACTATTAGCTGTTATATTTAAAAAATCATCTTTAACTAATACTAAAAAAAATTTATTTTCATTTAAATTTATAACTTTTAAATGTTTTTTTAAAGAATAACCAAAATAAAATATTTTTTGTACTAAAAAAAAAAAAAAATAAATATTAAAAAAATAAAAAGAAAGATTGTAAGTAGAAATTAAAAAAGTTTTTCTTTTTATAACATAATTTTGCTTACTAAATTTTTTAGAAAAAGACTTTAATTTATTTTTTTTCTTTTCTAAATTTAATTTTATTTTTTTAATATTTAAAAAAATAAAAATAGAAATTAATTCTTTTTTTTTATTTTCTATTTTATTATTAAATAAAAATTTATTTTTATTTAATTTTTCTTTAAAAAACAAAATAAAATTAAAGGCATCAAAAGTACCAGAAAATTGTTTATTATATTTTATGTAATAAACAATTTTTAAAATATTAAAAAAACGTTTAATATATTTTACTAAATTTTTTTTAACAAAAGAACGAACTTTTACCATTAAAAGTTTTTTATAAAATTTCTTGTAAAACTTTTTATAAAACCTTTTTTTTAATAAACTAAATTTTTTATTTCTTAAAAATTTTAAAAAAGTTTCAAAATCAAAAGAATCACCCCCTAAAACTAATTTACATAAAGAATAAAAATATTTTTTACTTACTTTTATTTTATTTTTTTCTAAAAAACGAACATAAACATTTAAATAAAAAAAACGTAAAAAAATAATTTTACTACTATAAAAACTTTCTTTTTTTTTATATTTTCTAAGATAATCTAAACGTTTACTTTTAAAAGAAAAATTTTTATATAACAAATTAAAAAAAGAAGTAATAAATTGATTATCATTATTTCCAAAAGAAATAAAATGAATTTTTAAAAAAAGTTTATTAAAACTTCTATAAATAAAAAAACGATTAACCATAATATCATTATAATGTAATGCATTTTTTTTTTTATAAAAAAAAAACCAAAATAAAAAATCTTCTAAAGCAAAATCTTCAGATAAAAAATAAGAATAGTTTTTATCTAAAAAAGAAGACCAGATACTTGACCAAAAAGTAGTAAAATTTAAACGATTAGAAATTGGATTAGATATATGACCCATTTTTTATTTATTTTTCTTTTTAGGGAATTTAAAAGCTTTTCTTGTTAGAATAAATTCACCTAATTTAAAACCTACCATATTTTCTCTTATTAAAATTAAACAATTTTCAGAACCATTATATAAAAATAATTTTTTTCCTATAAAAGAAGGCGTTATGAAAATACTAGTATTTTTAAAAACAAAATTTTTCTTTTTTAAACAAGATTGATTATTCTTTAAAAAAACAAAATTTTTTTTATAATTTTTTTTAAATAAACTCACAATTATTATTTTTTTTTATACAAAAATCTAGATTTATATATAAATTTTCTAGAAGAGCTCTTTAATCGCGTTCTTTTACCTTTAGTTATAACACCCCAAGGACTTACAGAAGAACGGCCCCCAGAAGTTTTACCTTCACCACCACCATGAGGATGATCTACAGGATTCATTGCAACACCCCTTACAGAAGGTCTTCGGCCTAACAATCTTGAAGTACCTGCTTTTTTTAGATTTATAGATTTAAAATTTGCATTTGAAGATAAACCTAAACTTGCAAAACAATTTAAATTTAAAAGATATTCTTCGTTAGATTTTAGTCTAACAATAACAAACTTTGTAGAAAAATTAAATTGACTTAAAATAATACCAAAACTACCTGCAGAACGGCATAAAGCACTACCTTTTTTATGATGTAATTCTATATTAAAAATAATACTACCAGCCTTTAAAATTTTTAAAGGCATAGATAAACCTAAAAAAAAATCTTCTATAATAGAAGGCCATTTTATAATATTTTTAACAAAACAACCTACTTTTAACTTTTGAGAAGCTAAAATATAAGAAAAAAAACCATTTTTAAAAAGAATTAAAGCTATAAAACAAGATCTATTAGGATCTTTTTCTATTTTTAAAACTATACCAGGTATATTTAAAAAAGAAAAATAAAAATCAACAACCCTATATCTTTTTTTACAACCACCACCTCTATGCCTTACAACAATAGAACCTGTATTATTTCTACCATTAATTTTTTTTTTCTTTTTAGTTAAATTTTTAAATAAACGTAACATTCTTTTAAGGCCAAAAACGTAACATAGATTTTTGCTCTAAAACTTTAGCATGTAAAGCATCTCTTTTTTTTAAAGATAAACCTTTTTTATTAAAACAATCAATTAACTCATTACAAAGGTTTTCAGAAAAAGGTTTTCCTTTACTATTTTTTGTTTTTGCAGATTCTATAATCCATTTTATACCTATACGTTTTCTAACTTTTTCATTATAAACATTAGGTACTTGATTTCTTCTACCTTTAATTGTTTTCTTTTTTAAAAAAATTAAAGGTTGTATATTATAAATGGCTTTATCTATAAAAATAATAGGATCTTTTATATTATTTTTTTTTAAAAAAGATAAACATTCTATAAAAATATTAAAAGCTTTAATTTTTTTACCATTTTTCATTAAAAGATTAACAAATAAATTAAAAGTATCATTATTATTAAATTTTTTCATAAAAATATAATTATATTTATAAAATAAAATAAATTTTAAGCTTTTGTTCTATATTTAGTAGCTTTTATACCATATTTAGAACGAGCATTTTTTCTCTTAAAGCTTTCAACAGAATTAAAATCATATTTTCCACGAACTGCTTTATATTTAACACCAGGTAAATCTTTAACACGACCTGCACGTACCAAAACAACAGAAAATTTTTGAAGATTATGACCTTGACCAGGTATATAAACAATAGCTTGTTTTCGTCTATACTTTTTTAAAGATAAAAAATTTACTTTAGCTACTTTACGTATTGCTGAATTTGGTTTTTTAGGACTTGTAGTATAAACTTTAAAACAAACACCTTTTCTTTGAGGATTTCCTTGTAAAACACGAGTTTTACATTTTTTTTTTTTTTTTCCTTCTAATACCTTTAATTAATTGATTTATTGTTGGCATATGATTTGTAAACTTTAAAAAAATTAAAAAATAAAAAAATAAATCTATTTAAAATAAAAAAAACAAACAAAAAAATATGTGTATTATATAAAAATTTTTTAAATTTTATATAATAAAACATATTTTGTGATAAACTATAAATTTTGAAATTTTCATATGAACTTAAAAAATAAAAATTTTTTTTAAGTTTTTTATTTTTTTCATAAAATGATAAAATTTTTATATAATCTGTAAAATTATCAAAAAATAAAAAAAAAGTAGAACCTTTTAACAACAAAGAAAAAGGGTTAGATATAAAAAAAAATTTTCTATAAAGAGAATTTTTTACTTTATACAAAAAAAAGTTATTCTCAATACAAAAATCTTTTATAAGATCAAACGAAGAATTTTGATCTAAATGCAAAACAAAAAACTTTGAAGACAAAATATTAACTTTATTTTTTATTCTATATAAAAAATACTTATTTTTCAAACGCATGTTCAATATTTAAACGACTTTTAAAACTACCTATAATACATTTGCTTAAAGAAAAATCACTAAATTTTGATAAATCTTTTCTATATTTTCTTATAAAAAATAAAAGTAAAATTAAATCTTTTTGATTTAAATTTTTTTTTGAATTTAAAACACACTTTAATAAATATAAAATAGAAGGACCTTTTATTAAAAGCTCAAAACTACCATCAAAAGAAATAGAAACAACAGTATTTAATATCATACCAGAAGGATATGAAACACTTTTTTCATTAAATTCTTTCAAAAATTGAACTATATTAACACCAAATTGGCCTAAAGCCACATTTATAGATTGTCCTACAACAGCTTCTTGAGAAGGTAATTGTAAATTAATAAATTTTTTTTCAAAAAAATTTACCATTAAATTTTAAACTAACTTAAACCAAAGTCTTGATTCTACCTGAGATAAAAAAGGTAAAATAAATAAAAAATAAAAAAAATAAAACACAGTACAAAACTGTCCTAAAAAAATATAAGGAGGTTCTACAGGTTGACCTCCTAACCAACCTAATAAAAAACAATTACCTAAAAAAACCCAAAAAAAAAAAGCAGTAAAAGGTCTAAATTGAGAACTTCTTATTTCAGATTTAATAATAAAAGGCATTATTAATAAAACTAAAATTGCAGATAAAAGTAAAACAACACCTCCTAACTTATTAGGAATAGACCTTAAAATAGCATAAAAAGGTAAAAAATACCATTCTGGAACAATATGTGCTGGTGTTACTAAAGGATTTGCAGGAATATAGTTATCAGGATGTCCTAATAAATTAGGGTCAAAAAAAACTAAATAACTAAAAAAAATTAAAAAAAGAATAATACCAAAAATATCTTTTATAGTAAAATAAGGCGTAAAAGGAGCTTTATCTATATTAATAATATCGGTACCTAATGGGTTATTAGAACCATCTTCATGTAATAAAATAATATGAACAGCTACTAAACCTATTAAAATAAAAGGCAAAGTATAATGAAAACTAAAAAAACGATTTAAAGTTGCATTATCCACTGAAAAACCACCCCATAACCAATAAACAATATCAGTACCAACTACAGGAATAGCTGAAGCTAAATTAGTAATAACAGTTGCAGCCCAAAAACTCATTTGACCCCAAGGTAAAACATAACCCATAAAAGCTGTACCTATCATAACTAATAAAATAATAACACCTATACCCCAAACAAGTTGTCTTGGATAAAGATAAGATCCATAATATAAACCTCTAAAAATATGAATGTAAACAACTAAAAAAAACATAGAAGCACCGTTAGCATGAATATAACGTATGGTCCAACCATAATTCACATCACGCATTATATGTTCAACACTTAAAAAAGCAAGCTCTGTATTTGCTGCATAATGCATAGCTAAAAAAATACCAGTCACTAATTGGATAACTAAACAAAAAAGAGCTAAAGATCCAAAATTCCACAAATAAGAAATACTTGCAGGTACTGGATATGTTACACCACTATGATGTAACAAAGAAATTAAAGGATATTTTTTTATTAAACGCATAAAAAAATTTATATATACATATATAAGTTTTATAAAACAAAAATAAAAATTAAAAAATACTGAAAAATGTAATAAGTTTATTAAAAAAAAATATAAAAGATAGTAATCAATTAATAAAAATAAAAAGAATTACTTATAATAGAATATAAATTTTGAAGTCAAAACTAAAATCATTCCGGATAAAAAAAACCGAAATGCTAGGATTTGCACCTAGGTTCTTCTTTAAATTTAAGGAAAGAATGGGATTCGAACCCACGGTAGATTTTAAGTCTACAATAATTTAGCAAATTATCGCCTTAAACCACTCAGCCATCTTTCCATCAATTGGCCCCCCGAAAATATTTATTTAAAAAGAGAAAGTGGGATTTGAACCCACGACACGTATATCTCCTATCTCAAAAACTAATAAAATAAATTTTATTATGAGAATAAAATTAAAAAAGCCATCATTAAAGCAAAAAGAGCGATAGCTTCAGTTAAAGCGAAACCTAATAAAGCATAAGAAAATAATTCTTTTTTTAAAAAAGGATTTCTAGAGAAAGCAGTAATTAAAGAACCAAAAACAATACCAATACCAGCACCAGCACCAGTTAAACCAATAGTTGCAGCACCTGAACCTAATAACTTACAACCTTGAACAAAAGAAAAATCAATATTAACAACTTCAGACATTTTATATAAAATAAAAATTTAAATAATTATTAAAAACAATATTTAATAGAAAAACAAAAAAGAGTACTTCCGACAAAGTACACTAAATAAAATTTATAAAAAATTTTTTATAGAATTACACAAAAGAAAAATTAAAAACTATTTTATAAAAAATATAATTAAAAAAAAAGAAATATATAAAATAGAAAATATTTAAAATTTTTTGGTAAACTTCAAAAAAAGAAACATAAAAAAAAGTTCCTCTTAAAAAATTAAAATAAAAAATTTAAAAAATGTCTTTGCAAAAAATTTTAAAAAGAAACAAAAAAAAAAAAAAACCTGTATATAAAATAGTTTTAATAAATAAAGATAAAAAAAAAAAAATTTTAGACTATTTAGGATTATACGAACCTTTATCTAATCCAAAAAAAATACAAATAAATATAAAAAAAGTTTCTTATTGGCTTACAAAAGGAGCTTCCATTAAAAAAAATTTAAAAAAAAAAATAAACGATATTTTATTTGTATGAAAATTAGAAAAGGTGATATTATTACAATTGTATATTTAGCAATACATTTAAAAACAATAAAAAAAAAATTATTTACAGGTATATGTTTAAGTAAAAAAAAAGAAACTATTAAGATAAAATCAAAAATAAAAAAAGAAAACATAACAAAAATTTTTTTAATAAAATCTCCTATAATACTTAAAATTATAAAAAATAAAAAAAAGAGTGTATAGCTCAATTGGTAGAGCGGTAGTCTTTTAAACTATAGGTTGAAGGTTCAAGTCCTTCTACACTCAATACTAAAAATAAAAAAGGCGGATCATGGGATTCGAACCCATGATCTTCAAAACCACAATTTGACACTTTAACCAAACTAAGCTAGACCCGCCAAAAATAAAAAAATTTAATAATATTTATAAGAACCTGCTATATAAGAAAAATCTATACAATCAAAAGAGCTAAAAGTAGTTAATGTTATAGCATCTTTTAAAAAAAGAAATTCTAAAGTTCTTAAATTATATTCAAAAAAAGAAGGAATCGGAGTATTAAAACAAAGACGTTTTTTTGGATATGAAAAAAAATTAAAAATTCTTTTTCTAACTCTAAATTTTGTGGATTTTCTAGTCATAAACATTTTAATAGGATTACGAAAACTTCTTCTTAAAATTAAATTTTTTTTAAATAAATTTAATTTTAATTTATTTAAAGTTTTTATATTTACATAAAAACTTTGATAACTAATATTTTTTCTTAAAAATTTTATAAATTTTTCTTTTAAATCATTATTTAAATTTTTTTTTATACCTATTTTTAATAATTTTTTTCTTTTTTTTAAAAAATTATTAAAAAAACGATTTCTTAAAATATCTTTAAATTCTTCTTTAAAAGAAACAATATCACAATCTTTTACTTCAAAATTATAATAAGTAATACATTTATCATTTACTAAAATACGACCATGTAAAATATCTTGTTTTACACTTAAAATTGAATTATTCAAACCTAAACGTAGTAAAATAACATCTAAACGAGATTCTAAAATTTTTCTAAAATGTAACACAGAATCATACCTATACTTAAAAGCCCTTTTACAATATTTTTTCAATTGATTTTTTGAAATACCTCCATAAAAAAAACGAAAAAATTTTAGTTGTCTTAATTTAAAACTAAAATCTGTTTCTTTTAAATAATCGTTTAAAGAATAAAAAAACCAACCTTGAATAATTTCTTTGTTTGCTAAAAATTCTTTATAACCTGATTTTTTTTTATGGTTATCTAAAAAATTATTATTTTTATTTTTGATTTTTTTTAAATTATCTTTTAATAAATTTAAATATTTTTTATTTAACAAACAAAAATCAAAATTTGAAAAAATATTAAATTTACCATAAAAAGTTTTAATAAAAAAAAAACTTAAATCTTTTAAAGGGTTTAAATTGAAATATAATTTTTGGCTTTTAATATAACAAGAACGTTTAAAACTAGAATAAAAAACACGTTTAAAATATTCATAAGGACTAAAAGTAACTACTGCATTTCTTTTTTTTGCTTCTGTGAAATGAGGCATTCTTTTACGATGATATTTTTTTAACTTTATTTTTTGAGTTTTATAATGATATTTATGCTTTCTTTCAAATTTTAAATTCAAATTTCTCATAGTTCTTCCATAAGTAAATCTAAACCTATAATTTGTCATAGTACGCAAATGAAGTTCTTCTAAAGCTAAAAAACGGTCATTATCAAAAGTATAAGCATCTTTAAAAGCTAATTTATGTACAATTTTAAAAACTTTTTTAAAATTTCTAAAAAGTTGATAATTCAAATATTTATTTTTTTTTAAGAAAATATTTAAAGGATCATTTTTTAAATACTTCTTAAAAAATATAAATCTAGAATGAAATTTATTATATTTATTTATTTTAATCATTTTATAAAAATATTAACAAAATTTTTATAAAATTATAAATATGTTTTTATATTATATAAAGTCCGTTTGGCGGAATGGTAGACGCGGTAAACTTAAAATTTACTTCTTTCTAAGAGTACTGGTTCGACTCCAGTAACGGACACTTTTTTTAACATATTTATAATTTTTTTTTTTAACATATTTTTTAATAATATGTTTCAATTTTAAAGTCTCTTTTTTTTTTAATTTTTTTAATCTATATAAATTTATAAAAATTCTTTCTTTTAAAGTAAATTTTTTATTTTTAAAAAATTTTAAAGTTTTTTCTAAATATACTGATAAAAAAGAAAAAATTTTTATAAAAAGTAAAAATTCTTTACGTTTTAATTTTATATATAATAAACATTTATATAAAAAGAAACAACGTTTAAAAAGAATAAAAAAACAACGAATAGAAAGAAAAGAAGAATTATTACAAGGGATAGGATATGCAATACTATAAGACGTTGTACTAGAATCTAATAAACCTATTACAGGCAATTCTAAAAATTTACATTCAGATAATGTATTTTTTGTTTTTGAAGATACTTCTGAAATTAAGAAAAAAAAAGGTAAAAAAATATTTTTTAAACCTTCAAATTTTTTAAAAAACTTTTTTTCACTAGAATATCTTAAAACATGAACTTTTTCACGTACTTTTTCTAAAATATCTAAAGAATTTTTTAAACTTTTAAAATTAGTGAAAAACCCATTTACCCATTTACCTACAATATAAGACTGCTTTTCAAAAAAAAAAGAATAATAAAGAAAAGAACTTAAATATCCAGAATTACAAAAAAGTAAACAAGAATCTTTTCTACCAAAAAAATAAAAAGAATCTAAAATAAAATTTAAAGATTTTCTCAATAACAATATTGTATATTCTAAATTGAAAACTAAAAAATTTAACCTAAAACCCAAAAAAAAATTACCATAAAAAAAACAAGATTTTCTTAAAAAATCACCTAAAAAAAAATTATTAATAATTAAGTGTTTTAAAGAAAAATTTAAAATTTTTTGTATATAAAACAAATTTAAATCATAATTTTGTACAAAAAATTTTTTAGAATCATAAGGCATTTTTAAATTAAACTTACCTTTTAATTTAAAATTTTTAATTTTTTTATTAAATAACATTTTTTTTAAATTTTTAAAATTTTTTTTATATTTATTAACTAAAAGATATAAAAATCTTCTATCAACTTTTAAAAAAAAACTTTTTTTTTTTTTTTCAAAAAATTTTTTTTTTGAAAAAACCAATTTTTTTAAAAGTAATTTGTTAAAAAATAAAAAAAATTTTTTATTTTTAAATTTTCTTAAAAATTCATAACCACCTTTTAACTTTTTTTCATAATAAAAAAAATTATTAAGTAAAAAACGACGGCCAAAGAATAAAAAAAATTTTTTCAAAAAATTTTTTTTCTCTTTTTTTTTAAACAAATAAAATTTATTATCTATAACAAAATAATTATCATTTACTTTATTTTCAAAAATATTTTTTTTTATTGAACTTTTTTTTTTGAAAGTTTTTAAAACAGCTTTTTCATTAAAAACAATATCGTTTTTTTTTATTTTTATAAAATCTAAAAAAAAACAACGTTGCTTTTTTGTTTTGAATTTATAAAAAATTTTATAAATTTTTTTAGAAAACAATAAATTCATATATATTTTTTATAAACAAAAAACTAAAGCTACTTTATATAAAAACTCTAAAAAGAAAGAAGGATTCAAAACAAAAAAAATATTAAAAAAACTAAAAAAAACTAAAATAAAAGAAGAACTACGTGAAATAGGTTTAAAAAAAGTCCAAGTGTTTTTTTTTGAAAAAAATATAATTTTTATAATTCTTATATAATAAAAAGAACTTATAACACTAAAAACTAAAATAAATAAAGCTATAAAATAAAAATTATATTCAACTAAAGGTGACAAAATAAAAAATTTACCAAAAAAACCTAAAAGTGGAGGTATACCTGCTAAAGAAAAAAAACTTAAAGCAAAAATAATAGAAAAAGCAGGATTTATTTTAAATAAATTTTCTAAGTCTAATATTTTTTTAACTTCTATATTATTATTATACCTACGTAAATTTAAAATTAAAAAAAAAATTAAAAAAGTCAAAAAAACGTAACTTATAATAAAAACAAAAAGACCAAAAATAATCTCAACAAAACTACCGTAAAAAGAAGAAAGTAAAAAAGAAAAACAAAAAAAACCTACATTACTTATAGCACTAAAAGCTAAAAGTCTTTTAATTTTTGATTGATATAAAGCTCCAAAACTACCTACAAAAAAACTTAAAACACCACAAAAAAGAAAAATAAAAGCAAAAGGTTTTAAATATGTTGAACTAAAAGCTTCTACAAAAATAATATTATTTAAAAAATTTAAAAAAAAAAAAGCAAAAACAATTTTAGGTAAAATAGCGAAAAACAACGTAACAGGTAAAGGAGCACCTTCATAGACATCAGGAACCCAAACATGAAAAGGAGCAGCACCTATTTTAAACAAAAACCCTATTGTTATTAAAATCAAACCTAATAAAAAACCAGAATCTAAATTTAAATAATCTATATCATTTGGGCCATAATAATCAAAAACATAAAAATGCAAAAATTTATCATAACCACTAAATAATAAACTTTGATCTAAAAAAATTTTTAAATCATCGAAATAAATTAAACCGCTAAAACCATAAACTAAACTCATACCATATAAAATGATACAAGAAGCTAAAGAACTTAAAATAAAATATTTTAAACTAGCTTCTGTTGAAAAAGTAGTATAACGCTTTGAGGCAGCCATTATATAAAAAGTTAAACTCATAAGCTCTAATGATAAATATAAAGATATTAAACTATTTGAACTTATAAAAAGAAACATTCCTAAAAAAGATAATAAAACTAAAATATAAAATTCATAAAAAGCAAAAGATTTTTCATGCAAAGAATAAATTTTAGAAAAAATTAAAAAAAAAAAAATACAAAAAGTTATTAAAAGTTTAAAATATTGAGTTTTGAAACTTACTGTAAAATGATTATCAAAAAAAAATAAAACATAACTAAAAGGAAAAACTTCTGAAAATTGGTTCATAAAAAATTGAACTTCTACAAAATTAGATGCATGTATAGAAGCCATGAAATTAATATTTAATATTAAAATACAAAAAATTAAAAAAACAAAAAATAAACAAAAGTTACAAAAAATAACACTTAAACCTTTATTATAATAACTTTTTTTTTTTACGAAACATAAAATTAAAATAGAAATAGAAATAAAAAAAACTATTAAAATTTCAGCAAAAAAAGAATTAAATAAAATATATTGAAAGAAAGCATGTTTAAAAAAGTAATAAGAAAAAAAATCGTCTATATAAAAAGTTTTAAAAGAATATATACTTTCCGAACAAAGCTTTTTAAAATCATCTAAAGAAAAAAGTAACCCTTTTTCTTTGTCAAAACAAAAAACTTTAAAACTAAAAAAATTTAAAAACTGTTCAAAAAAAGGAGACATAAAAATAAAAAATAAAATAATAAAAATACTGTTTTTAATCTATAAAAAAACAAAATTAGTCAAAAAAATAAAAAGGTTTCATTCCATAAAAATTTTCTTTTTTATAAATAAATGAATTTATAAAATTTAAAAGAAAAAATATAAAATATAGAATGAAACCTTTTTATTTTTTTAAACGGTAAAAAAACACAATTTTAAAAATCAAAAAAGGTATCTTAAAAAAAAAAGATACACGTTAATAAAGAATATGATTTTTAATACCCCATATCAAAAAATTTTGTGATTTTTTTAAATCTAATAAAATCACAACAAAATTGATAACTAGGAGTACGCGCCTGGCTAAAAGTCATAGTGCTACAAAAATCATCACAAGCTTCTTTACAATAGTATATTATTTTTCCATGAAATGAAAATTGACCTTCTGATAAATTTCTATATAAACATTGTTTAAAAGGCGTATAATCTTTATAAAAATCTATAAAATTAGGATGTACTTTTTCATATGGAGGATTATAACAATTATCCAAAATACGATAATATTCTATATAAGATTGACCTACAACTTCATCAGAAAAAATAATAAAAGGATAAAATTTTATATTATACTCAATAGGTTTTAAATAAAATTGATAAAGTTTAGTAAAATTCGTACAATTAATAGGTCCTTCTTTAAAAAAACGTATAGTTAAAGAAGAATTATCTAAAACTTTTGATAAAAAAATATTACTTTGTTCCAAAATTAAAAAAAGATCAGTATAAAAAAGATCAAAAACAAAAAAAGGGTAAATACCACAAAAAATAGTTAAAAAAGCTATAGGTAATAATATAAAAAATTCTCGAAAATTTAAATCTGAAAAATAAAAAATAAAATTTTTATTTAAACTTCCAAACATAACTCTATTATACAACCAAACAGCATAACAAGCACTCAAAATAACACTAAAACTCATAAAAAAAGTAATAAAAATGTTAAATTGAAAAACACCTATAAGTATTAAAAATTCACCTAAGAAACTAGTAGTTCCCGGAAAAGCTATATTTGCCATAGTAAATAGTAAAAAAAAAAAACTAAAAATAGGCATATATTGTGCTAAACCACCATAATATTTTAGAAGTCTTGTATGATAGCGATCATATAAAATACCTACACATAAAAAAAGAGCTCCTGAAACAATACCATGACTTAACATTAAAAAAACACTTCCAGATAAACTATAAATATTTATACTGAATAAACCTATTAAAGCAAAATTCATATGTGCCACAGAAGAATATGCTATAATTTTTTTAAGGTCTATTTGTCTTATAGTAGTACAAGAACTATATAAAACACCTATTAAACTTAAAGTAAAAATTAAAGGTGTAAAAAAATAATTGGCATAAGAAAAAACAGACATTAAAAAACGAAGCATACCATAAGTACCTAACTTTAATAAAACACCTGCTAACAAAACAGAACCTGCAGTCGGCGCTTCTACATGAGCTTCTGGTAACCAAATATGAAAAGGAATCATAGGAACTTTAAAAGCAAAAGATATAAAAAAAGATAACCAAAGTATAATTTGTTTATTTTTAGAAAAAAAAGAATTTAAAAAAATTTGTAAATCTGTAGTACCTAAATTAAAATAAATAATTAAGATACCAAATAACATAAAAATAGAACCTAAAAAAGTATAAATAAAAAATTGAAATGCTGCATGAACTTTTCTTTCCCTAGAACCCCAAATACCTATTAAAAGAAACATAGGCATTAAAATACTTTCAAAATAAATATAAAACATAAAAATATCTAAAGAACAAAAAATATTTAACAAAAAGAATTCAATAATTAATAAAAAAATTACAAATTCTTTAAAACGATAATTTATACTATTCCAACTTATTAATACACATAAAGGCATTAAAAAAGTAGTTAAAATAATAAATGGAAAAGAAATACCATCAATACCTAAACAATAATTTATATTATTTAAAGTAAACCAATTTAAATAAACTGTGTATTGAAAAGTAAAACATAAATTATCAAAACCTAACCATAAAAAAATAGAAATAATAAAAAGTATTAAAGTACAAAATAAAGAAATATTTTTTAACAAATATAAATCATTATTTCTTATAAACATTAATACTATAGAAAAAAAAATAGGGGTTAATAAAAAAGTAACAAGAATTAATGTTTCGTTAAAAACAAAAAAACTTGGAAAAAGAAGAAAAGTTATATTATATAAAACACCAGAATTAAATAATTGAGGTAGCATGCTATAATGTTAAAAAAATACTACAAAATAATAAAAGAATTAATCTAAAATCTATAATAAAATTAAAAAAATAAACTATTTCAAAAAAACTTAAAATCAAAAGCATACCTAAAAATATTAAAAAAGCATAATGGTAAATAAACCCTGTCTGAATTTTATTTATAACAAAACTTATTTTATTAAAAAAATTAACAATACCTAAAGGACCTAATAGCTCAATAAAACCTCTATCTATAAGCATAAAAGAAATTTTATAACCAAAAGAAAGTATAATTTTAGAAATAAAATGAAAATAAATTATATCAAAAAACCATTTTTTATTAAAAAAAAAATAAAAATTTTTTAAAAATTTATTAACTTTTAATAAATATAAAAATTCAGAATAAAAACTATACAAAAAAAGAGATAAAGAAGCTCCGAAAATACTAAAAATAACAGGAAAAATTTTAATATAAAAAGGTAAAAATTCGGCATCAATAAAAAAAAAATGAGAAGGTAAAAAAAAAATAGCATTTCCAAAAAAAGGACTACCTAAACCAATAACCATATCTTTTAATAAAAAACCTATAAAAATACTACCAAAACATAAAATACTTAAAGGTACTATCATAATTAAAGGAGCATCATGTGCATTTTCTATAAGCTTCTTATAACTATTTGTTTTACTTAAAAAAGTTAAAAATATAAGACGAAAAGAATAAAAAGCTGTAAAAAAAGCAGAAAAAGTACCTAACCAATGAGCAAAAACACTAAAAACATCAAACCTCGCAAAAGAAAGTTCTAAAATAACATCTTTAGAATAAAAACCAGTTAAAAAAGGAAAACCCATTAAAGATAAAGAACCTATTAAAATCATTGTATAAGTAAAAGGTATTATTTTAAAAAGACCTCCCATTTTACGCATATCTTGTTCATCAGATAATGCATGAATAACAGCACCAGCACTTAAAAAAAGTAAAGCCTTAAAAAAAGCATGATTCATTAAATGAAAAAGACTTACAGAATAATTAGATAAACCACAAGCAAAAACCATGTAACCCAACTGACTACAAGTAGAATAAGCTATAACCCTTTTAAGATCGTTTTGTAAAAGACCAGTACTTGCCGCAAAAAAAGCTGTTAAACATCCTAAAATACAAATAAAAGATAAAACAAAAGGCGTATATTCTAATAAAGGAGAACATCTGATCAAAACAAAAACACCAGCAGTAACCATTGTTGCTGCATGAATTAAAGCAGATACTGGTGTAGGACCTTCCATTGCATCAGGAAGCCATACATGCAAACCTAACTGTGCAGATTTTCCTACGGCACCTATAAATAAAAAAAAACTAATAAAAGAAATTTTATTAATTTCTAAACCAAAAAAATTAAAATAAGAATCTTTAAAAAAAAAACTAGTCGAAAAAACTGTAAAATAATCTAAAGATCCAAAAACAAAAAAAATACAACAAATACCTATAATCAAACCAAAATCACCAATTCTATTTACAATAATAGCTTTAATGGCAGATTTATTTGCTTGGTGTCTCGTAAACCAAAAATTTATTAAAAGATATGATGCTAAACCAACACCTTCCCAACCAACAAACATTTGAACAAAATTATCACCAGTAACTAAAATTAACATAAAAAAAGTAAATAAAGAAAGATAGCTCATAAAACGAGATAAATGAGGATCTTCACTCATATAATTTATAGAAAAAATATGAACTAAAAAAGAAACTACGTTGATAACAATTAACATTATACAAGTTAAACTATCAAAATAAAAACCCCATTTTATTAAAAAAATATCAATATTTACCCAGTAAAAAAGCTTAATAGAACATACACTATTACAAAGCCCTACTTCATAAAAAATAAAAAAACTTAAAAAAACTGTAAAAAACATACACAAAGTACTTAAAAAAGAAGCACCTTTAGAACCTATAAAACGACCAAAAAAATTTGAAAATAAAAAACCTAAAAAAGGAAAAACAATAACTAAAAGATACATTTTATATTATTTAACCTTTTATAGAATTTATAAAATCAATAGAAATTATACTACGAACTCTATAATAAACAATCAAAATAGCAAGCCCTATAGCGGCTTCTGCAGCAGCTACAGTTAAAATTAATAAAGCAAACAATTGACCCATTATATCATCTAAAAAAATAGAAAATACAATAAAATTTAAATTTATAGATAAAAGCATTAATTCTATTGACATTAAAATTATTATAATATTTTTACGAACAGCTATTATACCCCAAACACCTAAAATAAAAAGTAAAAAATTTACTAAAAGAAAAAAAAATAAATTTATATTAAAGATCATTTAATTTATTACTAATCCAAGAAATATATTCATCTAAAGGTAAAGCTTCAATAACTATAGGCATAAAACCATGATTTACACCACAAATTTCACTACATTGTCCATAAAAAACACCTTTACGTTTTATAAACATAGATGTTTGGTTTAATCTACCAGGAACAGCATCAATTTTTACACCTAAAGAAGGTAAAGCCCAAGAATGTAAAACGTCACCTGCTGTTACAATAACTCTAATATGAGTATTTATTGGTAATACTACAGAATTATCTACTTTTAATAAACGTAAATCACCTAATTCTAATTCATCTTCTGGAACCATGTAACTGTCAAAAACTAAACCTTCATTTTCTTCTAAAATATTATTTAAATAATAATCAGAATATTCATAAGCCCAATACCATTGATGACCAATAACTTTTAAAGTTAAAGAAGGGCTTACAACTTCATCCATTGCATATAATAAAGAAAAAGAAGGAATTGCTATTAAAATTAAAATAACACTAGGAATCATAGTCCAAATAATTTCTAACAAATAGTCATGAGTTTTTTTTGTTGTTTTTAAAAATCTATTCAAAAATCTAACAGCAAAAAGATTTTCTTTAGAAAAATTTTTATATTCATTTGAATTTTTATTATTTTCTTTTATAAAATTATAAATTTTTACAAAAAGATCTGTAGGATATATTGCATCTTTGATTAAAACATTTATAATAAAAAAAATAACAAAAGAACAAATAATTATTAAAAAAAAAAAGATATAATGATGTAAATTAATTAAACCTTCCATTATAGGAGTTGCAGGATCTTGAAAATTTATTTGCCAAAAATCTGCAGAATCACAATAAATAGTATTTAAAATTTTAAACATGAAAAAAAAAATATTTATTATAAAAAAAAAAGTTATATTAAATTAAAAATTAAAATTTAATATAAAAAAATATAAAAAAAAAGTAAATAAAAAAAATAATAAAAATAAAGAAAAAAAGCTATTAGAATTTATAAACTAAATGTATCACTACACTTACATTTTAAACCTAAAAAAAGTTATAATCTTTAACAACTTTAAAAGAATTTTTTTCAGACAAATCTTCTCGCTTATATGCTTTCAGCGATTATAAAAATAATACGTAGCTACCTGGCAATGCTTATAACAAAAACAACCAGAACACCATAGGTATTTCCTTCTCGGTCCTCTCGTACTAGAGTTAGACATCTTCAATTCTTTTACACTTACAGTAGATAGGGACCAAACTGTCTCACGACGTTCTAAACCCAGCTCACGTACCACTTTAATCGGCGAACAGACGAACCCTTGAAACCTTTTTCAGCTTCAGGATGTGATGAGCCGACATCGAGGTGCCAATCTACTCCGTCGATAAGAGCTCTCAAGAGTCATTAGCCTGTTATCCCCGGCGTACCTTTTATCCGTTGAGCGATGACTTTTCCACACAAAATCACCGGATCACTATGACCGACTTACGTCCCTGTTCGATTTGTCAATCTTACAGTCAAGCAAGTTTTTGCCATTACACTCACATTTTAATTTCTAAACCAAAACGAACTTACCTTTGTACACCTCCGTTACTCTTTAGGAGGCTACCGCCCCAGCTAAACTACCCATTTTACAATGTATCTATATAAAATAAAAAATTTATTTTATAATATAATTATAAATTTTATTATAATAAAAAAAGATTAGTTTTCAAAGAATTAAATTGAGGTATTTCACTGACGTTTCCACAATTAGCTTGCGCTAAGGTTTCATAAACTACCATCTATGCTACAAATTTAATTTCCAAAAACACTGCAAAACTATAGTAAAGGTGCACGGGGTCTTTCCGTCTAGCTGCAAGTACTCCGCATCTTCACGGAGAATTCAATTTCACTGAATCAATGTTGGAGACAGTAGGGAAGTCGTTACACCATTCATGCAGGTCGATAATTAATCGACAAGGAATTTCGCTACCTTAGGACCGTTAGAGTTACAGCCGCCGTTTACTAGAACTTCTAATCAAAACTATTCATTTATCAAGTTAGTAATCTAGCACCGGGCAGGTGTCAGACCCAATACATCATTTTACAATTTAGCAGAGTCCTGTGTTTTTAATAAACAGTCGCTACCCTCTATTCTGTGCCACTTTTTTCAAAGCACCCCTTCTCCCGAAGTTACGGAGTCATTTTGCCGAATTCCTTCAACATTGTTCTTTCAAGCGCCTTAGTATACTCTACCTATTTACCTGTGTCGGTTTTAGTACGGTATTTATAAAAATTTAAAGTTTTTTCTAGAAAGTTATAAAAAAAATTTTTTTTGTAAATTGAGACAAAAATTTTTTTTATAACTTTGTCACTAATTAAAAATGTAAAGAAATATAAATCTTATATTCATCAAAAAAAAGTATTCACTTTTATTTTAGAAACCGACTAACTTTATGCAGCTTAACCGTTACATAAAAAACCTAAAACTTTCGGCGATAATGTTTTTTAACATTATTTATCGTTACTCATGTCAGCATTATTTATTTTGAAAACTCAAAAAAATTTCACAATTTTTCTTCAACGCAAAACAAAATATTCCGCTACCAAAATATTTGCAGATTCGGTAAAAAATTTAAGTCCCTTTACATTTTCGGAAAAATATATTAAATATTTTAAAAATATTAAAAACTAATGAGCTTTTACGCTTTCTTTAAAGGATGGCTGCTTCTAAGCCTACCTTTTAGTTGTCTTTAATATAAAATTCCTTTATCACTAAATTTTTTTTAAGGACCTTATCTGGCAATCTGGGCTTTTTCCCTTTCAACTATGAATCTTAGCACTCACAGTTCGTTTCCTTTAAATAATTTTAATAGTATTCGAAGTTTAGTTGAGTTTGGTAAAACGCTATGTCCCCCTAGCTCATTAAGAGCTCTACCCCTATTAAAAAAAAAAAATAAAAGACTCTACTAAAATAGATTTCGCGGAAAACCAGCTATCTCCAAGTTTGATTGGCCTTTCACCCCTAGTCATTTATCATCTCAGTATTTTTCCACATACACGAGTTCGGTCCTCCATTATAAAAATAACTTCAACCTGTAAATAACTAGATCACTTGGTTTCGGGTCTAATTAAAAAAACTAAAACGTCTTTTAAAACTTGATTTCACTACGCCTACATTTCATAAACTTAAGCTTGCTTTTTTAATTAACTCGCTGACCCATTATACAAAAGGTACATTGTCACAAAAAATTGCTCCAACTGCTTATATATATATAATTTCAAGATCTTTTTCACTATCCTTTTGGATTTCTTTTCACCTTTCCCTTACGGTACTAGTACACTATAGATTTTAAAGTAATATTTAGATTTAGAAAGTGGATTTCCTATATTCAAAAAAGACTTACAAATCTCAATCTACTCAAAAGTTATATTAAAAAATTTTATATAAACGGGACTATCACCCTCTTTGGTTATTTTTTCAAAAATATTTTTAAAAATTTTTTAAAACTTTAAGATCTAATCCGCATTCGCTCGCCACTACTAACGGAATCTCGGTTGATTTTTTTTCCTTTAGTTACTTAGATGTTTCAATTCACTAAGTATAAATTTAACAATAAAAGAAAAGTTTTCTCTTAGGGTACTTGTATTTTACAGTGTTATGACTCAATACAATTTTCGTTTTTTAAACGCCCTTTTTTACTTTAAATCAAGGTATCCATTATATATACTTAACTTCTTTAATTCTTTTATTTTTTTTAAATTTTAAAAACTTAAAAATTTAATTATTTAATAGTTGATTTTTTTGATGTAAAAATCACAAAAACAATATAAAAAAAAAAAAAAATACCTAAAAAAAAAATCATAGAACCAAAAGATTCTAAAGTATTCCAACCACCATAAGCGTCTGGATAATCTGGAATTCTACGAGGCATACCTGCAATACCTAAAAAATGCATTGGTAAAAAAGTAATATTTACACCTATAAAAGTTAAAAAAAAATGAACATAACCTAAATATTCTGGAAAATCATAACCTGAAATTTTTTCAACCCAGTAATAAAAACCAGCAAAAAAAGCAAAAACAGCACCCATAGATGAAACATAATGAAAATGAGCTACAACATAATAAGTATCATGTAAAGCTATATCTAAACCTGAATTTGATAAAATAATACCAGTTAAACCTCCAATTGTAAATAAAACTAAAAAACCAAAAACAAAAACCATAGATGTTTTTAATTCAATTAAACCACCCCACATTGTTGCAATCCAACTGAAAATTTTAATACCTGTAGGAACAGCAATAATCATAGTAGCTGCTGTAAAATAAGCCCTTGTATCAACATCCATACCAACAGTATACATATGATGTGCCCAAACAATGAAACCTAATAAACCAATAGATAACATTGCATAAACCATACCAATGTAACCAAAAATAGGTTTATTAGCATATGTAGAAATAATATGACTAACAATACCAAAACCTGGCAAAATTAAAATATAAACTTCAGGATGACCAAAAAACCAAAATAAATGTTGATATAAAATAGGATCTCCACCACCTGCTGGATCAAAAAAGGTAGTATTAAAATTTCTATCAGTTAAAAGCATTGTAATAGCACCAGCTAAAACAGGAAGTGATAAAAGTAATAAAAAAGCAGTAATAAAAACAGACCAAACAAAAAGTGAAATTTTATGCCATTCCATTTCAGGACTTCTCATATTAAAAACTGTTGTAATAAAGTTTATTGCACCTAATAAAGAAGATACACCTGCTAAATGTAAACTAAAAATAGCTAAATCTACAGAACCACCTGAATGGCTTTGAATACCAGCTAAAGGTGGATAAACAGTCCAACCTGTACCTGCACCTACTTCTACTAAAGCAGAAGATAATAATAAAAAAAAAGATGGAGGTAATAACCAAAAACTTATATTATTTAATCTAGGAAATGCCATATCTGGAGCACCAATCATTAAAGGAACAAACCAATTACCTAAACCACCAATTAAAGCAGGCATTAGCATAAAGAAAATCATTATAAATGCATGAGCAGTAATGATAACATTATATAATTGATAATCTCCTTGTAAAATTTGATCTCCTGGATAAGCTAATTCCATACGAATCACCACAGAAAAAATTGTACCTATAATACCAGCAAAACCAGCAAATATAAGATACAAAGTACCAATATCTTTATGATTCGTAGAATAAAACCATCTAGAATTTGATTGCAAAAAATTCATTTCAAAAAAAAATTTTAAAATGAAAAAAAAAATAAATTTTTTTGTAACCACAAATTCCGGTTAAGAAAAATACGGTTAGTCACGAAAGGAAAGGGTCGAACTCTCAACTTTGGTTTTGGAGACCAACGTTTTACCATTAAAACTACTTTCGCTACGACTTGATTTATTATTTTAATCCAGCCACAAATTCCTCTACGGCTACCGTGTTACGACTTCACCTTGGTCTTTAATTCTATAATCAAAAATTTATTAAGTTAAAAAAAATCGTTTTTATATAATAAAACTTTCTCGTGATTTAATTTTTTATAAAATTATATTTAAAAAAATAAAAAAAAATAAAAATATTATATTTAATTTTTATTCATTTAAAAAAAAATTTAAAAAATTAAATATATACAATTTTAATAAATTATTTTTCAAATAAAACCAATTCCCATGGCGTGACGGGCGGTGTGTACGAGATTTGGGAACGAATTCACCGTGACGTGCTGATTCACGATTACTAGCGATTCCAACTTCATGTTCTCGAATTTCAGAGAACAATCCGAACTGAGATAATTTTTAAAGATTTGCATTAATTTGCATTATTGCTTCTTTTTGTAAAAACCATTGTAGCACGTGTATAGCCCAAGTTATAAAGGCCATGAAGACTTGACGTGATCCTTACCTTTCTCCTATATTTCATAGGCAGTTTTTTTAAATATAAATTAAAAATAAGGGTTACGCTCGTTAAAGGAGTTAACCAAACATTTTACAACACGAGCTGACGACAGCCATGCAACACCTGCAAGAAATCTTTTTTATTTTTTAATAAAAAAAAATAAAAAATACACAAAAAATTATTTTTTTGCTCAAATTTCTAAGTCTAAACTTGGTAAGGTTCTTCGCGGATTATCGAATTAAACCACATGCTCCACCGCTTGTACAAATCTCCGCCAATTCCTTTGAGTTTCAACCTTGCGATCGTAGTCCCCAGGCGGAATGTTTAACGCGTTAGCTTAAACACTGAATCTTTCTCTCCTTAAAGGAAAATGTTATCCAATGTTCAACATTCATAGGTCAGGGCATGGACTACCAGGGTATCTAATCCTGTTTGCTACCCATGCTTTTGTGTCTCAGCGTCAGTTCTAGACCAGATAGTTGCCTTCGCCTTTGATAGTCTCCTTAATATCGCTGAATTCAACCTCTCCACTAAGAATACTACTATCCTCTTCTATACTCTAGTTTATTAATATTAAAAGCTTTTCAAAAGTTAAGCTCTTGTATTTAACTTTTAATCCAAAAAACAACCTACACACCCTTTACGCCCAATTATTCTGAGTAACACCAGCCCCCCCCGTATTACCGCGACTGCTGGCACGAAGTTTGTCGGGGCTTCTTTTTTGAATAACGTCATTATCTTCTTCAATGAAAGAGCTTTACAGCAGATAGAACTCAAATAAATTATTTGACAGTTGTCCAAAAAGTTAAAATTTTTAACTTTTTGAAACGGTCGAATTAAAGCCTTCTTCACTCACGTGGTATCGCTGGATCAAGCTTTCGCTCATTGTCCAATATTCCCCACTGCTGCCTCTCGAAAGAACTTGGGCCTTTTTTCATTCCCAATGTGGCTGAACATACTCCCATACCAGCTAAGGATCTCAGGCTACGTGAGCCTTTACCTCACATAATACCTAATCCTACACAAGCTCCTTTAAAAGCGATTTCGTTTTTTTAACCACAATCTTTAAAAATAAAAAAAAATAGTTATTTTTTTTTATAATCTTATTCAAAAATTTCTTTTGAACTTTTAAGCAGATTCTTATGCTTTACTCACCCTTACGCTACTTAACTTTAAAAAATTTTTATTTAAATTTTTATTTTAATTTAATTAAAATATTTGTTTTTTTTTAACAATAAAAAAATTTTACAAGTTACGTTCAACTAGCATGTGTCAAGGCATACCACTAGCGTTCACTCTGAGCCAGGATCAAACTCATACTGTCTAAAAAAAGAATAAATACATTTTTTAAAAACAAAAGCCTTATTAAAAATTATGTCCGGTAGGATTTGAACCCACAACCTTTAAAGCCGAAGTTTAAAACTCTACCAATTAAGCTACGGACATTTTGACGGTAAAGGGACTTGAACCCATAACTATAACACATGAAATTATTATTTTGCCAAATTAAACTATACCGTCATAAAAAAATTTATATTTTTGTATTATAATTATTTTGAGAAGAATAGGATTCGAACCTATGTCGTATGAAATACAATAAATTTACAGTTTACCGCCTTAAACCACTCAGCCACCTTCTCTTTATTTTTTTTAATAAAAAAAACCATGGTTCCCATAAAAAATAGTATGTATGGCTAAATGTTTTTTCACTATATAAGTTCGATATGTTCTCAAGTGGTTCAAACATTTAAATAAAATATGTCCGGCAGGATTTGAACCCACAACCTTTAATCTAGAAAATTAAAGCTCTACCAATTAAGCTACGGACATTTTTTTGGGATAATAGGATTCGAACCTATGCATAATGAATTCAAAGTTCATTGCCTTACCTCTTGGCTATATCCCAAGAGGTCTGTTATAAAAATATAACAATTTTAGGCCTAATAGGATTCGAACCTATGACCTCCCGCTTATCAAGCGATTACTCTACCACTAAGTTATAGGCCTTTTCGAGAGTAGCAGGAATTGAACCTGCATCTTTGGAACGACAAACCAATATTCTACCACTAAACTATACCCCCTATAAAAATGTTAAATTATCCCCTGTGAGAATTGAACTCACGTCTTAGCTTTGAAAAAGCTATGTCCTAACCTCTAGACGAAGGGGACTAAAAAAAAATAGGCAATAAGAGATTCGAACTCCTAACCTTCTAGGTGTAAACTAGATGCTCTACCAATTAAGCTAATTGCCCTCAAAATTAAATAAAAAAAAAAAATAAGCCTAGAAGGAATCGAACCTCCATAATTCTGTTATGAGCAGAATGTCCTAACCTTTAGACGATAGGCTCAAAAATTCCACATAAAGTAAAAAATTTATTATATTTATATAATAAATTTTTTACTTTATACTTTATAATAAAAAGACTATAAAATATATTTATTTCTTTATATTTATAAGAAAAAAAATACTATACAGCAACCGTAGATTTCTTTCTTATTACCCCCTCCCTCTATAGGTAATTAAAAAAAAAAAGTGATTTGGTTCCAATCTTTTTCTTTTTTATGGAGTTAATCGGAATCGAACCGATATCTTTTGTATGCAAAACAAAAATTCTACCATTAAAATATAACCCCTTTTTAAAAAGAAAAAACGACACAACTAGGATTTGAACCTAGAACCTTTTGATTAACAGTCAAAAGCTCTACCAATTAAGCTATTGTGTCAAAAAAAATAGTGGGAGTAAGGATTCGAACCTACGACCTTCAGATCATGAGTCTGATGAGCTGACCTCTGCTCTACCCCACCACTTTAATTTTCTAATTTATCATTTTTTTTTAATTTTTAATCATCATAAGTAATTATATAATTACCAGCATCATAAAAATCAAAATAACAACTACCATAAATACCTTCAACAAGTCCTAAATAAAGACCATAAGTATTTACAATAAAACAAAAATTCATAATACATTTAAATTTATACTCATAAAAAGGACTTTTTATATATTCATCCCTTAAAACTTTATAAAAAAATAAAGAATGGTATGTACAAAAATTTAAAGTTTGTAACAACATTTTATAAGTATAAGCTTGTAAATATAATGTAGGATCTATATGAAATAGAACCATATGCTTAAATAAATAAATCATAAAAAAAATAGCTATTAATCTATGAATTATTCTATTAATATAGTTTCTATATAAGAAAGTATATATAAAAAACCCAAAAATATATAAGGTTATATGATCAATCTTCTTTTTTAAATAAGCTAACATCCGCCTTCTTTTAATAAATTTTTAAAAAAAATGGTATCCATCCAACCGAACTCATGTCCAATTCTCTCTTCTTCCATATCTAATAAAATAGGAGTTTCTAAATTTTTACGTACTGCAAAATTTAAATCAAAAGCTTGAGATTGTCTCAAATATTGTTTTAAATCTAATTCAGTCGTTTCGAATAAATTAACAAAAAACCAAAAAATATTCATAACACACCTAGCCAAACTTACACAAGAACTATAAAAAAAATTATTTCCTATAAAAGGTTGACTTTCTGGATTAAAAAACATAAATAATGTAGTTGCGTAATTTAGAAACAATAAAGAAAAAGTTAAGATTAAAATACTTTTAAAAATAGCAGCAAAACTTAATTTTTTACTGATACTAAAATAATGCATATAACCATAAATTACATGAAAACATATTAAAGTTAAAAATAAAAAATTAAAAGCGAAACCATGAACTGCATAAAAATTTGAAATAGCTTCATCATCATATAAAGCTCTTGAAAGCATTTGTAAACTTCTTCTCATTGATTCTATTTTATAATCACCCAACATATAATAAAGATAAAACGAAAAATAAAATAAAACACCAGTCACTCTTAAAACTATAGATTTTAAAGAATGTACATTACCTTTATAAATAGTTAAAGAAGGTGTTATTTTTTGTTTAAAAAAAACTAAGCTACTAGTTACTGTTATATGAAACATAAAAATAAAATATGCTTTATCATATATAGGTTTAAAAAAAGCTCTATAAGGTGTTTTTTCTAAAGGTTTAAAATCTTTTTCAGCTAAAATTGTAGTTTCTTTTAACAATTCTGAAAAAGCTATAGGGTCCATATGTTTAAATTTATTTTTTGGATCCCTTTTATATCTTTCATGTATTCTAACTTTTCCATTCCTGAAATATGATCCAGGAATTATAGTGTCTATATAATACACTTTATTATTTCTTTCAATTAAGAAATTACTAACATACAAATCAAAAATTTTTTTTAAAAAAGCCATATTGTGTGTGTGTTTTTATTTACTATAAAAATCAACTCTAAGATAAAGTTATAAACGTATATAGACATTCCTTATTACCCCACCAATAAATAGTAATGAATAAAAATAACCACACAACATCAACAAAATGCCAATACCATGCAGCTGATTCAAAACCAACATGATGTTTAGAAGTAAATTGGAAATCTACAAAACGTAAAAAAGAAACAAAAATAAAAATAGTACCTATAATAACGTGAAAACCATGAAAACCAGTAGCCATATAAAAAGTAGAACCATAAACTCCATCAGAAATATTAAAACCAGCTTCTACATATTCTGCTAACTGTAATAAAGTAAAAAGAACGGCAAATAAAAGAGTTATTTTAAAAGCATAAGCCGCTTGATCTCTAAAAGATAAAATTAATGCATGATGTGACCATGTAATACTTGCTCCTGAAAATAAAAGAATAATTGTATTTAAAAAAGGAACAGCCCAAGGATCTAAAACTAAAATACCTCTTGGTGGCCATACAGCACCAATTTCGATTGTTGGAGCTAAACTTGAATGAAAGAAAGCCCAAAAAAATGAAGCAAAAAACATTATTTCAGAAACTATAAAAAGTAACATACCTAATTTTAAACCAGCTTGTACTACACTAGTATGATGACCTTCATAATTTCCTTCTCTACAAACATCACGCCACCATATAAAAGCACTAACAACTACTAAAATGAAACCTAATGTATTTGTTAATTTACCTAAAGCGAAATGATGAAAATAACCCACAGCACCCATTGTTAAAGATAAAGTACCTAAAGAAGTTATTAAAGGCCAAGGGCTTGGATTTACTATATGAAAAGCATGCTGTTGATGACCTCCCATTTAATATATGTTGTTATTTTTTTAATATATATATATATTTAAATAAACTTATCTTGAGTTTATAAACTATTAACTATATATGGTCTTATATAAAAATAGCGTGCCATTTTTTTTTTTTAGAAGAAAAAATTAAAGGTTATTAAATTTCAGAACCAGATGTTGCAAAACAACAAAAATAGAAAACACAAAAAAAGAAGATCTGGCCTACTCGAATGAACAGATTAATTTTATTAATATAAGAGAAAATTATATACATATTTAAATTAAATATTTCTAGAGTATAAAAAACATGGTAGTCGAATATATATTAAAAAAATATAATAGTATATAAACAAATAAAAATAAAACTTCTAATAAAAACGAGATTTTTTTAGAACATAGCAATTTTTTTCATTTTAAAAATTGCAGGGCCCTGTTCCTTTTATTACTTACAAGAAATCATGTAGCTAATAGGCGACCCCAGTTTTAACCGTTGTATAAGTAATAAAAGTCCTTGAATTGCGGCAACAAGACTTGAACTCGCACGAAAAAAATTCACTGGTACCTAAAACCAACGTGTCTACCATTCCACCATACCGCAAAAGAAGAACAAGTTCAGGGTAATGGGATTCGAACCCATATCATATCTACCCAAAAAATATATGCTAACCATTACACCATACCCAAGCCATAAAAATTTTAAATCTTATGACTTTTTTTTTACTAAAACAATATTATTTTTACGCATCAATTGATTGAAAATTATTTGTTTTCTTATATTTTTACCTTTAGTAGAATTTATAGTTAAAACAATAGAACCAATCATGGCAACTAATAGTATTAAACCAGAAATTATAAAAAGAATATAAGAATAAAGAAATAAATGCTCAGATAAAATATATATATTGCTTTTATTATTTAAAACATCAAACCAAGAAATAAAAGAAACAAAAAACTTTTCTTGGAAAAAATTAAAAGAAAAATTAATTTCTCCAGAAATTATTATTAAAATTTCTAGAAAAAAAATTAAACCAGAAATTATACCTATAGGTAAGAAACGTAAAAAATCACCGCTTAAAACAGTAATACGTATATTAAGCATCATAACAACAAATAAAAATAAAACAGCTATTGCACCTACATATATAATTAAAAAAATCATAGCTAAAAAATCAGCATTCAAAAATAAAAGTAAAGCAATAGCGTTAAAAAAAACTAAAATTAAAAATAAAACAGAATGTACTGGATTACTTGAAGAAATAACAAAAAAAGCAGAAACTATTAAAAAAAAACTTATAATGAAAATTAAACTATCAAAAAACATTTTAATATGGTAAAAAATCAAAAACAAAAAGAATACTCGCCGTAAATACAACCCAACCTAAAGATAAAGGAAGAAAAATTTTCCAACCTAATCTCATTAATTGATCATATCTATAACGAGGAAAAGAAGCTCTAACCCATATAAAAACAAAAATAAAAAAAAAAGTTTTTAAACTAAACCAAAAAAAACCAGGAATAATATTAAAAAGAAAAAAATTAAAAGGAGCAAGCCAACCACCAAAAAATAAAATACTAGTTAAACTACTCATTAAAATTATATTAGAATATTCTCCTAAAAAAAATAAAGCAAAAGTCATAGAAGAATACTCCACATTATAACCCGAAACTAATTCAGCTTCGGCTTCTGGTAAATCAAAAGGAGGTCTATTTGTTTCTGCTAAAGCTGAAATGAAAAACATCAAAAAAGCAGGAAATAAAGGTATAAAAAACCAAACACTTTTTTGAGCATTTACTATATCTATGAAATTTAAAGATCCTACACATAATAAAACAGAAATAATAATAAGACCTATAGACACTTCATAAGAAACCATTTGTGCTGCAGATCTAAGACAACCTAAAAAAGCATATTTAGAGTTACTAGACCAACCTGCCATTATAATACCATAGACACCTAATGAAGATATTGCAAAAATATAAAGAATACCGACATTTAAATCAGCTAAAACTGCATGTTCACTAAAAGGTATAACCATCCAACCTATTAAACTTAAAACAAAAGTTATAAAAGGTGAAATTAAAAAAAGAATTCTATTTGCATGTTTAGGCAAAATAGTTTCTTTTAATAAAAGTTTTAAACCATCAGCTAAAGGTTGTAATAAACCAGCAATACCTACAACATTTGGACCTTTTCTTAATTGCATAGAACCTATAACTTTACGTTCCACTAAAGTCATATAAGCTATAGCAATCAATAAAGGTATTATTAGAAAAAAAAATTCTAAAATAGTTATTAAACTTAAAAAAAACATATAATAAAAAAAAAATAAAATCAAAAAAAGCTATACATAAAAATATCTATAAAAAAATATAAAAAAAATTAATAAAAAAAATGTCCAGAAGTAGATTCGAACTACCGACCCCCCGTTTTTCAGACGGGTGCTCTAACCACTAAGCTATCTGGACATTTTATTTAAACTTATTTTAAAAAAATTAAATTAATTTTCTAAAGATTTTTGGAAATTTAAAAAAGAAATTATTTCACTTGGATTTTGTTTCGATAAAAAATCATTAAAAGGTTTATAAATTTTACAACTATAAAATAAATTATAAAGATTTAACTGATATTTATCTAAATTTTCTAAAGAAACTTTATCTAATAAACCATTAACACCTGAAGCAATACTTATAATTTGTTTTTTTATATTTAAAGGATCAAAATTACTTTGTTTTAAAACTTCAGTTAATCTTACACCTCTATCTAGTAATCTTTGAGTTGCTTCATCGATATCTGAACCAAATTTAGCAAAACCTGCCATTTCTCTAAACTGAGCTAACTCTAATTTTAAAGAACCAGCAACACTTTTTAAACCTTTAACCTGTGCAGCAGAACCTACACGACTTACAGATAGACCTACATTAACAGCAGGTCTAATACCTCTATAGAATAAAGAAGTATCTAAGAAAATTTGTCCATCTGTGATAGAAATAACATTTGTTGGAATATAAGCAGAAACATCACCAGCTTGAGTTTCAATAATAGGTAAAGCAGTTAAAGAACCTGCTTTAAAAGCATCTGATAATTTAGCAGCTCTTTCTAACAATCTAGAATGTAAATAAAAAACATCACCAGGGAAAGCTTCTCTTCCTGGAGGTCTTCTTAATAATAAAGACATTTGTCTATAAGCAACAGCGTGTTTACTTAAATCATCATAAATAATTAAAGCACTTAAACCTCTATCTCTAAACCATTCAGCAATAGCACAACCAGAATAAGGTGCTAAAAATTGTAAAGAAGCAGCTTCAGAAGCTGTTGCAGCAACAATTACAGAATAATCAAAAGCATCGTTTTGTTTTAAAGTTTCAACTATTTGAGCAACACTTGAACGTTTTTGACCAATAGCAACATAAACACAATAAACAATATTTTCTCCAGTATCTAAAGAAACTTGTTTTTGATTTAAAATAGCATCAATAGCAATAGAAGTTTTACCTGTTTGACGATCACCAATAATTAATTCACGTTGACCTCTTCCTATAGGCACTAAACTATCAACTACTTTTAAACCTGTTTGTAAAGGTTCATGAACAGATTTTCTAGGTATAATACCAGGTGCTTTTACTTCAATTCTATTAACGTCATTAACATTAACTAAAGGACCTTTACCATCAATAGGATTTCCTAAAACATCAACAACTCTTCCTAAAATACCTTCACCAACAGAAATCTCCATTAAACTTTTTGTTCTAGAAACAATATCACCTTCTTTAATAAGTTTTTCATTACCAAAAATAACAGCACCTACTAAATTTTCATTTAAATTTAATGCCATACCTTTTAAACCATTACCAAAATTTAACATTTCACCAGCACCTACACTTGTTAAACCATCAACTAAAGCAATACCATCTCCTACTGAAACAACAAAACCATTATGATTTAATTCACCACTAACATATTTTTTTAAATTTTGTTTAAAAGAATTAAAAATTTTATTAGAATCTTTTACTTTTCTTTTTTTTTTCAAAATAAAATAAATTTTATATTTATAAGTTTTCTTTTTAATTTATAAAAAAAGAGAATTATCGATAATATTAAACACAATTTTAAAAATAAAAACAAAAAAAATTTAAACTTTATTAAAATTTAAATTTTTTGAATTAATTTCTTTGAAACAAGAAACCATGGTATCAGAATTTTTACTAATAGAATCAGTAAAATAAAAATTATTTATAAAAGAAGAAAAAAATTGTTTTTTCATATTTAAAACAATTTTTTTTTTATAAATTAAATTTTTATTTTTTTTTTTTAAATTTTTAAAAGATTTAAAAAGAATAGAATATTTAAAAAGCTCCAAACGTAAACTTTTTAAATTTGAAAAATTAAAATTTTTAAAACCAATAAAATTAAGAATTGAAAAAAAAATAGACCAATCAATTCTAGAATCATATAAAGGAGATATTACTTTTCTCGCTTTTTGAACTCTTCCTTCAAAATTCAAAAAAAAAGCATCTTTTTCTACAAAAGAACAACCAGGTAAAATTATATTTGATTTTTCTACAAAAGAGTTACCATGATGTCCTTGAAAAATTAAAAAATCTGAATTCAAATTAAAATCTAATTCACTTTGTAAAACAAAATCCAAATTAAAAAAATCTTTATTAAAAGAATTTTCAATTCTTGAAAAAATTTTATCATTAACTAAACCCAATTCAAAAGAATTTATCGTTGAAGAATACAAATTAAAAAAATTATAAGAAACATTTTTATGATAAACTTTTTTTAATTTTTCAAAAAAAAATAATAAATAATTTTTTAAATTTATATCTTTAGTAAACGAAAAAATATTTTCGCTAAAAATAAAATCAATATTTTTATTTTGTAATATTAAATTACAAAGCCAATGGTTACCCTTTATAATTTCAAATAAAACATTATAAGAATTACCTAAATTTCTTACTTTATAATTAAATTTTAAATTAGAACAACCTAAATTAAAAACTAAACTATTATTTTCAGAAAAAATTTTATTTAAACGAGATTTTAATACAGGACTTTCTTTTGCAAAATCTACACCTACTAATAAAACAATACTTTCTTTTTTATTTAAATTTTTTAAAGAAGTATTAAATAAATAATTAGATCTAAAATCAGCAGAAGAAAAATTATAATTATTTTTTAAAAAAGAAAAAACTTGATTATTAGAAAAAATAGATAAAAATTTTTTAAAAGAATAAATAGATTCTGCATCAACTAAAGGACCAAAAAACCCACGTACTTTAAATTTTTCTCTATTTTTTAAAATTAAAAGTTTTTTTAAAAAAGATAAAACAAAAACCCAACTAACATTTACAAAACCTTTAGAATTTTTAATTAAAGGAAAAGAAAGCCTTTGTATTTTTAAACCATCAAAAGAAAAACGAATTTTATCACTAATCCACTCTTCATTTACATTTTCATTTAAAGAAGGTAAAACACGTAATATATTAGAACCTTGATAATTAAAAAAAATATTAGAATTTAAGCTATCAAAAATATCTATAGATTCTATAGAGTTTAAATCCCATGGACGTGCGGTAAAAGAATAAGGTTTTGATGTTAAAGCACCTACTGGACATAAATCAATAACATTTCCAGAAAGTTCCGAAGTAAAAACATTATCTAAATAACTACCAACTTCCATATGTAAACCTCTTCCTGTAGTTCCTAAAAAAGAAGTTCCTATAATTTCAGAAGAAAAACGTATACAACGAGTACAATGTATACATCTAGTCATTAAAGTTTTTATTAAAGGACCACATTCTTTATCTTCTACAGCCCTTTTTTGTTCATAAAAACGACCACGATCTCCTCCAAAAATTATAGACTGGTCTTGTAAATCACATTCTCCTCCTTGATCACATATAGGACAATCTAAAGGATGATTTGCTAAAAGAAATTCTAAAATACCTTCTCTTGCTTTTTTAACTAAAGTTGTATTTGTAAAAATTTTCATACCTTTTACAACAGGCAACGCACAAGAAGCCATAGGTTTCGGTGCTTTTTCGACTTCTACTAAACACATACGACAGTTACCCGCAATAGATAATCTTTCATGATAACAAAAACGAGGAATTTCAATACCTGCTTTTGAACAAGCCTGTATTAAAGTTATATTCTTATCAAAAAAAACTTTTTTATTATTTATAAAAAGAAAATTATCATTCATAAAATAACTTTTTTATCAATAAAAAAAAACAAATAAATAAAAGCAACTTAAAAAAAAATTCTAGTTTAAAAAAAACCTTTCGAAAAAGGTTAGAAACAGACTCAAACTGTTACCTTAGATTTTGCAGATCCATGCACTATCAATTATGCTATCTAACCTTAAAAAAAAATGCCCGAGAAGACTTGAACTTCTATCTACAAAACCGCAATTTGCCACTCTACCTATTAAGCTACGAGCATAAAAAATATATTTTTTTAATGAGAATCATGTGCATCATTTAATGCATCATTACAATAAATACAAAGTAAAACAACAAAAACATAACTTTGTAAAAAAGCTATACCTAATTCTAAAAAAGTAATAGATAATACAACTAAAAAAGGAAAAAAACCATAAATTAAAGATTTTTTAGATAAAGATAAAGTAAAACCTGCCAAAATATTTAATAAAGAATGTCCTGACATCATATTAGCAAAAAGACGGATACCTAAACTAAAAGCTCTAGAAACATAAGAAATTATCTCTATTACCATTAATAAAGGAAACAAAACTTTTGGAATACCTGTAGGTATAAAAAGATTAAAAAATTTTGGACCTTGTTGAAAAAAACCTGCTATAGTTAAACCAATTAAAAAACTAAAAGAAAGAGAAAAAGTTTTTATAATAAAAGCAGTTACTGTAAAACCATAAGGAGTTAAACCTATAAAATTTGACATAAAAATAAATAAAAAAACAGTAAAAAAAATAGGAAAATAAAAACCTAACCTATAATGTTTATTAGTTTGTTCCACAACCATAGTATAAATGGCAATATAAACACTTTCTAGTAAAATATCCCAACTTGTTCTAGGTAAAACATAAATTTTTGTACGTGGAACATATAAAAAAAAATAAAGGCTAAATAAAATCAAAATTAAATAAAAAACAGAATTTGTTAAATAAAAATGATAATATTTATATTTAAAAAAATAAATAAAAATATTTAAAATATGTATAATTATATTATCCTTGTAAAGAATAATTTCAAATTGTTCTAAAGGTTGATAAAAGTTCATTAAAAAAAAATATTATATTATAAATAAATTTAAAAAAGCAGTAAACCCTAAAAAAACTCTAAAATAAAAAAAAAAAAGGGCACGGTAGGATTCGAACCCACGGTACTTTTAAAAATACTCCATATTTCAAGTATGACGCAATAAACCACTCTGCCACATGCCCTTTTTATAAAAAAAAATTAAAAATTAACGATCAACTTCACCAAAAACTATATCTTGAGTACCAATAATAGTAACTACATCAGCAATCATATGATTTCTAGACATAAAATCTAAACCTTGTAAATGAAAAAAACCAGGAGCTCTTATACGACATCTATAAGGTTTTGAACTTCCATCAGAAACTAAAAAAACACCAAATTCACCTTTAGGAGCTTCTACACCAACATAAGTTTCACCTTTTGGTACTGAAAAACCTTCACTAAATAATTTAAAATGGTGTATTAAAGATTCCATAGAATGCTTCATATGAGCTCTTGTAGGAGGAAAAATTTTATTATCTGTATTTTTTATAAAACCTTTAGGTATTAAATTAATACATTGTGATAAAATATTTAAACTTTGACGCATTTCTTCAATACGAATTAAATATCTATCATAACAATCTCCTTTTAAACCAACAGGTATTGAAAATTCTAAATCATTATAAACTTCATAAGGATTTGATTTTCTTAAATCCCAAGAAAAACCAGAACCTCTAAGCATAACACCACTAAAACCCCAATTTAAAGCTTTATCTAAATTTACAATACCAATATCAACTAACCTTTGTTTCCAAATCCTATTATTTGTTAATAATTCTTCTATCTCATCTATACGAGAAGAAAACTGGTTTACAAATATAAAAAGGTCATCTAAAAAACCTAAAGGTAAATCTTGTGAAACACCACCAGGTCTTATATAAGCCGCATGTAATCTTGCTCCTGAAACTCTTTCATAAAATTCCATTAATTTTTCACGCTCTTCAAAAGCCCACAGAAAAGGAGTCATAGCACCTACATCTAAAGCATGAGTGGTTAATGCTAACAAATGATTTAAAATACGTGTAATTTCACTAAAAATAACACGTATATAACTTGCACGCAAAGGAACTTCACAATTTAACAATTTTTCAACAGCTAAAGAATATGCATGCTCTTGAACCATCATAGAAACATAATCCAAACGATCAAAATAAGGCAATGCTTGAATATAAGTTTTATGTTCTATTAATTTTTCTGTACCTCTATGTAATAAACCAATATGAGGATCTGAGCGCTCTACAATTTCACCATTTAACTCCAAAACTAAACGTAAAACACCATGAGCCGCTGGATGTTGCGGACCAAAATTCATTGTAAAATTTTTTACTTTATTTAATTTTAAATTTTTTGCAGAAAAAGACATTTTTTTTCTAATTTAAATTTAAATCTTTCGATTTATTTACTAATTGTTCCCAAGGGCTGTTAAAAGCAAACGTCCTATATTCTTGCGAAAAGCTTAAAGGTTCATAAACAATACTTTTTTTTTCATCATCATAACGAACTTCAACAAAACCTACTAAAGGAAAATCTTTACGTAAAGGAAAACCTTCAAAGCCGTAATCTGTTAAAATCCTTCTTAAATCTGGATGATTTGAAAAAAAAACACCAAATAAATCCCAAACTTCTCTTTCTAACCAATTTGCACTTTTGTATACTTTTGTTAAACTTTCTACAAAAGATAATTCACTAGAAAAAGTTTTTATTCGCAACCTATGATTTAATTTATAACTTAAAAAATTATAAACAATATCAAATCTAAAACTTCTATTTAAATAATCTACACAAGTAATATCTATTAAACTTTCATAACGCAAATTTGAATGAGTTTTTAAATATAAACTAATAACTTTAACATATTTACTATCAACTGTTATAGTTATTTCATCATTAAAAATATCCACACTTTTTATACCTTTACTTAAAACAACACAAAGTCTACTAACAAATAAAAAATTTTTAGATAAAAAAGTAAAATTTTTTTTCATTCCCAATCTAAAGCACCTTTACACCATTCATAAACAAAACCTACAGTTAAGATCAATAAAAAAAAAAACATAGACCAAAAACCGACATACTCTAAATTATATAAATTAATAGACCAAGGAAATAAAAACATTATTTCTAAATCAAAAATAATAAATAAAATAGCAACTAAATAAAAACGAATATCAAATTTACTTCTAGCATCTTCAAAAGGCTGAAAACCACATTCATAAGCTGAAATTTTTTCGGAATCAGAATTTTGAAAAATTAAAATATAAGATAACGACATAATAATAACTGTTAAAATACAAGAACAAATCAAAGAAATTAAAATATAATAATATTCAAAAAAAGACCAAAAAATCATAAAAAAGTTTTAAAATTTTTAGAATTTTCTTTAAAAGAAATTTTATTTTTATTTTTTATTAAAAAGTCAACTTTATTTAAAACCTTATTTAAAAAAAATAAATTTATATTTTTTTCAAATAATTTTTCACTAATTAATAAAAAATTAAAAAATTCGTTAATAATTAATTTAAAATAAATAAAAACAATATAATAATTAAAAGAAAAAAAATATAAAAATGAAACTTTAACAGCAGCTAATAATCTAGCTATTTTTATATTTGTTATACTCATAAAAACTAATTGCTTTTCATAAATTTCTTGATATTTTTCTTCATTAGAAAAATTAGAACAATAAGTTTCTTTTAAAAAATTTAATTTTTTTTCAAAAAAAGAACCTACAGATTTTGAAAATTTTTCATTTAAAACAAAAAAAACAATAAATAAACAAGTAACTATAATTAATTCTTCATCATAATAAAAAATTTCTTTAGAATAACAAAAAAGACACAATAATAAAAAAAAACCGGATAAATTATTTTTCATTTGTTATATTAAATTCTACTAAATTTAACTTTAAATTTTTTTTTAAAACATATATATAAGACTCTTTAAAAAAAGTTTTTTCAAAATTAAAAACTTTATTATTAAAACCTACATTAAAAATATTAAAATAATGAGAAGTAAATAATATACAAAGGTTAAAAGCTTCTATAAAAGTAGCACAATTTTCGTGTATACTATTATAATATGTATATTTTGATAAACCATTCATCATATAAAAATCTTCAGCAAAAAGTTCACGAACCCTTAAAGATATAAAAATTGTTCTAAAAACCGTTTGCTTTATAGCGTAATGAAAAAGTAAATAAGACCAAATCATTGAACTATATTGTAAATAAAAAGTTACTTTATCTAACTGAGGCATATTTTTATAATATAATAAATTAAAAAAGAAGTATACTTCAACGTATACGTTTATAAGGGGTAGAATTTAAACTCGGTACCAGCAATTTTTTTGTTTAAAAAAAAGATAAAAACCACAATGGAATATGTTTGAAACTAGCAGAATACGCTTTGAAAAAGAAGGACATAATTTATAAAAAAAAATATTTTTTAGAATTTATGTCCTTCTTTTTAAGGGATTTAACACTTTTTTTTGTAAAAAATAAATTAAAACTACTACCATTTTTTTTTACAAAAAAAACTTTAACTATTTTTGGATGTAAACCTTTTTTCATTCTTTTCTATATTAATTTTTTTATAAATTTCGTAAAATAAAATTTTTTTTTCAAAAAACTCTTATTTTTATTTTCATTAAAAATTTCAAATTTTTTTAGTTTTAGTGGGCTCGATGTAACTTTCGACAATAAAGAATTCGTTTTATAATAAGCTTTAAATTGATTAACTGTTTTTAATTTATTCAAAAAAAATTTTAAAGTAAATATAGTTGTATCATAACCCACCTCTTTTTTTTTTTTCGTAAAAATACCATTACGTTTTAAAAAAAAAAAATTATTATCATATATAGACTTATTTAAAAAATAATTTGTATCATTTATAAAAGACTTAGTTAAAAAAAGTTCCGCTTCATTTTCTAATTTACAATAATTAAATTCATCTATATTTGAAGTATATCTTATTTTTGAAAAAAAAAAATGTTTTTTTAAAAAATAAAATAATTTATAATCTAAAAAATAAAAAATATACAAAACCTTTTTTATAATGAAAATAATTAATTTTATTAACTATTTTATTAAAAGAAGATTTAAAAAAAAGCCAAAAAGATAAAACATGTTGAACCATAAAAATAAAATCTACTTTTTTAAAATTAAATAATTTTAAATTTGATTCTTCATAATTTAAAAAATTTCTTTTTAAAACAATTAAAAAATCAAAAAATTTTCTAGTAATAAATAAAAAATGGTGTTTTTTAAAAAAAATTCTTGAAGGTTTTAAAAAAATACTTTCTAACCTTTTTAAATTAGAACCCCTATTTTTTATTTTATAGATATTTAAAAATTTTTTTTTTAATTTTTTTAAATAATTTCTTCTTAAATTTAAATCATTTTTTGTCTTTAAATTTTTTAAAATTATTCTCAATTTTTTTTTATTAACAAACTCAGAACTATCTTTCAAATTTAATAAATCTTTTTTATATTTAAATAAATTTAAATATTTATTTTTTATTTTATTTTTTAAAACAGGTTTTTTTAAAATTTGATTTATGAAAAAATTAAAAGTTTGATTTAAAATTTTTTTTGAAACCCTTTTTTTAGAAAAACCTTTTTTATATTTTTTAAATTTTATTATTCTTTTAAAATTTTTTATTTTTTGATTTGCTTCTGGTTTTAACTTATTATGAAACCAATTTTGATTATAATAAAAAAAATTACCAAAAAAAGGCTTACTTTTATCACGTTTATCCAAACGAAAAATAAAATAAGAAAAACGTCTTCGATAAATATCAGAAGTTGTATGAAAAATATGAGAAAAAAAAAAATTTTTTTGTATAAATTTTTTTCTATATTTAAACTTACGCTTTGCCCAACGACGAACAAAAAATTTTCTCCTTTTTTTATCAAAATAAACTCCATTTTTAGATTTTATATATTTAAAAAAATTATTTTTTTTTATTAAAACTTTTTTCTTTTTTTTTAAACTATTCTTTTTCTTTAAATTTTTTTTCTTTTTTAAATTTTTCAAAAATTTAACAAAAAAAAATTTACCTTTATATAAAAATTTTTTTTTATTTCTTATTTTTATAAAAAAAGATTTTTTTTTTAATTTAAATTTTTTATAACGCATTATTTTTGAAAAAAGAGAATACTCTCTTAAAAAAGCATTATAAAAAAAAAATCTTTTTTTATAAAAATATTTATTTAAACGTTTAATTCTTAACTTTTTATAAAGAGGTGATCTAAAAGAAGGTTTACCTTTTTTATTATAATTAAATTTTTTTCTATCTATACTTTTATTAAATTTTTTATTATTATTTTTTTTTAAATTAAAAAATTGTTTTTTTTGAAAACCTTTTCTTTTTAAAATAAGGGGACTTTTTCTTTTAAATTTAAAATTTCTAAAAACTTTACGTTTTTTATCAGAACTATTAATTAATTTGAAATTAGAAGAATATGCATTACTTAAAAACTTATGATTCAAAGTTAAATTTAAAAAAGAAAGACTAATAACGTTAGAATAAACCCAACCAGAAACTTCATGCTTTTTTTTACCTAACAAAAATTTACCATCTTTACCATTAAAAATATTAGAAGTAACATTTTTTGAAAAAAAAGGAGCTAAAAATCTAAATTTAGATTGATGATATAAAGAAGTTTTAAATTGTTTTTTACTTGTTTTTATTTTTTTTAATTTTTCAAAAAAATAACCTTTTTTTTTTACTTTTTTTAAAAATAATTTTTTTTTTAAATTCTTAACATTATAATAAAACTTTTTATTATTTTTTTTCAAAACATATTTTAATCGACTACTCTTACTCTTTTCAAATTTAAGTTTTTTTAAATAAGGATTCATAAAAAATTTTTTATTTATATATTCTAATTTTTTTTTACCTTCACTTATTGAACTAAAATTTAAAAAAGAGTTTAAAACTTTTTTTTGAACACCTGAAAAAAAATTAGTAAAAAAGAATTCTTTTTTAGTAAAAAAAACTTCTATATGAAAATCTCTTTGACCTGTCATTCTTATACTATCTTTTCCATTAAAAAAAAATTTATAAGGAACTAAAGATTTACCTTTTAACATACCAAGAAAAAATTTAAAAAAAAAAAATCTATATAGATGAAAAAAAGATAAATCATAAAAAGTTTTATTATCATCTAAAAATTTAAAAGATTTTTTAAAATTTAAAGCTTTATTTTTTTTTCTTTTTTTATTCTTTTTTAATAAAAGACTTAAATATTTACGATAAACAAAAAAGCTATAAAGCTTTTTAGGCATATCTATTTTTGAATGTTTAAAAGTATAAAGAGGTTTTCTTTTATATAAATTTTTTTTAAAAAGTAAACGAGCTTGAGTATAACTTTTATCAAATTTATTCCAAAGTTTTGCTTTTTTATATAAACGTTTTGCATGTTTTAACAAATATTTTTTTTTATCAAAAAAAAAATACTTTTTCTTTTTTTCTTTTGCTACAAAAGGTTTCAAATGAAAAAAATTGAAATTTTTTTTTTTTTCTTTTTTTTTTAAAATATTGCAAAGTTTATTAAAATAAGGTAATAATTTTTTTTTCCTTTTTATCTTAAATTTATAATAAAAAGGAAAACTTGATATTTTACTATATTTCTTAAATTTTAAAGCAAAACCTTTAGGATCAACTTCCATAGGGTTCGGTTTAGACATCGAAGCTTCTTTTGATGTTATTTTAGGATTTTCTTCATCAAAATCAGATTCAGGTCTACCTTTTTTTACACCAAAAGGAATCATTTTAGAACTATGAAAAGTAATTCGATCAAACTTTATAAACATATTATTTTTATAATAAAAAAAATTATTATAATTTTTTTTTATTATTTTTTTTAAATCAAAATAACTTTTATAAAAAAAATCTTTTTCAATAACATTACTTTTTTTTTCAATAAAAAAAAAAGGTTTTTGAAAATTTAAAAAATTAACAGAAAAAAAAAAACGTTTAAAAAAATTAGAAACAAAAAATTTTTTAAATTCAAATTTATTTTTTAAATTTTTTAAAAACAAATTTTTAAACTTATTTTTATTCTTATTTAATTTTACTTTTAAAAAGATATCAAAAATGTTATTTAAAAGTAAATTTCTTTTATCTAAAGAAAAAAAATTATAATTTATATATAAATTATTATTAAAATTATTTAAATTTCTGATATTATAAAGATTAAAAAAAAGAAAATTATTAATAAGTTTATTTTCAAGATATTTTTGATTTAAAATTTTTAAATTTAAGAAAAAAATTTTTTTTGAATTTTTGAAAAAAAATAAAGTTTTTGAATTTTTCTTATTTAAAAAATTAAAATGATCTTTAGATAAATTATAAGAAAAACCATTTTTTAAACCAAAATCAAAAAAACAAGACCTTTGAACATCTTTTTTACCTGTTAAAGGAAGAACACCTTCTACTTTTGCAGAAAATTTATAATAATTTTTTTTTTCTTTAAAAGTTTTTCTTTTTATAAAAAAACGTAAAGAAGTATTTTTTATGTTACAAAAATTTCTATTTAATTTTAAATCTAAAAACATTTATTTTCTTTTACATTTCTTAGTTTTACAACCATTATGAGCTCTTATAGTAAAATCAAAAAAATTAACAATTTCTATTTGTGAAGAAACAATACCTTTTACTATATTTTTTATAAAAGAATCTTTTAAGGGATATTTAAATATTATATCAATTTCTTTAACGTTATTTCTTCGTAAAAAAGAACCAACTTCTTTACCTAATAACGTAGAAGACGTTGTATTACACTTAAACCTCATATTTTTTCTTGTAGGATACATTTTACCTGTAGTCATAGAATAAAAAACATTGCCTTTAAAATCAGTTATAGTTATAAAAAGGTTACTATGACTTTTTTTTATACGACAAAAAAGTCTTTTATATTTTAATTTTTTTGGATCAAAGGCTAAAATTTTTTTTTTCATTAATATATAGATAATTTTTTAGTAATCTTTTTACAATTATTCGAATTACTTCTTGTACGTTGACCACGACAAGGTAAACCTTTAACATGTCTTAAACCTCTATAACTTTTTATATTTTTTAACAAAAAAATATTATTTGAAACAGAACGTTTTAAATCTAACTCAATTAAATATTTTGATAATATAAAACGTTCTAAATAAGCTAAACTCGAATCATCTAAATCTAAAAAATTTTGTGCCTTTCTTTGACTCAAACCTAAATGTTGATAAAGAAAAGAAGCATTATAAAAACCTATACCAAATATATAAAGTAAAGAATATTTTAAAGATTTTTTTAAAGGAACTTTAATATTACATAATAAAACCATTAAAAATAAAAACCTGATTCAAAAAAATTTTTATTAAGCAAAAATTTAGACTCTAGTAATATTTTTCTATTTAATTTTTTAATATTTTTGTATTTATATTTAAATAAGATTTTATCATTCTTATAATAAGAAAAATAATAAAAATTAAAAAAAATTTTTTTTAAAAAAAACATGATTTTTAAAAAGTACGTTTACCTACTTTTAATTTAACTAATTCATTCTCATATTTTAAACCTCTACCTTTATAACTATCTAAAGGACGCAAAGATCTTAACTTAAAAGAAAAATTTTTTAAAAAAAAAAAATCAATGCTATGAACAAAAATTTTATTTTTCAACGATTTATTAGTTACTAAAGAAATGTTTTTTGATTGCAAAACACCAATACCATGACTAAAACCTAAATTAATTTTGACACTTTTTTTATTACATATAAAAGAATAACCCCTTCCTGAAAATTCTAAAGTTAAAAACCAACCAAAACAACAACCTACAAAAATAAAATTTAAAATTTTTTGAAAAAAATATAAACTTTTTGAAAAAAAAAAAAGTTTTTTTAACAAAAAGCTATTATTTTTTTTTTTTAATACAACTTTTAATATTTTTTTTGAAAATTTATATTTTATTTTACCTAAAAAACCATTAAAAACAAAAAAAGAATTTTCAAAAAAAATGTTAAAAGATTTTAATTTTCTTTTACTTAATAGTAAACGCTTTTTCATTAAAATTTAAAACTTAATCTATTAAACATAATAAGTCCCCACCTTTATTCTTTAAAAGACAAGAATCTAAAGATAATAAACCTATATCTGTTGAAACAATTCCAAATAAATTACGTTCTCTATAAATTTTTTTTAATTCCTTTACAGGAAGATAATAACGTTTACTAGGTTTAGAAAAAATTATAATTTCTTTTATCATAGAAATATTATAATTATATTTTAAAAAAATAAAAATAGTTTTTTTATCTTCAGAAAAACTAAAAAAACGAATATAACCCTTTTTATACAATAATTCTAAAATACAAATAAAATATTTACTAGTTCTTATTTTAACTCTTAATTTCTTATGTATAATACCTTGTTTTAAAATACCAAATAATGCGCAAGAATTTGACATAAAATTACCAAGAACTTTTTTTTATACCACAAAGCTTTCCTACAGAAGCTAAACGACGAAACTCTATACGAGAAATTTTAAAAGGCCTTATAATAGAACCTGACTTAAAAGTTTTTATACAACGATTAACACATCTTACAAAATAAAAATTTTTATAACAAAATAAAAATTTAACTAAAAGTTTTTTATGAAATAAAAAACTTAAATTTTTTTGTAAAAATAAAAACTTAAATTTTAAAACTTTTAATTCAATTTTAAAAAAATTTTTTCTTAATTTTAAATCTTTTTCTTTTAAATATTTCATTTAAAATTTTTAACTAAAAATAAATTAAACTGTTTTAACATATTACTTAAAACCTCTTTTTTATAAAAACTTTTTGAAAACCTAAATAAAAAAAAAATACCTTTATTAAAAGAAAAAGAATCTTCAGGAAATTTAAAAAAAACATGCATATCTTTTAAAAAAAAACATAAAGAATTTTTATTATCAAAGATAGGATTAAAAATTAATTGTCTATCTTTATAAAAAGGCAACGCTAAATTTATAAAATAGTCTAAAAAATTAAACATATAACGTTTTCTTAAAGTTAATTTTAAAAAAATAAAAATAGATCTTTTACCACCTTTTGAAGTTATTACAAATTTTTTAATAAAGGGTCTTTGACATCCTAAAAATTCTGAAATATTAAAAGCTTTTATTATTAAAAAATCATCTTCATTATTAAGATCATCTAAAAAAATAAAAATATCTATACTTTTTAAAAAAAGTATAGAAAAAATATTATTTACATTATATTTCAATAAAAATTCAGGACGTATAATATTATTATAATAATAAAAAAAACGATTATTCATTAAACTTAAACAACTGCTGGAGACAAAGAAATAATTTTTAAAAAATTTTTTTGTCTTAACTCATTACAAACTGGACCTAAAACTCTTGTACCCAAAATAGTCATTTTATTATTTAATAATATAACACTACTAGTTTCTGAAAATATATATAATCCACCATACCTGTAAGTTTTAAAACGTAAACGAACAACAACAGCTTTATATATTTCACCCTTTTTTACTTTTTTATTAGGCATTGCTTTAACAATACTTACTACTATTAAATCACCTATCTGCGCTCTACTTTTTGGAGATTTACCTAAAATTTTTAAACATTTCACCAAACGAGCACCTGAATTATCTATAACTTTTACACGACTTCCTATATACAACATTTAATTTTTATCTAAAATTTTTACTTTAAAAGGCAACTTTTGATTACAAAAATAAACAATATCTAAAACCTCTTTTCTATTTAAACCTTCTATTTCAAATAAAATACGACCTTTTCTTACATAAAAAGCCCAAAAAGAATGAGCACCTTTACCTTTACCCATTCTAACTTCTAAAGGTTTTTTTGTTATAGAAACATTAGGAAAAATTCTAATCCAAAAAGAACCTATACGTTTTACACGTTTTGAAATTAACCTTCTAACTGTTTCTATATGTGAGGATTTTATAAAACCTTCACCAACAGCTTTTATGCCAAAAGTACCAAAAACAACTTTATTAGTTCTATATTCAATACCTTTTTTCATAAGCATAAAAGATTTATTATACTTTCTATTTTTTGGAAAAAACATTATACAACTAAATTTAAACTTTTATTTTCAATATTTAAATATTTCAACCTATTAAATAAAACTCTAGAACTATTTTTTGAAGCATTATAAATAGATTTATGTATAAAAATTTTAACACCACAGACACCAAACCTAGTAACACAATTAGAAAAACCAAAATCTATAGGTATTTTAAAAGTGTTTAAAGGTATAGTACCTTTTTTAAAAATTTTTATTTTAGACCTTGAAGATCTTGAAAATCTACCTGAAATTATTATTTTATAATTTAAAAAAAAAGGATTTTTATTAAAAAAATTTAAAAAATCAAATAAAAATTCATAAATTGTCAGATTTTCTAAAAACTTCATACGAAAAAATAAAGCAACACTATTAGCTGTTATATTTAAAAAATCATCTTTAACTAATACTAAAAAAAATTTATTTTCATTTAAATTTATAACTTTTAAATGTTTTTTTAAAGAATAACCAAAATAAAATATTTTTTGTACTAAAAAAAAAAAAAAATAAATATTAAAAAAATAAAAAGAAAGATTGTAAGTAGAAATTAAAAAAGTTTTTCTTTTTATAACATAATTTTGCTTACTAAATTTTTTAGAAAAAGACTTTAATTTATTTTTTTTCTTTTCTAAATTTAATTTTATTTTTTTAATATTTAAAAAAATAAAAATAGAAATTAATTCTTTTTTTTTATTTTCTATTTTATTATTAAATAAAAATTTATTTTTATTTAATTTTTCTTTAAAAAACAAAATAAAATTAAAGGCATCAAAAGTACCAGAAAATTGTTTATTATATTTTATGTAATAAACAATTTTTAAAATATTAAAAAAACGTTTAATATATTTTACTAAATTTTTTTTAACAAAAGAACGAACTTTTACCATTAAAAGTTTTTTATAAAATTTCTTGTAAAACTTTTTATAAAACCTTTTTTTTAATAAACTAAATTTTTTATTTCTTAAAAATTTTAAAAAAGTTTCAAAATCAAAAGAATCACCCCCTAAAACTAATTTACATAAAGAATAAAAATATTTTTTACTTACTTTTATTTTATTTTTTTCTAAAAAACGAACATAAACATTTAAATAAAAAAAACGTAAAAAAATAATTTTACTACTATAAAAACTTTCTTTTTTTTTATATTTTCTAAGATAATCTAAACGTTTACTTTTAAAAGAAAAATTTTTATATAACAAATTAAAAAAAGAAGTAATAAATTGATTATCATTATTTCCAAAAGAAATAAAATGAATTTTTAAAAAAAGTTTATTAAAACTTCTATAAATAAAAAAACGATTAACCATAATATCATTATAATGTAATGCATTTTTTTTTTTATAAAAAAAAAACCAAAATAAAAAATCTTCTAAAGCAAAATCTTCAGATAAAAAATAAGAATAGTTTTTATCTAAAAAAGAAGACCAGATACTTGACCAAAAAGTAGTAAAATTTAAACGATTAGAAATTGGATTAGATATATGACCCATTTTTTATTTATTTTTCTTTTTAGGGAATTTAAAAGCTTTTCTTGTTAGAATAAATTCACCTAATTTAAAACCTACCATATTTTCTCTTATTAAAATTAAACAATTTTCAGAACCATTATATAAAAATAATTTTTTTCCTATAAAAGAAGGCGTTATGAAAATACTAGTATTTTTAAAAACAAAATTTTTCTTTTTTAAACAAGATTGATTATTCTTTAAAAAAACAAAATTTTTTTTATAATTTTTTTTAAATAAACTCACAATTATTATTTTTTTTTATACAAAAATCTAGATTTATATATAAATTTTCTAGAAGAGCTCTTTAATCGCGTTCTTTTACCTTTAGTTATAACACCCCAAGGACTTACAGAAGAACGGCCCCCAGAAGTTTTACCTTCACCACCACCATGAGGATGATCTACAGGATTCATTGCAACACCCCTTACAGAAGGTCTTCGGCCTAACAATCTTGAAGTACCTGCTTTTTTTAGATTTATAGATTTAAAATTTGCATTTGAAGATAAACCTAAACTTGCAAAACAATTTAAATTTAAAAGATATTCTTCGTTAGATTTTAGTCTAACAATAACAAACTTTGTAGAAAAATTAAATTGACTTAAAATAATACCAAAACTACCTGCAGAACGGCATAAAGCACTACCTTTTTTATGATGTAATTCTATATTAAAAATAATACTACCAGCCTTTAAAATTTTTAAAGGCATAGATAAACCTAAAAAAAAATCTTCTATAATAGAAGGCCATTTTATAATATTTTTAACAAAACAACCTACTTTTAACTTTTGAGAAGCTAAAATATAAGAAAAAAAACCATTTTTAAAAAGAATTAAAGCTATAAAACAAGATCTATTAGGATCTTTTTCTATTTTTAAAACTATACCAGGTATATTTAAAAAAGAAAAATAAAAATCAACAACCCTATATCTTTTTTTACAACCACCACCTCTATGCCTTACAACAATAGAACCTGTATTATTTCTACCATTAATTTTTTTTTTCTTTTTAGTTAAATTTTTAAATAAACGTAACATTCTTTTAAGGCCAAAAACGTAACATAGATTTTTGCTCTAAAACTTTAGCATGTAAAGCATCTCTTTTTTTTAAAGATAAACCTTTTTTATTAAAACAATCAATTAACTCATTACAAAGGTTTTCAGAAAAAGGTTTTCCTTTACTATTTTTTGTTTTTGCAGATTCTATAATCCATTTTATACCTATACGTTTTCTAACTTTTTCATTATAAACATTAGGTACTTGATTTCTTCTACCTTTAATTGTTTTCTTTTTTAAAAAAATTAAAGGTTGTATATTATAAATGGCTTTATCTATAAAAATAATAGGATCTTTTATATTATTTTTTTTTAAAAAAGATAAACATTCTATAAAAATATTAAAAGCTTTAATTTTTTTACCATTTTTCATTAAAAGATTAACAAATAAATTAAAAGTATCATTATTATTAAATTTTTTCATAAAAATATAATTATATTTATAAAATAAAATAAATTTTAAGCTTTTGTTCTATATTTAGTAGCTTTTATACCATATTTAGAACGAGCATTTTTTCTCTTAAAGCTTTCAACAGAATTAAAATCATATTTTCCACGAACTGCTTTATATTTAACACCAGGTAAATCTTTAACACGACCTGCACGTACCAAAACAACAGAAAATTTTTGAAGATTATGACCTTGACCAGGTATATAAACAATAGCTTGTTTTCGTCTATACTTTTTTAAAGATAAAAAATTTACTTTAGCTACTTTACGTATTGCTGAATTTGGTTTTTTAGGACTTGTAGTATAAACTTTAAAACAAACACCTTTTCTTTGAGGATTTCCTTGTAAAACACGAGTTTTACATTTTTTTTTTTTTTTTCCTTCTAATACCTTTAATTAATTGATTTATTGTTGGCATATGATTTGTAAACTTTAAAAAAATTAAAAAATAAAAAAATAAATCTATTTAAAATAAAAAAAACAAACAAAAAAATATGTGTATTATATAAAAATTTTTTAAATTTTATATAATAAAACATATTTTGTGATAAACTATAAATTTTGAAATTTTCATATGAACTTAAAAAATAAAAATTTTTTTTAAGTTTTTTATTTTTTTCATAAAATGATAAAATTTTTATATAATCTGTAAAATTATCAAAAAATAAAAAAAAAGTAGAACCTTTTAACAACAAAGAAAAAGGGTTAGATATAAAAAAAAATTTTCTATAAAGAGAATTTTTTACTTTATACAAAAAAAAGTTATTCTCAATACAAAAATCTTTTATAAGATCAAACGAAGAATTTTGATCTAAATGCAAAACAAAAAACTTTGAAGACAAAATATTAACTTTATTTTTTATTCTATATAAAAAATACTTATTTTTCAAACGCATGTTCAATATTTAAACGACTTTTAAAACTACCTATAATACATTTGCTTAAAGAAAAATCACTAAATTTTGATAAATCTTTTCTATATTTTCTTATAAAAAATAAAAGTAAAATTAAATCTTTTTGATTTAAATTTTTTTTTGAATTTAAAACACACTTTAATAAATATAAAATAGAAGGACCTTTTATTAAAAGCTCAAAACTACCATCAAAAGAAATAGAAACAACAGTATTTAATATCATACCAGAAGGATATGAAACACTTTTTTCATTAAATTCTTTCAAAAATTGAACTATATTAACACCAAATTGGCCTAAAGCCACATTTATAGATTGTCCTACAACAGCTTCTTGAGAAGGTAATTGTAAATTAATAAATTTTTTTTCAAAAAAATTTACCATTAAATTTTAAACTAACTTAAACCAAAGTCTTGATTCTACCTGAGATAAAAAAGGTAAAATAAATAAAAAATAAAAAAAATAAAACACAGTACAAAACTGTCCTAAAAAAATATAAGGAGGTTCTACAGGTTGACCTCCTAACCAACCTAATAAAAAACAATTACCTAAAAAAACCCAAAAAAAAAAAGCAGTAAAAGGTCTAAATTGAGAACTTCTTATTTCAGATTTAATAATAAAAGGCATTATTAATAAAACTAAAATTGCAGATAAAAGTAAAACAACACCTCCTAACTTATTAGGAATAGACCTTAAAATAGCATAAAAAGGTAAAAAATACCATTCTGGAACAATATGTGCTGGTGTTACTAAAGGATTTGCAGGAATATAGTTATCAGGATGTCCTAATAAATTAGGGTCAAAAAAAACTAAATAACTAAAAAAAATTAAAAAAAGAATAATACCAAAAATATCTTTTATAGTAAAATAAGGCGTAAAAGGAGCTTTATCTATATTAATAATATCGGTACCTAATGGGTTATTAGAACCATCTTCATGTAATAAAATAATATGAACAGCTACTAAACCTATTAAAATAAAAGGCAAAGTATAATGAAAACTAAAAAAACGATTTAAAGTTGCATTATCCACTGAAAAACCACCCCATAACCAATAAACAATATCAGTACCAACTACAGGAATAGCTGAAGCTAAATTAGTAATAACAGTTGCAGCCCAAAAACTCATTTGACCCCAAGGTAAAACATAACCCATAAAAGCTGTACCTATCATAACTAATAAAATAATAACACCTATACCCCAAACAAGTTGTCTTGGATAAAGATAAGATCCATAATATAAACCTCTAAAAATATGAATGTAAACAACTAAAAAAAACATAGAAGCACCGTTAGCATGAATATAACGTATGGTCCAACCATAATTCACATCACGCATTATATGTTCAACACTTAAAAAAGCAAGCTCTGTATTTGCTGCATAATGCATAGCTAAAAAAATACCAGTCACTAATTGGATAACTAAACAAAAAAGAGCTAAAGATCCAAAATTCCACAAATAAGAAATACTTGCAGGTACTGGATATGTTACACCACTATGATGTAACAAAGAAATTAAAGGATATTTTTTTATTAAACGCATAAAAAAATTTATATATACATATATAAGTTTTATAAAACAAAAATAAAAATTAAAAAATACTGAAAAATGTAATAAGTTTATTAAAAAAAAATATAAAAGATAGTAATCAATTAATAAAAATAAAAAGAATTACTTATAATAGAATATAAATTTTGAAGTCAAAACTAAAATCATTCCGGATAAAAAAAACCGAAATGCTAGGATTTGCACCTAGGTTCTTCTTTAAATTTAAGGAAAGAATGGGATTCGAACCCACGGTAGATTTTAAGTCTACAATAATTTAGCAAATTATCGCCTTAAACCACTCAGCCATCTTTCCATCAATTGGCCCCCCGAAAATATTTATTTAAAAAGAGAAAGTGGGATTTGAACCCACGACACGTATATCTCCTATCTCAAAAACTAATAAAATAAATTTTATTATGAGAATAAAATTAAAAAAGCCATCATTAAAGCAAAAAGAGCGATAGCTTCAGTTAAAGCGAAACCTAATAAAGCATAAGAAAATAATTCTTTTTTTAAAAAAGGATTTCTAGAGAAAGCAGTAATTAAAGAACCAAAAACAATACCAATACCAGCACCAGCACCAGTTAAACCAATAGTTGCAGCACCTGAACCTAATAACTTACAACCTTGAACAAAAGAAAAATCAATATTAACAACTTCAGACATTTTATATAAAATAAAAATTTAAATAATTATTAAAAACAATATTTAATAGAAAAACAAAAAAGAGTACTTCCGACAAAGTACACTAAATAAAATTTATAAAAAATTTTTTATAGAATTACACAAAAGAAAAATTAAAAACTATTTTATAAAAAATATAATTAAAAAAAAAGAAATATATAAAATAGAAAATATTTAAAATTTTTTGGTAAACTTCAAAAAAAGAAACATAAAAAAAAGTTCCTCTTAAAAAATTAAAATAAAAAATTTAAAAAATGTCTTTGCAAAAAATTTTAAAAAGAAACAAAAAAAAAAAAAAACCTGTATATAAAATAGTTTTAATAAATAAAGATAAAAAAAAAAAAATTTTAGACTATTTAGGATTATACGAACCTTTATCTAATCCAAAAAAAATACAAATAAATATAAAAAAAGTTTCTTATTGGCTTACAAAAGGAGCTTCCATTAAAAAAAATTTAAAAAAAAAAATAAACGATATTTTATTTGTATGAAAATTAGAAAAGGTGATATTATTACAATTGTATATTTAGCAATACATTTAAAAACAATAAAAAAAAAATTATTTACAGGTATATGTTTAAGTAAAAAAAAAGAAACTATTAAGATAAAATCAAAAATAAAAAAAGAAAACATAACAAAAATTTTTTTAATAAAATCTCCTATAATACTTAAAATTATAAAAAATAAAAAAAAGAGTGTATAGCTCAATTGGTAGAGCGGTAGTCTTTTAAACTATAGGTTGAAGGTTCAAGTCCTTCTACACTCAATACTAAAAATAAAAAAGGCGGATCATGGGATTCGAACCCATGATCTTCAAAACCACAATTTGACACTTTAACCAAACTAAGCTAGACCCGCCAAAAATAAAAAAATTTAATAATATTTATAAGAACCTGCTATATAAGAAAAATCTATACAATCAAAAGAGCTAAAAGTAGTTAATGTTATAGCATCTTTTAAAAAAAGAAATTCTAAAGTTCTTAAATTATATTCAAAAAAAGAAGGAATCGGAGTATTAAAACAAAGACGTTTTTTTGGATATGAAAAAAAATTAAAAATTCTTTTTCTAACTCTAAATTTTGTGGATTTTCTAGTCATAAACATTTTAATAGGATTACGAAAACTTCTTCTTAAAATTAAATTTTTTTTAAATAAATTTAATTTTAATTTATTTAAAGTTTTTATATTTACATAAAAACTTTGATAACTAATATTTTTTCTTAAAAATTTTATAAATTTTTCTTTTAAATCATTATTTAAATTTTTTTTTATACCTATTTTTAATAATTTTTTTCTTTTTTTTAAAAAATTATTAAAAAAACGATTTCTTAAAATATCTTTAAATTCTTCTTTAAAAGAAACAATATCACAATCTTTTACTTCAAAATTATAATAAGTAATACATTTATCATTTACTAAAATACGACCATGTAAAATATCTTGTTTTACACTTAAAATTGAATTATTCAAACCTAAACGTAGTAAAATAACATCTAAACGAGATTCTAAAATTTTTCTAAAATGTAACACAGAATCATACCTATACTTAAAAGCCCTTTTACAATATTTTTTCAATTGATTTTTTGAAATACCTCCATAAAAAAAACGAAAAAATTTTAGTTGTCTTAATTTAAAACTAAAATCTGTTTCTTTTAAATAATCGTTTAAAGAATAAAAAAACCAACCTTGAATAATTTCTTTGTTTGCTAAAAATTCTTTATAACCTGATTTTTTTTTATGGTTATCTAAAAAATTATTATTTTTATTTTTGATTTTTTTTAAATTATCTTTTAATAAATTTAAATATTTTTTATTTAACAAACAAAAATCAAAATTTGAAAAAATATTAAATTTACCATAAAAAGTTTTAATAAAAAAAAAACTTAAATCTTTTAAAGGGTTTAAATTGAAATATAATTTTTGGCTTTTAATATAACAAGAACGTTTAAAACTAGAATAAAAAACACGTTTAAAATATTCATAAGGACTAAAAGTAACTACTGCATTTCTTTTTTTTGCTTCTGTGAAATGAGGCATTCTTTTACGATGATATTTTTTTAACTTTATTTTTTGAGTTTTATAATGATATTTATGCTTTCTTTCAAATTTTAAATTCAAATTTCTCATAGTTCTTCCATAAGTAAATCTAAACCTATAATTTGTCATAGTACGCAAATGAAGTTCTTCTAAAGCTAAAAAACGGTCATTATCAAAAGTATAAGCATCTTTAAAAGCTAATTTATGTACAATTTTAAAAACTTTTTTAAAATTTCTAAAAAGTTGATAATTCAAATATTTATTTTTTTTTAAGAAAATATTTAAAGGATCATTTTTTAAATACTTCTTAAAAAATATAAATCTAGAATGAAATTTATTATATTTATTTATTTTAATCATTTTATAAAAATATTAACAAAATTTTTATAAAATTATAAATATGTTTTTATATTATATAAAGTCCGTTTGGCGGAATGGTAGACGCGGTAAACTTAAAATTTACTTCTTTCTAAGAGTACTGGTTCGACTCCAGTAACGGACACTTTTTTTAACATATTTATAATTTTTTTTTTTAACATATTTTTTAATAATATGTTTCAATTTTAAAGTCTCTTTTTTTTTTAATTTTTTTAATCTATATAAATTTATAAAAATTCTTTCTTTTAAAGTAAATTTTTTATTTTTAAAAAATTTTAAAGTTTTTTCTAAATATACTGATAAAAAAGAAAAAATTTTTATAAAAAGTAAAAATTCTTTACGTTTTAATTTTATATATAATAAACATTTATATAAAAAGAAACAACGTTTAAAAAGAATAAAAAAACAACGAATAGAAAGAAAAGAAGAATTATTACAAGGGATAGGATATGCAATACTATAAGACGTTGTACTAGAATCTAATAAACCTATTACAGGCAATTCTAAAAATTTACATTCAGATAATGTATTTTTTGTTTTTGAAGATACTTCTGAAATTAAGAAAAAAAAAGGTAAAAAAATATTTTTTAAACCTTCAAATTTTTTAAAAAACTTTTTTTCACTAGAATATCTTAAAACATGAACTTTTTCACGTACTTTTTCTAAAATATCTAAAGAATTTTTTAAACTTTTAAAATTAGTGAAAAACCCATTTACCCATTTACCTACAATATAAGACTGCTTTTCAAAAAAAAAAGAATAATAAAGAAAAGAACTTAAATATCCAGAATTACAAAAAAGTAAACAAGAATCTTTTCTACCAAAAAAATAAAAAGAATCTAAAATAAAATTTAAAGATTTTCTCAATAACAATATTGTATATTCTAAATTGAAAACTAAAAAATTTAACCTAAAACCCAAAAAAAAATTACCATAAAAAAAACAAGATTTTCTTAAAAAATCACCTAAAAAAAAATTATTAATAATTAAGTGTTTTAAAGAAAAATTTAAAATTTTTTGTATATAAAACAAATTTAAATCATAATTTTGTACAAAAAATTTTTTAGAATCATAAGGCATTTTTAAATTAAACTTACCTTTTAATTTAAAATTTTTAATTTTTTTATTAAATAACATTTTTTTTAAATTTTTAAAATTTTTTTTATATTTATTAACTAAAAGATATAAAAATCTTCTATCAACTTTTAAAAAAAAACTTTTTTTTTTTTTTTCAAAAAATTTTTTTTTTGAAAAAACCAATTTTTTTAAAAGTAATTTGTTAAAAAATAAAAAAAATTTTTTATTTTTAAATTTTCTTAAAAATTCATAACCACCTTTTAACTTTTTTTCATAATAAAAAAAATTATTAAGTAAAAAACGACGGCCAAAGAATAAAAAAAATTTTTTCAAAAAATTTTTTTTCTCTTTTTTTTTAAACAAATAAAATTTATTATCTATAACAAAATAATTATCATTTACTTTATTTTCAAAAATATTTTTTTTTATTGAACTTTTTTTTTTGAAAGTTTTTAAAACAGCTTTTTCATTAAAAACAATATCGTTTTTTTTTATTTTTATAAAATCTAAAAAAAAACAACGTTGCTTTTTTGTTTTGAATTTATAAAAAATTTTATAAATTTTTTTAGAAAACAATAAATTCATATATATTTTTTATAAACAAAAAACTAAAGCTACTTTATATAAAAACTCTAAAAAGAAAGAAGGATTCAAAACAAAAAAAATATTAAAAAAACTAAAAAAAACTAAAATAAAAGAAGAACTACGTGAAATAGGTTTAAAAAAAGTCCAAGTGTTTTTTTTTGAAAAAAATATAATTTTTATAATTCTTATATAATAAAAAGAACTTATAACACTAAAAACTAAAATAAATAAAGCTATAAAATAAAAATTATATTCAACTAAAGGTGACAAAATAAAAAATTTACCAAAAAAACCTAAAAGTGGAGGTATACCTGCTAAAGAAAAAAAACTTAAAGCAAAAATAATAGAAAAAGCAGGATTTATTTTAAATAAATTTTCTAAGTCTAATATTTTTTTAACTTCTATATTATTATTATACCTACGTAAATTTAAAATTAAAAAAAAAATTAAAAAAGTCAAAAAAACGTAACTTATAATAAAAACAAAAAGACCAAAAATAATCTCAACAAAACTACCGTAAAAAGAAGAAAGTAAAAAAGAAAAACAAAAAAAACCTACATTACTTATAGCACTAAAAGCTAAAAGTCTTTTAATTTTTGATTGATATAAAGCTCCAAAACTACCTACAAAAAAACTTAAAACACCACAAAAAAGAAAAATAAAAGCAAAAGGTTTTAAATATGTTGAACTAAAAGCTTCTACAAAAATAATATTATTTAAAAAATTTAAAAAAAAAAAAGCAAAAACAATTTTAGGTAAAATAGCGAAAAACAACGTAACAGGTAAAGGAGCACCTTCATAGACATCAGGAACCCAAACATGAAAAGGAGCAGCACCTATTTTAAACAAAAACCCTATTGTTATTAAAATCAAACCTAATAAAAAACCAGAATCTAAATTTAAATAATCTATATCATTTGGGCCATAATAATCAAAAACATAAAAATGCAAAAATTTATCATAACCACTAAATAATAAACTTTGATCTAAAAAAATTTTTAAATCATCGAAATAAATTAAACCGCTAAAACCATAAACTAAACTCATACCATATAAAATGATACAAGAAGCTAAAGAACTTAAAATAAAATATTTTAAACTAGCTTCTGTTGAAAAAGTAGTATAACGCTTTGAGGCAGCCATTATATAAAAAGTTAAACTCATAAGCTCTAATGATAAATATAAAGATATTAAACTATTTGAACTTATAAAAAGAAACATTCCTAAAAAAGATAATAAAACTAAAATATAAAATTCATAAAAAGCAAAAGATTTTTCATGCAAAGAATAAATTTTAGAAAAAATTAAAAAAAAAAAAATACAAAAAGTTATTAAAAGTTTAAAATATTGAGTTTTGAAACTTACTGTAAAATGATTATCAAAAAAAAATAAAACATAACTAAAAGGAAAAACTTCTGAAAATTGGTTCATAAAAAATTGAACTTCTACAAAATTAGATGCATGTATAGAAGCCATGAAATTAATATTTAATATTAAAATACAAAAAATTAAAAAAACAAAAAATAAACAAAAGTTACAAAAAATAACACTTAAACCTTTATTATAATAACTTTTTTTTTTTACGAAACATAAAATTAAAATAGAAATAGAAATAAAAAAAACTATTAAAATTTCAGCAAAAAAAGAATTAAATAAAATATATTGAAAGAAAGCATGTTTAAAAAAGTAATAAGAAAAAAAATCGTCTATATAAAAAGTTTTAAAAGAATATATACTTTCCGAACAAAGCTTTTTAAAATCATCTAAAGAAAAAAGTAACCCTTTTTCTTTGTCAAAACAAAAAACTTTAAAACTAAAAAAATTTAAAAACTGTTCAAAAAAAGGAGACATAAAAATAAAAAATAAAATAATAAAAATACTGTTTTTAATCTATAAAAAAACAAAATTAGTCAAAAAAATAAAAAGGTTTCATTCCATAAAAATTTTCTTTTTTATAAATAAATGAATTTATAAAATTTAAAAGAAAAAATATAAAATATAGAATGAAACCTTTTTATTTTTTTAAACGGTAAAAAAACACAATTTTAAAAATCAAAAAAGGTATCTTAAAAAAAAAAGATACACGTTAATAAAGAATATGATTTTTAATACCCCATATCAAAAAATTTTGTGATTTTTTTAAATCTAATAAAATCACAACAAAATTGATAACTAGGAGTACGCGCCTGGCTAAAAGTCATAGTGCTACAAAAATCATCACAAGCTTCTTTACAATAGTATATTATTTTTCCATGAAATGAAAATTGACCTTCTGATAAATTTCTATATAAACATTGTTTAAAAGGCGTATAATCTTTATAAAAATCTATAAAATTAGGATGTACTTTTTCATATGGAGGATTATAACAATTATCCAAAATACGATAATATTCTATATAAGATTGACCTACAACTTCATCAGAAAAAATAATAAAAGGATAAAATTTTATATTATACTCAATAGGTTTTAAATAAAATTGATAAAGTTTAGTAAAATTCGTACAATTAATAGGTCCTTCTTTAAAAAAACGTATAGTTAAAGAAGAATTATCTAAAACTTTTGATAAAAAAATATTACTTTGTTCCAAAATTAAAAAAAGATCAGTATAAAAAAGATCAAAAACAAAAAAAGGGTAAATACCACAAAAAATAGTTAAAAAAGCTATAGGTAATAATATAAAAAATTCTCGAAAATTTAAATCTGAAAAATAAAAAATAAAATTTTTATTTAAACTTCCAAACATAACTCTATTATACAACCAAACAGCATAACAAGCACTCAAAATAACACTAAAACTCATAAAAAAAGTAATAAAAATGTTAAATTGAAAAACACCTATAAGTATTAAAAATTCACCTAAGAAACTAGTAGTTCCCGGAAAAGCTATATTTGCCATAGTAAATAGTAAAAAAAAAAAACTAAAAATAGGCATATATTGTGCTAAACCACCATAATATTTTAGAAGTCTTGTATGATAGCGATCATATAAAATACCTACACATAAAAAAAGAGCTCCTGAAACAATACCATGACTTAACATTAAAAAAACACTTCCAGATAAACTATAAATATTTATACTGAATAAACCTATTAAAGCAAAATTCATATGTGCCACAGAAGAATATGCTATAATTTTTTTAAGGTCTATTTGTCTTATAGTAGTACAAGAACTATATAAAACACCTATTAAACTTAAAGTAAAAATTAAAGGTGTAAAAAAATAATTGGCATAAGAAAAAACAGACATTAAAAAACGAAGCATACCATAAGTACCTAACTTTAATAAAACACCTGCTAACAAAACAGAACCTGCAGTCGGCGCTTCTACATGAGCTTCTGGTAACCAAATATGAAAAGGAATCATAGGAACTTTAAAAGCAAAAGATATAAAAAAAGATAACCAAAGTATAATTTGTTTATTTTTAGAAAAAAAAGAATTTAAAAAAATTTGTAAATCTGTAGTACCTAAATTAAAATAAATAATTAAGATACCAAATAACATAAAAATAGAACCTAAAAAAGTATAAATAAAAAATTGAAATGCTGCATGAACTTTTCTTTCCCTAGAACCCCAAATACCTATTAAAAGAAACATAGGCATTAAAATACTTTCAAAATAAATATAAAACATAAAAATATCTAAAGAACAAAAAATATTTAACAAAAAGAATTCAATAATTAATAAAAAAATTACAAATTCTTTAAAACGATAATTTATACTATTCCAACTTATTAATACACATAAAGGCATTAAAAAAGTAGTTAAAATAATAAATGGAAAAGAAATACCATCAATACCTAAACAATAATTTATATTATTTAAAGTAAACCAATTTAAATAAACTGTGTATTGAAAAGTAAAACATAAATTATCAAAACCTAACCATAAAAAAATAGAAATAATAAAAAGTATTAAAGTACAAAATAAAGAAATATTTTTTAACAAATATAAATCATTATTTCTTATAAACATTAATACTATAGAAAAAAAAATAGGGGTTAATAAAAAAGTAACAAGAATTAATGTTTCGTTAAAAACAAAAAAACTTGGAAAAAGAAGAAAAGTTATATTATATAAAACACCAGAATTAAATAATTGAGGTAGCATGCTATAATGTTAAAAAAATACTACAAAATAATAAAAGAATTAATCTAAAATCTATAATAAAATTAAAAAAATAAACTATTTCAAAAAAACTTAAAATCAAAAGCATACCTAAAAATATTAAAAAAGCATAATGGTAAATAAACCCTGTCTGAATTTTATTTATAACAAAACTTATTTTATTAAAAAAATTAACAATACCTAAAGGACCTAATAGCTCAATAAAACCTCTATCTATAAGCATAAAAGAAATTTTATAACCAAAAGAAAGTATAATTTTAGAAATAAAATGAAAATAAATTATATCAAAAAACCATTTTTTATTAAAAAAAAAATAAAAATTTTTTAAAAATTTATTAACTTTTAATAAATATAAAAATTCAGAATAAAAACTATACAAAAAAAGAGATAAAGAAGCTCCGAAAATACTAAAAATAACAGGAAAAATTTTAATATAAAAAGGTAAAAATTCGGCATCAATAAAAAAAAAATGAGAAGGTAAAAAAAAAATAGCATTTCCAAAAAAAGGACTACCTAAACCAATAACCATATCTTTTAATAAAAAACCTATAAAAATACTACCAAAACATAAAATACTTAAAGGTACTATCATAATTAAAGGAGCATCATGTGCATTTTCTATAAGCTTCTTATAACTATTTGTTTTACTTAAAAAAGTTAAAAATATAAGACGAAAAGAATAAAAAGCTGTAAAAAAAGCAGAAAAAGTACCTAACCAATGAGCAAAAACACTAAAAACATCAAACCTCGCAAAAGAAAGTTCTAAAATAACATCTTTAGAATAAAAACCAGTTAAAAAAGGAAAACCCATTAAAGATAAAGAACCTATTAAAATCATTGTATAAGTAAAAGGTATTATTTTAAAAAGACCTCCCATTTTACGCATATCTTGTTCATCAGATAATGCATGAATAACAGCACCAGCACTTAAAAAAAGTAAAGCCTTAAAAAAAGCATGATTCATTAAATGAAAAAGACTTACAGAATAATTAGATAAACCACAAGCAAAAACCATGTAACCCAACTGACTACAAGTAGAATAAGCTATAACCCTTTTAAGATCGTTTTGTAAAAGACCAGTACTTGCCGCAAAAAAAGCTGTTAAACATCCTAAAATACAAATAAAAGATAAAACAAAAGGCGTATATTCTAATAAAGGAGAACATCTGATCAAAACAAAAACACCAGCAGTAACCATTGTTGCTGCATGAATTAAAGCAGATACTGGTGTAGGACCTTCCATTGCATCAGGAAGCCATACATGCAAACCTAACTGTGCAGATTTTCCTACGGCACCTATAAATAAAAAAAAACTAATAAAAGAAATTTTATTAATTTCTAAACCAAAAAAATTAAAATAAGAATCTTTAAAAAAAAAACTAGTCGAAAAAACTGTAAAATAATCTAAAGATCCAAAAACAAAAAAAATACAACAAATACCTATAATCAAACCAAAATCACCAATTCTATTTACAATAATAGCTTTAATGGCAGATTTATTTGCTTGGTGTCTCGTAAACCAAAAATTTATTAAAAGATATGATGCTAAACCAACACCTTCCCAACCAACAAACATTTGAACAAAATTATCACCAGTAACTAAAATTAACATAAAAAAAGTAAATAAAGAAAGATAGCTCATAAAACGAGATAAATGAGGATCTTCACTCATATAATTTATAGAAAAAATATGAACTAAAAAAGAAACTACGTTGATAACAATTAACATTATACAAGTTAAACTATCAAAATAAAAACCCCATTTTATTAAAAAAATATCAATATTTACCCAGTAAAAAAGCTTAATAGAACATACACTATTACAAAGCCCTACTTCATAAAAAATAAAAAAACTTAAAAAAACTGTAAAAAACATACACAAAGTACTTAAAAAAGAAGCACCTTTAGAACCTATAAAACGACCAAAAAAATTTGAAAATAAAAAACCTAAAAAAGGAAAAACAATAACTAAAAGATACATTTTATATTATTTAACCTTTTATAGAATTTATAAAATCAATAGAAATTATACTACGAACTCTATAATAAACAATCAAAATAGCAAGCCCTATAGCGGCTTCTGCAGCAGCTACAGTTAAAATTAATAAAGCAAACAATTGACCCATTATATCATCTAAAAAAATAGAAAATACAATAAAATTTAAATTTATAGATAAAAGCATTAATTCTATTGACATTAAAATTATTATAATATTTTTACGAACAGCTATTATACCCCAAACACCTAAAATAAAAAGTAAAAAATTTACTAAAAGAAAAAAAAATAAATTTATATTAAAGATCATTTAATTTATTACTAATCCAAGAAATATATTCATCTAAAGGTAAAGCTTCAATAACTATAGGCATAAAACCATGATTTACACCACAAATTTCACTACATTGTCCATAAAAAACACCTTTACGTTTTATAAACATAGATGTTTGGTTTAATCTACCAGGAACAGCATCAATTTTTACACCTAAAGAAGGTAAAGCCCAAGAATGTAAAACGTCACCTGCTGTTACAATAACTCTAATATGAGTATTTATTGGTAATACTACAGAATTATCTACTTTTAATAAACGTAAATCACCTAATTCTAATTCATCTTCTGGAACCATGTAACTGTCAAAAACTAAACCTTCATTTTCTTCTAAAATATTATTTAAATAATAATCAGAATATTCATAAGCCCAATACCATTGATGACCAATAACTTTTAAAGTTAAAGAAGGGCTTACAACTTCATCCATTGCATATAATAAAGAAAAAGAAGGAATTGCTATTAAAATTAAAATAACACTAGGAATCATAGTCCAAATAATTTCTAACAAATAGTCATGAGTTTTTTTTGTTGTTTTTAAAAATCTATTCAAAAATCTAACAGCAAAAAGATTTTCTTTAGAAAAATTTTTATATTCATTTGAATTTTTATTATTTTCTTTTATAAAATTATAAATTTTTACAAAAAGATCTGTAGGATATATTGCATCTTTGATTAAAACATTTATAATAAAAAAAATAACAAAAGAACAAATAATTATTAAAAAAAAAAAGATATAATGATGTAAATTAATTAAACCTTCCATTATAGGAGTTGCAGGATCTTGAAAATTTATTTGCCAAAAATCTGCAGAATCACAATAAATAGTATTTAAAATTTTAAACATGAAAAAAAAAATATTTATTATAAAAAAAAAAGTTATATTAAATTAAAAATTAAAATTTAATATAAAAAAATATAAAAAAAAAGTAAATAAAAAAAATAATAAAAATAAAGAAAAAAAGCTATTAGAATTTATAAACTAAATGTATCACTACACTTACATTTTAAACCTAAAAAAAGTTATAATCTTTAACAACTTTAAAAGAATTTTTTTCAGACAAATCTTCTCGCTTATATGCTTTCAGCGATTATAAAAATAATACGTAGCTACCTGGCAATGCTTATAACAAAAACAACCAGAACACCATAGGTATTTCCTTCTCGGTCCTCTCGTACTAGAGTTAGACATCTTCAATTCTTTTACACTTACAGTAGATAGGGACCAAACTGTCTCACGACGTTCTAAACCCAGCTCACGTACCACTTTAATCGGCGAACAGACGAACCCTTGAAACCTTTTTCAGCTTCAGGATGTGATGAGCCGACATCGAGGTGCCAATCTACTCCGTCGATAAGAGCTCTCAAGAGTCATTAGCCTGTTATCCCCGGCGTACCTTTTATCCGTTGAGCGATGACTTTTCCACACAAAATCACCGGATCACTATGACCGACTTACGTCCCTGTTCGATTTGTCAATCTTACAGTCAAGCAAGTTTTTGCCATTACACTCACATTTTAATTTCTAAACCAAAACGAACTTACCTTTGTACACCTCCGTTACTCTTTAGGAGGCTACCGCCCCAGCTAAACTACCCATTTTACAATGTATCTATATAAAATAAAAAATTTATTTTATAATATAATTATAAATTTTATTATAATAAAAAAAGATTAGTTTTCAAAGAATTAAATTGAGGTATTTCACTGACGTTTCCACAATTAGCTTGCGCTAAGGTTTCATAAACTACCATCTATGCTACAAATTTAATTTCCAAAAACACTGCAAAACTATAGTAAAGGTGCACGGGGTCTTTCCGTCTAGCTGCAAGTACTCCGCATCTTCACGGAGAATTCAATTTCACTGAATCAATGTTGGAGACAGTAGGGAAGTCGTTACACCATTCATGCAGGTCGATAATTAATCGACAAGGAATTTCGCTACCTTAGGACCGTTAGAGTTACAGCCGCCGTTTACTAGAACTTCTAATCAAAACTATTCATTTATCAAGTTAGTAATCTAGCACCGGGCAGGTGTCAGACCCAATACATCATTTTACAATTTAGCAGAGTCCTGTGTTTTTAATAAACAGTCGCTACCCTCTATTCTGTGCCACTTTTTTCAAAGCACCCCTTCTCCCGAAGTTACGGAGTCATTTTGCCGAATTCCTTCAACATTGTTCTTTCAAGCGCCTTAGTATACTCTACCTATTTACCTGTGTCGGTTTTAGTACGGTATTTATAAAAATTTAAAGTTTTTTCTAGAAAGTTATAAAAAAAATTTTTTTTGTAAATTGAGACAAAAATTTTTTTTATAACTTTGTCACTAATTAAAAATGTAAAGAAATATAAATCTTATATTCATCAAAAAAAAGTATTCACTTTTATTTTAGAAACCGACTAACTTTATGCAGCTTAACCGTTACATAAAAAACCTAAAACTTTCGGCGATAATGTTTTTTAACATTATTTATCGTTACTCATGTCAGCATTATTTATTTTGAAAACTCAAAAAAATTTCACAATTTTTCTTCAACGCAAAACAAAATATTCCGCTACCAAAATATTTGCAGATTCGGTAAAAAATTTAAGTCCCTTTACATTTTCGGAAAAATATATTAAATATTTTAAAAATATTAAAAACTAATGAGCTTTTACGCTTTCTTTAAAGGATGGCTGCTTCTAAGCCTACCTTTTAGTTGTCTTTAATATAAAATTCCTTTATCACTAAATTTTTTTTAAGGACCTTATCTGGCAATCTGGGCTTTTTCCCTTTCAACTATGAATCTTAGCACTCACAGTTCGTTTCCTTTAAATAATTTTAATAGTATTCGAAGTTTAGTTGAGTTTGGTAAAACGCTATGTCCCCCTAGCTCATTAAGAGCTCTACCCCTATTAAAAAAAAAAAATAAAAGACTCTACTAAAATAGATTTCGCGGAAAACCAGCTATCTCCAAGTTTGATTGGCCTTTCACCCCTAGTCATTTATCATCTCAGTATTTTTCCACATACACGAGTTCGGTCCTCCATTATAAAAATAACTTCAACCTGTAAATAACTAGATCACTTGGTTTCGGGTCTAATTAAAAAAACTAAAACGTCTTTTAAAACTTGATTTCACTACGCCTACATTTCATAAACTTAAGCTTGCTTTTTTAATTAACTCGCTGACCCATTATACAAAAGGTACATTGTCACAAAAAATTGCTCCAACTGCTTATATATATATAATTTCAAGATCTTTTTCACTATCCTTTTGGATTTCTTTTCACCTTTCCCTTACGGTACTAGTACACTATAGATTTTAAAGTAATATTTAGATTTAGAAAGTGGATTTCCTATATTCAAAAAAGACTTACAAATCTCAATCTACTCAAAAGTTATATTAAAAAATTTTATATAAACGGGACTATCACCCTCTTTGGTTATTTTTTCAAAAATATTTTTAAAAATTTTTTAAAACTTTAAGATCTAATCCGCATTCGCTCGCCACTACTAACGGAATCTCGGTTGATTTTTTTTCCTTTAGTTACTTAGATGTTTCAATTCACTAAGTATAAATTTAACAATAAAAGAAAAGTTTTCTCTTAGGGTACTTGTATTTTACAGTGTTATGACTCAATACAATTTTCGTTTTTTAAACGCCCTTTTTTACTTTAAATCAAGGTATCCATTATATATACTTAACTTCTTTAATTCTTTTATTTTTTTTAAATTTTAAAAACTTAAAAATTTAATTATTTAATAGTTGATTTTTTTGATGTAAAAATCACAAAAACAATATAAAAAAAAAAAAAAATACCTAAAAAAAAAATCATAGAACCAAAAGATTCTAAAGTATTCCAACCACCATAAGCGTCTGGATAATCTGGAATTCTACGAGGCATACCTGCAATACCTAAAAAATGCATTGGTAAAAAAGTAATATTTACACCTATAAAAGTTAAAAAAAAATGAACATAACCTAAATATTCTGGAAAATCATAACCTGAAATTTTTTCAACCCAGTAATAAAAACCAGCAAAAAAAGCAAAAACAGCACCCATAGATGAAACATAATGAAAATGAGCTACAACATAATAAGTATCATGTAAAGCTATATCTAAACCTGAATTTGATAAAATAATACCAGTTAAACCTCCAATTGTAAATAAAACTAAAAAACCAAAAACAAAAACCATAGATGTTTTTAATTCAATTAAACCACCCCACATTGTTGCAATCCAACTGAAAATTTTAATACCTGTAGGAACAGCAATAATCATAGTAGCTGCTGTAAAATAAGCCCTTGTATCAACATCCATACCAACAGTATACATATGATGTGCCCAAACAATGAAACCTAATAAACCAATAGATAACATTGCATAAACCATACCAATGTAACCAAAAATAGGTTTATTAGCATATGTAGAAATAATATGACTAACAATACCAAAACCTGGCAAAATTAAAATATAAACTTCAGGATGACCAAAAAACCAAAATAAATGTTGATATAAAATAGGATCTCCACCACCTGCTGGATCAAAAAAGGTAGTATTAAAATTTCTATCAGTTAAAAGCATTGTAATAGCACCAGCTAAAACAGGAAGTGATAAAAGTAATAAAAAAGCAGTAATAAAAACAGACCAAACAAAAAGTGAAATTTTATGCCATTCCATTTCAGGACTTCTCATATTAAAAACTGTTGTAATAAAGTTTATTGCACCTAATAAAGAAGATACACCTGCTAAATGTAAACTAAAAATAGCTAAATCTACAGAACCACCTGAATGGCTTTGAATACCAGCTAAAGGTGGATAAACAGTCCAACCTGTACCTGCACCTACTTCTACTAAAGCAGAAGATAATAATAAAAAAAAAGATGGAGGTAATAACCAAAAACTTATATTATTTAATCTAGGAAATGCCATATCTGGAGCACCAATCATTAAAGGAACAAACCAATTACCTAAACCACCAATTAAAGCAGGCATTAGCATAAAGAAAATCATTATAAATGCATGAGCAGTAATGATAACATTATATAATTGATAATCTCCTTGTAAAATTTGATCTCCTGGATAAGCTAATTCCATACGAATCACCACAGAAAAAATTGTACCTATAATACCAGCAAAACCAGCAAATATAAGATACAAAGTACCAATATCTTTATGATTCGTAGAATAAAACCATCTAGAATTTGATTGCAAAAAATTCATTTCAAAAAAAAATTTTAAAATGAAAAAAAAAATAAATTTTTTTGTAACCACAAATTCCGGTTAAGAAAAATACGGTTAGTCACGAAAGGAAAGGGTCGAACTCTCAACTTTGGTTTTGGAGACCAACGTTTTACCATTAAAACTACTTTCGCTACGACTTGATTTATTATTTTAATCCAGCCACAAATTCCTCTACGGCTACCGTGTTACGACTTCACCTTGGTCTTTAATTCTATAATCAAAAATTTATTAAGTTAAAAAAAATCGTTTTTATATAATAAAACTTTCTCGTGATTTAATTTTTTATAAAATTATATTTAAAAAAATAAAAAAAAATAAAAATATTATATTTAATTTTTATTCATTTAAAAAAAAATTTAAAAAATTAAATATATACAATTTTAATAAATTATTTTTCAAATAAAACCAATTCCCATGGCGTGACGGGCGGTGTGTACGAGATTTGGGAACGAATTCACCGTGACGTGCTGATTCACGATTACTAGCGATTCCAACTTCATGTTCTCGAATTTCAGAGAACAATCCGAACTGAGATAATTTTTAAAGATTTGCATTAATTTGCATTATTGCTTCTTTTTGTAAAAACCATTGTAGCACGTGTATAGCCCAAGTTATAAAGGCCATGAAGACTTGACGTGATCCTTACCTTTCTCCTATATTTCATAGGCAGTTTTTTTAAATATAAATTAAAAATAAGGGTTACGCTCGTTAAAGGAGTTAACCAAACATTTTACAACACGAGCTGACGACAGCCATGCAACACCTGCAAGAAATCTTTTTTATTTTTTAATAAAAAAAAATAAAAAATACACAAAAAATTATTTTTTTGCTCAAATTTCTAAGTCTAAACTTGGTAAGGTTCTTCGCGGATTATCGAATTAAACCACATGCTCCACCGCTTGTACAAATCTCCGCCAATTCCTTTGAGTTTCAACCTTGCGATCGTAGTCCCCAGGCGGAATGTTTAACGCGTTAGCTTAAACACTGAATCTTTCTCTCCTTAAAGGAAAATGTTATCCAATGTTCAACATTCATAGGTCAGGGCATGGACTACCAGGGTATCTAATCCTGTTTGCTACCCATGCTTTTGTGTCTCAGCGTCAGTTCTAGACCAGATAGTTGCCTTCGCCTTTGATAGTCTCCTTAATATCGCTGAATTCAACCTCTCCACTAAGAATACTACTATCCTCTTCTATACTCTAGTTTATTAATATTAAAAGCTTTTCAAAAGTTAAGCTCTTGTATTTAACTTTTAATCCAAAAAACAACCTACACACCCTTTACGCCCAATTATTCTGAGTAACACCAGCCCCCCCCGTATTACCGCGACTGCTGGCACGAAGTTTGTCGGGGCTTCTTTTTTGAATAACGTCATTATCTTCTTCAATGAAAGAGCTTTACAGCAGATAGAACTCAAATAAATTATTTGACAGTTGTCCAAAAAGTTAAAATTTTTAACTTTTTGAAACGGTCGAATTAAAGCCTTCTTCACTCACGTGGTATCGCTGGATCAAGCTTTCGCTCATTGTCCAATATTCCCCACTGCTGCCTCTCGAAAGAACTTGGGCCTTTTTTCATTCCCAATGTGGCTGAACATACTCCCATACCAGCTAAGGATCTCAGGCTACGTGAGCCTTTACCTCACATAATACCTAATCCTACACAAGCTCCTTTAAAAGCGATTTCGTTTTTTTAACCACAATCTTTAAAAATAAAAAAAAATAGTTATTTTTTTTTATAATCTTATTCAAAAATTTCTTTTGAACTTTTAAGCAGATTCTTATGCTTTACTCACCCTTACGCTACTTAACTTTAAAAAATTTTTATTTAAATTTTTATTTTAATTTAATTAAAATATTTGTTTTTTTTTAACAATAAAAAAATTTTACAAGTTACGTTCAACTAGCATGTGTCAAGGCATACCACTAGCGTTCACTCTGAGCCAGGATCAAACTCATACTGTCTAAAAAAAGAATAAATACATTTTTTAAAAACAAAAGCCTTATTAAAAATTATGTCCGGTAGGATTTGAACCCACAACCTTTAAAGCCGAAGTTTAAAACTCTACCAATTAAGCTACGGACATTTTGACGGTAAAGGGACTTGAACCCATAACTATAACACATGAAATTATTATTTTGCCAAATTAAACTATACCGTCATAAAAAAATTTATATTTTTGTATTATAATTATTTTGAGAAGAATAGGATTCGAACCTATGTCGTATGAAATACAATAAATTTACAGTTTACCGCCTTAAACCACTCAGCCACCTTCTCTTTATTTTTTTTAATAAAAAAAACCATGGTTCCCATAAAAAATAGTATGTATGGCTAAATGTTTTTTCACTATATAAGTTCGATATGTTCTCAAGTGGTTCAAACATTTAAATAAAATATGTCCGGCAGGATTTGAACCCACAACCTTTAATCTAGAAAATTAAAGCTCTACCAATTAAGCTACGGACATTTTTTTGGGATAATAGGATTCGAACCTATGCATAATGAATTCAAAGTTCATTGCCTTACCTCTTGGCTATATCCCAAGAGGTCTGTTATAAAAATATAACAATTTTAGGCCTAATAGGATTCGAACCTATGACCTCCCGCTTATCAAGCGATTACTCTACCACTAAGTTATAGGCCTTTTCGAGAGTAGCAGGAATTGAACCTGCATCTTTGGAACGACAAACCAATATTCTACCACTAAACTATACCCCCTATAAAAATGTTAAATTATCCCCTGTGAGAATTGAACTCACGTCTTAGCTTTGAAAAAGCTATGTCCTAACCTCTAGACGAAGGGGACTAAAAAAAAATAGGCAATAAGAGATTCGAACTCCTAACCTTCTAGGTGTAAACTAGATGCTCTACCAATTAAGCTAATTGCCCTCAAAATTAAATAAAAAAAAAAAATAAGCCTAGAAGGAATCGAACCTCCATAATTCTGTTATGAGCAGAATGTCCTAACCTTTAGACGATAGGCTCAAAAATTCCACATAAAGTAAAAAATTTATTATATTTATATAATAAATTTTTTACTTTATACTTTATAATAAAAAGACTATAAAATATATTTATTTCTTTATATTTATAAGAAAAAAAATACTATACAGCAACCGTAGATTTCTTTCTTATTACCCCCTCCCTCTATAGGTAATTAAAAAAAAAAAGTGATTTGGTTCCAATCTTTTTCTTTTTTATGGAGTTAATCGGAATCGAACCGATATCTTTTGTATGCAAAACAAAAATTCTACCATTAAAATATAACCCCTTTTTAAAAAGAAAAAACGACACAACTAGGATTTGAACCTAGAACCTTTTGATTAACAGTCAAAAGCTCTACCAATTAAGCTATTGTGTCAAAAAAAATAGTGGGAGTAAGGATTCGAACCTACGACCTTCAGATCATGAGTCTGATGAGCTGACCTCTGCTCTACCCCACCACTTTAATTTTCTAATTTATCATTTTTTTTTAATTTTTAATCATCATAAGTAATTATATAATTACCAGCATCATAAAAATCAAAATAACAACTACCATAAATACCTTCAACAAGTCCTAAATAAAGACCATAAGTATTTACAATAAAACAAAAATTCATAATACATTTAAATTTATACTCATAAAAAGGACTTTTTATATATTCATCCCTTAAAACTTTATAAAAAAATAAAGAATGGTATGTACAAAAATTTAAAGTTTGTAACAACATTTTATAAGTATAAGCTTGTAAATATAATGTAGGATCTATATGAAATAGAACCATATGCTTAAATAAATAAATCATAAAAAAAATAGCTATTAATCTATGAATTATTCTATTAATATAGTTTCTATATAAGAAAGTATATATAAAAAACCCAAAAATATATAAGGTTATATGATCAATCTTCTTTTTTAAATAAGCTAACATCCGCCTTCTTTTAATAAATTTTTAAAAAAAATGGTATCCATCCAACCGAACTCATGTCCAATTCTCTCTTCTTCCATATCTAATAAAATAGGAGTTTCTAAATTTTTACGTACTGCAAAATTTAAATCAAAAGCTTGAGATTGTCTCAAATATTGTTTTAAATCTAATTCAGTCGTTTCGAATAAATTAACAAAAAACCAAAAAATATTCATAACACACCTAGCCAAACTTACACAAGAACTATAAAAAAAATTATTTCCTATAAAAGGTTGACTTTCTGGATTAAAAAACATAAATAATGTAGTTGCGTAATTTAGAAACAATAAAGAAAAAGTTAAGATTAAAATACTTTTAAAAATAGCAGCAAAACTTAATTTTTTACTGATACTAAAATAATGCATATAACCATAAATTACATGAAAACATATTAAAGTTAAAAATAAAAAATTAAAAGCGAAACCATGAACTGCATAAAAATTTGAAATAGCTTCATCATCATATAAAGCTCTTGAAAGCATTTGTAAACTTCTTCTCATTGATTCTATTTTATAATCACCCAACATATAATAAAGATAAAACGAAAAATAAAATAAAACACCAGTCACTCTTAAAACTATAGATTTTAAAGAATGTACATTACCTTTATAAATAGTTAAAGAAGGTGTTATTTTTTGTTTAAAAAAAACTAAGCTACTAGTTACTGTTATATGAAACATAAAAATAAAATATGCTTTATCATATATAGGTTTAAAAAAAGCTCTATAAGGTGTTTTTTCTAAAGGTTTAAAATCTTTTTCAGCTAAAATTGTAGTTTCTTTTAACAATTCTGAAAAAGCTATAGGGTCCATATGTTTAAATTTATTTTTTGGATCCCTTTTATATCTTTCATGTATTCTAACTTTTCCATTCCTGAAATATGATCCAGGAATTATAGTGTCTATATAATACACTTTATTATTTCTTTCAATTAAGAAATTACTAACATACAAATCAAAAATTTTTTTTAAAAAAGCCATATTGTGTGTGTGTTTTTATTTACTATAAAAATCAACTCTAAGATAAAGTTATAAACGTATATAGACATTCCTTATTACCCCACCAATAAATAGTAATGAATAAAAATAACCACACAACATCAACAAAATGCCAATACCATGCAGCTGATTCAAAACCAACATGATGTTTAGAAGTAAATTGGAAATCTACAAAACGTAAAAAAGAAACAAAAATAAAAATAGTACCTATAATAACGTGAAAACCATGAAAACCAGTAGCCATATAAAAAGTAGAACCATAAACTCCATCAGAAATATTAAAACCAGCTTCTACATATTCTGCTAACTGTAATAAAGTAAAAAGAACGGCAAATAAAAGAGTTATTTTAAAAGCATAAGCCGCTTGATCTCTAAAAGATAAAATTAATGCATGATGTGACCATGTAATACTTGCTCCTGAAAATAAAAGAATAATTGTATTTAAAAAAGGAACAGCCCAAGGATCTAAAACTAAAATACCTCTTGGTGGCCATACAGCACCAATTTCGATTGTTGGAGCTAAACTTGAATGAAAGAAAGCCCAAAAAAATGAAGCAAAAAACATTATTTCAGAAACTATAAAAAGTAACATACCTAATTTTAAACCAGCTTGTACTACACTAGTATGATGACCTTCATAATTTCCTTCTCTACAAACATCACGCCACCATATAAAAGCACTAACAACTACTAAAATGAAACCTAATGTATTTGTTAATTTACCTAAAGCGAAATGATGAAAATAACCCACAGCACCCATTGTTAAAGATAAAGTACCTAAAGAAGTTATTAAAGGCCAAGGGCTTGGATTTACTATATGAAAAGCATGCTGTTGATGACCTCCCATTTAATATATGTTGTTATTTTTTTAATATATATATATATTTAAATAAACTTATCTTGAGTTTATAAACTATTAACTATATATGGTCTTATATAAAAATAGCGTGCCATTTTTTTTTTTTAGAAGAAAAAATTAAAGGTTATTAAATTTCAGAACCAGATGTTGCAAAACAACAAAAATAGAAAACACAAAAAAAGAAGATCTGGCCTACTCGAATGAACAGATTAATTTTATTAATATAAGAGAAAATTATATACATATTTAAATTAAATATTTCTAGAGTATAAAAAACATGGTAGTCGAATATATATTAAAAAAATATAATAGTATATAAACAAATAAAAATAAAACTTCTAATAAAAACGAGATTTTTTTAGAACATAGCAATTTTTTTCATTTTAAAAATTGCAGGGCCCTGTTCCTTTTATTACTTACAAGAAATCATGTAGCTAATAGGCGACCCCAGTTTTAACCGTTGTATAAGTAATAAAAGTCCTTGAATTGCGGCAACAAGACTTGAACTCGCACGAAAAAAATTCACTGGTACCTAAAACCAACGTGTCTACCATTCCACCATACCGCAAAAGAAGAACAAGTTCAGGGTAATGGGATTCGAACCCATATCATATCTACCCAAAAAATATATGCTAACCATTACACCATACCCAAGCCATAAAAATTTTAAATCTTATGACTTTTTTTTTACTAAAACAATATTATTTTTACGCATCAATTGATTGAAAATTATTTGTTTTCTTATATTTTTACCTTTAGTAGAATTTATAGTTAAAACAATAGAACCAATCATGGCAACTAATAGTATTAAACCAGAAATTATAAAAAGAATATAAGAATAAAGAAATAAATGCTCAGATAAAATATATATATTGCTTTTATTATTTAAAACATCAAACCAAGAAATAAAAGAAACAAAAAACTTTTCTTGGAAAAAATTAAAAGAAAAATTAATTTCTCCAGAAATTATTATTAAAATTTCTAGAAAAAAAATTAAACCAGAAATTATACCTATAGGTAAGAAACGTAAAAAATCACCGCTTAAAACAGTAATACGTATATTAAGCATCATAACAACAAATAAAAATAAAACAGCTATTGCACCTACATATATAATTAAAAAAATCATAGCTAAAAAATCAGCATTCAAAAATAAAAGTAAAGCAATAGCGTTAAAAAAAACTAAAATTAAAAATAAAACAGAATGTACTGGATTACTTGAAGAAATAACAAAAAAAGCAGAAACTATTAAAAAAAAACTTATAATGAAAATTAAACTATCAAAAAACATTTTAATATGGTAAAAAATCAAAAACAAAAAGAATACTCGCCGTAAATACAACCCAACCTAAAGATAAAGGAAGAAAAATTTTCCAACCTAATCTCATTAATTGATCATATCTATAACGAGGAAAAGAAGCTCTAACCCATATAAAAACAAAAATAAAAAAAAAAGTTTTTAAACTAAACCAAAAAAAACCAGGAATAATATTAAAAAGAAAAAAATTAAAAGGAGCAAGCCAACCACCAAAAAATAAAATACTAGTTAAACTACTCATTAAAATTATATTAGAATATTCTCCTAAAAAAAATAAAGCAAAAGTCATAGAAGAATACTCCACATTATAACCCGAAACTAATTCAGCTTCGGCTTCTGGTAAATCAAAAGGAGGTCTATTTGTTTCTGCTAAAGCTGAAATGAAAAACATCAAAAAAGCAGGAAATAAAGGTATAAAAAACCAAACACTTTTTTGAGCATTTACTATATCTATGAAATTTAAAGATCCTACACATAATAAAACAGAAATAATAATAAGACCTATAGACACTTCATAAGAAACCATTTGTGCTGCAGATCTAAGACAACCTAAAAAAGCATATTTAGAGTTACTAGACCAACCTGCCATTATAATACCATAGACACCTAATGAAGATATTGCAAAAATATAAAGAATACCGACATTTAAATCAGCTAAAACTGCATGTTCACTAAAAGGTATAACCATCCAACCTATTAAACTTAAAACAAAAGTTATAAAAGGTGAAATTAAAAAAAGAATTCTATTTGCATGTTTAGGCAAAATAGTTTCTTTTAATAAAAGTTTTAAACCATCAGCTAAAGGTTGTAATAAACCAGCAATACCTACAACATTTGGACCTTTTCTTAATTGCATAGAACCTATAACTTTACGTTCCACTAAAGTCATATAAGCTATAGCAATCAATAAAGGTATTATTAGAAAAAAAAATTCTAAAATAGTTATTAAACTTAAAAAAAACATATAATAAAAAAAAAATAAAATCAAAAAAAGCTATACATAAAAATATCTATAAAAAAATATAAAAAAAATTAATAAAAAAAATGTCCAGAAGTAGATTCGAACTACCGACCCCCCGTTTTTCAGACGGGTGCTCTAACCACTAAGCTATCTGGACATTTTATTTAAACTTATTTTAAAAAAATTAAATTAATTTTCTAAAGATTTTTGGAAATTTAAAAAAGAAATTATTTCACTTGGATTTTGTTTCGATAAAAAATCATTAAAAGGTTTATAAATTTTACAACTATAAAATAAATTATAAAGATTTAACTGATATTTATCTAAATTTTCTAAAGAAACTTTATCTAATAAACCATTAACACCTGAAGCAATACTTATAATTTGTTTTTTTATATTTAAAGGATCAAAATTACTTTGTTTTAAAACTTCAGTTAATCTTACACCTCTATCTAGTAATCTTTGAGTTGCTTCATCGATATCTGAACCAAATTTAGCAAAACCTGCCATTTCTCTAAACTGAGCTAACTCTAATTTTAAAGAACCAGCAACACTTTTTAAACCTTTAACCTGTGCAGCAGAACCTACACGACTTACAGATAGACCTACATTAACAGCAGGTCTAATACCTCTATAGAATAAAGAAGTATCTAAGAAAATTTGTCCATCTGTGATAGAAATAACATTTGTTGGAATATAAGCAGAAACATCACCAGCTTGAGTTTCAATAATAGGTAAAGCAGTTAAAGAACCTGCTTTAAAAGCATCTGATAATTTAGCAGCTCTTTCTAACAATCTAGAATGTAAATAAAAAACATCACCAGGGAAAGCTTCTCTTCCTGGAGGTCTTCTTAATAATAAAGACATTTGTCTATAAGCAACAGCGTGTTTACTTAAATCATCATAAATAATTAAAGCACTTAAACCTCTATCTCTAAACCATTCAGCAATAGCACAACCAGAATAAGGTGCTAAAAATTGTAAAGAAGCAGCTTCAGAAGCTGTTGCAGCAACAATTACAGAATAATCAAAAGCATCGTTTTGTTTTAAAGTTTCAACTATTTGAGCAACACTTGAACGTTTTTGACCAATAGCAACATAAACACAATAAACAATATTTTCTCCAGTATCTAAAGAAACTTGTTTTTGATTTAAAATAGCATCAATAGCAATAGAAGTTTTACCTGTTTGACGATCACCAATAATTAATTCACGTTGACCTCTTCCTATAGGCACTAAACTATCAACTACTTTTAAACCTGTTTGTAAAGGTTCATGAACAGATTTTCTAGGTATAATACCAGGTGCTTTTACTTCAATTCTATTAACGTCATTAACATTAACTAAAGGACCTTTACCATCAATAGGATTTCCTAAAACATCAACAACTCTTCCTAAAATACCTTCACCAACAGAAATCTCCATTAAACTTTTTGTTCTAGAAACAATATCACCTTCTTTAATAAGTTTTTCATTACCAAAAATAACAGCACCTACTAAATTTTCATTTAAATTTAATGCCATACCTTTTAAACCATTACCAAAATTTAACATTTCACCAGCACCTACACTTGTTAAACCATCAACTAAAGCAATACCATCTCCTACTGAAACAACAAAACCATTATGATTTAATTCACCACTAACATATTTTTTTAAATTTTGTTTAAAAGAATTAAAAATTTTATTAGAATCTTTTACTTTTCTTTTTTTTTTCAAAATAAAATAAATTTTATATTTATAAGTTTTCTTTTTAATTTATAAAAAAAGAGAATTATCGATAATATTAAACACAATTTTAAAAATAAAAACAAAAAAAATTTAAACTTTATTAAAATTTAAATTTTTTGAATTAATTTCTTTGAAACAAGAAACCATGGTATCAGAATTTTTACTAATAGAATCAGTAAAATAAAAATTATTTATAAAAGAAGAAAAAAATTGTTTTTTCATATTTAAAACAATTTTTTTTTTATAAATTAAATTTTTATTTTTTTTTTTTAAATTTTTAAAAGATTTAAAAAGAATAGAATATTTAAAAAGCTCCAAACGTAAACTTTTTAAATTTGAAAAATTAAAATTTTTAAAACCAATAAAATTAAGAATTGAAAAAAAAATAGACCAATCAATTCTAGAATCATATAAAGGAGATATTACTTTTCTCGCTTTTTGAACTCTTCCTTCAAAATTCAAAAAAAAAGCATCTTTTTCTACAAAAGAACAACCAGGTAAAATTATATTTGATTTTTCTACAAAAGAGTTACCATGATGTCCTTGAAAAATTAAAAAATCTGAATTCAAATTAAAATCTAATTCACTTTGTAAAACAAAATCCAAATTAAAAAAATCTTTATTAAAAGAATTTTCAATTCTTGAAAAAATTTTATCATTAACTAAACCCAATTCAAAAGAATTTATCGTTGAAGAATACAAATTAAAAAAATTATAAGAAACATTTTTATGATAAACTTTTTTTAATTTTTCAAAAAAAAATAATAAATAATTTTTTAAATTTATATCTTTAGTAAACGAAAAAATATTTTCGCTAAAAATAAAATCAATATTTTTATTTTGTAATATTAAATTACAAAGCCAATGGTTACCCTTTATAATTTCAAATAAAACATTATAAGAATTACCTAAATTTCTTACTTTATAATTAAATTTTAAATTAGAACAACCTAAATTAAAAACTAAACTATTATTTTCAGAAAAAATTTTATTTAAACGAGATTTTAATACAGGACTTTCTTTTGCAAAATCTACACCTACTAATAAAACAATACTTTCTTTTTTATTTAAATTTTTTAAAGAAGTATTAAATAAATAATTAGATCTAAAATCAGCAGAAGAAAAATTATAATTATTTTTTAAAAAAGAAAAAACTTGATTATTAGAAAAAATAGATAAAAATTTTTTAAAAGAATAAATAGATTCTGCATCAACTAAAGGACCAAAAAACCCACGTACTTTAAATTTTTCTCTATTTTTTAAAATTAAAAGTTTTTTTAAAAAAGATAAAACAAAAACCCAACTAACATTTACAAAACCTTTAGAATTTTTAATTAAAGGAAAAGAAAGCCTTTGTATTTTTAAACCATCAAAAGAAAAACGAATTTTATCACTAATCCACTCTTCATTTACATTTTCATTTAAAGAAGGTAAAACACGTAATATATTAGAACCTTGATAATTAAAAAAAATATTAGAATTTAAGCTATCAAAAATATCTATAGATTCTATAGAGTTTAAATCCCATGGACGTGCGGTAAAAGAATAAGGTTTTGATGTTAAAGCACCTACTGGACATAAATCAATAACATTTCCAGAAAGTTCCGAAGTAAAAACATTATCTAAATAACTACCAACTTCCATATGTAAACCTCTTCCTGTAGTTCCTAAAAAAGAAGTTCCTATAATTTCAGAAGAAAAACGTATACAACGAGTACAATGTATACATCTAGTCATTAAAGTTTTTATTAAAGGACCACATTCTTTATCTTCTACAGCCCTTTTTTGTTCATAAAAACGACCACGATCTCCTCCAAAAATTATAGACTGGTCTTGTAAATCACATTCTCCTCCTTGATCACATATAGGACAATCTAAAGGATGATTTGCTAAAAGAAATTCTAAAATACCTTCTCTTGCTTTTTTAACTAAAGTTGTATTTGTAAAAATTTTCATACCTTTTACAACAGGCAACGCACAAGAAGCCATAGGTTTCGGTGCTTTTTCGACTTCTACTAAACACATACGACAGTTACCCGCAATAGATAATCTTTCATGATAACAAAAACGAGGAATTTCAATACCTGCTTTTGAACAAGCCTGTATTAAAGTTATATTCTTATCAAAAAAAACTTTTTTATTATTTATAAAAAGAAAATTATCATTCATAAAATAACTTTTTTATCAATAAAAAAAAACAAATAAATAAAAGCAACTTAAAAAAAAATTCTAGTTTAAAAAAAACCTTTCGAAAAAGGTTAGAAACAGACTCAAACTGTTACCTTAGATTTTGCAGATCCATGCACTATCAATTATGCTATCTAACCTTAAAAAAAAATGCCCGAGAAGACTTGAACTTCTATCTACAAAACCGCAATTTGCCACTCTACCTATTAAGCTACGAGCATAAAAAATATATTTTTTTAATGAGAATCATGTGCATCATTTAATGCATCATTACAATAAATACAAAGTAAAACAACAAAAACATAACTTTGTAAAAAAGCTATACCTAATTCTAAAAAAGTAATAGATAATACAACTAAAAAAGGAAAAAAACCATAAATTAAAGATTTTTTAGATAAAGATAAAGTAAAACCTGCCAAAATATTTAATAAAGAATGTCCTGACATCATATTAGCAAAAAGACGGATACCTAAACTAAAAGCTCTAGAAACATAAGAAATTATCTCTATTACCATTAATAAAGGAAACAAAACTTTTGGAATACCTGTAGGTATAAAAAGATTAAAAAATTTTGGACCTTGTTGAAAAAAACCTGCTATAGTTAAACCAATTAAAAAACTAAAAGAAAGAGAAAAAGTTTTTATAATAAAAGCAGTTACTGTAAAACCATAAGGAGTTAAACCTATAAAATTTGACATAAAAATAAATAAAAAAACAGTAAAAAAAATAGGAAAATAAAAACCTAACCTATAATGTTTATTAGTTTGTTCCACAACCATAGTATAAATGGCAATATAAACACTTTCTAGTAAAATATCCCAACTTGTTCTAGGTAAAACATAAATTTTTGTACGTGGAACATATAAAAAAAAATAAAGGCTAAATAAAATCAAAATTAAATAAAAAACAGAATTTGTTAAATAAAAATGATAATATTTATATTTAAAAAAATAAATAAAAATATTTAAAATATGTATAATTATATTATCCTTGTAAAGAATAATTTCAAATTGTTCTAAAGGTTGATAAAAGTTCATTAAAAAAAAATATTATATTA